>Ga0316224_1002487_pt1 | contig 16912 bp, 13 predicted proteins | sample TBH18013metaG_FD_206254 | JGI IMG/M metagenome (GOLD analysis project Ga0316224, IMG submission 206254) | Freshwater microbial communities from Trout Bog Lake, Wisconsin, USA - TBH18013 | ecosystem: Environmental > Aquatic > Freshwater > Lake > Hypolimnion/Profundal zone | place: USA: Wisconsin... | reverse complement strand
GAAACTGGGACACATGGTTGATGATAAGATGCACGCACGTTCAATCGGGCCATACTCATTAATTACACAACAGCCATTGGGTGGTAAAGCCCAGTTTGGTGGTCAGCGTTTTGGTGAGATGGAGGTTTGGGCACTCGAAGCATTCGGTGCATCAAACATATTGCAGGAAATATTGACCGTTAAATCGGATGATGTTATCGGCCGTGCCAAAACTTATGAGGCTATTGTTAAAGGCGAAAACCTGCCAACTCCTTCAGTTCCTGAATCATTCAATGTACTGGTTCATGAATTAAGAGGTTTAGGTTTGGATATAACGTTAGAATAATTAGTGATTTAGTGAGTGAGTGAATTAGTGATTGAAAAAGCCAATTACAATTTACTCGCTCACTAATTCAACAAACAGTAAACAAAGTGACCAGATTATTTCAAATCACTAATTCGCTAAATCACTAATTCAACAATTAAAAACAAGGAGACTATGTCTTACAAAAAGGATAATAAAATCAAAAGTAATTTCACCACAATTACTATCAGTTTAGCTTCACCAGAATCTATACTTGAGCGTTCAATCGGTGAAGTTTTAAAACCGGAAACCATTAACTACAGGACTTATAAGCCTGAGCGTGACGGTTTATTCTGTGAGCGTATTTTTGGTCCGGTTAAAGATTATGAGTGCCATTGCGGTAAATACAAACGTATCCGTTATAAGGGTATCGTTTGCGACCGTTGCGGTGTTGAAGTAACCGAGAAGAAAGTACGCCGTGAGCGTATGGGCCACATCAACCTGGTGGTGCCTGTTGCGCATATCTGGTACTTCCGTTCGTTGCCAAATAAAATTGGTTACTTGCTGGGCTTGCCTACAAAAAGGCTTGACCTGATCATTTATTATGAAAGATATGTGGTTATTCAGGCAGGTGTTAAGGAAGCTGACGGGATCAATAAAATGGATTTCCTGACAGAAGAAGAATACCTTGATGTTTTGGATACGCTTCCAAAAGAAAACCAGTACCTTGACGATAAGGATCCGCAAAAATTTGTGGCTAAAATGGGCGCCGAGGCCTTAGAGGAGTTGTTAAAACGCCTTGACCTTGACGAACTTTCTTTCAGCTTACGTCACCAGGCTGCCAATGAAACTTCACAACAACGTAAAAACGAAGCATTAAAACGTTTGCAGGTTGTTGAGGCTTTCCGTGATGCAAAAACCAGGATTGAAAATAACCCGGAGTGGATGATCGTTAAGATCGTTCCGGTTATCCCGCCTGAATTGCGTCCGTTAGTACCACTGGAAGGCGGTCGTTTTGCAACTTCGGATTTGAATGACTTATATCGTCGTGTGATCATCCGTAATAACCGTTTAAAACGTCTGATCGAGATCAAAGCGCCGGAAGTGATTTTACGTAACGAAAAACGTATGCTTCAGGAAGCTGTCGATTCATTATTCGATAACTCACGTAAAGTAAATGCAGTAAAAACTGAAGGTAACCGTGCATTGAAATCCCTTTCGGATATTTTGAAAGGTAAACAAGGCCGTTTCCGTCAAAACTTACTTGGTAAACGTGTCGATTATTCGGCCCGTTCTGTAATTGTTGTAGGTCCTAACCTTAAATTACACGAATGCGGTTTACCAAAAGATATGGCTGCTGAATTGTTTAAGCCATTTATCATCCGCAAAATGATTGAGCGTGGTGTGGTTAAAACAGTAAAATCTGCCAAAAAAATAGTTGACCGTAAAGACCCATTGGTTTGGGATATATTGGAAAACGTATTAAAAGGTCACCCTGTATTATTAAACCGTGCGCCAACGCTGCACCGTTTAGGTATCCAGGCTTTCCAACCAAAATTGGTTGAAGGAAAGGCTATCCAGCTGCACCCTTTAACCTGTACCGCCTTTAACGCGGATTTTGACGGTGACCAGATGGCTGTTCACGTACCACTTGGTAACGCGGCAATTCTGGAAGCCCAGGTTTTAATGCTTGCTTCGCACAATATCCTTAACCCTGCCAACGGAACACCGATTACAGTTCCTTCGCAGGACATGGTGCTTGGTTTGTACTACATAACCAAAGGCCGCAAAACTGATGCTGAGCGCACAATCAATGGTGAAGGTTTAACTTTCTATTCTTCCGAAGAAGTAATCATTGCTTACAACGAAAGGAAAATTGACCTGCATGCCTTTATAAAAGTGAAAGCTTTTGTTAAGGAAAAAGATGGTGTTATCGTATCAAAAATTATAGATACTACAGTTGGTCGCGTGTTATTTAACCAGCACGTTCCGGTTGAAGTAGGTTATATAAATGAACTGCTTACCAAAAAATCACTGCGTGATATTATTGGCGAGGTAGTAAAAATTACAGGTATGGCACGTGCCGCCCAGTTCCTTGATGATATTAAGGAATTAGGTTTCAAAATGGCATTCCAGGGTGGTTTATCATTTAACCTGAAGGATATTAATATTCCTGCTGAAAAAGTTACGCTTATCGAAACTGCTTCCAAGCAGGTTGAAGATGTTATGGCTAACTATAACATGGGTTTCATTACCAACAACGAACGTTACAACCAGATCATTGACATTTGGACCCGTATCAACAACCGCTTAACCGCGAATGTGATGGAAATCCTGTCATCTGATAACCAGGGCTTCAACTCAGTTTATATGATGCTTGATTCAGGTGCGCGTGGTTCAAAAGAGCAGATTCGTCAGCTTGCAGGTATGCGTGGTTTGATGGCTAAGCCTCAAAAATCAGGTTCAGGTGGTGAGATCATTGAAAACCCGATTCTTTCGAACTTTAAAGAAGGTTTGTCTGTATTGGAGTACTTCATCTCAACCCACGGTGCTCGTAAAGGTTTGGCCGATACTGCATTGAAAACTGCGGATGCTGGTTACCTGACCCGTCGTTTACACGACGTGGCCCAGGATATGATTGTTGGTGAAGTTGATTGCGGTACTTTAAGAGGTATATACACTACAGCCCTAAAAGACAACGAAGATATTGTTGAGCCATTATACGATCGTATTTTAGGTCGTACTTCTCTGCATGATGTGCATGACCCTATTACTAATGAGTTATTAGTTTCTGCAGGTCAGGATATTACTGAAGAGATTGGTAAAAACATAGAAAATTCACCGTTAGAAGGTATTGAGATTCGTTCGGTATTAACATGCGAAAGCAAACGCGGTGTATGTGCATTGTGTTACGGACGTAACCTTGCCAGTGGTAAACGCGTTCAAAAAGGTGAAGCTGTCGGCGTAATTGCTGCACAGTCAATCGGTGAGCCGGGTACACAGTTAACATTGCGTACATTCCACGTGGGTGGTACCGCCTCGAACATTGCTGCTGAATCACAGATCAATGCAAGGTTTGAAGGTGTTATCGAATTTGAGAATGTTCGTACCGTTGCATACAAAACTGACGAAGGAATGGTAGAGGTAGTTCTCGGCCGTTCAGGTGAGTTCCGTATCGTTGAACAGGGAACCAATAAGGTGATTGTTACCAATAATATACCATATGGCGCATATTTATATGTGAAAGATGGCAGCAAGATCAGCAAAGGCGACCGTATATGTTCATGGGATCCATACAATGCGGTGATTATTTCTGAATTTGCTGGTGTTACCAAGTTTGAAGCTGTTTTGGAAGGTATAACTTTCCGTGAAGAATCAGATGAGCAAACAGGTCACCGTGAAAAGGTTATTATTGACACCAGGGATAAAACTAAAAACCCGGTTATTCAGGTTGCCGATTCAAAAGGCAATGTGATAAAAGGATATAACATTCCGGTAGGCGCACACATCGCGGTTGATGAAGGGGAAAAATTACAAACCGGACAGGTTATTGCCAAAATACCTCGTTCAACAGGTAAAACCCGTGACATTACCGGTGGTTTACCTCGTGTAACTGAGTTGTTTGAAGCACGTAACCCATCGAATCCGGCTGTTGTAACCGAAATTGACGGCGTTGTAACTTTAGGCGGTGTTAAACGTGGTAATCGTGAAATGTCGATCGAATCAAAAGACGGTCAGATTAAAAAATACCTTGTTCCATTGTCAAAACACATCCTTGTACAGGATAATGACTTTGTGAAAGCTGGTATGCCTTTGTCAGATGGTTCAATATCACCAGCAGACATCCTGGCCATTAAAGGCCCTGCTGCAGTTCAGGAATACCTGGTAAATGGTATTCAGGAAGTTTACCGTTTGCAGGGTGTGAAGATCAACGACAAGCACTTTGAAGTGATTGTTCACCAGATGATGCAGAAAGTAGCTATTGAAGATGCGGGCGATACCCGTTTCCTTGAAAGGGAAGCAGTTGACAGCTGGGACTTCATGCTTGAGAATGATGATATCTTTGATAAAAAGGTAGTAACCGAGCCAGGCGATTCAACCAGCTTAAAATCTGGTCAGATTGTTTCGGTAAGAAGACTGAGGGATGAAAACTCGATTTTAAAACGTAAAGATTTAAAATTGGTTGAAGTACGTGACGCTATCGCCGCCACTTCAAGTCCGATACTGCAAGGTATCACCAGGGCTTCATTAGGTACAAAATCGTTTATCTCGGCTGCATCGTTCCAGGAAACTACAAAAGTGCTGAACGAAGCGGCAATTGCAGGTAAAAAAGACTTAATGCTTGGTTTGAAAGAAAACGTGATCGTAGGTCACCTGATTCCTTCAGGAACCGGTTTGCGCGAATATGAAAATATCCGTGTAGGTTCACAGGAAGAATTCGACCGCCTGATGGCTTCAAAAGCAGAGGAAGTTGAAGCATAAGTTAGCTTTTAACAGATAAATTCAGGGGAGAGTGCTTAGTGGCATTCTCCCTTTTTATTTGGATGAAAGACGGTTAATAATAAAATGAAAAATAGATATATTTGATGTATGACAACATTAACAATTTCGCAACTGAATCAGGATCAGGAAACAGCCATCCGCATTTTTTTGGATGCTTTACATGTTGACTATAAAGCAGGAGATGAAACGGACGAAACAGCTTATTTGTTATCATCGCCCGCAAATGCCGAACATTTGCAAAAGTCAATTGAGCAGGCAAAAAAAGGTGAGGTAACGAGTGTCAGCCTTGACGATATAAGAAAACCATAAAATTTACGTCTGAGGCTTTAGCAGATTTAGAATCGTGGAAAAAAAGCGGCAATACTATTGTTTTGAAACGTATCCGGCAATTGTTGCAAGCTATTGAAAGCGATCCATATCAGGGTATTGGTAAACCTGAACCGTTAAAATATGGTCTTTCAGGAAGTTGGTCAAGACGAATAAATCATGAACACAGGATTGTGTACAGCGTAGAAGAAAATATTATAACAGTTTATTCTCTGCGTTATCATTACAAAAAGTAGTCTTTTTTCAACAACTCGAGCGAGAGGAGATTCATTATCTGCCAGCACTTCCGTTGAGTAGTTGATTAAGTAAAAATGGAAGTTTCGCTATCCTAATCAACGCAATCAACTAATAAATAACAAATATTTTAAAAAGCCTTCCCGTTTACCGGAAGGCTTTGTTATTTTCGTACCATGGAAGAGCAAAATGAAAATCAGTTGAATATCGAACTATCTGAAGAAATTGCAGAAGGAATATATTCAAACCTGGCAATTATTACCCACTCAAGTTCGGAGTTTGTTCTTGATTTTATACGGGTAATGCCGGGCGTGCCAAAGGCCAAAGTAAAATCAAGGATCATATTAACCCCGGAACATGCTAAACGCCTGTTAACAGCATTAGAAGATAATCTCGAAAAATTTGAAACCAATAATGGCCGCATCAAGATCCAGCAGGAACCATCAGGCTTCCCGATGAATTTTGGCGGTACGATGGGACAGGCATAGGGTTGTCATTGGTCATTGAGTCATTAGTGAAACTGCATACAATGACCAATGACGCGCAGCAAATGACTAATGGCCAATGACGCGCAGCAAATGACCAATGACATAATGATTAATACGATGGATAAAAGCGCAAAAATATATATAGCAGGGCATAGGGGCATGGTTGGTTCGGCCATTTACCGGAAGTTGGAAAAGGAGGGGTTTACAAATTTTGTTACCCGTACTTCAGAAACGCTTGATTTACGGAACCAGCAGCAGGTGGCTGATTTTTTTGCGGAAGAAAAACCGGACTATGTGTTTTTAGCCGCTGCAAAAGTTGGGGGCATCGTTGCCAATAATACGTACCGGGCCGAGTTTTTATATGATAATTTGCAGATACAAAATAACATTATCCATCACTCTTACCTGAATAGTGTAAAGAAGCTGATTTTTTTAGGGTCAAGCTGCATATATCCCAAACTGGCCCCACAGCCATTAAAGGAAGAATATTTATTAACCGGTTTGCTGGAACCTACAAATGAACCTTATGCAATCGCAAAAATCGCCGGCATAAAAATGTGCGATGCTTACCGCGATCAATATGGTTGCAATTATATTTCGGTAATGCCAACTAATTTGTATGGCTATAACGATAATTATCATCCGCAGAATTCGCATGTTTTGCCTGCTTTGATACGTCGTTTCCACGAGGCCAAAGAGCAAAATATTGCCTTTGTAACCATTTGGGGTACTGGATCGCCCAAACGTGAGTTTTTGTTTGCCGATGACCTTGCTGATGCATGCTATTATTTAATGCAGAACTATGATGAGCCGGGTTTGGTAAATATTGGTACAGGTGAAGATTTATCAATTAAAGACCTTGCCTTACTTGTAAAAAATATTGTAGGATACAAAGGTGAAATACAGTTTGATGCCTCAAAACCTGACGGCACGCCGCGTAAACTAATGGATGTTTCTAAACTGCATAACAAAGGGTGGAAACATAAAATCGAACTGGGGGAGGGTATTAAGTTAGCTTACCAGGATTTTTTAAAGAGATATATTGCCGCCTGATAATATTTGAATTCCCTTTTAAATCTAAAAATATGAGTAACGTAGTAGTTTTTGGTGCATCGGGGCAATTAGGTCAATGTATTAAATTTCTTGCTGAAAGGGAGGGATTGTCTTCTATATTTTTTCCTTCAAGAAGCGAAGGGGACGTGCTGGATTATGATGCTCTTGCGAAAGTTTTCGAAACCTATAAACCATCATACATCATCAACTGTGCGGCCTATACTGCGGTTGATAAGGCGGAAGACGATCGGGAAACTGCATTAAAAATAAATAAAAATGGCGTCGAGCATGTAGCCCTCCTGTGCGCTGAAAATAATACGACGCTTATCCATGTATCTACTGATTTTGTCTTTAAGGGAGACCAACCGACACCCCGCGATGAAGAAAGTGTTACGGAACCCATTAACGTTTACGGGCAAACTAAACTGGAAGGCGAACAGGTAGTTGGTGCATTATTAAATAAATATTTTATTATCCGAACCAGCTGGCTTTACTCGGAATATGGCAACAACTTTGTGAAAACTATGTTAAAGCTTGGCGCCGAAAGGGACGAGCTAAAAATTATTGCTGATCAGGCCGGTACGCCAACTTATGCTGTCGACTTAGCCGCATGTATTTTACAAATTATTAATAGTGAAAGTACCGATTATGGCATTTATCATTACAGTAATGAAGGCATAGCTTCGTGGTATGATTTTGCGAAAGCTATTTTTGATTTATCGGGCACCCAAGTGAAAGTGGTACCGGTTAAAACATCTGAGTATGTAACAAAAGCAACCAGACCTGCGTATTCGGTAATGGACAAAACCAAAATAAAAAATACATTTAACATCGAAATACCGTATTGGCGTGAGAGTTTGTTAACTTGTATCAAAATACTGAAACCATAAGTAATCACTCCATGAAAGGTATCATTTTAGCAGGCGGATCAGGCACAAGACTCTACCCGATAACCAGGGCAATAAGCAAACAATTAATGCCTATTTACGATAAACCGATGATTTACTATCCTTTGTCGGTATTGATGCAGGCTGATATAAGGGAGATTTTGATTATTACCACGCCTGAAGATAATGAAAGCTTTAAACGCTTGCTTGGTGACGGTAAGGAGTTAGGCTGTAGTTTTTACTACGCTATACAGGAAAAACCAAATGGCCTGGCCCAGGCATTTGTGATTGGCGAGCAGTTTATAGGCAATGACAAAGTAGCGCTTATACTTGGTGATAATATTTTTTACGGTACTGGATTTAGTGAATTGATCCGCAGCTTTAACGATGTTGAGGGTGCCGCTATTTTTGCCTACCCGGTTGCCGATCCGGAAAGATATGGAGTGGTGGAATTTGATAAGGAATTTAAAGCCTTATCAATTGAAGAGAAACCGCTTAAACCAAAATCAAAGTTTGCTGTACCCGGACTTTATTTTTACGATAACAAGGTGATACAAATAGCCAAAAACCTAAAACCGTCGCCGCGTGGAGAATATGAAATTACAGATGTCAATAAGTTCTACCTGGAGAAAGGTGATTTGCATGTTGGTTTAATGGATAGGGGCACAGCCTGGCTGGACACGGGTACTTTTGATTCGTTAAGCGATGCTACTGAATATGTAAGGGTTATAGAAAAACGCCAGGCAACAAAAATTGGATGCATTGAAGAAGTAGCCTATCGTCGCGGATTTATTAATGATGATCAATTAAAAGTATTGGTAGCCAAGTATATAAAAAGTGGTTACGGGGCATATTTGCAGACTCTGCTGCCTTAAAATCAGGTGGTGAAAAGATTGCCATTGTTTAAAGATAGGTCTATCATGTTTTTGGTAATTGTTTCTATTTTGATTTGATCCAATCCGCCAATTCCTGTTGGTGAACACCAATTAGTTGACGCCACATTGACTACAGTTCCCGAGCTTGGGTTTTTTTGGAAAACGATAAAAGTTCCAAGTCCCAGGCCGTCGGATTTATTTTCATTAAACGCAAAGTCGTACCCTAGCAATTCTACCTGATGAAAACCAAGTACTTTATTGTTGACAATCGGTATTTCAGATGACCCTGGTGCAATCATGTTTACTACAGGTACACAATCATATTCAACAGTTGGTACACTAAGAATATCTCCATTTTTCAAACCGGTTCCGCTGAATAAGGGAGAACGCTCCGCAATAATTTTATATCCATTCCATCTATTGGGTAATTTATTGCCATATCCTCCGTGATTGTAATCAATGCCAATGCTTGGTGCAGTGGGATAACTTAATAATTGTTCAGGCCAGTTAACAGTGCTATATATCGTATTTTTTAAAGGATCGGCGCTATTAAGTTTGTAACAGATCATTAAATCTTTGGGCTGATTATAGCGTACTTGCCACCACATAGTGTTACCCGAAAGTACTAACAAGTTTTTACCCGACGCTACAAATTGATCAATATTTTCCCTTGCCTGCCTTGTCCAATACTCACTATGCCCTGTGATAATGACAAGTTTTGAATTTTGTATTTGTGAATAATCCTCTAAATCAATGTCTGCAATATAGTTTACATCATAAGATTGTAAATTCATCCAACTATAGAAACTGGACGTATAATCACCGGGACCGTATTGAAACCGTAAAAAAGAAACCACAGAGGCTCTATTAACAGGGTTATAAAGGCTTTTTCCTCCAGCCTGATTATAAGCGTTATTTGTATTTGAAGGATAAACTACAGTAATATCATGCGCTGCTGTAGCGCTTTTTACGATAAATGGTGAAAGGCCGGTCCATTGGTACAGGCCACTTTTTAAATTTGCCGGCAATTTACGATCAAGTGTTTTATTGAACCCGCATCCGTCAACCCATGGTTTAGGATTATTTATCGTTTGAACACTTATTGGTATTGTAACAGTGTCCATAACATTTTGGTTGGCATCGTATAGCGAAATGGTTTGGCTTTTATTGGTCGGTCCTGATAAAAATAATGAAACATTATCTCCCTGGGTATATGACACTTTATCTGAATATCCATAAATTGATTGGCTCAAATCGGGGCTGTCGGCTAAACCTGGTCCGTATTCTGTTAAAACATAAGTTCCCAAATAATCATTTGAAGGAGGAGTAGGTGGAATAATAGTTTTTGGTTCAAACGGGCTGGACTTTTTGCAGCTGGAAACAACAAAGGCTGAAAGTAACAATTGGAAAAAATTTCTTCTGTTGAAAGAGCGTAATTTCATGGATTTGGGGTATTTGTTATCTGAAGATCAGTAGATGAATTAACAGTTCTACTCAGTTTATTATTCACCTCTGTCACATAAAATTTATCAGTATGTGGGCAGGATGTGGATAATGAAACAAAATCAGCGGGCTGAGAAGTTAAATTATCTGAGTGACCATCGATAATTTTATTAGTGTAACGCGGAGGGTACAAATCGGCTTCTTTCTGGCTGGCAGTACAAAATTTCATATTTGTTGCCGACATGAAAAAATGTTGAATATTTTTTACTGCACCCGGAACCTTTGTGTATTTATTGCTGGTAAAAAATAAAAAGCCGTGTTTTAGCATAGTGGCATACAAAATGTTTTTTATCTGTTTTTATTTATAACAGGTTTTCATTCATTTAGTTTAATTAAAATTACTGGCTAAAGCCATAAAATTTGTAAATTTCCTTTTACTCGTTTTGCAGCGAATAAATTTTAGGCAGGAATTTACCGAACGTAGTTCTGACAAATATATTGTTCGAAACGCTTATCATAGGTAACTGTTGTTTTTTAATAGATACGGGCAAATTGGGGAATGTGTTACAAATGAAGGAAGGATTTTTTAATTAATTTCAATTGAATATTGAAGGAAGAAAACGGTTTATGTAACGTTTCGGAAACTTCAAACGTCCTTACAAGCCAGCAATGGATTTATTGATGATTAACGGTTGAAGAAATCTTGACGAAAATATATTAATTAACAACTGTTAGGGCAGGAACCGCAAGGCTCAATTTAATCCTTCTCTTTATCTTCAATAATTACAAAAGGGGTTGGTTATTGACTGATTTACTAATCATATTCTTTGTTATTTGCTCTAATTTACCCTTATCTGTTCCGCCCATACCAGTTGGTGAGCACCAATTTGTTGATGCAACATTTACAACAGTTCCGGAGCTGGCTGTCTTTTTAAAAACAATGAATGTACCGAGACCAGGCTTTGTTCCATGAATTGTGAAGTCAAAACCCAGCAATTGCACTTGATAAAATTTAAGTTTAGTGTTATCAATAACTGGAATTTCTAACGATCCCGGCAGGATCATATTAGTAACCGGCGCTCCATCCATTTCTCCGGAAGGCACCTTTAAAATATCACCATTTTTTAATCCGGTACCTTCAAATAAAGGTGAACTTTGACTAACTATTTTAAATCCATTCAACCTGTTAGGTAATACGTTTCCGTATCCACCGCCATTAAAATCAGCCCCGATACTATTAATTGTTGGGTAATTCAGGTAACTTTCGGGCCAGTTAGCTGTACTATATAATGTATTACTGAGCGGGTCAAGGTTGTTATCTTTATAACAGATCATTAAATTCTTGGATAGATTATACCTGACCTGCCACCACATGGTATTACCACTTAATACTAAAAGATTTTTACCCGCTTTTACAAAATTATCTGTGTTTTCTCTTGCCTGCCTTGTCCAATACTCACTGTGCCCAATAATTATCACCACTTTTGAATTCTGAATTTGGGTATAATCATCCAGGTCTGTATCCGAAATATAATTTATAGTATATGGTTGTGTGCTTATCCATTTTAAAAAGCTGGAAGTAAAATCACTGGCGCCATTCTGATATTGAAAACGCGAGAATGAAGCAACGGTGCTTCTGCCATTAACCGGGTAATATAAACTTTTTCCGCCTGTCTCGTTATATGCATTCTCGGTATTGGTGGGATAAACAACTGTTACATCATGAATGGAACCTTTATCCTTACAAATTATAGGGGCTTTTCCAAACCAGTAATATATTCCGCTCTTTAAATTATCCGGTAGTTTTACCGAAATAGTTTTTTTAAACAATAATCCATCTACCCATGGTTTTTGGGTGTTTATTTGCTGAAGGTCAACAGGCGTATTGACAGAAAATACAACTTTATTATTTATATCTGTCAAAGCAATTAACTGACTACTATTATGGGGGCCGGATATGTATAAGGAAACAGAATCACCAGGTTGATAGCTTAACTTATCGGTATATCCGTTAATGGATTTGCTGTAGTCAGGTTGCGGATATAAGCCGGTTCCAACTTCAGTGCCAAAATATAATCCAAGATTGGTTGATGGCGTTGAAGGACCAGACGGGGGCTGAGTATTTTTTAAGGGAGCCGGAGTTGGTGCATTTTTGTTACAGGCGGAAAATAAAATAAATAAAACTGAAAAAATAATAAGCGGTGTTTTGTGCAGGGGGGGCATAAAAATTTGTTTTACAGGGTTTATCTTTTAACAAGTTACTGTTTGTTGTCACAGCAATGTTACATATAGATATTGTATTTATCCTGTAGTTGTCTTTTGTCCTGATATTAAATTTCTATTATTAATTTTTTAACAAGAAAATCTGAATAAACCGGGAAATTTGATAAGAATGGATGAAGAAATAATTAGGTAATTATTTTCACTTTGATATCAGGTTATTAATTAATTCTGCTGGTTCATACCATTTAATATTTCCGTCTTTATTAAACCAGGTCATCTGTCGTTTTGCAAAGCGGCGGGTATTTTGTTTAATCAGTTCAATAGCCGTAGGTAAATCTGTTTTTCCATCAAAATAATCAAATAACTCGCTATAGCCAACAGTATTTAGGGCATTTAAATGCCGGTACGGTAATAACGACCTGACTTCTTCAATAAGCCCTTGTTTTAACATATTGTCAACGCGTTGATTAATGCGCTCATATAAGGCCTTTCTTTCAAGTTTTAACCCGAATTTTGTTATCCGGAAATGGCGTTCATTAGCTTTTGATTTGCGATAAGATGAAAACGGTTTGCCGGTAGTTTCAAAAACTTCAAGAGCTCTTATTATCCGCTGCGGGTTGTTTATATCAATGTCCTCGTAATAATCGGGGTCAGCAATTTTTAACCTTTCCTGTAAACAGGCGATCCCTTGTTCTTTGAGCTCCTGGTTTAGCCTTTCCCGTAAATCAGGTTTTGTTTCGGGGAATTCATCAAACCCTTCACAAACGGCCTTTATGAATAAGCCCGAGCCTCCTGCTAAAATAACCACTTCATGGGTTGCAAAAAGGCTATTTAGTAGTTCAAGGCATTGTTTTTCAAAATCACCTGCTGTAAATTTCTCTGTTATTGATAGGGAATTGATGAAATAATGTTTAACCTCAGCCAACTCTTCATCGGTAGGTTTTGCAGTACCAATAGACATTTCGCGATAAAACTGGCGGGAGTCTGCTGAAACTACGACTGTTTTGTAATGCTTTGCCAATTCAATTGCCACCGCCGTTTTCCCTGAAGCAGTAGGCCCTGCAATTACTATGAGTTCATGGTTCATGGTTAATAGTTCATGGCAGGAATTGGATTACAGCGCCGCTTTTGTAACAGGATCCCGGGGGAAACAGAAAAATAACAATAAATGGATGCATTGTTAACTATGAGCCGTTAACCTTAAACAAAATTAATAATCGTCCCTGTCCGATAGTTTTCCTTCATCCTCAAACCCGTCATCGTCAGAAAATTCATTGCCAAATTCATCTTCCTCTTCGTCATCGGCAGTTTTTACCCCAACTTCTTCACCTGTATCTGTTACTTCCGAAAAATCCTCTGTATCTTCTTCACTTATGCCCATTTCATTCAGGAAATCAAAATCATCACCTTCCGGCGCGGCGATTGGCGTATTTAATACATTGCCAAATTGCTTAGGCGCCTCGCCAACTGATTTTATAACGGCAGGGTAAACTACACCGGGTGTTTCATCCAATATAATTTTCATCAGTTCCACATGAAAATCAAAAGGACGGTCGAAATTAAATGTGTAGTAAAATTTTTGGTGCGGATCATCAATAAAACTGAGCAGTTTTACTCTGTCCATAAGCGGCACACGGCGATCTATCCTTTTTTGGTTTGGCAAATAGGTAATTTCCTCACCTTTTGTCCATTGGTCATTGCTGATGTAGAACGATGATGAATAATCCGGATTATAACCTGTTGACTGGTGGATTGCACGATGAAGATCCTCAAATGTTTGATTTGATTTCACATCAATCTCTCTTATTACATCATCATAATCTTCAAAAGTAATCCTGAACCTGTATAGTGCCATTCTTTAGTATGTTTTTACAAAAATAGTAATGTTTTAGTTTTTATTTCGGATTTCGGATGTTCGATTTCGGATTTATTTCGATTTTGGATTTTGGATAATTTCCAAATCAACCACAAAGATCACAAAAGTGGCACAAATAACACAAAAAGAAATTGCCGAGTTCACGAAGTTTTGTTAAAAATTCCGAAATCGAAATTCCGAAATCCGAAATTATCTCCCCACAACTTTTAAGCCAATTTCTTCACCTTTTCTGATTGTGTATTCAATAGCGGCATCACGCTCATTAGGGATCTCACCCTCCAGGATTGCCTCCCGTATCTGGTTTTTAATAATTCCCACTTCCCTGCCTTCTTTTATGCCGAATAGCTCCATAATATCAATCCCGGTAACGGGCGGCTGCCAGTTTCGCATACTATCCCGTTCTTCAACATCTTTTAATTTTTGTTGAACAAGCTCAAAATTCTGACGGTATTTTTTTACTTTATATTCGTTTTTTGTGGTGATGTCTGCTTTACACAACAACATTAAGCTTTCAATATCCTCGCCGGCTTCAAATAATAAGCGTCGTACTGCTGAGTCGGTTACAATAGATTGTGCCAGAACTATGGGCCTTAAATGTAGCTGCACCATCTTTTGCACAAACTTCATTTTCTCATTAAGCGGTAGTTTTAACTGGGTAAATATTTTAGGTACCATGCGCGCGCCACGGTCTTCATGCCCATGAAATGTCCATCCGTGCCCGGGTTCAAAACGTTTGGTAGCAGGTTTTGCAATATCATGTAATATAGCGGCCCATCGCAGCCATAGGTCGTCTGTGGCCTCACAAATATTGTCCAGTACCTGCAGCGTGTGATAAAAGTTATCCTTATGTCCTTTGCCATCAATAATTTCAACCCCGTAAAGGGCTGTCATTTGTGGGAATATTTTATGTAATAATCCGGTATCAAATAAATAGTTAAAACCGATGGATGGCTTTGGCGACAAAATGATTTTGTTCAGTTCATCGGTTATGCGTTCCTGGGATATGATGTTGATCCGGTCAGCATTACTTTTTATGGCTTCAACAGCTATTTGATCTATCCTGAATGTTAGCTGTGATGCAAACCGGATGGCCCTGAGCATCCGCAATGGGTCGTCGGAGAATGTTTCAACCGGATTAAGCGGCGTTCGTATCAACTTTTGATTAAGGTCTGCAATGCCTTCAAATGGGTCCAAAAGTTCACCAAATGTATCGGGGTGTAATGAAATGGCCAGGGCATTGATAGTAAAATCACGTCGTTTCTGGTCATCTTCCAATGTCCCGTTTTCTACAATAGGTTTCCTGGAATCAAGCCGGTACGATTCTTTGCGTGCCCCCACAAACTCTATTTCCAGGTCCTGGTATTTGAGCGACGCGGTACCGAAATTTTTGAAAACTGATAATTTAACGTTTAGTTTTTTCGCCACACTTTCGGCAAATGAGATGCCGTTACCGATGATAACAATATCAATATCTTTTGAAGGGCGGCTTAAAAACAAGTCGCGGACAAAGCCGCCTATGGCATAAACCTGCAGGTTATGTTCACCGGCAAGCTTCGATAACGTAGAAAATATGGAATGTTTTAAGTGTTGCTTCATTAATATTTAGATTTCACTGATTTAATTGTGATTTCACCGATTTCAATTGCTTTGCGTGTTCCAGCTTCTGTAAAACTAAATATTAAAAGATTTAACACGGAGATACAAAGAAGGCACGGAGTTCGCTAAGTTTTACCGGGTTTCAATTTTTATTTTATTTCTCCGTGGACTTGGCGTCTCCATGATGTCCTCTGTGTTAAAAAACAACAACAATGTTTATTTATAAATAAGTTTTTTTACCGAAATCTCAAGGCATTATTTTAGACTAATCTCTAATCTCTGACCTCTTATCTCTACCTCCTGATAAACTCAAATTTTCCATCAGGCGCCAGTCGCATTATGGTCGACGGCGTTTTTATTTCCATATCATGTTGATCAATATCTACCACATAATCAACACCGCCAATTATTTCAGGCGCAATCTGGCTGAAATACTGGGGAAATGCTTTTCCGCTTATGTTCGCCGATGTAGATACCAGGGGCTTGCGGAAACGTTGCAAAAGCTGCTGGCAAAAAGGGTGTTTTGTAATTCTGATGCCGATGCTCCCGTCACTTGCAATTAAGGCCGGAGAAACATTTTTAGCCCCGGGCATTACCAGTGTTAAGGGATTTTCCGCATATTCAATTAAGTCATAAGCCAGTGGATTAACCTCACGAATATAACTTTCCAGTTTGTTTTCTGTGTCCAGCAAAATGATCATGCTTTTAGCTTCATCCCGCTGTTTCAGTTTATAAATTTTTTCTATGGCTTCGGTATTCGTAGCGTCGCAGCCTATTCCCCAAATAGTGTCGGTAGGGTAGAGGATGATTCCGCCTTCCTGTATTACCTTTAAAGCTTTTGCAACTTCATCTTTAAGCATGGGGCAAATATAAGCTCAATGTGTCAATGATTGGCAATTCATCTGTTACTTGATTCTTAAAAAGATATTTTGCCAAATCAGAAAGGGTCGGTAATACAGGAAAATTACATTGAATAACAAGGGCGACCTTCCTAATCCGAAATTCTGCAGCGTGACTCGTCCGGAAAAAACTATACACTAGAAAAAGTGTATGAAAAAAGAAGTCGAACAAAAAGGAAGTCTAATTCGCCATAATAAGCGATGCCATTTTGAAACAAACCTGCG
>Ga0316224_1002484_pt1 | contig 16960 bp, 24 predicted proteins | sample TBH18013metaG_FD_206254 | JGI IMG/M metagenome (GOLD analysis project Ga0316224, IMG submission 206254) | Freshwater microbial communities from Trout Bog Lake, Wisconsin, USA - TBH18013 | ecosystem: Environmental > Aquatic > Freshwater > Lake > Hypolimnion/Profundal zone | place: USA: Wisconsin... | reverse complement strand
TTATCAATATATATTTATTGATATTTCTTTAAATTATTTTAATTATATTTTATATAAAAAACCGGCATTTAAAAAGCGCAATGCTCTAAATCATTTTTATAAATAGAAATTTATAAAATTCATAATATTTTTAAATTCTTTATTGTCATTTAAAATATTATTATTTAATGTTTCAATTTCATTTAAAATATTATTATTTAATGTTTCAATTTCATATTTTTCTTTATCATCAAATTTTAATCTGCTTATTAGTGTATATAACGCTCATTCTTTTAATAATGCTCTTCTATCTCTTTCATCATTTACATAATGAATTTTATTAAATGTTTTTCCTTGAGATGCATATAATGTTATACAATATCCTAATTTAAAATATTTTAATATTGTTTCTTTATTATAGTAAGTCCAGTTTAAAATTGTACTTTCAAGCCTATCAACTTTTTACAAAAAGTTATTTTTCTTAGTGACCTTTTCAGGCTTATCTATCTTACATGACACATAAAGTATCATTACAGATTTTTGTGCAACTTTTTATTTTTTATCACGACAAAATAAAAAAATCCTTCAATAGATTTGAGTGGATTTTGATCAATTTAAAAAATAAATGTGGTATTTTATCAACGTTTTATTATATTTTATTATACCACCACAAAGTATTTGAACTAGTTTATCTGATATATGTACAGTTTATCATACTAATTAATCTCAAATATATAATTTTATATTAGGATTTATTTAATTCAATTTTTCCAATAAAAATTGAATTAAATACCATTTGATAATAAAATTAAATAAACCAATTCCCAATATAATATGACAACAATAATATCAACAAAACAAAATAATTTTAAAATTTATAATGAATTTAATAATAATGGACCAAATAGTCCGCATTATGTAATAACAATAATAATCAATGAATTAAAATATAAAAATGAAAAATATTATTATGATATTTCATATGATTATAATTTTATTAAATCAACTATTTTATCTGATGAAGTTAATGGTAGACTAAAAAAAATATTACATCCATTTTATGAGACAGAAGAATATTTAAATTCATCAGGTGGTGATATTATTTATAAAAATCCAATGATAACTGAAATGATTAAATTTTTATTGATGGATGATAATGAATTATCATTATATTCTGGTTCAACAACATTCCAACGATATAGAATTGATATAATGAAATCTCTAGCATTATTTTGGGATTAATTTAAAAAAAAAAAATTTAAAAAAAAAATTTTAAAAAATTAACAATATAGCTAAATCCAATATTACCATTACAAAAGTTTTCATTTAATTTTTGTTTAAATAGATTTAAAATTTCGGTTGGCTCTGAAAAATATGTTTTAATGTATTTGTATCCATTGGAATTATAAATATTTTTATTTGCATTTTTTTTATTTTTAACAAATAAATCAATAGCATTTGAACATGATTCATAATTTATTTCTCCTTCGTACTCCCAATAAAAATTTTTAGTTAACTCGTGTTTATGATCAATAAAAATATTATCCCTAAAAGTTATTATTGGTGTCTCAAGTAAAATATTTTCTAAAATAACATATGGACACGGATCATTTGATGAAAATAATATAAAATAATCGATATAGTTTTTATAGTATTTATATGGATTATTTGTAAATGGGATATGAAATATATTTTCTATATGATCAAATAATTTTGTTTCATTACCTCCAATCCAAAGAAAATTATAATCTAAGTATTTTTTTGCAATCTCAATAAATAAATTAAAATTTTTTCTTGGAGTTAATTGACCACACATCCCAATTGTAATTTTTGTTTTGTCAAAAATTGTAAATTTATTAAAAATTGAATTAGGTATAACAAACTCATTTGATAAATTCACAATTTCATTTGAATTGTGAATAAATGGTGGTTGTACTTTAGGAAAAATCCCATTTTCATTAAAATATTTAGAAGCAATTTTTTTAGAAACAACAAACTCAGGTGTAATTTTATTGGATAACATATAATGTTCATATATTTCATGAGAATGCAAAATTAATACATCTTTAGGAATAAATTTGTATGCATAATAAATAGCAACATTACATGAATTTAAATATAAATAAAGAGGATTATAAAAAATATAACACATATATAATAATGTCGGATCACCTAAATATTCAAAAACATTTTTTTTTGAAATGCCATATTTCAAATATAATTCATCATTGTATTTAATTTCACATAAAATAACTTCACAATTAAATTTATTTTTTATTAAATTATACAACAAATAAATATAATGACTTGCTCCATACATACTATAATCATGATTTACTAATAAAATATAATTTTTTTTTACATTATTAAAATAAGATGAAAAATAGTTATTTTTTGATTGAGTAATGTTTTTTATGTAATTATAATATAAATTCTGATCATCTACATCATAATTATATTTTTTTGAGAAATAATCCTTATCAAAATACTTATCCCGATAAATTCTATTTTCATATTTACCGTAATTGTTATAATGGATTTTTCCTTCAATAACTGACATATTTAATAAATCCGGATTTAAACAAATGTACATTTGTTCATCAAAATCATCAGGTATATCTAATTTATAAATTCTATTTTCTTTATATCCGTATTTTACATAATGTATTTGTAAATCAATATCACTTAAAAAAGATAAATCAGAATTATATTCTCGATATTTATCAATATCAAAATTATTAGGTAAATTTAATTTATAAATTCTATTTTCATTTTTACCAAATTTATTATAATGTTCATAAGCATCGCTTACTGACATATAAGATAAATCTGGATTTAAATGTATATACATTGATCCATCAAAATCATCAAAATCATTGGAATTATCAAAATCATTGGAATTATCAAAATCATTGGAATTATCAGAATTATCAGAATTATCAGAATTAGTTAAATCAATCCCAGTTAAATCAATCCCAGAATAATTTGTCAAATATTTACTAGGGTATTCATTTAAATCATTATCCCATCTAATAAGCTTATAATGAATATTAGATACATTATAATCATATATTGATAAATATTTCAAATTATTACTCAATTCTAATTCTTTTAATAAATTATATGTGAATACAGTATTGGTTTTTAAAATTATTTTATTATTCCAAGACAATAAATTACAAAAAATATCTTTGTTTAAAATATTTTTGGTATAATTTAAATTTAATATTTTGTTAATCAATGGTATATATTTTTCCATTAAATTATCATCAATTGAATTAAAAGACATTAAATTATTACAAATATGTTCACATTGTCTAGGAATACCATATGATTGTCCAATATCATATCTTAATTTACGTTTTAAATAAGTTTTAACACTATTAATTTGGTAATGATTTATATGGATTGGTAATTTGTAAATGTCAAGTGTATGGGTAAATTCATATATATTAGAATCTCCAATTTTATGATAATTATTGATAAAACTAATATTAGATAATTTACAAATACTTTTACCAACACAATCATAATTATTAGCATGTAAAGTAAAATTATCAATAACAAGTCCTATTGGTTGATCAATAAAATAAGAAGAACCATAATTGATCCATGGAATATATAAAGAATCATAATTTTGATATAGGTTAATAAAATCAAGAATATTTGAATGGGAATTTAAATAAATAAATTCATCACAATCGGAAAAAAAACACCATTCAGATACAGATTTATTATTTGTTAAAAAATGATTTAACATATATAATTGTTTATTTTTATTGAATTCATTTTTTTGATCGATAACTATATTTTTTGTATTTAAAATAGTGACTTTTTCTCTATATTCAATTGGTAAAATACTTATTGTATCAGTTATATTGACATCACTTTCATCATCATAAATAAATATATGTTGAAAACCAATAATAATATTATAAACTATCCATTCATTTAATATATGGTCTTCATTTTTTACGGTTGTAAAAATTACTATATCAAATTTATATCGAATATTAGTTTTGTATCCTATATCAACATAATATTTAATGATATCAAAATTTTTAAGGTTTTTAAAATCTGTGTTAATTTTTTTAAAAATTTCTACATTAAAATCTTTTGGTAATAAATAATTATATTTGCAATAAATTTCATTGTAATTTGATTTAAAAATTTTATTTATTTTATCTTTATCAAAATAATTTTCACATTGTAAAAAAACAAATAAATCTTTTAATTTTACATAATCAAAGATATTTTCAAATGTTGATAAATAACAAAAATTTTTATTTTTACTATAAAACTCAATCAATTCTTCATTATATTTTTTAATAAAATCATAACTATTAGAATCTTCATTAAACCAACTACTTTTAGACTGGGTTTTTATATCTGATTTAATATGAATTATGATTTGAGTATTGGGAAATAATTCGACAAATTCATTAATCAAATTAATTTCATTATTATAAAATCTTATTTCCTTAAATCCCCAAGTAGTTATGCTATCATTTGGTTTAAACATTTTAATAATTAATTTTTTTAAATCATTTATTATTTGATCATGATTAAATGAATTATACCAAGCACAACACAATTTATTATTTTCATAGTCTTCATATTTATAATTTGAATTATTAATTGTAGGAATATAATTTGAAATATTTTTAATACTTTTATAATATTTTAATATGTGATTTATTGAACCATCATTTTCACCACATATATTACTATTTGGAATTGTATTAATTATTCTTTGTAATGTTGTAGAACCAGATCTTCCAACAGAACAAATTAATATAATTTTATCGTCCATCTACATTTATAATCACAGAAAAAATAATAATAGGTTGAAACTTTTCTATATATAGAAAAAATTGTTTTTTTTTAATTATTGGTAATTAACTATTATTATTTGACCAATCAACTAATAGAAAAATTAATTAATTAACTATTATATCAAATTTCCAATGTGCTCAAAAGAACAATATAATGGGATTTTAGAATTAGATGAAAATTCTGATATATATCCTTGTAAACATTTTAAATGTAATTATTTTCATAAATCAATTAATAAATATGAAGCCCTATTAGACAGTATTTATTATTTAAAACCACCAAGAGTAAAAGAATTATTAGAACAATTTGATGATGAAGAAATTAAAGATGATAGATTATTATGTAAGCTTTTTACAAATATATTGGATTCCACGATTGAAAATATTTGTGGTACTAATGGACTTGGACTTGGACTTAAAATTCCAACAATTAAAAATATTGGTGTGTATGCGTTTAGAAATTCATCATATGGTAATATTTCAAACCAAAATATTGGGGCAAAATTATTTTTAGAAATAGTTGAATTATTGTGTGTGCGATATCCATGGATGATCAATAAATCATGTTATTTATTACCAAATACTTACTCAATAATTCCATTAAAAAAAATACTTGATAAATTTACATGTTTCAATCTTAATAATAAATCCTGTCAAAAATGTAATTCAAGTTCACAAGAACATTTAATTATTAAAACATGTAAATGTGTTGATAATTATATTCATTTAGAATGTTTGATAGAACAAATAAATAAATCTGGTGATATTTGTCAAATATGTATGAGTTCATCCAATTCTTATATATGTCCACGAGGACGTATTAGTTTTCCCAAATCCAATATATATAAACAACCTTTATTATCAAATTATTATTTTATTCCACCAGAAAATAAATTTGAACAATTGAGATTTGCCTGTGTGTATTTGATTGAGCCCAAAGTAAAAGAATTATTAGATTCCTTTAGTACAGAAGAATTTGTCCAATATATTGGGTTTGCTGATTATTGTTCAACTCATACACATTATTCAGATTACCCAAACATTATAGTAATGAATCCAAATCCTTTTTCAAATTTATCAGAAAAAGCCTATCCAAAGTTATTTGAAAAAATTAATGCATTATTGATAAATAAATGTATTGAATGTATGGATTATTCTTGTGAATCAAATATAAAAATATCATGGGGGAAATACCGATGGTGTGGACAATCAAATTCACCAACAGGTTCTGGATTTACTTTAACTAATTCTAATTGCACTGATATATATGGTGATCCTAATACTTATGCTATGTTATTGGAATTAAAATTAAACCAAAAATTAATTTTAAATACAACTTTTTTGGATATATATGATCATAAAGGAAGTTTAATTGCATATAATATTGATCCAATAAATAAATCAGAATTTGCTCAATTCTGTAAAATAAAACACGAATTAATTGGAACTGAATTGGAATTGATATTTTCAAAAACAAAAAAATTAACATTGGAAGAAAAAGATAAATTATTAAGAATCTTTGGAAGAACACCTCGTGAACCAATTTATTCATTCAAAATTAAAATTCCAGAATTAATCCAATATGGAGATAAATCTGATTGTAATATATGTTTGGGTAATGTTTTAGAAACTGATAAATATATCACACCGTGTGGACATTTATTTTATTTGGATTGTATATTTAAATATTTGGAATCTAAAAATTTATTGTATCCAATGTATACACCATGTGCTAAATTATGTTGTGGTGCTAAAAAAATTAAACCATTTGAATGTGTTGTTTGTAAAAGTATAATTACCAAATAATTCAAATTTTTATCTAAATATTAGTTATCACAAAACAAAATTAACAAAATTAACAAAATTAACAAAATTAACAAAATTAACAAAATTAACAAACAAAAAATTGAAACAAAAAACTAATAACCTAACTAATAACCTAACTAATAACCTAACTAATAACCTAACTAATTAATGGATTTGACTGTGGAATTATATGAGTTTTGTGAAAAATATAAAATAAATTTAATTGGAAACTATACCCAAGTAAAAAAAACAACACCAATATATTTTTATTGTTCTAGTTGTGGATTCCAAGTAAAAAAATCATTCAAATGTCTAACACAATATAAGGATTCTCCAAATGTTTGTATGTATTCGCAATTTTGTACCAGATGTTTTAGAGCAATGAATTATTAAAAAATATTAAATTATACCATATCAATCATTTCAGTTGTTTCATAATCAGATACTGGTTCAGTAGTTTTTTCAACTGGAAACTCATACTTTATACTTGTTAAATATTCTAAAGTTTCTTTATTAGTAATTTTCAACAAATAGTTATGTAATCTATTTAAAGCCTCAATAATAATTTTTTCTGATTCTGTTGTTGATCCAAATTTAAAAAGTAATTTTACATTATCGATCATTAAGTTAAGTTTTTCAAAATCAATTGGAATGTCTAATATTGTTGATAATCTTTCTCTAAAACCATCTAATTCATCCAATACAAAATTTAAATCATATTTACTGGAATGTTCAATAAGCAATACAATTGTTTCAATATCTGAATTAACTTGTGCAATTAAAGCAATATTACTTTTAATTAATTCATGTAAAGTTTCTAAAGTTTTATTATCACTTGTTAATCTAGCCAAAGACCAAACACGTTTTATGGCTTTAAATGGTTTTGATTCCTGATAATGAGCAATATCAGTTAATAAAGATTTTCGAAAATTTTCAAAATAATTTGATTCAACATTAATATATTCTGTTTGTGATTTTAATATAAAAAATGTCGACATTTCTAAATATCTTTCATCATAAGGAGCAATAATATCAAGTTTAATAACATCTTTAATGGTACATGCATTATACAAAGTCAATTCATTATTTTTTCCATCAATAATTTGTTGTATAGTCCAATGAAGTCCACCAGCTTTAAAATCTGAAAAAAATACTGTGGTACTTGTAGATAAATTAGAAACAATATTTCTTAAATTTGAAATAAAAAAATTAATAAGTTTTTCAGAATTTAATTGTTTATGAATTATATTCATCACATCAATATCACTATAAAATGGTTGAATTTTATTCATGGATGAACCAACTCTAATTATTTCTGTAGATGGAATTGTCATCATGTTAATATATTGTTTAATTATCACAGGTATCTCATCTTGTGTCTTAATACTGTCTAATTTTGTTGCATCAATAGAACCAATTATACCACCATGCATTTTTGAAATATTTTTTTTTAAATCAAAATATTTATTTTTATATTTAAAATATTTTTCAGCATATTCAGACATTTTTAGATTATATTATATAATTTATATTATATTTATTTTTAATTATAAAAAAATTATAATGTTCTTGAATCGTTATGTGAATAATTCAATCTATTCATAATAAAATCATCTCCAAATTTACCAAAATTTTCTTTAATGTAATTTTTATTTTCTTTAATATATCTATTTAATGATGCTTCGGAAGCAAAAAAAATATTAATCATTGGTTTAATATCATTAATTTTATGTAAATATATTACTGTGGATGTTGGTTTTTTTTCTCATGTACATTCTCTAAATCAATAGTAAAACTGTATTGTATTTTTACAGTTGTTCTATATTTTTTCCTATTGGAATCAATATAATTAAATATACCAGATCCATATTCATATACAACACATTCAATTCCAGACATTTTGATTTTATTATAATATAATACAATTATTAGTTAATAAAATCAATTTTTTTTACTAACTAAATATTGATTGAAATTTACTAATCATTTATATTTCTTATTTGTTTTATTATTTTCATATCCTATAAATATGGAAACAATTAAGCAAATAAGAAATATAAATGATCCAAACATAACAAATTCTTATGATATTGATATCCAGTATATTGATAAGCTTGGTATAACTTGTAAATTTTGTACTAGAAAAAATTTTACATCCACATATACTGGATTTTGTTTTGCATGTGGATTTGAGTATTATAATGAGATCATTGATAAAATTGAAGAAATGATTTGGAATTTTGATTATGATGTTGAAGAAAAAATTCAAATATTCAATCAAATTTATGATGTTGAAGAATTAGCCAAAATAAAAATACTAAATTATTATGGGCTTGCTAGGTATAATATAAATTTTGATTATGATGACATAAATTCAATTTCAAAAAATATTATACAGATTCAGGTTCAAATTTACAATAATAAATCAAAAAGAGATAATTCTATTATAAATTAGTATTGGATTATTAGATATTTTTAATTTCCAAATGATTATTGATTTGATTAAAAAACCAATATTTTTTAAATGTGAATATGAAAGTGAAAGTGAATGTGAATATGAATATGAATATGAATGTGAATGTTTATAATTGTTATTAAAAAAATACAATCATATATAAAAAATTAATATATGTCAAATAAGGAAAGTATTATAGTAAACTAATTATAATATGCAAAATATGCGTTTTTTTAACAAACCAATATAATTTTATTAATTATTTTATAATAAAATAACTTTGGGCTTAACATTTAAAATTCTTTAGAACAAAGCTAACGAATTTTAAATATTAAGCCCGATATTATATTTATTTATATTGTTTGTTTTATATTGTTTGTTTTATATACTATTTGAAACGAACATATATTTAATTATTAAACAAACCTATTGAGATACTTCCTTATTTAACATGTATATATAAAAAATTTAATTAATTATTAAAGATTAATTAATTAAATTAAATTAAATTAAATTTAATTAAACCAAACCAAACCAAACCAAACCAAATCTAATCTAATACTTTTAATCTGAATGCAATAACACCATATTCTTTTTCTTGTTCTTTGTTATAAAATTTAAAATAAACATCCAATCCTTGAGTAATATTTGTAATTCCTGGTAAACAATTATTTAAACCTTCAGCAATTAAATATTCTTCAAATGTTGTATATTTGATCTTATCAATTATTTTGGTTAATATTGATCTTTCTGTAGAAAGATCAATATTATTAGTCCATTTGATAATATCTCCAACATCCATTTTTTCAAAGGAACCTTGGTTTATTCTACCTTCAACAGTTTTCTTACCGCAATTTACCAGAGTAAACCAAGGTTCTGAAAGATCTTTTGTATATTTTGGAGTGTACATTTTATTATTGAATTTATGTACTTTATTGATCCTAATAATAAAGGTTTCTCAATATTATTATTTTTCAATTTTTTTTTATTTATTCCAATACAAAAAAACAAGATTATTATAATCTCAAAACTTGTATTATTGCAATAATATTTTACACATTATGCCAGGTCAGTTTGAATTATCAAGTGGATAATTCAAACTTATACTAGAAATTAGTTTTTTAATATCATGTACTTTTTCTTCATATTTAAATAATTCTTTTTCCGCAATATATAAATGTAAGCATGATTCAGTGTTTTCATCTAATCCTTCTGAATCAGTCCAACCTCCACCATTCAAATACACACATACACTATCTTCAAATACATCATACAGAATATTTAACTTTGATAACATTCCTAATTTATAATAAAAATCATAGTTTTGTGTTAAACTTTCTGCATAAAAATATCTTTTTTTTGAATCAAAAACTTTTGCCTCACATTCACCATTAGGTTTTTTATGTAAGAATATATTTATTTGTATTGGATCAGAATATTCATCCAAAACTTCTAATGTTGTTTTATAATTTATTGTTTTTTCTTCCATTTATTTTACTTTTTATGATATTATAATTTTATAAATTTAAATCAATTTTTTTATCCAACAATAAAAAAATTGATTTTGATAATATATATATGCATATGATATTAAACCATTATACAAATAATAAAGAAATGTTTTTACAAGTAAAGAAATTAAATCCCAATGCTATTATACCAACATATGGAAGCGAATATGCAGCAGGTTTAGATATTTATGCTTGGGAAGATCAAGTTGTAAAAGCAAAAACAAGATCAGTTATTTCAACAGGAATAGCTATTAGTTGGAATGATGAATGTAATCAAGATCAAGATCAAGATAAAGAATATTATATGAGAATAGCTCCAAGATCTGGATTATCAGTTAAATCCAGTATAGATATTGGTGCAGGTGTAATTGATTGTGATTATCGTGGTGAAATTAAAGTATGTTTGATCAATAATGGTGATGTTGATTTTATTATTAAACCTGGTGATCGTATTGGACAAATGATTTTGGAAAGAATAAATAGATTTGAATTGGTTAAACAGGTTGAGGAATTGGATGAGACTTTTAGAGGATCTGGTGGTTTTGGTTCAACAGGTAAATAATTATGCTTGTCCAAATACCAAATACAAATACAAATACCAAATACAAATACAAATACAAATACAAATACAAATACAAATACAAATACAAATACAAATACAAATACAAATACAAATACAAATATTTTTTATTTAATCAAATAATCAAATGGTTTTATAAATAAAATTATTAACTATTTATAGGTAAATTTTATATTAAGTCAAAGAATAATTACCTTAATATTTTATTATTTATTATGGAATAATTTTTATATTTGGATATTTATGTTTTACTATTGTTATTTGATTAATTCCACAATATAATATTTGCAATGAATTTGGTAAATTATCTAACAAAGGTAATTTACCACTTCCACTATTTAATGTTTGCAATGAATTTGGTAAATTATTTAACAAAATAATTTGATTTGAATAACAACTTAATATTCTTAATGAATTTGGTAAATTATCTAATGATGTTATTAGATTTGATCCACATTGTAACATTACTAATGAACTTGGTAAATTATCTAATGATATTATTTGATTTGAGATACAATTTAATATTTGCAATGAATTTGGTAAATTATCTAATAAAATAACTTTATTACTATTACAATTTAATTCTTGTAATAAATTTGGTAAATTATCTAATGATATAATTGAATTAATTTCGCAATTTAATTTTTTTAATGAATTTGGTAAATTATCTAATGATGTTATTTTATTATAATCACAATATAATTCTTCCAATGAATTTGGTAAATTATCTAATGATGTTATTTTATTATTTGTACAATGTAATATTTGCAATGAATTTGGTAAATTATCTAATGATGTTATTTTATTATAATCACAATATAATTCTTCCAATGAATTTGGTAAATTATCTAATGATATTATTTGATTATTTGTACAATGTAATATTCGTAATGAATTCGGTAAATTATCTAATGATGTTATTTTATTATAATCACAATATAATTCTTCCAATGAATTTGGTAAATTATATAATGATGTTATTTGATTATTTGTACAATGTAATATTTGCAACAATTTTGGTAAATTTTTTAATAAAGTTATATCATTGTATTCACAATTTAATTCTATTAAATTTTTATATCTGATTAAATCCAATATATCTGAAATAATTTTTTTTGATAAATCTAATTTAATTATTTTTGGTATATTGGATTTTTCGAGTTGCGTCATTTTTATTCGATAAATCCAATCATTTGTATTGGATATTGTAGATTGTGTCATTTATATTGAAATTTATATTAAAATATTTAAATTCAATTTTTTCAAATTAAATCGTTAATTTTAATTTTATTTAATAAAAATTTGTGATAATATTATTATTAAATAAAAAATATTGTATAAAAAAAGAATTAAATTAAATTAAATAAATGAGATATATTGTATAGACTATACAATATGAATACTTTATCAAAATCTGATGTATTAGCAATTATAAATAATTGTAAATTTTATTATCCAGCATATACTCATTATGGAACAACTCCAATTAATGTTGAATGTTTGATATGTAAAAAAACAAATTTAAATTCATCAATTGGATATAAAACATATGATCTATGTTTGGAATGTGTTGATATTATAACTGGTTCAACAAATTCAAATCAAACACCAATTACAACTTCAAATTCATTAAATTTTATAACAAAATCAGAACCATATACACAACAAAATACACAACAAAATACACAACCATATACACAACCATATACACAACAACAACCATATATACAACAACAACCACAATCAGATATCAAAATGATAAGACCATCTAATGATTTCGGTATTGGACAAAATGGTTCTTGGGAGGATCAATTTATTTCTGGACTAAATCAGCCAATGTCTAATTACCAAAATCAAGATCTCAGATTTGAACAATTTAATTCGAGTTCAAAATCAAATTCGAGTTCAAAATCAAATTCAAATTCAAATTCAAATTCAAATTCAAATTCAAATTCAAATTCAAATTCAAATTCAAATTCAAATTATCTTGAAGCTTTTTTTCAGCCATTAAATCCATCAGATAAATCTGTCAAAAGAAGATGAGGATAAATTGAATTTGAATTTGAATTTGAATTTGAATTTGAATTTGAATTTGAATTTGAATTTGAATTTGAATTTGAATTTGAATTTGAATTTGAATTTGAATTTGAATTTGAATTTGAATAAAAAAATTGTCACACATCTATTGGATTTATTGGTATGACGATTTAATAAGATAAAAAAATTATTAAATCTGAACTCTCTAAAACATTCCAAGTATATTTGTAAAATAAGATTTCATTTCCTATAACGCAAAAAAACTAAATAAAAACAATCAAATATCGATTGTATCAATAATTTTACTTATTAAAATAATTTTAATAATATATTGATTCATATTGTTATTTAATATATTAATTTTTTCTGTATGCATCATCAATATTTTTGATTCAAAATGTTTCTCATACTCATGTCTACAAATAGTATTATCTCCAATTTTTGATAAATCTAATGATTTTTGAATATATAAGTCATTAATGTCATAAAATGAACCGTGAAAAAAATTCATAAATTTTACTAAATCAATCATAAAATTAAAACATTCTTCATATTTATATTTATTTGTTTGACTTGTTCCTATAGTATGTAAAAGTTCTAAAATTGAATTAATCTTGAAAATAAATTCATACCCGCCAGTATAAATAATTGTACATTTATTTTCAAATTCAGATGAATTTTTCACATGATTTAACTGCAAAAAATCACCTGCTTTTTGCAAAGTTAATTTTAGTTCTTTAATTAGTTGTTTTACATCCTTACTTAACTCTATTAAATAGGGACCTTGATTTGGAACTAACATTGTTTAATATATTAGATACTATGGGTTTAATTATGATTATAACTTGATTATCATTTCAAATTACATAATTTTCAATTTTTTTTATCGTTGCAAAAAATTGAAAATTATTATTATTTTCAATTACGATTTCAAATAATAATATTAAAAAATGTATGTACCAAGAGATATAGTTGATGTTTGTGAACAGATTATTCAAGCAATACCTGTAGACCAAATTAAATTAAAAAAAGAACTTGAAGATTATATTGGTTCTTTATGGAATAAAGCACCTGAAGTTAAAAGAGGTTCAGAAACATTTATACCGGTTGCAAATATTTTAATTTCAAATATTCCAAAAATTCTTGAATTAACATCAGAAGATCCCAAATGGAATTTTGATGTTCGAAATATATTTAAAGGAAAACCTATTTTGGCAGAAGAATATGAAACGATGAGTAAGAAAGAACAAGAAAATTTAGATTCCTTTGAAAAAGAATTTATTGAAAAAGAATTTATTAAAAAAGAATTTATTGAAAAAGAATTTATTGAAAAAGAATTTTTATTAAATAAATAAGATTTTTATAATGTACTATAGGAACATTAAAATTCACACTCATTAATATTTGTTTAACCAATAAAAAAAATTTTATCATTAGTCAAACCAACATTAAATTTAATCATTTATTACTGAATATTTATTTTTGATTAATGAGATTTTCACTTTAATATCATTTATTTGATTTTCTAATTGATTCATCTCACATACTAATTGATCAAAATGTTCATCTAAAAATGTATTTTCTTCAATATGCATTTTATCATAAAAAATTTTTCCTTCCAAATATATACTTAATGTTCCTTCAACAACACGATAATAAATATTAAATTTATTATTGGACTGTAAATTTAGATAGTGAATATATGGTTTTCATGATATTTCGACATTAAAATATCTTTGTTTTGAATCATAAATATCTATTTTGCAATATTTGTTTAATTTATTCAATGTAAAAATAAATTAAACAAATATCATTGTGTCCATCAATATCAGTGATTATTTGTTCAAATTCAATACTCATTTAATAAATTTTAATTAAAGTTTTTTAATGTATAGCATAAAATTTTATGCTATATAACCTGGATACATTAGAAAAATTATTTTTTGGTTTTTTTGGGGTAATCCCGAATCATATATACATACTATAATTTAATTATTTTCACCTTTGGGATTTTGATAATTTATTAAAAATTAATCCAATATAATTTTTATATCAGTAAATATAATATATTGGTAAAATTTCTGTCTGTTTATCAAAATTAATTCCTAATTTTTTACCTAATTGATCCAAACCTCTATATATCATATATGAATATCCAAATGAAAAACATAATACAGCAATATTTTCTCCAATTTTTTTTGTCGTTTTTATCATTTGGTATTTGTGCAAATGCTGTATTTTTTGTAATTGGGGTATTTTTTGTAATTGGGGTATTTTTTGTATGATTCTTAAATACATTTTTGTTTATATTTATAATTCTTTTATATTTGTAATTCTTTTATATTGTAATTCCTAAATATATTTTTTTCAATTTTTTATTAGTTTGATATATTTGATGTCTAAATTAAAGGTTGATGCAATTGTTATTAAAAATTATCAACTTTTATACGTGTGGAGTAATTAAAGTAATGTTAGTAATTACTCAAATTAATTTTATTTTATTCTTTTGGATTAAAACTTTTTATTTTTGAGTAATAAAAAAGCAATTATAATTTTTGATCAAAATATTTTCAACTTTACTAACAATTATAAACATTTATTACACATTTACACATTCAAAACGCTGATTATTTTATAAATTGTTTTCTTTTATAAAATTACTTATATAAATATCATTATCAATATGAACGTTATCATCACTTAAATCTTTTCTTAAAAATCCATTTTCATCAATATACTTATTATAAATATCAAAAAATATATACTCTTTTTCAATACATTTTTCTTTTATTTTTTTGTTAAAATATAAAGAGTATTGTTTTCGTTCTTCATCTGTTCCCAAATATGGATATTCAGGATTTTAAAAAATCCTATATTTTTGAATTGGTGGAACAACATTATAAACACAAATATTTTTAAGTTTAATTTGTGAAATGAATACATTTAATTCAATTGCTTCAAAATAATTATCAATAATGTTGTTTATAATATCTTGATATATTGTTGTATCTGTTATGTGTTTATGAATATTATATCTACAATCTATTTCACCTAAAAGCACAATTTTAAACTGGACTTACTATAATATGGTAGAATAAAAAAGATCTTATAAATAAAAATATATTTATTGACTACAGTCATCAATTTTTTAAAGTTTCAAAAATTTAAAAAATTGATTTTTTTATATAATATCAAATCCAATTCAAAAATATCAAATGGACAATATCCAAAAATATCAAATATTATTTGATGCCAAATATATACCATGGGATTTTAATGAATATTTATTAGTTAATTTGGAAGAACAATTAAAAAAAACCAATACAAAAAAACAATTAAAAAAAACAGATATAAAAAGACAATCAAATACAATTACATTAAACAAATTTAATGAAATTGTTATTAGATCAATATTTAATACTAAATTAAATATTGGAGGTTGAGATTACGTTATTGAATCTGGTATGTATTATTTTCCAATATTTCCAAAATATCATAATATAAAAATGTATATCGATAATTTTTCAAATGTATTTTATAATCCAAATGGTCCAAGTGAATTAAACAAATTATTGAATAATTCAAATATTATATTTACAAATATAAATGTGATAAATCTTCATGATTTTTATGATGAGAATAAACATTATAATTTAGCATATTTAGAGCGTTGCGCTTTTTAAATGCCGATTAGGCGTTTAAAAAGTGTAATGCTTTGTTATTGAAAACACTAAATTCTAAAGTTAATAGGCTTAAT
>Ga0316224_1002482_pt1 | contig 16965 bp, 11 predicted proteins | sample TBH18013metaG_FD_206254 | JGI IMG/M metagenome (GOLD analysis project Ga0316224, IMG submission 206254) | Freshwater microbial communities from Trout Bog Lake, Wisconsin, USA - TBH18013 | ecosystem: Environmental > Aquatic > Freshwater > Lake > Hypolimnion/Profundal zone | place: USA: Wisconsin... | reverse complement strand
TATTCATCCCCTGCCTTGTGGCAGGTTCACACGCGGCAAGCCAACACTTTTTTACCCCTCAACCATCAAATCCGTGGGACTCCTGTGTCCTTATTGTTTTATCTGATTGGCAGTAAGCCATTCTTAACAAAGGAAGAATACCATGTCCAAATTAGGGGACTTATTTACAATGTTACCCTTGAAACAGCTTGATGTGGGTTGAGCGGGTTTCATTGGTTCAAGGTTTCTTTGGCGGCTCCGGCGACGATGGCTTTACGGTGGCTTTGCGCGCCTGCAATTCAATGGCAGCGCGTTTGCCTTTGCCGCCGCCCATCGCAACGGCAGCGATGATGCTTTGGAAATCGCCTTTGATCGGCGGGATGATTTTTTGCGGTCTGCTCATAAGTATCTCATGGTTATTTCGGAAAAACTCCGAATCGTTCAAATTCAATTCTGCCGGCAAGTTGCCGTCCACCCCTCATGTCATCTGGATTAAGCCGTTCCTTGCTTTCAAAACGTGCCTTGAAATCGTCTTTTGTCCAGCACCACGCTTCTTCAATGTCATAGCTTTTGTCGTAACGAATCCAGATGAAAAAATCCCACAAGTAATTGGACGGTTTTCCGACCAGCGTGATTACGCTCCCTTTGCGTCCGCTTGGCCGCCCTGATTTGACTTGGTAGAGTTTTCCGCCATGTGAAAAATCATGCCCCTTGGCTACCATTGAACGGCTTTCCATTTGCTTCTGATAATCATCCTCACCGCACCCCACCAACATGGCAGCATCATATTCCGCGAGCGTTCCGGTTATCGCCGGAGCGTTTCCAAATTTTTTATGCCATTCAATGGCGGTGGCAACCAGCATCGCGCGCAAGGTGTTTGTTTTCATTGAATCAGGGTTTTGTAAGGCAACTGTGAACTCGCGGCAATGTTGGAAACCACGTCAGAAAACACGCTCTGCATTTCATTGGCCTTGCGGTTGAAGCGGAAAGCGAACTCATTCACATAGCGTTGCAAATGTTTCTTGCTCATCTGGTGATAAACACCGTGATAGCCGCGCTTGAACAACGCCCAAAACGATTCAATGCCGTTCGTGTGGCAATCGCCGTTGACGTATTCCTTCGCCATGTGGTCAACGGTCGTGTGATTGAACATCGTTTTCAGTCCGCGATAGCCAACCCAGCCGTCAGTGTAAAGAGTCGCGCCTTGCGCCACGTTGGTTTTAATTTCCTTGTGCAAATCCACGATGCCAACCGAATTTACAACTTGCGCCCGGACTTCACCAGCCCGGCTTTTCATTCCGAACACCGGAGTCTTGCCCTTGCCGCCAGTGCCTTTGATCGCCGCTTCCCGCTTCGCCTTGTGCATATTCTTTGACAGCCCGCCGATGAAAGTTTCGTCCGCTTCAATCTTGCCCGTAAGCTGCCCCTTGTTTTGCTGGTGAGCCTCACGAATGCGATGCGCCATGAACCACGCCGTCTTTTGCGTCACGCCAACATGTTTGGCCACTTGAACCGATGACATTCCCTTGCTGGTGGTCGAAAGCAGGTAAATCGCCATGAACCATTTCCGCAACGGCAGCTTACTTTCGCCGAACACCGTGCCGGTCTTGATTGTGAAGTCTTGTTTGCACTTCGCGCAGCGGTAACGCTTGCCATCCTTAAACGTATAAATTTCCGTATGGCCGCAGTGCGGGCAATACTCGCCATTGGCAAAGCGCGTTGCCGCGAAATGTTTGCGGCAGGTTTCTTCATCGCAGAAATAATCCGTGAACTCGGTCAGCGTCTTGAACTCAAATATCGTTTTCATTCTGGAATCAAGTTACCCTAAATTGTTAGGGTTGTCAACTGCTAAATTGAAGATTCTACGGTTTATTTTAGCCTTTGTTTTCAATGGTTTTTGCTAGTTTGGCTATATTAACTTTTCGATTATTGAACGGAGTTGTTTTGAACCGTGGGTCATTTGATCTAAAAGCAGTTGCCGCTGCTTTTGGGGCCAATCTAATTCATCATTTACCGGCGTCCGGTGCATATCGGATTGGCTCTTAAAAAGTGCCGATTCCGCTTCCGAAAATCTCTCTTTCAGGAAAACAGAAATTTCCATTGATACGTCAGACCAATATAAAATCTCTTTTAGCCTGTTGGCTTCTGTGGCTGCATTCCAATCCATCAATTCAATGTTGGAAATTTGGCCGTCTATGATTTTAAGATACCTTCCCAATAGGTCTTTTACTGCTTTGCGCAGGGCTGCTTTTGTGTGCTCCGTCTCATCTTTGTCAAAATGGCTGTTTGCCAGTTCCAAAGCCTGATTCTTATCTTTTTCGTGCTTTTCTGAAATTCGCCGCTGGTCGCAAAACGCAAGAAACGAGGCAATAACAAGGCCAGATAGGGCGAATAGCCATAAAACCCATGCAGGAATCATACGACCACCCCCTGTGAAAAATGCTGCGATGCCAGAACTGACGGTAGTGCAAGTCCACCAGTGCCAATGCTTGACAATAGCCCAGCCAAAAGCGCCAGCATCATTTCGCCATTGCTGCTCTTTTTCGTAATCGGAATTGGCGGTTTCTGGCATGGATTTACAGAGTCAGGCAATTCGCCCGGCGCGTCAATGTTTTTGGCATTTGACAACCCTTGATTTTTGGCGTCTGATTGCGGGCATGAATTATTTCCTTTTGTGCGTGGAAAAACCTTCAGATGAAAAACAGCCGGAAAAGGAATGGAATTTCTGGCGCAGTGTTTCAAGTCGCATAGAAACGACATCCAAATCAATCCCAGGAGTTCAAAGGCCATGCGAAAATGTTTGGCTGATTCCCGCAACAAAAGGCGTGGATGCTCTTGCGGACTGCATACAATGCTGCCGTAGTTCGGGGCAGAAATATAAGGTTCTTTTCCTTCAGTCGGAGCCGGAGTTTTGCGATTGAACCACCGCAAGAATATCCAAGCGAAAATCAAAACCGGAAGAAACAGAAGCCGGACATCACAAAAACCACCGTGTTTATAGGTTTTTTTAGGGTAACATTGTATATAAGTCCCCAAATTAGCACCCAAAAAATCTGTCAAGTCGCCCGCCGCCAAAGCGACATCCGAAAAATCTGAAGTCGTCCAAGCCTCGCCAGTTGCGAAATCCGCCGCCCCAGTCGTGACGCCCAAGCCGGTGCTGGCAGCGATTGCGCCCGCCCCGACCGCAGCCGCGCCAAAAACCGTCAAAGCCGTGTTCACCCTGAAAGCTCCCGCCGCCAAGCAGGTGCAGGTTTGCGGCGAGTTCAATGGCTGGCAGCCCGGGGCTGCACCCTTGACCCGGCAAGCCGACGGAACCTGGGAGACGTCCATCGCGCTGCGTCCGGGGCGCTACCAATACAAGTTTGTTGTGGACGGCAACTGGATTCATGACCTCAACGCGAAAATAAATGTGCCCAACGAACACCATTCGCTTAATTCGGTGATTGAAGTTCTGGCCTGAACGGTGGACTTTCGCGGACGATGCCGTCCGCATTTCTCAAGAGATGCGGACGGCTCTCCTAGTGGTTATCCGGGTCGGACATTCACACCCGGCAACGCGTTGATTCCTGCTTGCAACAGCCGGTGATTGGCTTGCAGCACCGCGAGCCAGTGGTTCATTTTCTCCGCATTGGTCTTGTCCCGCCAATGGCTGAACAATGTTGCCGCATCGCCGAGCGGCAATCGTTCAAAGGTCGGATGAATTTCCAGCGTGAACGAAACGCCCCCGCTTCCAATTTTGTTTAGAGCTTGGGCCACGATTTTGGAAAGTCCGGTGGGGCCAAACATCAGCGGTGCCGAACGCTGGCCGCGATATTCAAACGCCAGCGGAATCTCCATCAGAAAACTTAGGTGATCGGAAACGCCGAACGGACTGAACGTCGAGAGCGGATGCCCGTCGTGCAGATGAAAATGCACGGGCTTGCCAAGCGCGCCGATGGCCGCTATCAAATCGAGCACCGTCGGCAACGCGGAAGCCACCGCCGCGTCCACGTCGCCCATGACGGGCGGCAGGTTGGAGTTTTGCGATTTCAAAGCGCAAACATCTTCGCCGGGATGAATCCGCGCGAACGCTAGTTGCGCCTGGCGGATTCCGACATGGCTCACGTCAATGCAAGCGCTGACCTTTTCCAATTCGCGGATGGATTCAAAAAAATTCACGAACACTTCCGGCTCCAAGCCGGCCGCGTATTCGACAAACAGCAGCGGACAGCGGGCAATCGGTTGCAGGCGTGAATCAAGCTCCTGCGCGGCGCGAAGGAAATCCTGCGGGCGCGTCGCCATGTCCCGATGATCGTGGAGCACCAGGCCATGCACCCGGCCGGCAAAACGCTCCACGAAATCTGCAATCCGGCACCGGCAATTTTCATCCGCCAGATTGAAGTCGCGCGGGAGATGCACCACCACCGGCGCGTCCGGCGCAGGCCGGAATTTCAAAACCCTTTCTAGTTGCTCCGGTGTGCCAGCGTGCATTTCAGCGCCCATGCCCGCCTCCTGAAACCGCAGCCGCGCCAACTCCAGCAGACAGTCGTCGCCTTCAATCCTTTTCTCAAAAAGGCCGAGTGTCAGCGGGTGGCTTGGGCGTGATTCGTTCATGGCCGTTCCCGCAATCCCTGCTGCGGTCGCGACTGCACAAGGAAAATCTCATCGCCCACCACCGCGCCTTCGATGTCCTGCGGTTTCTGCAACGCCTCTTCGACAAATCGCGCGATGGCGGCCAGTCGTTTTCCCAGCTGCTTCCGTGCATCGCCGTCGCGGGACAAACTTATTTGCGAATAATCCACGACCGCGCGCCGCACGCCGCCGGCGGGATCGAGCCGGAGCGCGTGACTAAAATTGGCCAAAGCCAGCGTGGTGGTCGAGCCAGAGATTTTGTCGCAGAGCAGACGCCACGGATTCCCGCGCTCGCCGGCGGACGCCAAAGTCTCGCCGAGGCCGACCGCGATTTCCGCATAGACTTCGCGGGGATTGCGGTTGAGCGGATTCACCGTGTGCAGGACAAAGGAAAAATCCGGCGTCAGCATTTGCTGGATCAGCACGGCCATGTGCGCCTGCGCGTGCGGAATGCCCGCCTGCCGCCGGCTCAACGCCGCGCGGCGCGTCCAGAGCGAAGCCCAGACCGCGCGCACCGCCGCCGCGACCTCCGCCGCCGCCACGTTCGCAATTGAATCGTAAAGTCCGGCGCCGGCGAGTTCTTCCAAATCCTCGCAGTTCGCGCTGGAACGAACCAAGAGTCGCGCTGACCGGCCAAACTGCGCGGCAATTGCCGTCTCAACCTCAACCGGCACGGCGAGCTTCAGAATCAATTCGCGCACCCGCTCCGTCGCCATCGTGAAATCGGCGGGCGAAAGTCCGTTGATTTGAGCAATTTGTTTTTTGTATTCGGTTTCCAATTCCGGAGCCGCGCGCAACGCCACTTCCATGACACCGAACGGAATCACCAGCGCCGGCGGTGTTTTGAAGCCAGCACCATTTAGCCGCGCCAGTTCGGCGAGGCGTCTGGCACCATTCGCCTTGCCGCCGCCGGTTTCGGCGCGCACTTCGGCAAGCGGAATCCAAATACGCTCCGAGGTCAGCCGCACGGCGGGAATCTGCACCGGCTTGCGGTCACCTTGTATTTTGGCGCTGACTGCGTCGGTTACAATTTTCCACTCCACTTTTTCCGCCGTCGCCACCAGCGAAACCAGTTGGCCCTGCTGCCGGGCGAGTTCATCAAATTTCGCGGCCTCTTCGCAGGCCACGAGGACCACGCCTGCCTGCCGCGCCCGCACGCCAAGATGCGACAGGTGCGGCAGGTCGTGCGCCAGCACAATGCCCGCGATGCCGTGGGGAATTTCCTCATCGCCTTCCGCGTTTTTCAAAAGCGCCAGCACCGGCTCCGAAAAATTCCTGCCGAGCTCGTCGAGCAACCCGGCGACTTTCACGCGGCCCGTGACGCGGCCGCTGACCACCACGTCCCACGCGGGCAAAGCGAGCTGTTCGCGGACGCGGCGCAACAGACTCGAAACCTGTTTGGAAAGCTGGAAGACAAGATGGGCGCGGATTTCCGCGTCGCAAAAAACTCGGATGGCGTTCTCCGCCACGCCGAGCGCGCGGCCCAGCTTTTCCACGCGCGGCGGGAACAGCGCCGTGATCCGGTCGCTGAAATCTTCCGCGAGCCGACGGGCGCGGTCGGCGGTGGCTTTCACGCGCAGCAAGTGTTCGCGGTCGGCTGGATTATAATGCTCCCGCCAGGCGCACAGTTCCGCTTCAATCGCGCGATATTCTTCCGGCTCGATGCCGCTCAACGCCAGATTCGCAATCGTCAGCCGCAGCGTGTCCAGCAACTTTTCCCAGGGCGCACCGGTCTTCACGGCGTCGAACGCGTTCCCCATTTCGCTCAACAGAACAAAGGCGAAATCTTCCAGCCCGATGTCCGCCAGCAGAAATTCCTGCGTTTCCAGTCCGGTTTTTTTTTTGACAGCGGCGAGAAAATTGCGGCGCAGTTCGGTCAAGGTTTGCAGGGCGGCGAACTGGCCGGGCAAAGTAGTGTCGGTCTTTTGCCGGAGAAACGAACGAATCAACTCGACGTCGCTGGCGTCGCGTCGGAAAGCAAGGCGGTTAGCCGCTCATCGAGCGAGCGGGCGTTGAAAAATTCCTTCAGCTCCTCGTGAAAGATTTTGAACTGCGCGACGAAATCGGCGGAGCAATTGACTCCGGGCGCGGTGATGCGTTGCAAAATCGCAGCGGACGTTTCCAAATCTTCCGGGCCGGCGCAACGATGCAACTTGTTCTGGAGCGTGTGCTTGATCTCGTGCTTCAGGTCGGACGGAATATCATTGCGATGGGCGATGTCGCGAATGCGGGTAAGCGGTTCGGCACGCTGAAAAGTCCGGGCCGAGGACGGTAGCCACGGATAAATTTTGCGCACGATGACCGCCGAGTCGGGGTCGGAAAGTTTGGCAAGGCGCTCCTGAATCTGGAGCGCAATGCGGGCGTGATGCGCCGGACGAAAATGCCGTCCATCCTCGACGCAGTGAATCTGCCCGGTGCCGAGGAAACGCAAATAGATCGCTACATCCACGAGCTGCGCGATGGTGAGCGGCTCGCTTTGTGCGGCCAAAAGTTCGCGCACAAAATCCAGCTTCTCGCGCCAGCTCCGGCAGCTTTCGTTCGCTGCGACCAGTTGCGGCGCGAAATCACCAGGCAGCGCGGTGGCGGGAGCACGCGGCTGGATCTCCGGTGTTGATTCCGGTCCTGATTTTGGTTCGACTCGCACGGCTGTCTCGCTGATCAATTTCATCAGCCGGTCGCGGGCGTTGTTGAGCAATGACGGCGGCTGCGGCCATTGTTCGAGGATGATTGAGCCGGAAAAATTCCGCCGCTGAATACGCTCCATCAATCCGCGAATCCCGGAATCGTCGCGCCCGCTCGGCCCGGTGAACAGCGGCAGATGGCTGTCGCGGTCGCCCCAGTTCTCGTGCAGGTGGAGATGGATAAGCGGCAATTGCGGATCAAGGCGGTCAAAGAATTTGAGAAAATCGTTCCGCGTCGCCGCGCAGAGATTGGCGTGGCCGAGATCAAGGCACATGCCGACATGCGCGGTGGAAATAGATTTCAGTTTCCGCAGCCGCGCGAACAGTTCGTTGAATTCTTCCGGCGAATGGAACGGCGTGTTTTCGATGGCGAGTTGCAGCCCAGCTTCGGCGGTCTGTTGAATCAACGGTTGGATGGCCTCAACGAAGGCGGCGATTCCCTGCTCCTGGTAAAAATGAATGTTGAGCAGCGCCGCGCCCACGTCGCGAGCCAGTTCGATGTCTTTCCGAAACAGCGGCGCGGAATCCGGCTGCAACGGATTCGCCTGCCAGCGGGCGTGAACTGACAACCGAATCCCGCGCGCGCTGGCGGTTTCGCGAATGGTTCGTCGTTGCATCGCATCCAGATCGCTTTCGTCCCAGCCCGCGCCGGGCTTTTTGTCGGGAAACCACTCGAAGGCGTCGAAGCCGTTCGCCACCGCGTAGTCAAACGGCGTCATGGGCGTCGCGGCGAAGCAGGCGGTTTGGTTGCCGATGTGGATCATCGCGTCCTCATTCGCCGCCGACCTGCGGGCGGGTTTGCACCACAAAATATTTGCCCTGCGTCACCGCGCCTTCAATGTCCTGCGGCGAACCGCTTAGGCGTTCGATCTCGACGCCGATGCGCGCGACGGTGGCGATCAGATTTTTCCGGAAGGTTTCGTCCCACACCAGCGGCTCTTGCGTGTAGTCCAGTTCGACGGCGCGCGGCGGTTCGAGCAGGACGCTGTCGTAAAGTCCCGCTCCGGCGTAACCAGCCAAATCCTCGCCGTTCGAGTCGGAGCGAAAAATCAAACCGCCGCCATAAAGTCCAATGCTTTTGCCCGGATAAGAAAGCAGCGTCTGGCGGCTGGTCGTTTTGTCGCAGGTGAAACTCAACGCGCGACCCGGATGATTGCCGACCAGCGTTTCGCCCAAGCCCAGCACGGCTTCGGCGAAAAGTTCGTCCGCCTTGCCGGTGGACGGATTGATCGTGTGAATCACAAACGCATAATCCGCCGGCACGACCTGCTGGATGAGCACGGCCATGAACAAATTTTCGTGCGGCAGTCCCACGCGCTTGCGGCTCAAGAAGGCGCGGTCGTTCCATTTCGAGGCCCAGACTTGCTTGATGCGTTGCCACGCTTTCTCCCAATCGTCCGGCCACGCCAGGCCGGCGGCGGTCATCGCGCCGCGTAGCGCGGTTTTCAATTCTTCCGGCGCGGCCAGGGTCAGCACGGTTTCGCGGAGAGCGGCCAAGGCTTCCGCCCCGCCGGTGTCGGCCTGCTTCACCAGTTCCCCGTAACGCTGCGCAACGTTTTGGTTCAGGCCGAGGCCGAGCACTTTTTCAAAAACGCCGAACGGCAGCGCCACGGACGCGGGCAGATGAATCCAGTCCGGCAGCTTGCCGCGCAGCCGCGCCTGATGACAGGATTTGCCGCCGACAATTTTTTCGTTGAAATCCGCGAGCGCCACGGCGTAGCTCGTGAATTGCCGTTTGGTAACAGAAATTTTACCGACGGACGTTGGCAACTTTGCAACGGAACTTGCCGGTGCGGCCTCGGCCACGAGCACGTCGCCGGCGGGGCTGACTTCCAGTTGAATAAATTTTCCGGCCAGCGATTTCAAGCGCTGCAACATTTCGGCGTCGTGACAGGAGGCGAACAGGACGCTGGCGTTCCGGGCGCGCACGGCCACATGGGAAACGATGTCCACCACGTCCGGGGCGATGACGGCGATAACGCCTTCCGGGATTTCCTCGTCGCCGGTGACGGTGGCGGCCACGATGACCGTGGGTTGCGCGAACGTCCGGCGCTGGATGGAAAGCAACGAGTCCACGACCTCGACCCGGCCAGCGCCGCGCCCGCGGCTGATGATCTGCCAGTCGCCGATGTGCGCCGCCGCCCGCAGCAGCGGATCGAGATGATGCAGCAGCATGGACAGCACGAAACCCAGGCTGCCGCCGCGCACCACTTCTTCGCTGAAAAGCGTGATCGTCCACGGCTCGGCCTGAAAACCGCGACCGAGAATTTCTGCTTTCGGTTGCAGCAATTGATAGAAGCGATCAATCCAGCCGCCGAGCGAGCGCCCGGCGCGATCCACGACGGACTTGGCGTGCAGCGACCAGTCCGCGCCGAAACGCGGCACAGTTTGCAGCCGTTCCCAGTGGCGCGTGCAGGCGGCCAGTTCCGTGTCGGCATACGAGAGTGACACATTTTCCAAAGTGCGCGCGATGAGGTCGGCCAACTGTTCGCCGGTGAGCTTCAAATGGATGTTCCGCTCCACCGCGCCGCGTAATAATTGTTCTAGTGCGAGATCGAGGTAAAGCAGTTCGCGCAGGCCGTCGCCGCGATTCAGCAGATTCGCCAGCCGGCGGCGCGCGTCGGTGATACGGTTCACCAAATCCACCACCGGCACAGCGGGATCGTTACGATGCCAGAACAGAAAATCCAACTGGCCTTGCAGCGCGCCGTCCACTTTGTTGCGCGCGGCGTTGACGGCGGTTTCAAAGTCCGTGCCGGAGTGGCTCGCCTTGAGGATGGTGAGGAAATTTTGAAAATCGTGAATCAATCCGTCTTTGAGATGCGGCACGAAATCCGGGTGGCTGCGGATGGGGCGTTCAAAACTTTCCAGCCGCGCGCGGGTGACGCCGCCGGCGAGCAGCACTTCGTAAAAGCGGTCGAGACTGCCGTTGGTGCGGAGAAATTCCAGGAACGCCTCGCAGATCACCACGTCGTCGGGCGTGGTGTTGTTGTGCAATTTCTGATGCCACTCCTCCATGAAATGCCCGCTCACTTCCTTGACGTGGTGGCGGTGCATGATATTGAGGATCTCGTCGCGGATGCGCTGGCCCTCGCCGCCGCGCCCGACCGTCGTGAGCATCAGCCGCAGCAACGGCCGGCCAGCCGGCTCGTCGCGATACATCGCCGCGAGTTTTTGCGTGAGCCGATCCTGCGCGTGGGCGAGCTCGCGCGGCTGGGTGTTGTAATGGCGCTGCCACGTCAACTGCCGGATGACCGAGAAGCGCAGCCAGACGAACAACGTCGCCAGCCCGTCAACATTATTTTGCGCCTGATCCAACAGCTCGTGGCAGAGGTTGAACCGGTGCATCAGCGTCCAGGAATTGTGCGTCTCGGCTTGAATTATTTCGTCGGCCAAGGCGTTGGCGGAAATTGCAACCGGCGCGGCTGCCGAGTTCAAAACAATTTTGTAATTCTGTCCAGCGTTGTTGTCCCAGCGTTTTTCGTCGGGAAAAAATAAAACGAAGTCGAGCGACGCATAAGTCGCGGGCAGGCTCACGCGGATTATCGCGCCGGTGTCGCCGGGCGTTTCAGTGAACGGAGTTTGCACGGCGTTTTGTCCAAACGCCTGCGTGCCGGGCGGCCAGCTTGCTTGCGGCGGCATCTGCCATTCCTTGTCCGTCGGGCAGCGCAGACCCCAATGCAGCAAACAATTTTTGCCGCCGGGTGACGTGAAGCTGACTTCGGTTTGCTCATTCTCCGTCTTGGTTTCCACGAGCAATGACAGGCCGCTGCGGGTGGTGATGGTTTCCGTTTTACTCATGGGCGATTGGTTGAACCGGCGCGGGCAGTTTCCCAATTTGAACGGAGCAGGTCAATGTTTCGCGCGTTTCTGAATATTTTTTTTCAGAAAAAATACGCAGGGAAAAATCTTTGCCGACCACCCGCCCAGGCAAACCTCCACACCAGGATTTCGGCGACCCGCGAAAGCCGTCAGGCCTTGATGTGGTTGTAGATGTTCAGGTAATTCTGCGCGGGATGGTTCCAAGAATAGTCGTAGTGCATCCCGTTGGTCATGAGTTCGCGGAAATGCTGCGGGTAGCTGAACCACATGCCAAGCGCGCGGCTCAAGGCGGATTCGAGACCCGGCCAGTTGTAATCGTTGAACACATAGCCGTTGCGCTCATGGTAGGGCTTGGGCGCGTAGTTCGCATCGAAGACGGTGTCGGCCAGGCCGCCGGTGCTGCGCACGACGGGCACGGTTCCGTATTTCAGGCCGATGAGCTGTGTCAGGCCGCAGGGTTCGTATTCGCTGGGCACGAGGATCACGTCCGCGCCGGCATAAATCAGGTGGGCGAGCTCCTCGTTGTAGCCGAGTTCGAGATGGCAGTCGGGATGATCGTTGTATTGGCGTTTCAAGTTCCAGAAAGCTTCGTTGAGATGACCATGCGGGCTTGATCCCAACAAAACAAACTGCGCGCCGACCGCCATGCAATACTCGACGGCCCGAAAAATCATGTGCACACCTTTCTGGTGGTCGAGCCGGCCGACGAAGGCGACGATGGGCTTGAATTCGTGCCGCAGCCACAGGCGTTCCCGCAGCGCGGTCTTGTTCGCATACTTGCCATCCAGGTCGCGGACGGAGTAATGCCGCGCGATGTGATTGTCCACTTCAGGATTCCAGACGTTGTAATCAACGCCGTTGAGCACCCCGCCGAATTTCTGGTGATGCACGCCCAAGGTGTGTTGCAGACCCATGCCCAGATGCGAAGTGCGGATTTCAGAGGCATACCTGGGCGAGACGGTGGTCACGAAATTGGAATAAACGATGCCGCCTTTCATCAAATTAACTGCCGCCGGACGGTGATCGTCCAGCAGGCGTTCGTGGGTCATGACGCTCGCCGGATTCAAGCCCACCTGGCGCAAGATGTGTTCGCCGTGAATGCCCTGATGCCCGAGGTTGTGCAACGTGTAGCAGACGCGCGGGTGGGTCATGCCCAGATGCTGATACATTTCATACAACAGCACGGGAACCAGACCCGTCTGCCAGTCGTGGCAGTGGATGATGTCCGGATGCTTGTTGGACTTGAGCATGAATTCGAGCGCCGCACGGGAGAAAAAGGCGAAGCGCGCGACGTCATCATTTTGGCCGTAATAGACGCCACGGTTGAAAAAATTCTGCGGTGAGTGCGCATCAATAAAAAAACATTTCAAGCCGTCCACAAAACCGAAATAGACGTCGCAGTGAATGGACGTGTCGTAAAAAGGCACCCAGAGGTCGCTGTAACATTTGGTCAGACCCCAGATGCGGTCATATCTCATGCAGTCGTATTTCGGCAGGATGATTTCCACGGCATGGCCGCGGATGGAAAGTTCCTTGGACAAGCCTTGAATGACATCGCCCAGGCCGCCGACTTTGGCGACCGGAGCGCACTCCGGCGAGATCATCGTGATATACATAAAATAATGTTGCTTAACCGCGCGCCAGCTCCGTTTCCACGCCCGCTCCGACGAGCAGGTTGCCGCGTGGCGGCGAAGGCTTGTGAGTTTTTTCAACTGCCTCCGCAACTTTGTTCAAGTGCTGCTGGGCATCTTTCAGATCCTCGTGGAGGCGGTGAACCCACGCCTCGCCCCAATATAAATTGCAACTGGTCTCGGCGCGCAGCAGCCGCCAGCGAGCCTGCTCAAGCTGGAACGCAATTTCCGGTGCGTCGAGCTTGAGTTCCTTGACCACGGCTTCGGTGCCGTGCAGCGCGTGACTAAATTCGTGCAGGCGGGACAAGGCGTCCTTTTGGGCTTGCGAGCCAGTCCATTGCAGAAAGCCCGCGCCGTGGTGCCAGCCGGTGTTCCACGCGCCGGCGCGGACTTTGACTTCGCCATGCGCGCCGTATTGATCGAGATAATCATCAATAAAAGTGGGCACGATGTCGGTCTCACCGCGCCGGACGCGGTCGAGCAATTCGCGATAGCAGACATGCCAGAAATTGCCCTGCTCGCTGACGTTGCGGAACCAGCCGCCGTTGTCGCCGTCGGTGGCGGTGAGCACCAGCGGCGGAAAATCGCAGTGCTTGGTGCGTTCCCAGATTTCGTTCATGAACCAGCCGGCGTCCATGCCAGAAAGCTGGGCGTCGGAAAGTTCGCGGTCGCGGGGCACGACAATGATTTCATCTTCGCCGAAACGCGCGATGTGCGGCCGGTAACGAACTTCCTCCCAGCGCATCGGTTCGAGCGGCTCGATGTAATTGCAGTCCACCATCACATAGCGGAAGCCGAGTTTTTTCAGCACCGGAATCAGCTCCATGCAGAAGCCCATTTCCGGCGGCCAGAAGCCTTGAAAATTTTTCCGCCAAAAAACGTGCCGAGCGAGACCGAGCCAGCGTTGGATTTGTTCCTCGCGATCGGCGGCGGGAATCAGGGCGAACACGGGATGATAAAAACCGGTGCCGAGAATTTTGAAAATCTTCTCGTTCTGCAAATGCCAGAGCAGGTCGCCGCATTTGGCGATGCCAAACACGCGCTCCTGAAACGCAGGATTGATCAGGGTTTCGAGCAGCGTGCCCGACAGGCTCAAATGCACGCGCGCCACGTCTTCGTAGCCCCACAAGGCGCGCGGCATCCGATCCATCGCCCAGAGAATTTCCTTCGCCTCCCACTCGTTGGCCGCCAGCAGATGCTCCAGGTTGCCGGCGGGCTGGTGAAAATTCAACGTCAGCGCATGGAAAATTTTTCTCATCCCGGTCAAATTATTTTGCCGGTTCCTTCACCTCGGCCGGAGCCGGGGCGAGCAGGAAAAACAACGTGGTCATGCCCGGCAGAAATAAATCCACGGCATGATTGCGCCCGTCCCATTTGATGGGCTGGGTTTTTACAGGTTCGAGATTGCCCTCGCCGCTGCCGCCGTATTTTTTGGAATTGGTGTTGAGCGCCTCGATCCAAGTTCCTTCCACCGGGACGCCGACACGGTAACTGGGTCGCGGCACGGGCGTGAAATTGGAAACGACCAAGAGCAGTTCGCCCGGCTTGCTGCCGAACCGCACGAAGCTGATGACGCTGTTGTTGCCGTCGTTATTGTTGACCCACTGAAAACTTTTGGAGTCGTAATCCGATTCGCTCAAGAAACGGTTGTCCAGATAGAATTGGTTGAGGTCGGCGACCAGCAGCCGGATGCCTTCGTGGTCGAGATATTGCAGCAGATGCCAGTCGAGGCTGCGGTCGTAAGCCCATTCGGACGACTGGCCGAATTCGCAGCCCATGAACAGGGTTTTCTTGCCCGGCCAGCCCCACATCCAGCCGTAAAGCGAACGCAACGTCTGCGCCTTTTCGGGAATGTGATTCGCCCCCATCTTGAGCATCATGGATTTTTTGCCATGCACCACTTCGTCGTGGGAGAAGGCCATCATGAAACGCTCCGTGTTCTGGTAAATCATCCCGAACGTGAGCTGATTGTGATGATACTTGCGGTGGATGGGTTCCTTCTTGAAATACTCCAGCGTGTCGTGCATCCAGCCCATGTTCCACTTGAGGTTGAAGCCGAGTCCGTTTTCCTTGGCCGGCTTGGTGACACCGCCCCACGCGGTGGATTCCTCGGCGATCATCAGCGCGCCGGGAAAATATTTGTGGACGGTGGTGTTCGCGTAGCGGAGAAAATCGAGCGCCTCCAGATTTTCGCGTCCGCCGTATTTGTTCGGAATCCACTGGCCGGCTTTGCGCGAATAATCCAGATAAAGCATGGACGCCACGGCATCCACGCGCAGCCCGTCAATGTGGTAGCGGTCAAACCAGGTCATCGCGCTGCCGAGCAAAAAGCAGCGCACTTCCGGCCGGCCGTAATTGAAAATCAGCGTGCCCCAGTCCTGATGCTCGCCCTGGCGCGGATCGGAATGTTCGTAAAGATGTGTGCCGTCGAAATGCGGCAGCGCAAAAAAATCTTTTGGGAAATGCGCCGGCACCCAGTCCATAAAAGCGCCGATGCCGTTTTGGTGGAGCGTGTCCACCAGAAACATGAAATCCTGCGGTGTGCCATAGCGATGCGTTGGCGCGTAAAAGCCGGTGACCTGATAGCCCCATGAACCGTCGAACGGGTATTCGGCCAGCGGCATGAATTCGACGTGCGTGAAACCCATCTGCTTGACGTAGGGCACGAGTTCCTTGGCGAGTTCCCGGTAGGTCAAAGGCCGGTTGCCGTCATCCGCGTGCCGCCGCCACGAGCCGAGGTGTAGTTCATAGACGATCACCGGTTCTTTCAGCCAGTCGGTCTTCTCGCGCCGCACAATCCAATCGTTGTCGCCCCACTGGTAGTTGGAAACATCCCAAACCGTCGAAGCATTATTCGGCGGCGCTTCAAAATAACTGCCATAAGGATCCGTCTTCAACCGCATGGCACCGGTGCGCGGCACGATTTCATATTTGTAGAGCAGGCCAACCTCCAAGCCGGGGACGAAAATTTCCCAGACGCCGGATTTGCCCAGCGGCCGCATCGGCAGGTAACGTCCGTCCCAATGGTTGAACTCGCCCACGACCGACACGCGGCTGGCGTTGGGCGCCCACACGGCAAACGACACGCCGCGCACGCCGTTGATTTCGCGCAGATGCGCGCCGAGTTTTTGATAGACGCGATGCTCCGTGCCTTCGTTGAACAAATACAAATCCTGATCGCTCAACGTCGGCAAAAAAGAATACGGATCGAAAAACTGCCGGAACTCCCCGTTATTTTTTTCCACCTGCAAACGGTAGCGGAAAACTTCCGGGCGGTCGGGAATGAAGGTTTCGTAAAAACCCATATCATGCACCTTCGACATCGGATAGCGCACTTCCGGTTGCGCCTGATAATCCACGACGGCGCAGGCGCGGCAGTCCTGCAAAAAGGCGCGCACGACCACGCCGCGCCGGCCTTCGTGCATGACCGGGTGCATGCCAAGCAGACTGTGCGGTTGCGCGTTCTGCCCCTGGAGCAGTGAGTCCAAATCTTTTTTGATGGCGATCATGTTAATTTTTTTCGTTGGGGTTGCTTATTTGTCGCGGATGAAATCGTAAATGTTCAGGTAGTGCTGCGCCGGGTGGTTCCAGGAATGATCCCCGCGCATGCCGTTGAGCATGAGCTGGCGGAAGTGTTCTGGAAACTGGTAGTAGCACGCGATGGCGCGCTGCAACGCGGATTCGAGACCGGGATTGTCGGCGTTTTCAAAAACGTATCCGTTGCGCTCGTGCAATGGCCGGTTGGAAAAGTCCTTGTCGAAGACCGTGTCCGCCAGCCCTCCTACCGCCCGCACGACCGGCACGGTGCCGAACGCCATCGCGATGATCTGCGTCAGCCCGCACGGCTCATACCGGCTCGGCACGACGATCATATCCGCGCCGGCGTAAATCAAATGCGCCGCCTCCTCGTTGTAGGCGATTTCCAGATGGCAGTCGGGGTTGTCGTTGAAATGTCGTTTCAGCCCCAGGAAATGTTCGTTGATGCTCACGTCGGGACTGCTGCCCAGCAGCACAAATTGCGCGCCGTGGCCGAGGGCGTAGAAAATCGCGTGCCGCACCAGTTCCAAACCTTTCTGCGGATCGAGCCGGCCGACAAACGAGATAATCGGCTTGGCATTGTCGGCCAGCAGAAACCGTCTGCGCAACGCCTGCTTGTTTTCGTATTTCTTCTCAATCGTGTCCGCGCTGTATTTGGTGGGGATGTGCGGATCGGTCTGCGGATTAAACTGCTCGCAGTCCAG
>Ga0316224_1002481_pt1 | contig 16986 bp, 13 predicted proteins | sample TBH18013metaG_FD_206254 | JGI IMG/M metagenome (GOLD analysis project Ga0316224, IMG submission 206254) | Freshwater microbial communities from Trout Bog Lake, Wisconsin, USA - TBH18013 | ecosystem: Environmental > Aquatic > Freshwater > Lake > Hypolimnion/Profundal zone | place: USA: Wisconsin... | reverse complement strand
CTGGAGGTTTTGATTGTGCGCGGCAAGGCCAGCGTCATCCGCAAGATTGCCGACGAACTCATCGCCGCCAAAGGGGTGAAACACGGCAAGCTGACCGTGACGACAACAGGAAAAGATTTACCTAGTTGAATTGAAATCATGTTTTGCTGCTGTCCCTATTTGACCGCGCTTTGACTGGCCGGCTTGCTTCCAGGTATTCAGCAACCGACCAGACAAATCGCCGTGATGGAAACCTAGACAGTCGCGCACTCATCGGTCGTTCTAAAACCGCGCGTGCGAGATGAAGTGGTTGTGATGATAGTTCGATATGAGAAGTAGAAACATAAGCCGAACCTGCGGTTCCGTCCGCAGTAGCCTATCGGCACCGGCGCGACTGGCAACGGTCGGGACGGGAGCTGCCGAGATAACCTTTCTCCATCGTCGAGATGAGGCGACTGCCGTGAGGCGGTCTCCGCGACTGCAAGCGTCAATGCGGTCGGAGAGACAAGGCTGGATGACATGCTCAACACAAGTGAACTACCAAGGCATCGTAAGTAGAGTCGAGCCAAAGACGCTGATAGGCTCTGCCCAAAATGGGATGCAGTCAGGGACACCATCGCGCGGATGGTGCCCACGGACAAAAGGACTGCCGGTGTAATGGTAGGAGCTAAATCATCCGTGTCATCGCAATCAAACATCGCAAACCCGACATCCCGCCTCCGGGTGGAGGCAGGCGCATCCGCAAGGAACGCTGATGAGATGGCGGGCAAGGGATGCTGGAAAAAGCGAAGGCCGCTCTGTAATGGAGCGGATAGGGACTGCAACATTGTCCTGCCGTGCAAACGGGCTGACTTCCAGCGGGTCGTTCGTGACGAGAGAACTCGCAGAACCTTCATGGGGGGAAATTGCAAATGAACGTGGATTCATCCATGTGTGCATCCTCCGGCAAAGCGAACCACTGGGAACAGATAGACTGTCTCCAATGTGAACGCCACGTGAGCAGGCTGCAAGCCCGTATCGTCAAGGCCACACGGGAAGGTCGCTGGGGCAAAGTGAAAGCTTTGCAATGGCTGCTAACCCACTCGTTTGCGGCAAAAGCCTTGGCCGTGAAACGAGTGACGGAAAATCAAGGCAAGAAAACCCCCGGAGTGGATGGGAAGATATGGAGCACTCCGGAGGCCAAACTCAAAGCCATCGAGTCGTTGCAACGACGGGGATACCAGCCGCTGCCTTTGCGCCGCGTCTATATCCCAAAAGCCAACGGGAAGTTGCGGCCGCTGGGCATTCCGACGATGAAAGACCGCGCCATGCAGGCGTTACATCTGCTGACGTTGGAACCCGTCGCCGAAACCTCTGCGGACAAAAACTCCCACGGCTTCCGTCCCGAACGCTCCACCGCAGACGCCATTGAGCAGTGCTTTACTGCATTGTCCCACGGCGACTCTGCGCAATGGGTGCTGGAAGGTGACATCAAAGGTTGCTTCGATCACATCAGTCACGACTGGATGCGCCAACATATCCTTATGGACACGGTGGTGCTTCAGAAATGGCTGGGCGCTGGCTACATCGAAAAACGAATCCTGTTTCCCACGGAGGCGGGCACGCCGCAAGGCGGCATCATCTCGCCCACGTTGGCCAACATGGTTTTGGACGGATTGGAGGCCCGGTTGAAAGAACGCTTCCCGGCAAAGTGGGTCAAGCGGACGGTCAATAAATGGACCTCCATCAAATCCAAAATCAATCTGGTTCGATATGCGGATGACTTCATCATCACTGGTGCGACCAAGGACGTGCTGGAAAACGAAGTCCGCCCCCTCGTCGAGCAGTTCCTTAGCGAACGGGGTTTGCAGCTCTCGCCAGAGAAAACCTGCATCACGCATATTGATCAAGGGTTCGACTTCCTCGGACAACACCTCCGCAAGTTTGACGGCAAACTGCTCATCACGCCGTCGAAGAAGAACACGCACGCGTTCTTGGAGAAAGTCCGGGGCATCATCGGTGCGAATAAAACCGCGAGTCAGGAGAACCTGATTGGTTTGCTCAACCCGGTCATTCGGGGATGGGCGAACTACCATCGGCATATCGTGGCGGCGGAAACGTTCGCGCGGGTGGACTTTGAGGTTTGGCGCAGGCTCTGGCAGTGGGCCAGACGCAGACATTCAGAAAAATCCTGCCGGTGGAGGAAGCAGCGATACTTCCATTCCATCGGGGGGCGCGACTGGATATTTGCGGCGGACACCGGAAAACGAACGCCGGAAGGAAAACCCGTCTGGTTGAAACTGGCCCGTGCCAGTGAAACCAAAATCCGGCGGCATGTGAAAATCCGGGCGGAAGCCAATCCGTTTGATCCAGACTGGCAGGACTATTTTGCGGAACGTGCGTTCCACAAGAAGTTCGGCATCCATCGCCATGAAGCTGGGATTAAACCGTCGTGAAGCCGGCTCCATTCATACGGAGCTTTGCAACGGCTTGAGCCGGATGAAGGGAAACTTTCATGTCCGGTTCTGAGGGGAGGGAGTGACGGCAACGTCACTCCCTTACCCGACTCAACTCCGCCGTCGTCCGTTCATGCCACTCCCGACCTGCTCCGTTTCGCTGCCGGTTTCAGAACGCCCGTTCAGTGCTTGGAAATTTGCTCATGTACGCATCAATTTGAGGTGTTCAGTCGAACGGAATCTTTGGCGGCTTTCTGAAATTGGAAAGCCGGTCATTTTGGTTAGACACCATCCCCTTATTGAAAAATAAAGCCGCAAGCCGAGCAACGACCGCGCAATGTCCGCGCAGCGTCCGGCGCAGCGTCCGGCGCAGCGTCCGGCGCAGCGTCCGCCGTAGTGTCCGCGCAACATCCGGTGAATCATCCGGGCAACAGTCGAGACATGTCCCAGCAGTTGGCTGGAAACATCTCACCAAGCGCCGGTGAATGTCCGCGCCAAAGTTCGCACGATGGTTGGCAAATGACTTCGCAATTGCCGCCGCAGTCCGCGCAGCATCCGGGCAGTGTCCGCCGAATCATCCGCGCAACATCTGTTGAATCATCCGGGCAACTGCCGAGACGTGTCCGAGCAGTTGGCGGGAAACATCTCACCAAGCGCCGATGAATGTCCGCGCCCAAGTTCGCACCAATGTTGGCACGATGGTTCGCAGATGACTTGGCAATTGACGTCGCAGTCCGCGCCGCATCCGGCGTGGCGTCCGGCGTAGCATCCGCGCAACAGCCGGGCAATTTCCCGGCAACGACCGGGAAAGTCCACAGGATAGCCACGCCAGTGTCCGCAGTGGCCAGGAACTTTCCACGGTTTTTCCATGACCATGAATACGAATTCTCTGCGACCACAGTTTGTCCATGTCCATTCTGCGTCCTTGTTCCAACCCAGGAAAAATTCAAATATGACCACTGCTTTCTCCGCCAGATGTCCGCGCCAATCTTGTGCGGGCTGTCATGAAGTCGCATTGACGCTGGACATTTTTAGCCGCAAACTTGTTCGCTAACGACGCGCATGGTCAATCTCTCACAACTTGAATCGCATCTCTGGGAATCGGCTAATATTTTGCGCGGGCCAGTGGATGCTGCGGATTTCAAGACATACGTTTTTCCGCTGCTGTTCTTCAAGCGCATTTCCGATGTTCACGACGAGGAATATCAGGCGGCGCTCACTGAATCTGGCGGGGACGAGGAATATGCCAAGTTTCCCCAGAATTATCGCTTCCAAATCCCGGAGGATTGTCATTGGGAAGACGTGCGGACGGTGGCGAGTAACGTAGGTCAGGCATTACAGCGGGCCATGCGTGGGATTGAAAAGGCCAATCCAGAAACCCTGTATGGCATCTTTGGCGATGCGTCTTGGACTAACAAAGACCGCCTGCCGGACTCGCTGTTGCGCGACCTCATCGAGCATTTCTCCCGCATCAATCTTGGCAATCAAGCTGCGCAGGCCGACATCCTTGGCCAGTCATACGAATACCTGATCAAAAAGTTCGCCGACGCCACCAATAAAAAAGCTGGCGAATTTTATACACCGCGCCCCGTCGTGAGATTGATGGTCAATATGCTCGACCCCAAGGAAGGCGAATCCATTTACGATCCCACCTGCGGCACAGGTGGCATGTTGCTCGAAGCAGTCCACCATGTTAAGGAGAACCACGGTGATGACCGCACGCTCTGGGGTAAATTATTCGGCCAGGAAAAAAACCTGACTACGTCCGCCATCGCCCGCATGAATCTATTCCTGCATGGCGCTTCGGATTTCCAGATCGTGCGCGGCGATACGCTCCGCAACCCTGCCTTTTTTGCCGGCGACAATCTAGCTACATTCGATTGCGTCATAGCCAATCCGCCGTTCTCGCTGGAGAAATGGGGCGAAGAAGTTTGGACCAGCGACCCATTTGGCCGGAATTTTGCAGGAATGCCGCCGGGCAAGAGTGGTGACTACGCCTGGGTGCAGCACATGATCAAAAGCATGGCTCCCAAGACCGGACGCATGGCCGTGGTGCTACCGCATGGCGCACTGTTCCGCATGGGCAAGGAGGGCGAAATTCGGGAAAAGATTCTCGGCATGGACCTGCTCGAAGCAGTGATCGGCCTCGGCCCGAACCTGTTTTACGGCACCGGCCTCGCCGCTTGTATCCTCATTTTCCGCCAGCGCAAAAAACCTGACCGCAAGCGCAAGGTGCTCATAGTGGACGCCTCGAAGGAATTTAAGACTGGCCGAGCGCAGAACGAATTGCTGCCGGAGCACGTCGAGCGGATTTACCAGTGGTATCGGAAATACCAAGATGTTTCCGGCATCGCCCGTGTCGTCACATTGGAGGAAATCGCCGGCAACGACCACAACCTGAACATCCCGCGTTACGTCGAACCCAAGAACGATCAAGTGGTGCTGACGGTGGACGCGGCATTGAAACAGTTGCAGACGAGCGCCACGGCAGCATTCAGCGCCGAAGATAAACTTATCGCCATTCTCCAAAAAGAGGAATTGCTGACCACATCTCCGAAAAAGGCGTAAAATATGGCGCAACTCACGTTTTACAAGCGCGGCTCCGGGTCTTCCTACTATACCGTCCCCATGCAATCCCCGGCTATAGCACCTGAGATCTGGGCCAGAATCCGTGAATCGGCCATGCAACTCATGAGGGGTCGCGACCAAAATGCAGCGGCCGTTTTTCTTCGCGACCACGATTTTCAAATATACAAGGGCGAGAACGACTGGCACGACGAGTTCGAAGTGCTTTATCGCAAACTCACCTTAGATGAATACATAGTCAGTGCTGCCCCAGGCTGGTCCGAGCAGTTGGAAGCACAATGCACCCAGATAGCATTCACACTCGCTGAACTTGGGCATCCAGTCCGTTTTATTGGAGCCGAATACACACCAGACTACGCGCCGCAGCCGGTCACCACACCAACACCGAAACTAACCAGCACCGCTGTTCAAGCCGCTCTTGCCGATGCTGAACAAATGGTATCACAGAATCGTCCGGTCAGCGCCGTGGACCGGGCGCACACAGCGCTGCATGGATACCTAAAACAGGTGTGTGCAGATGCGAAAATCACCAGCATCGCGGCAGACGCATCACTCACTGCTCTGGTAAAAGAGATGATTAAAAACCATCCGAAGTTTGCAAACACAGGACCGCATAGAGATGAAATCGAGAAGATGTTCAAAGGCATTTGCGTCATCTGCGATGCTCTGAATCCAATTCGTAACCGCGGAAGTCTTTCACACGCCAATGAAACCCTGCTTGAACCAGCGGAAGCGGCGATGGCCATCAATGCAGCCAGGACAATTCTTCATTACGTCCATCAAAAGGTTGAACCATGACCCGCATCTCCCAACAACAGCTTGAATCCTATCTCTGGGGCGCGGCCACGCTCCTGCGCGGGACGATTGATGCGGGCGACTACAAGCAGTTCATCTTCCCGCTTCTGTTTTACAAGCGCCTGTGTGACGTGTTTGACGAGGAAACACAGATTGCTCTGGCGGAGTCGGGCGGTGACAGGCGTTACGCCTCCGGCAAGGAGCAGCATCGTTTTCAGGTTCCCCAAGAATCCCATTGGCGTGTCGTGCGGCAGTCGGCCAAAAATGTCGGCACCGCGTTACAGTCGGCCATGCGTGCCATTGAGACGGCCAACCCTGACAAACTCTATGGCATCTTCGGCGACGCGCAGTGGACAAACAAAGACCGGCTCTCGGATACTATGTTGCGCGACATGGTCGAGCATTTCAGCACGCTCGAATTGACCGTCGCCAATCTGCCGGAGGACGAACTAGGCCAGGGCTATGAATACCTGATCAAGAAATTTGCCGACGATGCCGGCCACACCGCCGCAGAATTTTACACCAACCGCACCGTCGTCCACCTGATGACTGAAATGCTCGACGTGCAGCCCGGCGAATCCGTTTATGACCCCACCTGTGGTTCGGGCGGCATGTTGCTCTCGTGCATCACGCACCTGCGCCGACTGAAAAAAGAGTGGCGCAATGTCCGCCTTTATGGTCAGGAGCGGAACCTGATGACCTCCTCCATTGCTCGGATGAATTGCTTCCTGCACGGCATCGAGGATTTTCGCATCGAGCGCGGCGACACTCTGTCCGAGCCGAAGTTTGTGCAGGGCGACCGCCTCCAGCGCTTCGACGTGGTGCTGGCCAATCCGCCTTATTCCATCAAGCAATGGGATCGCGAGGCTTTCGCCTCCGACCCATGGGGACGCAATCTTTACGGCACTCCGCCGCAAGGGCGCGCTGACTACGCTTTCTGGCAGCACATCCAGTGCAGTCTCAATCCCAAGACCGGCCGTTGCGCCATATTGTTTCCGCACGGCGTTCTCTTCCGGCAGGAGGAAGCCGACATGCGACGCAAGCTCATCGAAGCTGATGCCATCGAATGTGTCCTCGGCCTCGGCCCGAATCTGTTTTACAACTCGCCGATGGAGGCATGTGTCGTCATTTGTCGGACGGCCAAGCCCAAGGCGCGCAAAGGCAAAATTCTGCTCATCAACGCCGTCAACGAAGTCACCCGTGAACGCGCCCAGAGTTTTCTGACCGACGATCATATAGAACGCATCGTCCAAGCCTACGAGCAGTTCAAGGACGAACCCGGGTTCACTCGCGTCGTCACACTGGAAGAAATCCGCGCCAAGGAAGGCAATTTGAGCATTCCGCTTTACGTCGCGCCGGTGGGCAATAACGGGTCGGATGCTCACTCGACAGATGCAACGAATGCAGACATTTCTGATTCGCTCACAGATTGGTTGAAAAGTTCAATAGTGGTGCGCCAGTCGTTGGAAACACTCGGAATCACCATAAAAACAGAATAATTTACTGATAAAGCCAATTATTACTATGCAGTAAAAAGTCAGTTTTTCAGTAAATTATAGTTGATTTATTACTGAATTAGGCAATTCTTACTGAGCAGTGAAAACATCAGATTTCAGTAAAAGCGCAGTCATTCGTTACGAAAGTGAGTTGGTGCATCACTTCCGGCAATTGCTGGATGATGATGCCGAACTCGCATGGCTGTCGCCGTCTGGAAACTCAGCCCAAGAACGGCTTCCGTGGGTCGAGTTGAAGCTGGACGCCCAAGCTCGCCGATTTAAGCCGGTGTATTCCCTGAAACCGAGCATCCCGGAACTGGAATCAATCCTCATAACTTGGAGCGACCCCCTCCCGCCGCTGCTGGTTGCCCCCGAATTGATCCCCCGCATTCTGGACTTTTGTCGCCAAAAGCGGCTGGCGGCGGTGGATTTGAATGGCCGGGTGTATCTGCGGGCCGAAGGACTTCTCGTGGATCGCCGCAGTCTGCCCGGCCGCGACTTTCGGTATGAGCTTGAGCCGAGGAATGTTTTCGTGGGCAAAAGTGCCAGCATCATCCGCAGCCTTTTGACCGACCGCGACCGGGTCTGGACGCAGGGCGAACTGCTTCACCGCACCAAGGCCAGCTCCGGTCTGGTCTCCCGCATCGTCCAGCACCTTATCAGCCAGGGTTTTCTGGAAAAACAAAGCGCCCGCGAATTTCGGCTCGTGGATCATCCGGGCTTGATCAATGCCTGGGCCAAAGCCGATGATTTCCACCGCCGCAGCACGCACACCCGCTATACCACCTTCGGCGGTGACACCCTCGAAATCGCCAAGAAGTTCCAGACTTGGGCCCAGGAACAATCCGTGCCCATCGCGTTCACTCAATGGCTGGCCGCCTGGTTGCGCCATCCTTACACCGAGCCGGTCATCACCAGCGCCTACGTTGCCCGCCTCCCGGAAGCTGCCACCTTGGAGCAACTCGGCCTGCGCCCCGTGAACGATGCCGGCAAAGTCTGGCTCTTTGTGCCCACGGACGAAGGCGTTTTTCTGGAAACGCAAACCGTGCGGGAGTTGCCGCTCGTCACCGATGCCCAGATTTATCTCGACCTGCTCCCGACCGGCCTGCGCGGCCCGGATGCGGCAACCGCGCTCAGGAATTGGGAAGGATTTTGCCGCAAATGAAACTTGGGAGTTACACCGAATATGATTCCCGAAAGGTCGGCCTGGCCGAAAGCGCCCTGCTGACCATCTGGCCAAATCTTGAACCGTGGCATGAGGACCTTGTGCTCGTCGGCGGCTTGGTCCCACGCTACATCTGCGGGGATGTTTCTGCCCCGCGCCTGCTTCCCAGACCGGTGACGATTGATGCCGACATGGGCATTGCGCTCGGTGCCTCAGCCGGCGGGATGTCCAGTATGCAATTCGCACTGCTGGAAAAAGACTTTCATAAAACCACCAGTCCGGAAGGCCTGATCAGGTATCAAAAGAAAATTGGCGATTATTTCGTCCCGATTGATTTCCTGACCGACGCCCCGCCGAATACTCGCGGCAGCGTAATCGTTGATGACATCGTCGCCAGTGTTCTGCCCGGCATCAACCGCGCCCTAAAAACCGCCCGCACGATGACGGTTACGGGCTTGGACCTCGCCGGCAAGCCGCAAACGGCCGTCGTCCGGGTTTGCGAAGTCGGGCCTTTCCTCGCCATGAAACTGCGCGCTTTTTTTGACCGCGAGGAGGGCAAGGACGCTTTTGATATTCTCTACGCCTTGCTCCATTACGACCGTGGCACGAACGCCGCCGTCGCCGCGTTTGGCGAGGAACTGCGCGCCGGTAATCCCGCCTGTCCCGACGCACTTCGTTGCTTGGAGAAACACTTTAATTCGGAAACTTCGCTCGCCCCCACGAAAGCGGCTCAATTCTTTCCCGGCCCGGTCAAACCAAACGAACCCGGGGACATCCGCATTCAACGGCTCCAGATCCAGCAAGAAATGGTGAACGCGGCACACTTGCTTAAGAAAGCGATTCCTTCATGACCGCCTCCACCACCACGAGCACGATGACGACGACAACAATGTCATCATCAACAACGCCGGCAACAGCAACATGAGCGACAGCATCACCAACAACAGCAAAAGCGGCGGCGGCGGCATCAACGGCGATGCTGCAAGCAACAGGGCGGGCGGTGGTGACATTTCATCAAGACAAGCCGAAATATCCGCGTGATATGCAAACGTCAAAATTCCATATCTATTTTAGCAATCTGAAGAACCTGAGTGAGTCGAGAATTGAGGAGTCGGCGATAATTTTCACTCCAGATTTGGACAGATGGAACGACTTTGCATTGAGAACGAGATTTACCTACAAGGTGATTGATGGCAAAAAGCAGCAAATTTCAGGGGAAGTTCATCTGGCTTTTCTCGAAAGCCAAACAACTAAAGCCAGTGATGGTGCTGCCGACATAGTTGAAGCCAAGATTCGGCAATCACCCGAACGATTGTTGCCTGCCAGCGAATTCCCGGATTTTTACACGATTCATTTCGAGATGAATTCCTATCGTGAAATCGTGCGAAACTGTGGTCCAGAGCGAGCCCAAGAAATACTGCTGGCGATGAAAGACCTCGTGGCGGTCAAGCATGAGGGACGTTTGCCAAAATGGTTTAATCAGGCGACGACCAGCCGGTTTTTCACACTGTCATTTATTCGCAATGCGGAAACGTTTTTTGCGTTCCACAATGCGGCGTCAATTTTGGGCGGTCTTGAGCTGGAATCGTTTGACGGGCTTTCCAAAGAGTTGCGACTCAAATTCAAGTTGCGCACCTTCCAAAACGACCACGAGCTGGAATTTTCATTCGATCCCGCCAGCGATTTGCCGAAACGCATTGCCGTTATCATCGGTAAAAACGGTGTCGGGAAAAGTCAGGCACTTGCCCATTTTGCGCAATCGTTACTACGCGGTGACAAACATTTGCGGGATGGCGATGGCAAACCTCCGGTCATCAATCGCCTCTTGGCGGTGAGCAGCCCTGGTGAAACTCGAAACACTTTCCCGAAGCCTCCAAAACAACCACGAATATATTACAAACGAATTATCCTGAGCCGGAATTTTTTTGCCGACCGGCAATCAGGCATGGGGGATATCTTGTTGCGGCTCGCCCGCGCCCGCGAGACCATCAAACAAAAGAGCCGCTGGGAATTATTTTGCCAAACCGTTGGCCAGATTGTCCCGACGACTGAAATCGCAATCCATTTAAAGCCTTCAGATGTCTCGCCACAGCTTACGAGTTCAGATGAAGGTGATTTTGTGACGCTGGCACATTTTCTGAATGGCGGCGAACAAAACCGCCTGGAACGTTGGGCACGCGTGGACATCCGTGCAGATGTTAGCCGGTTGGCGGACGGCAAATTGATTCCCTTAAGCAGCGGCCAATTGACATTTATCCGGTTTGCGGCCAATGCGTGTCTGCATATTGAAAACGGGACGATGGTGTTGATTGATGAACCGGAAACGCATCTCCATCCAAACTACGTCTCCGATTTTGTTCGCCTGCTCGACGCGCTTTTGGTTCAAACGGGTTCGTTTGCCATTCTCGCCACACATTCGGCTTATTTTGTTCGCATGGTGCCGAATTCACAGGTGATAATCCTTACGCAAGAAAGGCCAGCCTTTGTGACGGCAACGACGCCACGGTTAAAAACTCTTGGGGCAGACATCGGAGCAATCTCTTCGTTTGTTTTTGGCGATTCACCCTACGGCGACGATTCCTTTGGAAATATTTTCAGCCAGTTGAAATTAAAATTACAGCAGGCGGGCGATGCAGCCCCGGCCCAACTTCAAGCACTGGCAAATGAGTTACCGGCAGAGGCCATCATGTATCTCCGGCGGACAATAGCAGAAAAACCCAAAGTATGAAATTTTTGGCATTTCCGCATGTGGATGATGACGCTGCTTTGGATTCAGTAGTGGAACGTAACCCTCTTGCTCAATGCCCGCACATTGACAATGACTCGGACGTGGTTCGAGCTCGCTATGCAGCTTACGAAACTACCAGAGCTAATCCATTTCACCCTGGGTGCCCAAGTCCTATCAGTCTTCTGGGAGATTTAGGCGAGGCACTTCCGAATCGCTACGATGCTCACGGTGCGGAGTTGAATTATATTGAAGAAATCAGGGACAAAAAATCACCGCACGTTTGTCCGATGTGTGGCGCACCCAAGCCGAGGACCGTTGACCATGTGTTCCCACAGAACGATTATCCCGACTTGGCCATCTTTAGCAAGAATCTGGTTCCGGCGTGCTCGGAATGCAATCGGGGGCATCAGCACCGATACAAAGGAGAAATTTTTGGCGAGAGAATTTTGCACCCGTATTTTGACCGTTTTCTTCGCTACCGTATCGTGCAAGCCACCATCACGCCGGCAAACAATTCATACGAAGTTCCGGTTTTTGACTTGGAAATTTTACTCAAACACACCAGCCCTCTCTACACAACCGTGGATTTCCATCTCCGAACCGTCGTGAAGCCAGCGGGTACTATCAAAGCGATCGAAGACATTTGGGTCAATTTACAGCGGGTGCCAGACCAAAACCGGTTGCCGCACGTTTATTTTCAAATGCTTCCAATTGGCAATTTCACTAACGCCGAGTTCGATATTGCAGTCGAAACCGCATTAGGACTGTCAGATTTTGAGTTTCACACCCCGAACAATTGGAAATCTATGCTATTCGCTGGCTTGGCAAACAATCCTGCGGCTAAAGCCTATTTGGCGCAAACCATCAGACGCCTGCGGGTTAATCCTGCTCAGGCGGCAGACATCTGAATGACAACAACTTTACCATCCCTCGCCCAGCTCAAGCCCAATCCGTTGACCAGAAACACCACGTCGAACCGCTTCACCACCGTGCCGGTTTGATACGTCCACTGGTTGACAACAGTGAGCCGGTTGTTCGTGGGCTGGACGGTATCTACCAATCGCACAGAAACGTGCTCGCCGTTGTGTCCGAAGGGCATCGTCTTCTCGCCGCGCAACCAGGCCATGAAATTCTCGTTCGCCCGGACCAGTCCATCGGCTTGCACGGATAGCGCGTTCAAACCCGCAGCAATCTCGGACTCCAGTTTCCCGTCGGTGACGAACTCATGGTAAATCCGCCGCACGATGGCAACCTCCTCGTCCGGCCCGGCGACCAGCACCACGCGGTCGGTCTGGATGCTCTTTTGTTCACCCATTTTCAACTCACCCTTTTTCACGCCGTTGGCGTCCACCAAAACCCGGCGCAGCCCGTAACCAGCCGCGCCGCCCTGCCGGAATCCAAGTTTCACCAACCGGCACGCGCCTTGAAAAACCTTCGTCGAAAGTTCCCGGCTATATTCGCCCGCCATCGTCCGCTTAATGCCCTTGATGATGGTGGAGATCGGACTGCCGTCATTTTCAAATTGTTCCGCGCAGTAGTGAACCGCCACGCCCGCCTGTTTGCAGATGTATTCGTAATAGGCGCTTTCGTCGGCATCCTGAAATCGGCCCCACCGGCTCACGTCATAAACCAGAATGCATTTGTAATGCGCCTTGCCCTCAAGCACATCACGGATCATTTGTTCCAGCGAACCCCGGCCTTTGATGTTTAGACCACTTTTCCCGTCATCTGAATATTCTTTGACAATTTCCTGCCCGCGCTTTTTGGCATACTCGCGGATCACGTCCATCTGGTTGCTCGTGGAATATTGCTGATGTTCCGTGGACATCCGCACATACACCGCCGCGCTGTTCAACCACTCGTCAGGATTGGTGCCGTGCTTCCGATGGGGTTGGAACGGGTTGTCGTCGGCCGATGACGGATCATTGGGAACATCGTTGCTCATGCCTTCCCGCCACCTTTCGCCCCATCCGAATAATTCTTTACGATTATCAGACCGCGCCGCTTGGCATACTTGCGGATCACAGCCATCTGCCGGGCAATCGAAGTTTTTGACAACCGGCGCGCGTAGGCGACGGCGCGCTTTGGCTTTGGTAGCTCATGGCTCATGTTATGTTTTGACGGTTGAATTTTATGACTTCGTAATGGTTTCCGGCTAAAAGCTGGAAAGCATTCTTTCATGATGGCAGAAGGGTGCGAGCAGCGACGATGAAAACTATGTAGCGCAATTTAGCTTCGGTGAAATAAGGGGAATTGTGCGCTTCCAGTAAAACGGATGCAGCTTGCGCCAGGCTCGAACTCGCTCCACTTCAGCAACTCCTCCCCATAATTTCCAGGTCCTCGGTTTGGACAACCATTGTTTATGGCTGAAAACTTTGCTGGCTTTGCGGCAAGGTGCCCGCTTGCAGAATCGTTGGTGATGGCGATTGCGGGGATCGGTGGCAAACAATCTTTTGCAGCATCGGCATTTTCGTTGATGGTGTTTCATAAAAAACACCACCGAAAGCCCTCATACTGGCACAACTAAACAATTAAAACGCGTTCAACCGTCGCGTAAAATTTCAGAACCAGAATGCCGGTTGGATTTTGCAGCCGCACACCGAGCGTGCCTCGTGCCTCTATTATATGGCTCGCTCCCGCCGTCAAGGTTGTGCGCCTTAATTTCGTCGCCTCCACCTTGACCGCGTTCGCTACGCCATCGGATGGCACTTAGGAATCACGCTCGGAGTCTGCATGTCTGGTTTTGAGAAATGAATGGCGCAAGGCTGCCCCAGTAATTGCCGAACTGGAAAGTCGGTCAAATTTATTCGGCTGACTTCAAGCGCGCCGGCTCTTCAAGAATGTCGAGCAATGCCTTGGCACAATAAACCCGGTCGCGTTTCGCATCACCCGATTGCTTCACAATTCCAAGTCGCTCCAGCCGCTCAATGGCGCGTTGCGCCGTGGTAAAAGCGACGCCTAGTTTTTCAGCCGCGCCTTTTGCAGTGATGAAAGGATTCGCGGCCAGGAGTTCCACCACGCGCAGCGGTGCATTCGTCGAATCACCGGCAACTTTCTTTTGCCATTCGATCAGCTTGCTATTGATGCGCGCCGCCCGACTCAACGCATCTTCGGACATCCGGGCCACGCCTTGTAAAAAGTATTCAAGCCATTCATTCCACTCCCCGCGCTCGCTGACGCCACGTAGTCCGTCATAATAATCCCGGCGCGCGGCTTCAAAAAATGCCGACAGATATAATAGCGGTGTCGGCAAAATTTGTCGCTCAATCAAAAACAAGGTGATCAGCAAACGGCCAACGCGTCCGTTGCCGTCCAAAAACGGGTGAATCGCCTCGAATTGGTAATGCGCCAGCGCAATCGTGACCAGCGGCGGCAGGTCTGATTCATGCAGAAATTTTTCCAATGCAGCCAGGCAAGTTTCTACGTCATCAGGCGGCGGCGGAATGAACGAAGCGGTTGCCAGCGTGCTGCCGGGTTTGCCGATCCAGTTCTGAATTTTACGAAAGCGTCCCGGCGTAGCTTGTTGCCCGCGCACGCCGGTCATGAGTTTCTCGTGCAATTCGCGGATGATGCGGACACACAACGGAAGTTCCTTGAGGCGGACAATGCCGTGTTCGAGCGCCACGACATAATTGCCAACCTCCCGCAGGTCGTCGGGACTGCGATCCACGGCTACACCGGCCTCCGCCGCCAGCAATTCGCCCAGCGTCGCTTGCGTGCCCTCGATCTTGCTGGACAGCACGGCCTCGCGTTGCAGAAACGGACGCATCAAAATATGCGGATTGGGCAGGCGTCCACCTTCGCCAGCCAACTTGCCGATTAAACGGTCGGCATCCGACAGCACGCGAATCAGCCGGGGCGTCCAATCGAGTTTCGGCGGCAGAGGCGCAGGCACAAAGGCGGCGTAGCTGCCTTGTGGCACTTTCTTGCCCGGAATGTTTGATTTGCTGGCCATCGTTTACTTTCGATTATGAAAATACCACACACTGCTATTTTCATAAAAGCTTAAAAACGATAATAAGGCAATTCGCTATTTGCGCGGCTGAAAGGTGCATCAAGCCGCAAATTGAACCGCGCCACGCCCGCGCGGCACAGCCGGTTGGCTTTGAAATACCGGCGCGGAAGTAGTCGCAAATTAAAAATGCAAAATGCTTTTATCTGGTTCGATTCCCATATTCTGGGTGTTTTACGAATTCAGGAAGACTTGAACGAAAAGTCAGAAATACGTCAAATTGCAAACTTGATTCTCCTGCACTTTTCCTGCACAATTGCGTAAGCAATTGATAATCAATGGAGCGGGTGAAGGGAATCGAACCCTCGTCACGGGCATAGTGGTGTAAAGTGGTGTAAATTAGCCGTATTTGCTGGACTTTTTCAATGTAGTGCAGTAAGCTTACTGCACAAACTGCACTGGCTATGGCATCCATTTACAAAAAACAAAACTCGCCGTTTTGGTTTGTTCAATTCATTGACGCCGACGGCACACGGCGCAACAAATCCACCGGTTTCCGGGCGGACAATCCCGGCGAAACCGTCAAGGCGCGTGCCCTGCGGGCGCAGCTTGAAGCCAAAGAACTTAATCGCACTGCTGGCGAAATCACCGGCGGCAGTTGGGATTCCTGGGTGCCGCAATATCTCGAACGGCACTGCGAAAGCCCGCTGACCTTGGAGCGTTACCTTGATGCGTGGAAATGGCTGGCGTTCTGGCTGCAAGAAAAGCACTACCATTCGCCCCGTGCCATCACCTACCGCAACGCCCTTGAATATCTGGACTGGCGCACGAGCTACAAAAAGAAAACCGGGAAAACGGTTGGGCGCAACACGGCGATTTTTGAATTAAAAACCTTTGCCCTGATCATGGGTGAAGCTGTGCGGCTCGGCCATGCGGACGCCAATCCACTGGTGAGCATGAAATTGAAACGTGACAAGGCGGCTAAAAAGCCGGAATTGACCGATGCCGAAATTAGTGAGATTCGAGCTGCATTGAAAGATGAACCGGAATGGATGCAGACGGCTTTTGATATTTCCCTGCACACCGGTTGCCGGTTGCGTGAGACGCGGATTCCGGTCAACTGCATTGATTTTGTGGAAAATAAAATCACGTTCCCCTCGCCCAAGGGCGGCGAAGATCGGGCGTTCTCCGTGCCGATGCCGACGGCTTTGCGTCCGCTGTTGGAACGCATCCGCAAATCGAAACAAAAATTCACCGTCGAATTCCCGTTCCAACCGTCTCGACGATGGCAGCAATTTTTTATCAAGATCAAGAAAACGCATCTGACTTTCCATTGCCTGCGCGTTACCTACGTCAATCGCTTGCGCCGTGCCGGAGTGCCCCGTGAGGCGGCCATGCGTCTGGTCAATCACGCCTCGGAATTGATTCATCAAATTTATCAGCGTGAGAAGGTCGAGGACGTGGCGCAATGGCGGGACGCGGTTAAATTTGCGGCTTAACGCGGTTTCGACCGCGAAAATAGCAAAGTGCGCTATTATCGTTTTTTGACTTTTGTGAAAATAGAGACCTGCCCATGGTAAAAATATGTTGCATTCGGCCTGCGTAATGCTATTTATTGTTCGCGTATAGAGTATAATAAATAGCATTATGCAATCGGTAATCACTCAAAATAACATTGATCAGGCTTTCAAGCTGTTGGCCGGACGCCTTGACTTGGCTCAAACCGAGCCAGTCCGTTTGGTGGTCTGCGGTGGCTCGGCCTTGATTGCAATGGGCTTGCGCCAACGCACCACCAGAGACGTGGATGTCGTGGCGCTGCTCAATGCCACGAATGAATTGGCCAGCCCAGA
>Ga0316224_1002478_pt1 | contig 17004 bp, 14 predicted proteins | sample TBH18013metaG_FD_206254 | JGI IMG/M metagenome (GOLD analysis project Ga0316224, IMG submission 206254) | Freshwater microbial communities from Trout Bog Lake, Wisconsin, USA - TBH18013 | ecosystem: Environmental > Aquatic > Freshwater > Lake > Hypolimnion/Profundal zone | place: USA: Wisconsin... | reverse complement strand
ACCTTGAAGCAGCAGCCGATGATGAGGCCGGTAAGCGGATCCTGGATGGCCATGCAGTCCCCTGATCCCTACGTGCCGACACACCCGCGCAAGGTTCTGCCGGGGATGCACGGGGATGGACGGGGATTGAAAGGGGTCAGATGAACGGCCAACTACGATAACTCGGCTCAACCACCGGCAGGCCGGAACGCTATGGGTTTGTTACCACTTCTTAGTCTTTTTCTTCAAGTCGCCGAAATGCCTGATTCTGCCGGTCTCCCGAGACCGGACCCAAGAGGCATGTCCCAACCACGGCTTCGCCAGTGTGGGTTGCAGGCCTCGATCCTAACGGTCCCTCTGAAGCTTGATCACTTCCGGAGGTTTCCTGCCCGGGCCGAGGACGCCCTGCCAGCGCTTGAAGCCGCGCAGGGAGATCTCCAGGGGGGCGGTGCGGTCGGGGACGGTGACGCCCTTGCAGGGGGTGGTGCCCACCAGGCGGCCGCCGAGGGTGACCGTGGCGCCCTCGGGTTCGGTCTTGATGTCGACCCAGTTGCTGGAGGGCAGCAGGGCCAGGTCCAGGGGGCTGTCGCCGCCGCGGAAGGGGCGGACCACGGTGTCGTAGCCGTCCATCTTCACTTCCAGCATGTGGGTGCCGAAGGAGACCGTGCCCTCGTAGGGGCTCTTGCCCACGGACTTGCCGTCCACCGCCACCTGGGCCGAAGGCGGGACCGTGGTGACGGTCAGGGTGCGGGGGTAGAGGAAGAACCCGGCCACGCCCAGGACCAGGACGATGACCCAGACGAAGTTGTAGTTCCGGTCCCGGCGGATGGGAGTGTTGATGGGGACGTAGCCGCGGCCGAAGGCCTTGCCGGGCTGGCCGCCCAGGGCGATGCCCTGCGGGGCCGAGGCCCGGGGCGGATGCTGGGCCTGGGGCTGGCGCTCGGCGGAGGATTCGGCCTTGAGCAGTTCCTGGGGCGGCCCGGTGAGTCGCACGGTGGGCGTGCGCGGCGGCGGCGGCGCGCTGGCGCGGGGCTTGGGGACCGGGGGCGGAGGGGGCGCCGAGGACGGGCCGGAGGAGCCCGGCGGCGGCAGGGAGAAGGCCTCGGTCTCGTCGGGCCGGGGCGCCCGGGCGGAGGGGTTGGAACCGGTCGGGGTGGCGGCCTCCACGGCCAGGCCCTTGGTGACCAGCTTGTCGCGCATCCCCATGGCCTCGGCCAGGGCGGTGAGCAGGGCCAGGACCGATTCGTGGCGCCGGGCGGGATCCTTGTGCAGGGCCTTGAGGAAGACCCGGGCCAGGGGCGCGGGCGTGCCTTCGGGGATGGACGGCGGTTCGTGGGCGATGCTGCTCAGCACCGCGGAGAGGGTGTCGCCCGGGTGCGGCAGGCGCCCCAGGGTCATCTGGAAGGCCATGACGGCGAAGGCCCAGCGGTCGGTGGCGAAGGTGGCGCGGTCGCCGCCCAGCAGCTCCGGGGCGGTATGGGTGGGCGTGCCCATCATGGTCCCGGTGTGGGTCAGGCTGCTGTCGTCGTCCCGGGCCAGGCCGAAATCGGTCAGCTTCATCTGGCCGTCCCTGCTGGCCAGGATGTTCTCGGGCTTGATGTCCCGGTGCACCACCCCGCCCCGTTCGGCCGCGGCCAGGGCCCGGCCGATCTGGGCCAGCCAGTCGAGGGTGGTCTCCGGGTCCAGGGGGCCATGCTCCAGGTGCTTGTTCAGGGGCACGCCGTCGATGAACTCCATGGTCAGGAACGGGCCGACCTCGGGGTCGTTGCCCACGTCGAAGACCGTGATGATGTTGGGGTGGTTGAGCTGGGCGCTGATCTCGGATTCCCGCTGGAACCGGGCGATCATGGTGTCGGAATCGGAGCGGGTCTTCTGGACGATCTTCACCGCCACCCGGCGCTTGAGGAGGGGATCCTGGCACAGGTAGACGACCCCCATGGCCCCGGCGCCAAGGCGTTGCAGGACGGCATACCGGCCGATTGCGGGGGGGTCGATCATCTCCATGCGTACTCCATCATCTGCGCCGTACCATCACGATGGTCTGGTCGTCCTTCAGGGGGATCCCCTGGGTATGGACCAGGATCGCCTCGGAAAGGCCCTTTTCCAGTTCGGGAAGGGGGATCTCCCCCAGTTTGCGGAGCGCCGAACAGGCCATTTCCAGCTCGAACTCGACGCCCTCGGGATCGGCGGCCTCGGTGATGCCGTCGGTGTAGAGGAACAGCAGGTCCCCGGGCCGGAATTCCACCTGGCCCTGGCCGTAGTCGGTGCCGGGGAACATCGCCAGGGGGAACCCATGGGAGCTCAGCAGGTCTTCGCCCCCCTCCCGGCGCAGGACCGGTACGGGATTGTGCCCGGCGTTGGTGTAGGCGAGAGTGTGGGTGGCCGGGTCGATGAGGGCCAGGAAGGCGGTGATGAAGCGGTTGGTGGTGGTGCGCTTGCTCAGGGCCATGGAGATCTTCTTGGCCAGCAGCGCGGGTTCCCGCGCGTCCTCGCACCAGGCCTGCATGAGGGCCTGGAAGGTGGCCATGAGCAGGCCGGGCCCGATGCCCTTGCCCGAGACGTCGGCGATGGCCAGCCAGGTCCGTCCGTCCGGGCCGGGCCAGAAGCCGAACAGGTCGCCCGACACGTTCCAGCAGGGCTTGTTGATTCCGAACAGCTCGTAGCCCGGAAGGGAAGGGCAGCGGTCCGGGAGCAGGCGCTCCTGGATCGTGCGGGCGACGGCCATCTCCTTTTCCAGGGCCTGCTTGCCGACCAGCTCCTGGAGCAGCCGGTTGGTGCGGATCTTGGCGGCGGCCATGTGCCCGACCACGGCCACCAGCCGCAGGTCCTCCTCGGTGAACGACCCGCGCATGGGGCCGGCATCGAAATAGATGATCCCGACCACCTCGCCGCCGTGCTCGAGGGGCACGGTCATGATGGAGGTCACCCCGCTGATCATGAGCGACTGGGCCTGGGCCAGGCGCGAGTCGAGCATGGGGTTGTTGATGAGCATGGCCTCCTTGCGCTCCCCGGCGGCCTCCAGCATGGTCCGGCTCAGCTGGACCTGGAAATCGTGGCCGCGGCTGCGGGAACGGGCCGCCACCTGGACCATGGCGCCGGAGGGGTCCCGGAGCAGGACGGCCCCGCGGCCGGGGTTGAGGAAGACGTAGAGGCGCTCCAGCAGGTCCCAGAGCATGATCTCGGTGGTGACGTCGCCGAGCATGTCCAGGCTGAGGGCGTGGACGATGTCGAGCGCCTCCTTCCAGTGCTTGGCCGAGGAGGAATCCAGGTCGCCGGGTGAGGACGCCCGCAGCCGGTCGACTTCCATCAGGAAGGAGACGCCGGAGGCCATGGCGTCCTCCGGCTCCGGACCCTTCTCCAGGCGCAGGCTCATGCGCCCGAACAGGATCTCGTCCCCCGGGGTGACCAGCCGGGACTCCTGGATGCGCTCGCCGTTCACCATGGTGCCGTTGCGCGAGCCCAGGTCCTCCAGGTAGGCCTGGCCCTCGCGCAGGACGAACCGCGCGTGGTTGCGCGACAGGCTGGAATCCTCCAGGACGATGTCGTTTCCGGGCGCCCGGCCGATGGTGACCTCAGGCTTCTCGCGACCCAGTTTCAGCGGGGCACGATCGGGAAGACGGATCCAGAGTTCATCCATGGGCGAGGCCTTTTGTAAGGCCTATCTTTAATTGTTTCCCAACCCTGTCAACTATGAATTATATGTTGCTGGTTTGCCTGAATGTTAGCCAGGCCCGAAAACCGGGATTTTCCTCTGAAATTATGAAAAAACAGACAATGCGTATGGATTTCAATTCCGGCCCAGGAAATAGGATCCGGCCAGGACGGCGGTGGCCGACAGCGCCAGGACGGCGAAGCGCAGGACCCACCGCCAGTAGGCGAGCGGGTCCTGGGAGCGGAGGATGGGGCCCTGGTTGGTATAGAAGGTGCCGGCGGCCAGCACGACCCCGAGGTAGATCAGAAGGCCGGCGGCGAGGAGGGCCAGCGGCCAGTTCTGGCGGAGGTGATGGAGGAAGGTGGCCCGCACGGGCGCTTCAGGCCTTGCCACGGCGGGTGAAGGTGAACTCGCCCAGGATGATCGGGACGGCCACCTTCAGCATCAGGGTGAACACCAGGAATCCCAGCGAGAAGATGCCCGCGGCCACCAGCAGCTCGGTCACGGAGGGGCGGTAGACGTAGATATCGCCCAGCACGTCGGGGGTGAGGCCGGGGATGATCAGGGCCATGCCCTTCTCGATGTAGACCGAGGAGTAGATCAGCAGGCAGCCCAGGTTCAGGGTCCAGAAGTTGGTGCGGGTCTTCGGGATCAGGAACAGGAAGAAGGAGATCACGCCGGTGATGATCGAGGCCCAGGCGAAGGGCACCAGGCCGTTGTGGCCCTTGAGGCCGAAGAACAGGTACTTGATGAACACCAGGTGCTCGGTGTTGGAGTAGAACTCCTTGAACACCTCGGCGATGGTCAGCAGCAGGTTGAAGCCCATGGTGTAGGCCATCAGCTCGGCGATCTTGAAGATCGCCTCGTCCTTGATCTGGAAGCGCGTGGTCTTGCGGAGGATCTGGAGGAGCACCAGGAGGATGGCCGGGCCGGAGCAGAACGCGGAGGCGAGGAAGCGCGGGGCCAGGATGGCGGAATTCCAGAAAGGCCGGGCCGCCAGGCCGTTGTAGAGGAACGCGGTGACGGTGTGGATGCTCACGGCCATCGGGATGGAGCTCAGCACCAGCGGCAGCACGATGTACTTCCGGTAGTGCTTCTCCCGGTAGCTGCAGAACAGCAGGTAGGTGACCACGACGTAGTTGAGGACCAGATAGCCGTTCAGGGCGATCACGTCCCAGCCCAGCAGGGAGCTGGGGAGGTTCAGGCGGCCGACGAAGGGCATGATGTGCCAGAACCGGTCCACCCGGCCGATGTCCACCAGGACGAAGCCCAGGCACATGACCAGGGCGCTGATGGCCAGCAGTTCGCCCAGGATGGTGATCTCCTTGATCGGTTCCCAGTGGTAGACGTAGCCGGGGATCACCAGCATGATGGCGGCCGCGGCCACGCCCACCAGGAAGGTGAAGTTGCCGATGTAGAAGCCCCACGACACCTGGTCGCGCATGTGCGTGACGATCAGGCCGTTCTGCAGCTGGTTGGCATAGGCGATGCCGCCCGCGGTCATCAGGGCCAGGAGGAACAGCACCCAGGCGTAGTAGTACTTGTTGCCCCGGGCGATCAGGCCGAGCGAGTCGACGAAGAAATTGCGGAAGTTGCGGACCGTGTTCATCTCGCTACACCCCGTAGAAGTAGAAGAATTTGGGTTGGGTGTTCAGGTCTTCCTTGAGGATGAACACGCGCTTGTTCTCCAGGATGTAGCGGATCTCGCTCTTGGGATCGGCCAGGTTGCCGAACTTCCGGGAGCCGGTGGGGCAGATCTCCACACAGGCCGGATACAGGCCCTTGCGGGTGCGCTGGATGCAGAACGTGCACTTCTCCACCACGCCCTTGGGCCGGGGGCGGTTGCCCAGGTAGTGGGTCACCGGGTTGATCTCCTCGGCGGGGATGGACGGCTCGCCCCAGTTGAAGTGGCGGGCCCCGTAGGGGCACGCCGCCATGCAGTAGCGGCAGCCGATGCACCAGTTGTAGTCGACGACGGTGATCCCGTCGGGCTCCTTCCAGGTGGCGCCCACGGGGCAGACCTTGACGCACGGGGCGTTCTTGCACTGGTGGCACTGCACCGGCATGTAGAAGTGGCCCTCGCGGGGCACCTCCTCGGGGTTGTAGTACTGGTCGGCGGCCTCCAGGTCGACGCCCTTCTCCTTCTCCAGCTCCAGCACCCGGATCCACTGGATCTGCGGGTCGCGGCTCTGGTTGTTCTCCTTCACGCAGGCGTGGACGCAGCGCCGGCAGCCGACGCAGCGGCCCAGGTCCAGGGCGTAGCCGAAGATCACCCCCTGCATCGGCTTCTCGTTGCCGATGTGGATCTGCTTGCCGTACTTCTTGGCGGCCTCCCGTTCCAGGCGGGCGATGATCTGGTCCAGTTCCTCCTTGGAGAGTTCCCGGAAATTGTGCTGGAGGAAGGCGTCCATCGTGTCCTTGCCGCAGCCGGTGAGCATGGCCCCGGCGGCCGCCACCAGGGCGCCCCCCATGAACATGCGCCGGGTGTTGGCGGGTTTGGTGGTGCGGGACGTCATGCGCATCGGCCTGCCGTTTGCTTCGCTCATTCAAGACTCCGTAAGTGGGATGCGGTTCCTGGCTACTTCCTGAGCTTGATCTGCTCAGGCGGGAGCGGCGGCGGCATGGGCTTGAGGGGCTTGAAGTGCGGAGAGTGGGGGTTGTGGCAGCCGACGCAGAGCCAGTACTGCTTGGCCCCGTTCCAGTTCCCCGTGCGCTTGCCGTGGACCCCGACCTTCCAGTCCCTCAGCTTGTCGCCGTGGCACTGGCCGCACAGCAGGTAGGACTTGGTGAAGTCGATCAGGTCGCCGTTGACCAGGTGCAGCTTGTCGCGGTTCATGAGGGAGTGGCAGTCGGTGCACCAGCGGTCGCCGTGGTGGAGTTCGATATCGGCGTGCATGCCCTCGAGATCGCGCTTCTTGGGATTGGGCGGCATGGCCTTGGGGTCGTGGCAGGTGGTGCAGGGGAAGATCCCCTCCGTGAACGGCGGCGGGGTGACCATGAGGTCGCGGCTGTCGGCCACCGGCGACTCCGGCGGTCCGGCCATGGCGGCCACGGCCAGAAGCCCTGACAGGCAGAGAAGCAGGGGTCTAAGACCAGGGAGGGACATGGGGTCTCCTCGGGGGGGACATGGAAACGACTGATCCGAAAGCCGTCCGGTTGGGGCGGGCTTGGATCAGGTAGCAGGCGGACTGAGAAACTTGAGGCTTGAGGGTAATATGAAAATTCCCGGATGGGGAGGGAAGTTCAATTAAGGAGTATCGACTCCTTTTTCCAAAAATGTAAGTGTTCAAACATTTTTTTTGGGGAAAAAAATTTTCCTCCTTTATTTTCCGGGAACCCAGCCCTACGGCCGGTTGGCCGGGGATTGGCCGCCGGTTCGCTGGCCGGTTCCCCCCACGCTGGCCTGAAATTCAGCCTTGACAGGGGCTGCGGCTGGTCTTGATATACAGGAGTCCCAGATCTTAAATCGTTTCGTCCGCCCCCGGGGTCCACCCATGGTCAGCCCAGCCCTTGATCCAGCCGCGTCCGTTCTGGCGCCCCAGGCCCTGCTCGCCCGGATCGAGGCCCTGGAGGCCCGGGTCGCGGCGCTGGAGGCGCCCACGGTGGCCATCGAACAAGCGCCTGCGGCCCTGCCTGGAATCGCGGCAGGTCCGGTCCCGGCAGCTTCTCCGGAGGCCTTGTCGGTCGGCGCGGTGCTGAGCCTGATGGGGCGCACCTGCCTGATCCTGGGCGGCGGCTTCCTGATCCGGGCGGTCACCGAGGCCGGGACCATGCCGGCGGTGCTGGGCGCCTCCCTGGGACTGGCCTACGCCACGGTCTGGGCTTTCCTCGGCCACCGCTCCGGAGGTCGCGGGCAGGGGCCCTGGGCGGCGTTCCAGGTGTTCGCCGCGGCGATCATCGCCTTCCCGCTGCTCTACGAGACCACGGTCTGGCTCAAGGTCCTGCCCCCCGGCGGTTCCGCCCTGGTGCTGGGGGCGGCCACCCTGGCGCTCCTGGCGATCGCCATCCGCCATGACCTCCGGCGGGTCGGCTGGATCACCCTGGCGATCGCCCTGGCCACGGGGCTGGCCATCATGGCCAAGACCTCGGCGGTCACCCGCCTCTGCCCCTATTTCATCGTCCTGAGCGGGGCGGGGCTCCTGGTCTCGCGCCGGGAGGGCTGGCGGAACCTGCGCTGGCTGGCGGCCCTGGCGGCGGACCTGGCGGTCTTCGCCATGCTCGCCATGACCCTGTCCCCCGGCGGATCCGAGGAGCTGGTCAAGGACCTCCAGCGCCAGCCCGGGCGGGTGCTGATGCTGGCCCTCGGGTTCGCCGCGATCCAGGTGGGCGGTTTCCTCTACCGGATCCTGACCCAGCCCAAGGTGGTCGGGGCCTTCGAGGTCTTCCAGACCGGCGCGGTCCTGGCGCTGGGCCTGGGCGGCGGGTTCTGGGTGGCCCGGGAAGCTGGGCTGGCCCTGGGCCTGGCCGGCGGGCTGACCCTCCTGGCTGGGCTGGCCTGCTACGTCTGCGCCTTCCGCTCCGCCGGCCGCCAGACCGAAGCCAGCCTCGACTTCAAGTACCTCACCTCCCTGGCCATCGTCCTGCTGCTCGCGGGTGGGCTGCAGGTGCTCGAACCGCAGGTCCTCAGCCTGATCTGCCTCGCCGCCGGCCTGGCCACGACCTACCTGGGTGTCCGCCATGACCGGCTCTCCCTGCAGTTCCATGGGGCGATCTACCTGCTGGCGGCGGGCCTGGCTTCCGGGTTGTTGCGCCGGGCCGCCTCCGCCTGGCTGGAGCCCATGGCGGGCGGCGGGTTCCCGGCCGCAGCCTGGCTCGCCCTGGCCGGCCTGGCCGCGGCCCACCTGGTCCCCTTGAACCGCCGGGGCTCCCTGGATGGCCGGGTCCAGCGCCTGCCATCCCTCGGATTCGGCGCGCTGGCCCTGTTCGGCCTGGCCGGGATGCTGACGGCCGCGGCGGCCGCCCGGGTCCACGATGCCGGCCTGCTGGCCGCCCTGCGCACCGCGATCCTGGTGGCGCTGGCGATGGGCGTGGCGGCGCTGGGCCGGCGCCAGGCGGCTTCGGAGCTGCCCTGGCTGGCCTATCCGCTGCTGGGCTGCGCGGCCTTGCAGATCATCCTGGAGGATCTCCCCAACGGCCGGCCGCCCACCATGTTCCTGGCCTTCACCCTGTTCGGGGCAGGCCTGCTGCTGGTGCCCAGGCTGCTCGGCGGGCGCGCGAAATCCTGATCTGGCACAACCGGAAAAAGCGATACTGTCACTGAACCTGGGACCCGGACCGGGGTCCAATGGTTCCAGTCCAGCCCGCCCAAGGAGGCGCCCCATGATCCGATCCGCATTCCTCCCCGTCGCCCTCGCCCTGGTCCTGGCCCCCGCGGCCATGGCCCAGGAGACCCAGTGGCAGAAGGACCACCCCCGCCGCGCCGAGGTCAACAAGCGCCTGGGCAACCAGGACAAGCGCATCGAGCAGGGCGAGCAGTCCGGCAAGCTCAGCCCCGACCAGGCCAAGCAGCTGCACAAGGAGGATCACAAGATCCGCAAGGAGGAGCGCCGGATGGCCGCCAAGGACGGCGGACACATCACCAAGCAGGACCAGAAGAAGCTGAACCGGCAGGAGAACAAGGTCAGCAAGCAGATCCACAACGAGAAGCACCCCAAGTAGGGCATTTCATTAATTAGGTAATGAATCGACCTATTCCCCCCGGATCAGCCGCTTGACCTCGTCCATCGCCTCCCGGGCGATGGGTCTGGCCGGCACGCCGCCCCAGGTCTCGCCGGCCCCGACCCGGCTGCCCGGGAGGAGCACGCTTTCCGGCAGGATCACCGCGTCGTCGCCGATGATCACGTCGCCCATGATGGTGCAGGCCAGGCCCAGGGTGGCGCGGTGCCCGACCACCACCGGGGCGACCACCAGGTTGCCGCCGCCGCCGTAGTGGGCGCAGATGCGCACGCTGCCGCCGAGGACCGCGTCGTCGCCGATGGTGATGAGGGCGGGGTCGCTGATGTACTCGGTGTTGATGAAGGCGTGCCGGCCGATCTTCATGCCCATGGCCTTGAGGAACAGCACCCCGAACGGGGTGAGCGTCACGAACGGCATGAAGGTGAAACGGGCCAGGTAGAACAGGCCGTTGTGCAGGAACCAGGGGACGGCGTCCAGGGTGTAGTAGCCGCCCTTGTAGGGGGTGATGCGGGTGGGCAGCAGCTTGTTGTAGGCCGCCACGACCAGCAGGAGCGCCAGTCCGAACACGAACCAGCCCAGCCCCAGGGCGAAGCCCTTGAGGACCCAGGCGGCGGCCCAGGGCAGGCGCGCGGCGACGGCGAACAGGCCGTGGGCCATGGCCAGGGCCGGGGCCAGGGCCAGGCCCAGGGCGGTGGCGGCCAGCAGGTAGAGCAGGAGCACCACCAGGAGCCAGCTGGTCTGGCTGAACCGGCGCAGGGCCTTCTCGAAGCCGTTGCGCGGCGGGGCGGACTTGGAGGGGAGCGCCATGGCCGGGGTCAGAGCTTCCTGCGGATCCCGGAGTGGGACTGGAGCTCCTCCTCCACCTTCTCCACATCGGGAGTGTTGAACAGAACGAGGTTGCGCAGGTGGATGTAGCTCTCCAGGCCGTCGATGGTGGCGAACTCCATCCCGAAGCCCTCGGGGTGCGTCGCGGCCACGGTGCCGGCGGTGCGGACCTCGGCCTCCCCGGCCACCAGGGTCAGCACCGCCTCGCAGGGCGTGCCCAGGGGGAACCGGGCTGTGGTGATCACCAGCATGCCCTTCATGCTCAGGTCCCGGACCGTGCAGTCCGGCAGGGCCTGGCCGGCCACGGTCAATTCGACGCTGTGGGTGAGGTGGACCCGGGTGAATTCACGTTTTTCCGGCATGGCGGAATCCTCGGCAGAAGGGCTGGCTCTCCCTAGGATACCTGCGGAGCGGGTCCCAGGGTGGAACCTTCGACCAGGGTCACCGGGACGATGGTGGCCCGGACCGAATCCTTGCCGATGGCGGCCAGGGCCAGGGAGACGGCCTGGTGGGCGATGGCCGGGATGTCCTGGGCCACCGAGGCCAGGCCCGGATGCAGTTCCACCAGGCCGTCGAAGCCGATCACCGAGACCTCCCCGGGCACCGCCACCCCCAGGTCGGCCAGGGCGCCCAGGGCGCCCACGGCCATTTCGTCCGTGGCGCAGAACACCCCGGTGGGGCGGTGGCCGGAGCGCCAGGCGTCGCGCATGAGCCGGTAGCCGCCCAGCACCGAGGCCTCGCCCCGGACGATCGCGGCGACCATGCCCGGCTGGCTGGGCCCGGCCAGGATCGAGGAGAACCCTTCGGCCCGGTCGATGGCCCATTGGGCATTATCGGCCACGCTCAGGTGCAGGAGCCGGGTATGGCCCATGGACATCAGGGCGAAGGCCGCCAGCCTGCCGCCGCCGGCGTCGTCCGGGGCCACGCAGGAGATGCCCGGGTAGTGGCCGATCAGGACGGCCGGCACGCCCCGCTCCCGCAGCTGGCCCAGCCGGGCCTCGATCGCCAGGCTGTTGAACACCAGCACCGCGTCCAGGCGGGTGCGGACCTCGGTCAGGTCCCGCGGCAGCTCCACGAACTGGGTGGCGCGCTGCTGCATCTCCCGCAGCAGGGCCCGCCAGATCAGGTTGAAGTAGGGGGAGAGCCGGTTCTCCCCTTCGCCCACCCAGATGCCCAGGGTGTGCTTGGTGCGCATGGACAGTTCCCGGGCGACGGGATCCGGCTCGTAGCCCAGCCGCTTCATCACCGCCAGGACGTTCTTGCGGGTGGTGGCGGCGACGGTGGTGCGGCCGTTGATGACCCGGCTCACGGTGCCCTTGGAGACCCCGGCCTGCCGGGCGATCTCGCCGATGGTGATCTTCATCCGCGCACCCCGGCGGCTTCCGGCGCGGCGCTGGCGGCCCCGTAGAGGCTGACGGCGTAGTCCTGGATGATGTGGACCGGCGTGGCCCGGGTGATGGCGTCGATATGCCCCATGTAGTTCCGCTCGAAGCTGGCCATGAAGCGGTCCCCGGCCAGGAACCGGCCGGCGTTCTTGGCGGCGATGCCCCCGGCCAGGTAGAGCCCGCCGGTGGGCAGGAACACCGCGCACAGCTCGGCGCAGACCCGGGCGTAGAGCTCCACGAACAGCTCCATGGCCCGGTGGCAGCCGGGATCGTCGGCCAGGGCGATGGCGGCGGGGCGGTCCGCCTCGGCCAGGGCCAGGATCGCCTGGACCGCATCGGTGGCCCGGGCCCGGCCCGAGGCCACCAGGAATTCCAGCAGGGTGGCGATGCCCCGGCCGGAGACGGCGGCCTCGGCCCCCGGCGGGCCCGGGAACCGGGGTTGCAGGTAGCGCCAGAGGTCCAGGGTGTCCTCGCCGGTCATCGGCAGGCCGATGTGGCCGCCTTCGCTGGGGTGGACCTGGGGGCCGGCCGCGGTGAGGGTGACGAAGCCCACGCCCAGGCCGGTGCCGGCGCCGACCAGGAGCCGGGTTCCGGCCGGATCCGGCGCCCCGACGGTGCCGTCCAGGTGGGGCAGGGGCAGGAGCTGGGAGGGATCGGCGGGATCCAGGAGCAGCGCGCCGTAGCCGACCGCCGTGAAGTCGTTGACCAGCCGGACCGGGATGCCCAGGGCCGCTTCCAGGGCGGCGCCGTCGATGTCCCAGGGGGCGTTGGTGAGGGGGATGACCCGGCCGCGGACCGGGCCGGCCCCGGAGACGCAGGCCGAGACCGGCCGCTCCGGGCCATCGGCGAGGAACCGCCGGACCGGCCCGAGCAGGGATCGCTCCCCTGCCGTGCGGTAGGCGGCGCGGCGGACCATCCGGACCCGGCCTCCGGCCCGGGCCATGATGGCCAGGCTCAGGTTGGTGCCGCCCACGTCGGCGGCGAGGATGAGGGTTTCCGGGGTCTCGGTGGGCATGGCAGGATCCATCTTGGGCGAGGAGGGGCTCGGGGACAGGGTTTTTACAGGAAATTTACGGCCCGCTATTTTTTTGTTGACAGGACCAACCGCATTAGCGAAACATGACATGCATTCTTTGTAACCGATTACAGTCCCGAAAAGCTAGCCCGGCAAAAAGATTCATGATGACGGATTAGCGGTTCGGGAACCCCACAGCCCCGAGTTGTAACCGGTTGCAGCGACGGCTCCCCTTGAACAATTTCGTAAGATTCCAATCGCACCACTCGGAAGCCCGGAACCCATGCTGGAAGGGAATGGAACCATGACCTTGCCGATCACCCAGGCCCCCGGGACGAACCCCGCGGACTGGTGGCGCGGGGCCTCCATCTACCAGATCTACCCGCGGAGCTTCCAGGACACCAACGGCGACGGGGTCGGCGACCTGCCGGGCATCACCGCCCACCTCGAGCACATCGCCGGCCTGGGCAGCGACGCCATCTGGATCTCCCCGTTCTTCACGTCGCCCATGAAGGACTTCGGCTACGACGTCTCCGACTACCGCAACGTCGACCCGATCTTCGGCACGCTGGCGGATTTCGACCGCCTGGTGGGCAAGGCCCACCGGCTCGGCCTCAAGGTGCTCATCGACCAGGTGCTCTCCCACACCTCGGACCAGCACCCCTGGTTCAAGGAGAGCCGCTCCCGCCGCGACAACCCCCGCAGCGACTGGTATGTATGGGCCGATGCCCGGCCGGACGGGACGCCCCCCAGCAACTGGCAGTCGGTGTTCGGCGGCGCCGCCTGGGCCTGGGAGCCCCGCCGCCGGCAGTATTATCTGCACAATTTCCTGGAATCCCAGCCGGACCTGAACTTCCACAACGAGGCGGTGCAGGCGCAGATGCTGGAGGAGTCCCGGTTCTGGCTGGAGCGGGGGGTCGACGGGTTCCGCTTCGACGCCTGCAACTTCCACTTCCACGATCCGCTCCTGCGCGACAACCCGCCGGCCCGGGGCAAGGCCCTGGAGGTCTCCACCGTCCGCCCCGGCAACCCCTACGGCTGCCAGGTCCACAGGTACGACAAGTCCCGGCCCGAGAACCTGCCGTTCCTGCGCCGCCTGCGCCAGCTGCTGGACGGCTACGACGCCGTCAGCGTCGGCGAGGTGGGCGACGAGGATTCGCTCTCGACGATGGTCCAGTACACCTCCGGGGACGACAAGCTGCACATGGCCTACGGCATGCACCTGCTCACCGACGATTTCAGCGTCAAGCGCATCCGCGGGGCGGTCGAGGCCTTCGAGCGGCGGGTGCGGCGGGTGGGCGGCTGGGCCTGCTGGTCCCTCTCCAACCACGACTGCATCCGGGTCGCCACCCGCTGGGGCGGCGGCACCGATTCGCCGGCCTTCCCCAAGGTGCTGCTGGCCATGCTGGCTTCGCTCCGGGGCACCTTCTGCCTCTACCAGGGCGAGGAGCTGGGGCTCACCGAAGCCGTGGTGCCCAAGAACCGGCTCACCGATCCCTACGGCATCGCCTTCTGGCCCGACTTCAAGGGCCGGGACGGCTGCCGGACCCCGATCCCCTGGACCGCGGAGCCGCCCTATGGCGGGTTCTCCCAGGTGGAGCCCTGGCTACCCATGCCCGCCGAGCACCTGGCCAAGGCCGTGGCCAGCCAGGAGACGCCCGGATCGGTGCTGGACTTCTACCGCACCTTCCTGGCCTGGCGCCGCACCCAGCCGGCCCTGCGCACCGGCTCCATCCGCTTCCTGAAGGCCGCGGAGCCGGTCCTGGCGTTCTGCCGGGACACTCCGGAAGACCAGCTCGTCGTCGTTTTCAACCTCGGCCCTGAACCGGCCGAATTCTCGCTGCCTGCCAATGTCCATCCCCTCCAGGGCCACGGTCTCGGGACCGCCCGGCTCGAGGGGCGGCTTCTGCACCTGCCGCCCTGGGGAGGATTCTTCGGCCGCAGGCGCTCCCGCAAGCAGCAACCCCCCCCCACCCCTGCCGCCTAGCGGCACCTTCAAGGAGCCAATCCATGAAGAACAAACTTCTCCTGGCCACCATTCCGATGGTCCTCGCCTGCGGATCCCTCGCCGCCCAGGATGTCTTCGAACTCCACGGCTACATGCGGACCGGCGTCGGCCGCTCCTCCAACGGCGGCGAGCAGGTGACCTTCTACCTGCCCAACACCGGCGACGCCCCCACCGACGGCCCCGGCTACCGGCTCGGCAACGAGACCGACCAGTACATCGAGCTGGCCATGGACGTGCGCGCCTACGACAAGGGCGCCGAGAGCTTCAAGCTGCACTTCCGGCCCACCTTCCGCCAGTACTACGCGACCCGCGACAGCTCCGCGGACGCCGGCGGCAACATCAACGGCTCCTTCAGCCAGAACCAGAACCAGGAAGTCTACATCCGCGAGGCCTGGGGCGAGGCCGCCGGGTTCTTCGGCAACGGCACCATGTTCAAGGACGCCACCCTGTGGGCCGGCCGCCGCTTCTACCAGCGCCAGGACCTGCACATCCGCGACGAGTGGTACTGGAACGACTCCGGCGACGGCGTGGGCATCGAGAACATCAACCTGGGCTTCGGCAAGCTGCACTATGCCTACATCCAGCACGACACCAACCAGGTCGACCAGGGCTGGGGCTCCCCCTACGGCCACTTCTTCGGCGCGGTGACCAACGACACCTACAACCGCCAGGGCACGACCATCGCGTCCCACGACCTGCGCCTGTCGGACATTCCCCTCTGGAAGGGCGCCAACCTGATCCTGGGCGTCCAGTACAACTTCTGCAGCAAGGGCTCCAACAACTCCAACGCCGGCTCGCCCACCAACCCCGGCTTCGAGTCCTTCGTCGAGATCAACCAGTCCAACTTCTTCGGCGGCGACAACCGCATCTTCCTGACCGAAGGCAACGGCAACACCTTCTACAACTGGTACAACCCCGAGGACAGCACCCACGACACGTGGTACCAGGCCATGGACATCTACTTCATCAAGCCCATGCCCAAGCTCGAGCTGCAGGGCTGCTTCATCTACCGCGTCCAGAAGCAGGGCGGCGTGACCGATTCCCGCAACGGCGACGGCAGCGCGGCCAACTGGGCCCAGCAGACCTGGGAGTCCGTGGGCCTGCGTCCCACCTACTTCTTCACCAAGCACTTCAGCCTCGCCGCCGAACTGGGCTACGACCAGCTGAAGTTCTCGGCCGAGGACTACAACCGGCACCTCTTCAAGAAGACCATCGCCGCCCAGTGGAGCCCCCAGGCCAGCTTCTGGTCCCGGCCGGTCATCCGTCTGTTCGTCACCAACGCCAGCTGGAACACCCAGGCGAACAACTGGGGCCCGGTCGACGGCGGCCAGTTCAGCGGCAAGGGCCTGACCACCGGCACCACCTTCGGTGCCCAGATCGAGGCCTGGTGGTAATGGTTTCAGCCAGGTCGCCCCTCGAGGGCACCTTGCTGATCCGTGAAGCGGATCCAGCGTGTCCGGAGTCGGGAATTGGCTCCGGACGCGCCGGCCGTGGCATCAAGGGGGTCAAATGCGCCTGACCCCCGCGCCCCTGTTGCTGGCCGTCCTGGCCGGCGCCCTGGGTTGCGGGGGCGGGAGCTCCTCCGGCCCCTCCCAGGCCACGGACATGACCGTCATCGAGCCCGGCCACCAGCTGGCGAATCCGGCGGGCTGGTACGACGACGCCGTGATCTACCAGGTCTGGGTCAAATCGTTCGCCAACGCCGCCAACCCGAACGGGATCGGCGACCTGCCCGGGGTCCAGGGCCGGCTGGACTATCTGCAGGCCCTGGGCGTCAACGCCCTGTGGCTTTCGCCGATCTTCCAGTGCGAGGACCACGGCACCAACATGCACGGCTATGACACTGTCGACTACAACGCGATCAACCCCGACTTCGGCCGGAACGAGGATCTGGCCAACCTCATCGACGCCGTCCACGCCCGGGGCATGCGGATCCTGTTCGATTTCGTGCCCAACCACACCTCCACCGTCCACCCCTGGTTCACCAGCAGCGCCACCAGCCCGGACTGGTATGTCTGGCAGGCGGCTCAGCCTGCCGGCTGGACCTACCCCTGGGGCGGGGGCAATTCCTCGGACGTGTGGCTGCCCGGTCAGTACGGATTCTATTATTCGGCCTTCGCCACCAACACCATGGCCGACCTCAACTACTACAATCCGGACACGGTCGCGGCCATCCGCGGCGTGGAGAGCTACTGGCTGGACCGGGGCTTCGACGGCCTGCGCATGGACGCAGCCCGCTACCTCTGCGAACAGGGGCCCGGACTTGAAGCGGACCAGCCGGACACCCACACCCAGCTGCAGGCCTTCCGGTCGATCATCGACCAGTATGCCGCGCCCGGCAACGCCCATCCCCACCCGAACGGGGACGCCAGCCAGGTCAGCGTCAAGATGATGATGGCCGAGGCCTGGACGCCCGACGCCACGGGGATCGGGCCCTACTACGGCAACGGCTCCAATGAATTCA
>Ga0316224_1002477_pt1 | contig 17013 bp, 15 predicted proteins | sample TBH18013metaG_FD_206254 | JGI IMG/M metagenome (GOLD analysis project Ga0316224, IMG submission 206254) | Freshwater microbial communities from Trout Bog Lake, Wisconsin, USA - TBH18013 | ecosystem: Environmental > Aquatic > Freshwater > Lake > Hypolimnion/Profundal zone | place: USA: Wisconsin... | reverse complement strand
GAAATACTCCAGCAAACGTAACTACATCTACGGCTTCTGCTATTACCTATACTATTACTGGTGCTGGTGGTAACGTAACTGGATGTTTCTTATGTACTGGCTCAGGCGCTTCTTCTACTCAAAGCAATACTGGTGGAACACTTTATAGCGCAGGTGCATTTGCAACAGCTAAAGTTACTACTTCTGGCGATACAGTCAGCGTTACATACAGTACAACTGCAACAAGTTAAGGAGTCCTAAATGGCTCTAGTAGTTTATGACCGTGTTCAAGAGATTACGGCTACCACTGGTACAGGTTCGTTAACGCTTGGTGGAGCTGTAGCTGCATATCAATCATTTTCAGTTATTGGAAATGGTAATACTACCTATTACACTATCCTTAATGGAGCGCAATGGGAAGTAGGAATTGGAACGTATTCAACTACTGGTCCAACTTTAGCTCGTACTACAGTCCTATCAAATTCTAATGGGAATACATCTCCAATTACTTTGGTAGGCGCATCTACTGTTTGGTGTGATTATCCAGCAGAAAAAGCAATTTACTATGATGCTAATGGCGTTGCTACTATTGGTACGACTTTAGGGTATTCAGATACTGGAATTATTGCATCCTTTACTTCTGGTGTAGCTGGATATAACCAAGTTATATTACAAAATAAAACAGCAGCATCCAATGCATCTTCAAACTTTAATGTATCAAATGATGCTGGTACCGCAGGCGCTAATTATGCTGAGTTTGGCATTAATTCGTCTATATTTAGTAATGGCTCAGGAGCATTTAATTTGCCCGGAGCTTCTTATTTAGCTTCTGCTTCTACAGATTTGGCTATTGGTACTTATGGAGCATATCCAATCCATTTTGTAACTAATAGTAGTACTATTGATGCAATGACCATCTATTCTACTGGTGGAGCATCCTTAGGAGGCCTTGGAGATCCGGGTATTGGTAATATTGCAATTAATAATGCTGTTGTTGGATTTACAGCTATTACATCTGCAGTAGGAACAACAGTACTTACAAATTCTGCTACACAAATTCAAGCAGTTACTGGTACTCTTACTCAAACCATACAGTTACCACAAGCAACAACTTTATTAAAAGGTACGTTCTATACTATTTCTAACATGTCTACAGGGCTTGTAACTGTAAAAGACAATGCTGGAACAACATTAGAAACAATTACTACTGGTGGTGCTGTTCAATTTTTATGTGCGAGTAACTTAACTTCTGCTGGTACTTGGGGTATTCGTGTATTTGCATCATCAAATACTACATGGGGTAATACAGCTCTTAACTATACAGGTAATATTACTGGGGCTACATGGCAGGGAAATACAGTTCAATCAGGATATGGTGGAACAGGTTTAACTACGTTTACTGCAGCTAACTATGCTCTTTATTCAACATCTGCATCAGCATTAACAGCAGGAACTCTTCCTCCAGCAGCTGGTGGTACAGGCATTACTAGCCTTACAGTAAACTATATTCCTTATGGAAATGGTTCTAGCGCATGGCAATCTAGTTCATCACTTCAGTTTAATGGCACATATTTATTGGTTGGTGCTTCTGCAGTATTAGGCGGTCTAACTAATCCAATTATTGCTTCTACTGGATCTGCTAATAACTATGTTCAAAGTTATATTTATAATTCTACTAACGGAGTTAGCTCTTCCGCTGACTTTGTAGCTTACCCAAGCAATGGCGCTGATACTCATGGCTGGGTAGATATGGGAATTACATCATTGGCCTATGCAGATACTACATACACCGTTACTGGTCCTAATGAAGCTTATCTATTTGGATCTGCTCCAAGTTCTTCAGGAACTTCAGGAAATTTAGTATTTGCTACTGATAATACTGGCTCTACTAATGCGTTTCAATGGTATGTAGGTGGATTTACTCAAGCTAAGTCTGCATACAAAATGCAATTGTCTTCTACAGCTTTAACACTTGCTGGGAATTTAACCTTTAATGCTACAGGTCAGCGTATTACTGGTGATTTTAGTAATGCTACCGCTTCTAGCAGGGTTGCTTTTCAAAGTTCTACGGCAAACGGAAATACTAATATTTTGGTTATTCCAAATGGGACTTCTACTACTAGTGCTATAAATTTATCTAATGCGTCAGATCCAACAAATGCTCAATCGCTTACATTAAGTTCTTTATCTACTGATACAAGAATAAACTCTGGAGCTTTTGGCACAGGAACATACCTACCCCTAACAATGTACACAGGCGGTAGCGAAAGACTTCGTATTGATACAAGTGGTAACGTAGGTATTGGTACAGCTAGTCCAGCCACACGCTTACAAGTTACTGATAATACTTCGCAAGGAACTATTCAGTTAGGTGGTACAGCTACAACAGGGTATTATTCTCAAATAAATCAAACAGCAAATGCTTTAAATATTATCGCTAATGGAGATCAAGCATACCGAACTTCTTTAGCTACAAATAATGGATCTGGATACATAACATTTCAAACTGCAAACTTGACAGTTGGTAATACAGAACGTATGCGTATTGACGCTGCAGGTAACGTAGGCATTGGTACTAGTAGCCCATCTACTTATGGTTTATTAGTAGTCAATAATTCTGCTACCTCTGGAACTTCAACAGATAATACAATTTCTTATATTAGATCAGCAAATAGAAACGCAATACTATCTTTAGATTCTTATTCTGGTAATACTTCTTCTGTTTATGCGTATCAGAATGGTTCATTAGCTGGTTCAATAGCATTTTGGGGTTCTACTAGTGCCAACCCAAATTCTATTACATTTAATGGTAAGGGGTCAAATACTGAAGTAATGCGTATCGACTCCTCTGGTAACGTAGGCATTAACTGCACACCAGCATATAAGCTATCAATAGTTGGCGCTAGTGAGATGTCTCGTATATCTTCTACTTCAACAGATGGTTTTATACGCATAGCTGAAACAAGTGGTGATGTTATTCTTGGCTCTACTAGTGCTGTTGGATTTGTAGGAACCTCTACTTCTACCCCATTTACAATAAGAACTAGCAATACAGAGCGTATGCGCATTGATGCTGCTGGTGTTGTTGGAATTGGGACTACTACTCCAAGTTCATTAGCTACTGGATTAGCAATCGTTTCTGGAACGACAGTAGGCGCTAATCTTAATTTATCCATTGGCCCAGCAGGAGGATCTTTAGGGAAAGATTCCAGAATCACTTTTGGATCTACATTTTCTAATAACTGGGCAGGAACAGATTATGGAACTCGCTATTCTGGCGCTATTGAATATGGTGCAAACGGTGGGGACACTACGCCTAGATCATGGTCGATGAGATTTTTAACGGGTACAAGCACTATTGATACACCTACAGAACGTATGCGTATTGATAATGCTGGTAACGTAGGAATTGGGGTCACAAACCCTGGTTACACATTAGATGTATTAGCAACATCAGGAAGTCCTGCAATTCAAATGCGTGGTAGAGCATCTGATAATTTAAGTGCGTTATTATTTAATAACAATACTGGAAATGCTGGTTCTAATGTTAGTTATATTCAAGGAGCAGCTTCTGCTACTGGATACTTAGCATTTGGCACTGCCAATACTGGTAGGATGAATATTGACTATAGCGGAAATATTCAAATTGGAGCAAGTGCAACTGCTCCTAATACTTCACGTTATCTTGATATTTATAACACAGATACAGGAACAGGTTCGGTTGATTTACGTTTAATTACTGAAAACGTAGCAAATACTGGATCTGCTGTAGTTGATATTATTAAGTACCACAATGGTGCTTTTAACATTAATAATAATGAAACAAACTCTGCTGCATATACATCTTTTGGCGTTGGCGCATCTGAGAGAATGCGTATCGACTCCTCTGGTAACGTAGGTGTTGGTGTAACTACATTGCCTTGGTATTCTGCAATTACAGCAATAACCTCTAAAAGTATGGCAATTTGGTCAAATAATATTACTCAAGCAATTGCTGGGAATGTATATAGGACTACATCTGGATATACGCCAACTTATATAGCTACATCCTATGCTGCTGAGATTGAATTCAATGGTGGTGGATCTGGCGGTATTCAGTTTAACGTAGCGCCTTCTGGAACTTCTGGTACTACAGCTACACTTACACAGGCAATGACATTGTTTGTTTCTGGTGGACTGTCTTTAGGAAATACTACAGATCCCGGTGCAACGAATTTATCTGTAACAGGAACTGTAAAATCCCCATATTTACAAGGACCAACATTTAGCGCATATCAAAGTACACAGCAAACTATTGCAACGGCAACACTTACAAAAGTTCAGTTACAAAGTAAAGAATTTGATACAAATAGCAATTTTGATAATACAACAAACTATAGATTTACTCCTACCGTTGCTGGATATTATAAAGTATCTGGACAGGTAAACTTTTCAGGTGGTTTTGCCATACAAAATATTTTTGCTACAATTTACAAAAATGGTACTGAATTTAAACGTGGAACAAGAGTATCATGTGTTGCAGGTACTGCAGTAGGGGTAGTAGTTTCTGCATTAGTTTCATTTAATGGTAGTACGGATTATATTGAACTATATACATATCAAGACTCTGGTTCATCTCTAGCATTAGAATTTGCATCGCCACATAATCAAGAAAATTACTTCCAAGCAGTATTTATTAGAACTTTATAATTAAGGATTATTATGGAAATTTCGTATACTTGGTCTATAACTCAAATGTCTGCTTATCCATACGTGCAAGGAAATACAGATGTTGTTTTTACAGCATCTTGGAATTTATCTGGAACTGATGGAGTTTATTTGGGAAGTTGCTATGGGTCTACAAGCTTTCCGTTACCAAATGATGGAAGTCAATTTACACCTTATAATCAACTAACTCAAGATCAAGTTTTAAGTTGGATATTTGAAGCTATGGGTCCAGAACAAGTATTAGAATATGAAAATAATGTAAGTACTCAAATTGCTAATCAAGTTACTCCTCCAATAGTTACTCCTCCTTTGCCTTGGGCGCAAGCATTAGGACCAACACCAGTTTAGGGCAAATCAGCAGCCCATTTTTGCTGACACTTTTATAGGAGATATAACATGGGACAAGATAAAAAGACCCCTATTGTTATTGATGATGTAGAGTACGTGTTTGAAGATATGACCAAAGAGCAGCAATTAATGGTTAACCATTGTGCTGATTTGGATCGTAAAGTAACTTCTGCACAGTTTAATTTAGACCAACTAAATGTAGGCAAGCAAGCTTTTGTTAATTTACTGAAACAGTCTTTAACAGTACCAGTAGAAAAAGCTGAAGTTGAAGTAATGTAATGTTTGGTACATCCGCCTTTGCACAGACTCCTTTTGCAGATTTAGGTAAAGCATCATATGCTTTATATATATCAGAAAATGTGTCTTTGGCGGATGCAAATACTCAATCTTGGGCATTTGTTCAAGCTATTTTTGAAAATATTAATTTACAAGATTACAATGCAGAAGCTGGATCATTTATTCAGTTTTACAATGAATCATTAGCAGTTAACAATTTAAATACCGAGACATACTATTTTCCTCTATTTATTTCAGAACCTTTATCATTTAATGATTCAGAGCTTATTTCTGCACAATTTTCCACATCTGTTTCAGAAAATTCATTTTTATCTGATTTTAGCGCACAGTACTTTGCAGCATTAGAAAGTCGTTCTGAGCCTGTTAATGCTGTTTTAGACTTTAATACTCAGCAATCAAACTTTTTACAGCCTATTACTGAAAACATAAACATTTCAGATAGCTTGGCAATTACTGCTCAGTTTAAGGAAACTATTGCTGAAAATACTTACTGGTATGATGCAAACTCTACACAGTCAAATTTTTTAGAATCTTTATCAGAGGCAGTAACAGTCAATGATTTAGAAGTTATTATTTCCATATTTTTTGAATCTATTATTGAATCATTAACTTCTGGTGATGCAAATTCTCAAATATTCAATTTTTTAGACTTCATCGTTGAGTCTATGCAAGTAACTGATTTTAGTACACAAATATTCCATTTTTTAGATGCAATTACTGAAAACTCTACTATTTTAGACTTACTTTCTGCTCGTGGATGGATTAAAATCAACGATAACCAGACAATTTCTTGGAATGCAGTTGGCGATGGAAATACAGCATCTTGGAGTACCGTGAATAATAGTCAGCTATCTTCATGGAATTCTGTAAATAATGCAAATTCAGCAACATGGAATACTATTAACGATACAAACAACTCAGGCTGGAATACAGTCGATGATTCGCAAGGATAAATTATGGCATCTAACTACTCAACAAGTTTAAAAATTCAGTTAATGGGTAACGGTGAGGACTCTGGAACTTGGGGAACAATTACCAATACAAACTGGAATCTTATTGAACAAGCAGTTTCTGGTGTTCAAACTATTACAATGGCAAACGCCAACTATACACTTTCTAACTTGAACGGTGTATTAGATGAAGCTCGTAATATGGTTCTTGAGGTAGTTGGGACAAACTCTGCTATTTATCAGGTTATTGCTCCATTGGTTAATAAACTTTATGTCATTTCAAATAATACTACAGGGGGTTATGCAATTACTATTGGAGCCTCTACTGGATCTATTATTACCATACCTAATGGTACGACTGCTCAAGTTTATTGCGATGGCACAAACTTCTATTCAGCACAAACAACTTCTGCTGGAAACTTTTTAGTTAATGGTAATTTTAGCGTTACTGGGAACCAAGTTGATGTAGGAAATATGACTATTGGCGGTACGTTAAGCGTTCTTGGAGCTGTCACTAATAGCAGTACTACAACATTAGTCGGAGCAGCTACAGCTCCAACAGTAAGTACTTCTGACAATTCTACAAGTATTGCTACTACTGCTTATGTTAAGTCTAATATTTCTGGACTTAGTTTAGGTACTATGTCTACTCAAAATGCTAACTCCGTAGCTATTACTGGCGGAACAATGTCTGGAATGACTAGCATTGCTGGTGGTACGATTGCAGGAACAACAGGAACATTTAGTAGTAATGTAACTTCAGCTGGATATCATAAATCTACATTAAGTAATACAGGAGTAACTGTCCCTGCTAATTATGGATTACAAGCATCAGGATCTTTTGGTGGTGGACTAGCATTTATAGATAGTTCATATGGTATTGGTCTGTATTCAAATAGCGGGACTTTAAATTTTGCATTAGGGTCTAATACATTAATTGCATCTAAGGCTACATTAGATGTGTCAGGAAATTTTTCTGCTACATCATTTAATGGATCAGGATCAGGTCTTACTGGAACTGCTTCAAGTTTATCTATTGGCGGAAATGCTGGAACTGTAACTACAATAACTTCTGCACAAACAATTGCTGCTATTAATAATCAAGTATTAATAGGTCCATTATCTACCTTTAATAATGCATCTGGATTAACCATTGCTAATTCAGGGTCTTCTGTAACTGGATTTTGTACTCAATCAAATGCATCTTCACCAGCAATCATGACATTTTTAAGAAATGGTTCATTTGCTGCATATTTTGGAATTGATACAGATAACCAATTTAAAGTTGGAGGATGGAGTTTTGGAACAAATTCCTATGTAGTATTAACTGCTCAAAACTATAATACTTACTCTCCTACTCTTACAGGAACTGGAGCTTCTGGTAACTGGGCAATTAATATTTCAGGAACAGCTGCTGCAGCAACTAATGCAACTAACGCAACCACAGCAGCAACAGTATCTACAACAATAGCAAGTGGAGCAGTTGGTACAACTCAACCTGTTGGAACTAATAACACTACATTAGCAACTACTGCTTTTGTAAGATCAATTATTCCAGCTGGAATTATCATGTTATGGTCAGGATCTATTGCAACTATTCCAAGTGGATGGTATTTATGTAATGGCTCAAATGGAACTCCAAATTTACAAGACAGATTCGTAGTGGCTGCAGGATCTGCTTATGCAGTAGCTGCAACAGGAGGAACAGCAGATTCAGTAGTAGTTAGTCATACTCATGGTGCAACATCTACATCGATATCTAGCTCTAGTTCTTCAGTATCAGATCCGGGACATGCACATTCATATACAGGTCCTATATTAGCATCTCCCGGTACTGGTGGAGGATCATGTGGTGGTCAACGACTTACTAGCGCTACAACATATACTACTGGAGCAGCTAGTACAGGTATTGGTGTTTCTACTTCAACTTCAACTACAACATCAACATCTATTGCAACAGCTGGTGTAAGCGGAACTGGACAAAACTTACCTCCATACTATGCACTTGCATATATTATGAAAGGTTAATATGTATATTGTTATTTCAAAGCTTACAGATTCAGTTTTTAAAAATCAAAATTCATTTTTTGACCTAAAATTATCAATTCCTGAAGGAGTAAAGTCTTTATATTTTATTGATAACTCAGGATGGATTGAATATTTTGATAAAGAAAATGATGTAATTTCTAATTTGCCTGACTGGGCTAATCAGTGCATAAGTTTATATGATGCTGAATTTTCTAAATTAGAAAAATTACAAACACAACCAGAAGCTACTGGACTGCAAACTTTATGAATCAAAATCCTTTAACGCCTGCTCATAGTTTTGTATATGATGGAACCCGTATGAATATTTTTCATGCAAATAAAGGTGATGGATTGCCAAAACATGAACACTCTTTTAGTCATGCTACATTTTGTATGTCTGGTTCTTGTTATATCCGCAAAGCTAATAAAGAAATATTAGCTGATAAACATACAACTCCTATTAATTTAGTAGCTAATGAATGGCATGAAATTGAAGCTGCAGAAGACAATACGGTGTTTTGCAATGTATTTTCAGAAGGAAAGTACTAAATAAAATGCATAAATCTAAAACTATGTGGTTTTCATTAGGGTTAGTTATTTTTGGCTCTCTTTATGACAATTTGCCACAAATTCAGGCTTTAATTGATCCTAAGTATTATGGAATTGGTATTATCATTATTGGTATTATTTGCGCTATTTTGCGATTTTTAACTACTGGACCAGTGGGGGATGAATGAACTTTTCTATAAGCTCTTATATCATTGCTGGATTATCAGCTATAGCATTATTTGGGATAGGTTATGGGTCACATGAACATAACAAATATGTTGCATTACTTGCACAAGTGCAAGTCGCAACAGAAAAACAACAAGCTGCAGTAGAGTCAATTACTAAACAACAAGTTTTAGTTACTAAAGGAATACAAGATGAATATGATGCGAAACTTAGCGCTATTCGTAGCTATTATAAGTCTACAAGCGTGTGGAACAACAATGGTGGCAGCTCCGTGTCAGGCATTTCCGCAGCCCCCAAGTCAGCTGATGTTATCGCCTCCTACAATGCACTTGCTGAGTCCTGTGCCGAAACAACAACTCAATTAGTAGAGCTTCAAAAGTGGATTAATGAACAGATTGGTATTAAATGAATAGTGAGCAACTACAGCAACTAGGCATAGACGTTAAATGGTTAGATCCATTAAATGAAGCTTGTGCAAAGTATGATATTAGCACTCCAGTAAGACAAGCCTTCTTTATAGGACAATGTGCCCATGAGTCAAACAATTTTAAAACTTTGGAAGAGAACCTTCATTACTCTGCCAATGGACTTATGCGTACATGGCCCTCAAGATTTCCTAGTCTTGATGTGGCTGAAAAATTTGCTGAAAATCCAGAAAGAATTGCTAACAAAGTTTACGCAGGTAGACTAGGTAATACTGAAGATGGAGATGGATGGGCTTTCCACGGAAGAGGTCTTTTGCAACTAACTGGTCGTGATTCATATACTAGATGTGGAAGTGCTCTAGGCGTTGATCTTGTTAATCATCCTGAGTTATTGTTAGCCCCTAAATATGCAGCATTATCTGCTGGGTGGTTTTGGAACCGAGCAGGTTTAAATGCCTTGGCAGACGTAAAGGACTGTGAGACAATGACAAAGCGTATTAATGGCGGATTAATCGGACTTGATGACCGCAAAGCAAAAATTGCTAAAGCTATCTCAATCTTAGGGTAAACCCGATGCCATTACAGAAACTTGTTTGCAGACCCGGTTTAAACCGTGAGGGTACTATTTACTCGGATGAGGGTGGATGGTATTCAGGTGATAAGGTGCGTTTTCGTTCTGGAGCCGTAGAAAAAATAGGAGGCTGGACTCAAGTTACCTCTCAACAGCTAAATGGTGTATGTCGTTCTATTTGGGTATGGGCCGATAATGATGCTGGTAATGGATCTCTTTATTACGGTCTAGGAACAAACACTAAGTATTACATTTACTATGGTGGTACATATTACGATATTACCCCTATTTATAAGCCATTAGCTTCTACAGTAGATCCAGAGACTTTAACTAATCCATTTACAACGACTATTAGTTCAAAAATAGTGACTGTTACAGATGTAAATTACAGTCCGGGAGTAGGTGATTTTGTATTCTTTTCTGGTGCATCAGCTGTAGGCGGAATCACTATTTCAGGTGATTATCAAGTTTTAACAGTACCATCTACATCAACATATACCATTTCATCTACAACATCAGCAACTTCTTCAGCTACTGGTGGCGGAACAGTTACAGCTTCATATGAATTCCCTAGTGGACTAGCAGTGTACTCTGTTGGTACAGGTTGGGGTGCTGGACCTTGGAATGCTGGAACCTCTTCAGATGCTTGGGCGCATGGATGGGGTACTGCATATACACAATCTAATATTGGAGAGCAATTACGTCTTTGGTCAAATGATAACTTTGGCGCTGATCTTGTTTTAGCCCCACGTGGCGGACCTGTTTTTTATTGGTCTGATGATGGAACAGTAAGTCAACGTGCTTTATATCTAAGAGATATTGCTAACTCTACAACTTTATTGACTGATGCAACTACATTTAGTAGTGGCTCAACTACGATTACAGTAACTTCAGCTAATGCTCCTTATGTATATCCCTATTCCTATATTACGGGAACTGGTATCCCCAATGGAACGTATGTAACAGTAATTAATAATGTTACGGGTATAGCAACAATTAGCGCTACAACTACTGCAGGAAGCTCAGGAAATTATAATTTTTCTTATTCTGGAGCCTTTGTTCCATCAGCTACATTTCAAGTTGTAGCCTCATCTATTCAAGAGTTTATTATTTGTTTTGGAGCAAATCCTTATGCTCCCGGAAATCCTAATACAGAATTTGATCCAATGCGTGTACGCTGGTCAGATCAAGCTAATGCGGATCAATGGATACCAGAGGTAACAAATCAATCAGGTGAATATGGACTTACAAATGGTTCATTTCTCATGGGAGCACGTGCTACCCGTCAAGAGATCTTAGTTTGGACTGATTCTTGTTTATATTCCATGCAATACATTGGCGCTCCTTATGTATGGGGATTCCAAGTACTGATGGATAACATATCTGTTATATCTCCAAACTCCATGATTACGGTTAATAACGTAACTTATTGGATGGGAAAAGACCGTTTTTATATGTATAACGGTACAGTATCTACATTACCATGTACTTTAAAACAGTATATTTATGATGACATTAACCAAGATCAAGCATATCAAGTAACTTGCGGTGCTAATGAAGGGTTTAATGAAATATGGTGGTTTTACGTAAGCGAAGATACTACAGCTACCATTGTAGATAAATACGTTGTTTATAACTATGTAGAGCAAATCTGGTACTACGGCACTATGAATCGCTCTGCTTGGTATCAAACTGGTACAGTGCAATTTCCTATTGCTGCATCACAATATACCAATGCTATTGTTACAGGATCAATTACTGGAAATATATTAACAGTAACTTCCACAACAGTAGGATCTTTAGCAGTAGGTCAAATGATCTCAGGTACAGGAATTTCATTAAATACCACTATTTCTGCTTTAGGTACAGGATCGGGCGGTGTAGGTACTTATACTGTTAGCATTGGTCAATCAGTGCCTTCTACAACTATTTCCTCAACCAATGGCAATAGCATTTTGCTTTATCAAGAGAATGGTACGGATGACCTTTCTACTTCAGCAACTTTGCCGATAGATGCTTATATCCAATCTGGTGACTTTGATATTGGTGATGGTCAGACTTTTGGGTTTATTTGGAGAATCTTGCCTGACGTAAACTTTAATAGCTCAACGGGAAATAATCCTTCCGTAACAATGACTGTTTATCCTCGTCAAAACTCAGGAAGTCCATATACCTCTGCAGATAGTCCATCTGTTGTAAGTTCACAGAACTTTGCTATTGCACCTTCTTATACGGTTAACCAGTTTACAGGACAGGTTTATACCCGTGTTCGTGGTCGCCAAATGGCATTTAGAGTAGAGTCCAATACCGTAGGTACGGGATGGCAGTTAGGTGCAGTAAGAGTTGATGTGCGATCTGATGGACGTAGGTGATATGTATACTGATTCTATAAAACAATGTATACTACAAATTCCAATTTTATATAAGGAATTTAATATGCCTAAATTTATAGACCGCACAGGACAACGTTTTGGAAAACTAATTGTTTTAGAAGAGTCAGGAAGAAATAATTTAAAAAAAGTATTGTGGAAATGTAAATGTGATTGCGGTAAAGAAACTATTGTTCCTTCAGGATGCTTAGTAACTAAAAATACTTCATCTTGTGGATGCGTTATTCCTAACTTTAAACATGGTGGATATAAAAATTCTTCTTATAATTCTTGGAAATCAATGATTAATAGATGTACAAATCCTAAATCCAAAGACTATATACGTTATGGTGCTAAAGGTATATCTGTTTATCCAGCATGGATGGATTATGTTGTATTTAAGGATTTTATGGGAGAACCCGTTGGAAAAGAAACATTGGATAGAATTGATCCTTTTGGAAATTATGAGCCTAACAATGTTAGATGGGCATCGCCAACAACACAAGCAAGAAATATAAGACTTCCAAAAACTAGCAAAACAGGGTTTACTGGTGTATTGTTTCACAATAATAAATATTATGCATCTATAACAGTAAAAAAGAAAAAATACTATTCAAAAGTTTTTAGCACTGTTCAAGAAGCTGCTGAAGCACGTAAAGAGTTAGAGTGTATTTATTGGAACAATAGATAATGGGTATTCCAAATAATCAAACTTACAATGGCGCACCTTTAGCACCTACACCACCAAACTTACCTGATGCTTTATCAGCATATAGTCAATCGCATGAAAATCAAATATTAAACGTTTTACGTTTATATTTTAATCAATTAAATAACTATACCCAAGCAACGGCAAATCCTGATTCTGGATCTACTATAAATAGACCACAAAAAAATTTATTTATTGGACAACCATATTTTGATACTACTCTTGTAATACCTATTTGGTGGACTGGTACAAAATGGATAAATGCTTCCGGAACAGCAGTTTAAATGATAAACTTTAAGAAAATCGAAGTAAAGGACATATTATGAGTGGCGGTGGCGGACAAAATGAAGAAATAGGTGGCGGTTTAATGACTGCTGGACTCATTGCCGCTACGGTAATGAGTGATGGCGCAGCTGCTCCTGTATTAGCTGATGAGCTTGCAGCTGAAGGTACTGCTGGCGCTATTGCTGGTTCAACTGGCGCAGCTACTGCATTAGGTGGGGATGTAATTGGAACAGGAGCTACAGGTTATGGCTTAGGAGCTGGTTCTGCCAGCAGTTTAGGTGGCTTTGGAGCAGGTATTGGAGGGTCTGGATCAACAGGATTAGGTCTTGGAGCTAGTGGATTTGTTGGCGCTGGGCAAGGAGTTTCAGCACTTGATACAGCTTATGGTGTTGGTTCTGGAATTACTAGTCTTGGTGGAGGGACATTAGGATCTACAGTACTTGGTGGAGCTGATGCTACTAGTGCTGGATTAACTGGCGGTCAATTATTACAAGATGCAAACTATGTTAATACTGCAAATAATGTACTAAACCCATCCACAACATCTGTTCCAACATCTGTTGCACAAACTACTCCTAGCTATTCTACATCTGGCATAGATACAATGGGTCAACCCATTCAAGATGAGAGCCAATGGGGTAATGTAACTCCACAGCAACAAGCCTACAACAGCTCTATTCCCGGATCTGGAAACTATCAAGCTCCTTGGTATCAAAATTATTGGAATCAGCTAACAGATACATCTGGTAAAGGCATGAATTTTGCTCAAAAAGCTACTTTAGGTGGTGCTGGAATTGCTACTTTGTTAGCATTACAAAAATCTGGAGCTATGACTCCAAAAGGAATTACTCCTTATAACCCTGTAACTGCTCAATCAATGGGGCTTAATGCACAAATGTCTCCTAGCTATATGCCAAATCGTGCATCACAATGGGGCTATGCACAAGGTGGAACTGCTGTAACAAGTTACACTCCACAAGATGTAATGCCAGCAGATTTGCAAAATCAGCAATCGGCAACACCAGCTCAATTACAACAGTTAATGGCTCAATATGGTGTAACTCCACAGCAAGCCACTCAAGGAATTCAATCCTTGATGGGAAATCAAACAACTCCTAAAGCTGGGTATAGCGAAGGCGGTGAAACTCATCTTAAAGAAGGTTCATTTATTGTTCCTGCGGATGTAGTAAGTCACTTTGGAAATGGTTCAACAGATGCTGGTTTACACGCATTAAGCAGACATTTAGGTGCTAGTCCTATTCGTGGTAGCGGTGATGGTATGAGCGATGATATTCATACGACTATAGATGGCAGACAGCCAGCACGTGTAGCTGATGGTGAAGCAATGGTATCTCCAGAAAGAGTTAAAGCTTTAGGTAATGGATCAACAGATGCTGGAGCCAAGAAATTGTACGGAATGATGGACAAAATCCGTAAAGCACGTACTGGAAGTACTAAACAAGGCAAACAGATTAAGGCAGATAAGTACTTACCAACATGATCGTTAAACACGTAAACGTTAATTATTGCGCTCAAATATGGCCTTTAGTAGAAGGTTACATTGTTGAGGCTAATAAATACGGTGGTGGTGACTATACGATAGATCAGGTAAAAGCATTTATTTGCAGTGGTCAATGGATGTTATTAGTAGCAGTAGATGAGCAAGAAACAATTCATGGTGCAGCAACAGTAACATTTTTAAATATGCCAAACGATAGAATTGCTTTCATTACGTTTATTGGCGGAAAGTTAATTTCCAGTCGTGATACGTATGCTCAAATGACGCAGATTTTTAAGCAACTTGGAGCTACTAAAGTTCAAGGTGCTGCTAGAGAATCTATTGCCAGATTATGGCGTAGATATGGCTTTGAAGAACGGTACAGAATTGTGGAAGCGAAAATATGAGTTATTCAAGAAGACAACTATACGCACTAGGTGAAACCCTTGGTGATTCCGTTACTACTAAGAAATTAGGTGGTGGACGCATTTATGGTGGCGGTGGCGGTAGTCCAAGCAGTGGTGGAACTACAACTTCACAGGCTAATCAATATTCCAATATTTCTCCTTGGGCTTCTCCTTATGTAAGCGCTTATTTAAACGCTGGACAGCAACAAGTATTTAATACTACTCCGGGTGTTAATGGAGCAGCACCTACTATTAATGGTGTTAACCCTTATTCTGCGTACGGTCAAAATGGCGCAGGTATGAGTCCTGCAGATATGCAAGCTGCTCAATCTTCCGTAGCTGGCCCTACAGCATTGCAAAATCAATCTTATAACGCTGCTGCTAATATGCAGGTTCCCGGGCAATTTGGAGTAGCAACAGATTTATCTGGAGCTGCAGGTATTGGAGCATTGCAATCTACTGGTACAGCAGGAATGTATGGTCAGCAAGGCGCTCAAGCTGGTCAACAAAATGCAGCATTATCTAATTTATATGGTGCTTCTGGCGCTATTACTGGTAATCAAGCTGGTCAAATGGCTGGGATGTACGGCCAACAAGGTGCTCAAGCTGGTCAACAGGCAGCAGGTATTTCTAGTCTTCTTGGTCAACAAGGAATACAAACTGGGGCTAATGCTGCTAATTTATCTAATGCATATGGTCAGCAAGGGTATCAATCTGGAACATCAGCTGCTAATGCATCTACTCTTGCAGGATTAACAGGCAGTCAAATTGGGCAACAAGCAGCCAATACTTCTACAGCTCTTGGTGCTCTTGGGGTTCAAACAGGTGCTAATGCTGCTGGAACATCTAGTCTATATGGAGCACAAGGTGCTCAAGCTGGTCAACAGGCTGCTGGTCAATCTAGCATGTATGGAAATTTAGGCGCTGCTACAGGCGCTCAAGCTGCTAATACATCAAATATGCTAGGTCAAGGCGCAGTAAACCAAGGTCAACAAGGTGCTGCTATTGGTCAATCATTAGGACAGCAGTCTACTAATGCTCAATCACTTGCTGCATACATGAATCCGTATATTCAGAATTCATTGAATCCACAGCTTCAGCTACTTGGTCAACAAACAGGTATTGCAGGTGCTGCTCAACAAGCTGCTGCCACTTCAGCAGGTGCTTTTGGTGGTTCACGTTCTGCATTGGCAAACTCTTTAACTCAACAGAGTGGTCAATTGGCTGCACAGCAAGCTATTGGTCAAGGCTATAACACCGCTTATACTAATGCAGTATCTCAAATGAATGCTGCAAATCAAGCTGCTCTAGCTGGCAATGCACAAGCTCAAACTGGCTATGGTCAAGGATTAACAGCTGCTCAACAAGCTGGAACATTAGGCCTTGCTGGAACTCAACAAGGGCTTACAGGAGCACAGCAAGCAGGAGCTTTAGGAATACAAGGTGCTCAAACTGGATTGACAGGCGCTCAACAAGCAGGAACATTAGGACTTGCTGGCACTGCACAAGGTCTTAGTGCAGCTCAACAAGCTGGGACACTGGGCCTCGCTGGAAACGCACAAAATCTTACTGCTGCTCAACAAGCGGGTACTCTTGGTCTTGCTGGAGCAAATGCAGGACTGCAAGGCGCTCAACAAGCTGGTACTTTAGGATTAGCTGGTGTTAATACAGGATTAAGTGCTGAACAGCAAGCAGGTCAACTAGG
>Ga0316224_1002476_pt1 | contig 17013 bp, 18 predicted proteins | sample TBH18013metaG_FD_206254 | JGI IMG/M metagenome (GOLD analysis project Ga0316224, IMG submission 206254) | Freshwater microbial communities from Trout Bog Lake, Wisconsin, USA - TBH18013 | ecosystem: Environmental > Aquatic > Freshwater > Lake > Hypolimnion/Profundal zone | place: USA: Wisconsin... | reverse complement strand
GCATCTGACGACACCCTCGACCTCGACCAGCAAATCTGCGACCCCGAGTGGCTCAAGTCTGCGTTGCCAGACTGGTTCGCATTGGGCAACATTCGAGAGATGCACCAGAGCAAGGCCATCGGTAAGGCTACCGAAATGGAACAGACGGGCTCTGGCTTCGTTGTCACGGCTAAAATCGTGGACGAGCAAGCCGCCAAGATGGTCGAAGAAGGCATCTACACGGGCTTTTCCATCGGCATCAAAAACGCACGAGTTATCAAGGACAACAAAGCGCCTGGCGGAAGAATCTGCTCGGGGTCTGTCGTCGAACTCAGCCTGGTGGACAGACCAGCCAACCCGTCGTGCAGTATCGAAATCGCCAAGTCAGTAGACGGCGTACTAGTGAAAGGGTCAGCCGTGACCGAGATTGAAAAGGCTGAAAGCCCAGCGCTGAACGCCGAAGCCGTAATGACCGAAGAGCCTGGCGTTCGTACCGAGGTTCTCAACCGCGACGAGCCCTTCGTCTGCAGCGCCTGCTCCGGCACTGGCAAGAAGACCAACGTCGAGGGCAACACCCAAGAGACCGACTGCGACGTGTGCGGTGGTACTGGACACCAGCCCGAAGGCCGCTCCGAGTTCGCTGAGCCCGAGCGCGTCTCGACCCCCGTGGCGCTCGACAACCGCGACATGAAGGACGCAGAGCCCGACCTCGCCAAGAAGGACTACAGCGACGCAGAACGCGCTGACATGGCTGAGGCTGGTCAGGCACTCCCTGGCGGCGGCTTCCCCATCAAGAGCGTAAAAGACTTGCGCAACGCCATCCAGAGCATCGGACGCGCCAAAGACCCAGCCCAGGCGAAGGCCCACATCAAGACCCGTGCGAAGGCGCTGGGCCGTGAGGACTTGATTCCTGACAACTGGAAGGGCGCAGACGCTGAGTTGGTCAAGGCCGACGACATGAAGCACGACGCGGCTGACCTCGCAGCAATCCGCAACGGCCTCATCGCCACCATCAAGGCTGAACTCGACGAGATGGTCGCAGGCGACGAGAACGAAATCTGCGACGTGCGCGAACTGCTCACGACCCTCGAACTATTTCTCTGCTGGTGGACTGACGAAGCCTCAGAGAACGAAACCGAAGCCCCATTCACCGGATGGGATGAAGAGAAAGAAGGCGACACGATGGCCTACATCGGTCTCGGCGTATCAGCCGACCTCATCAAGAACGCAAGCGCAGAAACGGCGACCCCCGAGGTCAAGGACGAACTGCGCTCCGAAATCGTCAAGGCGCTGGGCCTTGAAGAAGTCATGACGGCTAAGGCTGAATTGAGCAAGGCGACAGAGGAGATTGAACTCCTAAAGGCCGCGCTCGACGAAGTGAAGTCAATGGCTGCACCTGGGGGGCCGGCACTCCGCGCCACCCGTGAACAGACCAGCAAGTCAGCCGCAGTGTTGGCCCGTGAGGTAGAAGCGCAGCGCTACCGCGCCCTCGCCGCACAGATCACCGACCCTGCACTCCGCAACCAGTACCTCGACACCGCTCGGGCCCTGGAAGCGAACTAACCAACCACTAACAAAGGAAACAGCATGGCACTCGCCGCTCCTTCCCTTGACCAGATGTTCGACGGCCTTTCGCCGGACGAGCAGGTCAAGCGCTTTGAGGCTTACAAGTCAGCCCTTAGCACCGTCCACGCGAACACCCTCGCCGCTCACAAGCGCGGAGAGATTACGTTCTCACCCACTACCGGCATCACCAAGACTGCCTCGGCTGCATCGCGCATCGCTGAGCTGCAGGGCGAAATCACGAAGGCTGTCTCGGGCGACCAGTTGGCTGCTGTGCAGTCCTCGCTCGACGGTCTCGCCGACTTGCAGAAGGACTTGACCCTCACCAGCCCGTTGAACAACACGGTCTCTGGTGTCTCGGGCCTCGTACCGTACAACCTCGACCCCGTCCTGTCGTTGCTCATCCCGAAGGAACTGTACCTTCGCAACAGCATCGCTCGCATCAAGGCTCAGGGCCAGGCGCTTGAGTTCCGTCGCATCACTGGTGTCTCGAACGCCGGTGTCGGTGGTGTCGCCAACCTGTCCTCGTTCTTCTCCTCGACCTCGGCTAGCACCTCCTTCGGTGGTGTCTCGCTGAACCGTCCGTCGAAGATCACCTACGCCGCTGACAAGATTGTCAAGTCGTTCGTGGAACAGGGCCTCTCGGACAGCGTCAGCCTCCAGGCCGAGTTCGCCGGTCAGGGCTACACCGACCTCCGTCAGTTGTCTCACACCGCCCTCATCTGGTCGCACTTCCTCGCCGAAGAGCGCAACATGATGAACGCCGTCTCGACCGCTCTGTCGACCTCGGGCTTGACCTTCACCGCCGCTAACGACACGACCGGCACGGGCCTCCCTGCCACCTCGTCGTCGGCTGTGTACGTCACGCTCTCCTCGGCTTACGGTGAGACTGCTGGCGTGTCTGCCGGTACGGTGACGAACGCAACTGCTGGTCAGGGTGTCAAGGTGACCTACACCGGAACCATCCCCTACAGCGCTGTTGCTGTGAACATCTACGTCGTTGTCTCGGGTACGACCTACAAGGCCACCACGCCTTCGCTGGCCTCGGGCACTACGGCGCTGAGCTTCGCCGCTATCACCGGCACGTACCCCTCCACTGACGGCTCGTACAACACGTACGCCGCTGGTGCGAACTCGGGCACGGGCTACGACGGCTTCATCAGCACGTTGGCGCAGTCGGGTGGCTACCAGTACCAGTTCAACAACACCATCGCTTCGCAGTCGGAGCCTGCTGGTTTTATCCAGGACGCTCTCGTGAGCCTCTACAACTCCACGATGGCTGACCCTGAGGTCATCTTCGTCAGCGCTGCCGTTCGCCGCGCTCTGTCGAAGGCGCTTCAGAGCCAGCAGTCGAGCACCTCGTACCGCTTCAACTACCAGACTGGTAGCGACGGCGTGGCGATCGGTGCAATGGTGACGGGTGTTGCCAACGAAGCCACCGGCACGATGCTCGACCTCGTGACGCACCGCTTCATCCCTGCCGGCACGATGGTCATCCACCAGAAGCAGTTGCCGTTCCCCGACTCCGGCGTGAGCCAGACCGTCGAGGCGCACAATGTCGTGGACGCGATGCTGATCGAGTGGCCGCAATTGGGTTTTACCTATGACATTTCGTCGTACACCTTCGGTACGTTGGCCTTCCGCGCTCCGGCGTGGTCGGGCATCATCACCGGCATCACCGGCTGATAAAGCCAGCAGTCGCTAGGCATCGAGACAGGCTGTTCGCCGTCGTTGTCTAGCCCCCGAGGGTTGAGCAGGGCTAGGGTTTCACTCCCCTTCCCCTAGCCCTGCTCCCCTCCCAGTCGCAAAGGAGAGAGATGCGCCTCGTTGGATCCGACAACGCGCTCAAAGAAGTCACCGTCAACGAAGGCGCGGTAATCCCTCGCCAGAAGGACGGCACGTTTCATGTGGACGGGCAGACCGCTCGCGCCCTAGTCAAGTCCGGCGACTTCGCTATTGCCGGCACGAACTTCCGCAACGCCCGAGGCTTCCGCTGCCTCGACTGCGGCTTTAACTCGCTCTACCGTGACCACTGCGGCAAGTGCGACGGCTCAAACTTAGAAGAGGCTTAAATGGTCGTTGCACCGTTCTTTCAGACTGAGGGCATCGTTGAGCCGTACGTCTCGCTCAACGAGGTCAAGTTCAGCCCCACCGCCTCGGCTATTGACTTCTCCAACCTCATCGAGAACGCAAGCCAAGTAGCTCAAGACCGCGCCCTCTCCGACCTCATCAAGCGAGCATCGAGCAAGGCCGACATCTTCTGCTACGGCCCCCTCGGAACGCTCAACGCCACCTCGAACACGGAGAACGGCTGGTATCGCCCAAACCGTGACGGCAACATCACCTTCACGCCCTCCTACACCCCCGTCCTCGAAGTGACCGACATCCAAGTCGGCTGGGGCCCAGGCGATGGCCTGCAGGAAATCACCATCTCATCGAGCAACGTCGCCATCGACCGCTACCAGTTCATCCTCACCGCCCCTACAACGCTGGGCCTCTACTTCGGCTCGCTCGGCATCGCTGGGGCTCGCTGGGGGTATCAGTCGAACATGTGGTGTCAATACACCTACATCAACGGCTGGTTCAACACCTTTACCACCGCCACCTCCGCAGCAGGCGCTACCACCCTGCACGTCACGGACACGCTGGGCCTCTACCCTGGCATGACCTTCACCATCTGGGATGGCATGAACGACGAGGTAGTCACGGTCGCCTCAGTCACCGCAACGACCATCACCCTCGCCAGCCCGACGCAGTACCCCCACGGATCCGGCGTGAACGTCTCCACAATGCCTGCCGCTATCAAGCAGGCGGTCATCCACTTCATCGTGGCGATGGTCAAGGAGCGCGGTCAGGGCGGTCTGGTCATCAACGACATCGGCGAGCCCTCGGCTATCTCGGCCCGTAGCGAGACCTCCTATGAGGACGAGCTGCGCGGAGAGGTGTTGCTTGAGCCCTTCAAGGTCATCAGTGGTCGCCAATGAGCCGCGAGACAGTACGCACCCAGTTCGTCAACTACCTCAACGCCGCAGGCATCACCAACCTCGGAAGCGTCAAGACCTTCCCTGCCAAGTTCACGCCTGAGGGCGAGTTCTACGCCAACGAAGACCCAGGGCATCAGTCCGGCGCTATCGTCTACCCCTACATCGAGAGCCAGCGCGAGAAGCGCATCGAGCTCACGGGCGCTACGGGTGGCGGCAAGGAAATCACCTACGAGGTCGTGTTCACCTGCATCTTCCGCTCGACCAAGCGCAAGACCGAGGACGCTGGCGCAGACGCTGAGGCCTTCATCGACAGTTTCACCAACGCCATCCGCGCCTCGAAGAACTGCGGCGGCAACGGGCCCATCTTCCAGTGGGGCGAAGGCTCCACAAGCGGCGGCGATGACATCGACGTAGTCGTCTACTACCCCAAGCAAATCAACGGATCCGCACAGGTGACGCAGGTGGTCTCCACCGTGCGCGTGTCGGTCATCGAAATCACCGCCTCGAACTCGTACATCTCGTAAGGAGCCCCATGTTCACTTTCACTGACAGCCAAGAGCGCATCTACCCCAACCTGTTAGACGCAGACGGCAACGTCCTCGTCGCTCAGCCTGGACAGTCCTACGCCCTCGCCGCCGACCCTGGCGATGGACGCTGGACGGCAGTAGCCTCTGCTCCTGTAGCACCAGCACCGGCAGAAGCCCCACAGAGCGCCCCAGAAGCCCCTGTAGCGCCCGAAGTCACCCCGACCGACCCAACCCCTAGCAACTAAGGAACCATCATGGCAGGCCCATTTCTCACAGCCAATAGTTACCTCGGCATGGTCATCGAGACCACCGAGGGAACGCTACCCACGACCGGCACGGTCTACTGGATTCCAGTCTCCTCGCCGCAAATCACCCCGAACCAGATGTTCCTGCGCGACGAAGCCTTGCGCGGCTCGCCGACGACGGTCTATGACCAGGTGCAGGGTGTCCGTCACGATGAGTTCGAGTTCAAGTCGTACCTCTACGCCGACACTTTCCCGACGCTGGTGCGCTCCATCCTCGGATCTACGGACACCGTGACCGGCTCGGGCCCCTACACGCACAAGATTAAGGTGCTAAACACCCCCTCGACCGGCTCACAGCCCCCGACCTACTCCATCCTCGACTTCGACGGCGCTAACTACTTCACCGTCACGGGTGGACAGGCTGACAGCCTCGCCCTGACCTTCGGAGCCGAAGCCGCTGCCGAAGCGACGGTCAAGTACCTGGGCAACCCGTACACGTCCTACACCTCAGCCCCAACCGTGTTCGCTACGCAGAGCCTCTCCGCCGAGCACCTCATCCCTGCCTGGGATACCGCTATCACCATCGGCGGCACGAGCTACACGAACATCACGACCGGCGAACTGACCATCAACCGCAAGACGCAGCCCATCTTCACGCTCGGTACGCAGGCTCCCTACAACCTGTTCGCCGGCCCCATCGAAGTCACCGGCAAGTTCACGATGGTCGTCAACTCCACGGCTGACGTGTTCTCGACCGGCTCCGGCGCTTACGGTCTGACCCGTAGCCCCGAGGCCATTAGCATCACGCTGACCGACCCCAACGACGCTACGAGCAGCACCCAGCACTCGGCGAACTTCACCATGAGCGCGGCGCAGATTCAGAACATCAAGCGCACCCGTGGCAAGGAGTTCACGGAACTGGAAATCGAGTTCACCGCCTCGGCAAACACCACCGACGCTGCGACCGGCTACTCGCCCATCCAGACCACGTTCATCAACGGTCAGTCTGCCGCGTACTAAGAGAATTAAGGGGATTAACAGTGCCACTAGTCGAACTACCTAACGGTCAGTCTGCCATCATCGCCAGCAAAGAGGAGATTACCGAGCGCACGTCTCGGGCCATCTCTCGGGCCTACATGAAGGCAGCCGGAACCGCCGCCAAACTCGCCTCGCTCGGCTTCGACGATGCTGACCCCAAGACCTGGGGCATCTTCGCCGAGATTAGCGACGAAGACCAAGCGAACCTCGACGGCTACCAGGCTGAGCTCATCGTGGGCCTAGTCAAGCAGTGGACACTCGGAGACCTGCCGACCTTAGAGACCGCGTTAGACCTGCCTAAGGCTACGTTTGACGCGCTCTCTGAGGCCTGCGGAGCCGAGTTCAACGGATCTACGCTGAGCACGGAGCCCGACGTAGACCCAAAAGCCCCTACCGCCGCCTCGCCAAACTAAAGGCGGCGCTCGAAGGCAAGACCACCGAGGTTGACCCCGAGGTGCTCGCCTTCTACCGTGAGCACAGGTTCCGCAAGACCTATGGCGGCAGTCACTCCGAGTTCATGGCTCAGCCGGTTCTACTCACCGAGTGGATGCTGGCAGTGGCGGAGATAGAGCGAGAGGTCGCAAATGGCTGAGGTCATCGTCACAGGCATCGTGGACTTCGAGAAGGCGCTCGGGCTCACGAAAGAGAAGGCCAGCCTCGCGGCTCGTCAGTTCGTCACAGAGGGTGGAGACATCATCGCCGACAGCGCGAAGGAGCAATTCCGCGCACGTCCGGCAGGTTCGCGCACCGTGTCACGCACGGGTCGGGTCTACTACAAAGCGTCAGGCCCCTACGCATCCAAGCGACCGAACCCCACCATCCGCACCGGCAACACCCGAAACTCCATCCGCCGCGCCTACGTCCGAGACCTGGGCGCAGGTAAGTGGGAATCAGGAACGGGCCCCAGCACGTTCTACGCGCCCTACGTTGAGTTCGGCACTCGCTACATCCACGCACCAGCCTTCCCCTTCATGGCGAACGGCACACGCAACGCAGAGGACAGGCTCAAGGCACTCGCCGAGCGCGTCTTCCGCGAATCTATCGAATAGGACTGAACAATGGGGATGCTGCCAACAGTTGTAGCCACGCTTCTTGCTGACACTCGTGAATACATGGCGAAGATGGACGAGGCCGGCGCAAAGATGGCTGAGTTCGGCGGCATCGCTGGCGCATCCGGCGCAAAGATGGACAAGTTCGCCAACACAGCCTCGACCGCCGTTCTAGGTGTCGGAGCCGCCATCACCGCCTTCGGTGTGGACAAAGCCTTCCAGTTCCAAGAGGGTCTGGACAAACTGCAGAACCAGGCAGGGCTGACCGCCGACCAAGCCGACAAGCTCGGCAAGGCCATCATGGGCATCTCGAACGCCACGGGGCAGAGCACCACTGACCTCATAAACTCGGCGCTCACCGTCGAGCAGGCCGGCATCAAGGGCAAGAAGGCCACGGATCTACTCAGCACCGCTGCGAAGGCCGCCGTCGTCACGAACGCCTCAGTCGCCGACACCACGCAGGCCATCGTCGCCGCCCAGTCGCTCCAAATCGCTAAGGGCATGAGCGTCCAAGACCTGACCGGCAAACTGGTCGCAGGCTCGCGTGAGTTCGTTGGCGGTCTCCAAGCTGAGGAATCCATGCTCTCGGGGCGCGTCGGTGTGGCACTTGCCAACTACGGGCTCAACCTTTCTACCGTCACCGCCCTGGGCGCTGAGTTTGCTAAGGTCGGCCTCCCCACGAAGTCCATCTCAGCCTTCGCTGGTGGCTTCGCTAGCCTCGAACAGCCCACCACGTCCTACATCAAGAAACTCAACGAAGCCGACCTGAGCCAGAACATCCTTGCCGCCGACCTTCGCAAGGGCAACATAGGTGGGATGCTCGCCTACATCAAAGACCAGGCTGGTGGCTCGGCTGCCAAGTTGTCCGAGATGGTGAACGCCGTGTTCGGTAAGACGGGTGGCGGCGCTGCATCGGATCTAATCAAGAACCTGCAGTCCTTCGTCAACATCCAGCAGCAGGTCGCTGGCTCCGGCTCCGGCTCTCTGAGCAAGGGCTTCGGCGAGGCTAGCAAGCAGCTCGGCGTACAGATGAAGATTATTGAGCAGCAGTTGGTCAACTCTGCTGCCCAGTTCGGTCTTGTCCTGATGCCTTACGTCAAGGACGCGGCGAACCTGCTTACCGGCGCTATGAACTACGTCTCGACGCACAAGGGCGCACAGACTGCGCTAGGCGAGGGTATCGCCACGGCACTCGCCGCAGCCCTCGCAGTCAAGGCCTCGAACATCGGCATCAAGATTGCCGAGGCTTTCGGTGTCGCCGTCGAAGCAGGAACAGCCGCCACTATTGGCGCAGCAGTAGCGACCGGCGTAGGCACGGCGCTCATCGCCTGGAACCTCGGCAAGCCCACGCAGGCATCGTTCAACAAGGCAAGCGCTGAGTGGCAAAAGAACAAGGTCGGCGGCGCTTATGACATCGCAGCCCTGACCATCAACACCCTCGGCGACGCTATTGCTAAAGGCCTGTTCGGTATAACCATTAAGGGCGGCCTCCCTATCCTCGGCCCGAGTTCGCCACGTCGCAACACCCAACTCCCTGGCTACATGGGCTCGGCGAGCGCACCCAAGAAAACCACGCATAAAGTGACTGTCACCGTGCGCGGTCATGGAACGATTGGCAAGTAATGGCTGAGTTCGACGCGGATCTAACTGGCGACAACACCGAGTGGAACATCGAGCTCGACCTCGACCTGCTCGCCCAGAAACTAGCCACGCACCCTGCCTTCGTTAAGGCCCTCGCCATGCACGTCCGAAACGCCCAGACGAAGGACGTGCGCCGGATGGGGAACCTCTACGGAACGACCGCCCAGGCTAAGCCTGCGCCACCCACGACTAAGAGGCGACTGAATTGACACTCGCGACGCTTCCTGCTTTCGACATCTGGATTGCCTTCAACCCGACCGCCTCGGGCGCTACCCTGGCGACGGCGAACCAGCAGGCGCTTCCTGCCTCGGGCGCATCAAACACCTACTGGACGAACGTGTCCAAGTACGTCCGAGACTTCACGACCAAGACGGGAAAACAGCACTACCTTGACCGCGTGGAAGCCGCCACGCTCAAGATGACGCTCAACAACCGCGACGGCTTCTTCACGAACGCCTCGGTCAACGGGCAGAGCGCCGTCATCGCCCCTCGCCTGCCTATTGCGATAATGGGCACTTACAATACTATTTCTTACTCTGTGTATTGGGGCATCATCGACACGGTGACGGAGAAGGTCGCCGACCAGCTCAACTCCGACCTCGACATCGAAGCCTCAGACCTGACCAAGTACCTGAGCCTCAAGTATCTCTACCGCCCCTCGTTCTGGAAGGGCTACGCGCTCTCGGCCTCGACGCGCTCATGGTATCGGTGCTCGAACTACTCCGCCGTTACCGTCACCTCGGCGCACGGCAACGGATCTACCATCGTCTACCAAGCGCAGAACACCTTCAGTGTCGGGCAGGTGGTAACGATTCAAGGTCTCGCCGGCATCACCACGCTCAACCAGACCAACGCCACCATCACCGCCGCAACCTCGACCTCGTTCACCGTCGCCGCGTCCGTTACGGGTGACAGCACCTCTGCCGGCCTCGCCTACCTGACTACGCTCTACGATTACGGCCCTGCAGGGTCAAACGGGTCGTTCGTCGGGCAGGTCTCCTACCCTCAGCACGGTGTCATCATCTACGACACCGACGGCTGCGCAGACCTCTCGGGCGCATCCAACATCGCCGGAGCCACCCTGCAAATCGTCGCCCCGTCCCTCTGCACGGGTGTCGACTTCTGGATTCTGGGCCAGCAGGTGCAGGGCAACTCCATCCTCACGGTGGACTCGGGCGGCAACATAATCACCATGACCATCACGCAGGCCGGTGTCTTGACCGCGACGGTCGGGGGAGTGCTCGCCGCGACTGCCACGGTGGTCAACGACGGCTACTGGCATCACGTCGGCATCGTCTGCAACACCTCCTCAGTGCCCCAGCTCTACTGCGACGGCGTGTTCTACTCCCTCGGGCTGTCCTCGACGCAACTCGCCGCAGGGTCGCTCTACGTCGGCGCTAACGCCTCGGGCGTGGCTTCCTACAACGGGCAAATCGACGAAATCGTGGTCTCGAACAACGCCAGCACCTCGACCCTGCCCCAAGAGGTTCAGCAGCGCTACCGAGCCGGAACGCTCCTGCAACTGGGCTACCCCGTCACGACAAGCAAGGTTCTCTCGGGCGACCGCATCGCCGAGATTCTGACCCTGGCAGGCATGGGCACAATTACGGGCGGCAGCATCTCCGCCCTCGCTACGGTCTCTACGGCGACGGGCTCGAGCTACTTGCCGAACACCCTGCTCATCTCCAACGCCTACCAGACCACGAGCGCCTACGTCGCTGGCTCGTCAAGCAACGGATTCGCCGCCACGGAGCCCTACTACTGGGATTCGCCGGTCACAACTTCGACGGCGCTGGACTTGATTCAGCAGGTGACGGACACCGACATCGGCTCGTTCTTCCAGTGGCCTGACGGATCGTTGCACTTCTTTACCCAGAACTACTACGGAACCTGGTCGTTCACCCCAAACACCCCACCAGCCGCGCCGACGTACTCATGGACACCGCGCACCTTCACCTCGGCGGCGATTCTGAGCGATGACAACTCGGGCTACGCCTACGACGCAACGACGCTGGACTGGGTGCTTGACGATGCCGACATCTGGACAACGGTGCGCATCACCCCTCAGTCGGGCGTAGACCAGATTTACGAGAACACCTCAGCCGAGGGGCGCTACGGCTTCTCGACCTTGAGCAAGTCCTCGACGGTCTCCAGTTCGCTCAACGACGCACTTTCGGCGGCGTACTTCCTCGGCTACATCTTCCGAGGCCCACTGCCCCGAGTGAACAGCGTGACGCTCCTCAGCGAGACCGGCAACGGCGTGAACGTCTCGTCGCAGTTGTCCATCAACTTCGGCGACGTTGTGGCCTTCAGGCGCACGATGCCGAACGCTGCCGGAGCAGGCGTGGTGAACCTGCAGATGGCTATCGAGAGCATCGAGCACGAGTTTCAGGCTGAGCCTGGCTACTTCCACACCACCTACACACTCGACCCGTACCCCGTGAGGTCATAATGGTTATCCGCAATACCTCGACCTACGGCGCAACGCTCACCTCACTCGGCGACGGGCAGGACGGCTCGTTCTGGCGACAGGGTGGCGTGTGGTCATCGGGCACACCAACGAGCACGGGTGTCGGGCTTACCACCGCCTACGCTGGCAGCCTGCTCACCTCGGTCACGGTCTCGGGAGGGTTTAACACCTACCTGGTGCTGTTCTCGTTTGCCCAGACCTTGAGCGCGGCATCGGCATCGACGCAAATCTTCGCCGGCCTCAGCCTCAACGCCTCGACGGTTCCGTTCTACGCCTACCAGATTGGCGACGTGACCACGACCAGCGCCAACGCCTTCTCGGGGGCGTACATCTACCAGCCGAACGCCTTAGGGCAGGGTGTCGGCCTGCAGTCGTTCTCGCTCAACCTCTACTCGAAGCTCGGCTCTGGCACGGCGACCGCCGCGTTCGGATCCATCACCGTCATCGGCATCAACTAAGGAGAAACATGGCAGACACTCGACAGGCAATCGTCGCATGGGCCCACTGGCTCATGGAGCACAAAGCCGAGATGAACTACACCGAAGGCCCAGCGCGTATGAGCGCCATCGGTGTCTGGCCCCCGAAGTTCCCCATTGACTGCGACTGCTCAGCGTTCGTGACGCTCTGCTATTGGCTCGCTGGCGCAGATGACCCAAACGGTCAGCACTACGACCACGAGGGATACACCGGCACACTCCTGAGCCACGGGCTCACCATCCCCCGTGAGCAGTTGCAGCCTGGCGACGTTATCGTCTACGGCCCAGGAACCGGCTGGCACACCGCGCTCATCGTCGAGCCAGGGAACGACCCCCTCACTATCTCGATGGGCCAGCAGGGAGACCCCGACCTTGTCTACGTCAGCCAAGACGGTCGCCAGCCCCAGACCTACCTTCGTTTCCACACCGGAGCCGACAAGGTACGCACCCCCGAGGAACTTGACAAGCCCGTTGTCAAGGCTGAAAGTGCAACCGAAACTGTCCCGAAAGTGCAGACGGAAGTCACCGCCGAGCCGAAGCCCGAGCCGCCGGTCGAGCCTGCGCACATCGAAGCGAAGCCAGAAGCCACGCAGAGCGCCCCAGTTGCCCCTCACGAGGCCGAGAGCGCCGAGGCTGTCCACTCGGGCCCGATTGCCAAGATTGAGCACCTAATCGAAGAAATCATCGAGGGCCCTGCCTCATGATTGCTGTCAGCCTCAACACCGCTAACTGGTGGATTAACTTCATCGTGAGCATCGGCTTCCTCGTCGGCATCGTCTGGGGTGGCTTCAAGACCATCAACCAGATCCGCGTCTTCGTTCACCACAAGGTCGCGGTCAAAGCCTCCGACCTCGCCGCCGAGCGCCTGGCTACCGAAATCGAGGAAATCAAGAAGCAGTACCAACCTAACGGCGGCTCCTCCATGCGCGATGCCATCAACCGCATCGAAGCCGCAGTCCTGCGCCTCGACAACAAACTCGACATCGTGCAGACTGAGCTCGACAAGCACCTGGGCGCGCACGAGGGCCTATGAGCCGCGAGAGCCACTGGGAGTTCCACCCAGCCGTCCGTACAGGTGACGAGCGCACCATCGGAGAAAGGGCCGCAGACGCTATGCGCCACGGCATGGGCTCGTGGCCCTTCGTCTTCGGCTTCGTCTGCCTGATGGCGGCGTGGATGGGCTACAACGTCGAGACGGGCCACCCCTTCGACCCGTACCCCTTCATCCTGCTCAACCTCGCCCTCTCCACCCTGGCAGGTTTGCAGGGAGCCATCTTGCTCATCGCCGCCAAGCGAGCCGACCGCATCTCGTCGGAGTTGGCGAAGTACCACCTCGAAGTCAGCGAAGCCACGCGCCAGATGCTTGCCGAGCACCGCGTCATGCTTGAAGAACTGCGAAAGGGCGACTAGTGCACATCTGGCTCCTCGTTCTGCTCTACTCGGGCATCGGATCCGTGTGCATGGTTCTGCGCGACGTGCTCAACACCGTGCTCACCAAAGCCATCTCGCAGGGCCGGCACAAACTTGCCGGCAACATGGACGGGCTCTCGGACATCGTGAACATCGTCCTCGCCTCCTTCTCCGGCGTGCAGCTCATCCACCTCGGCTGGCGTGGCTGGCTGGGCATCCTCCCAATCGGGCTGGTCGGGAAGTTCACGACCGAACACGCGACGAAGTGGTCGCAGGAAAACCTCTAACCCCCTAAGCAAAGGAAACCCATGTCAGTAAGCATCTCCAACCTCGTCGCCCCGACCCTTGCACAGCCGACGACCTGGCTCGTGGACACCCTGCCTGCTGGCTACACGGCGAACCAGAAGTTCGAGGTCTACAACCTCAAGGGCCTCTACCAGGTAGACGCAAACGGCGCAGTCACCACCATCCCCCTCGGCACGTCGGGCCCGTTCGTGCTCAAGATTGACAACGAGCAAATCCTCTGCTCGGCGGCTGACTACGAGACCAACACCGTCACGGTCTACTCCTCCTCGCTCGGCAACGGTCGTGGCTACGCCTCCACCACGGTCGCAGCCCACACCCCTGGCGGCTCGGCTCTCGGTCACGTCTCGCTGGTCTCGACCTCGGTGCAGGGCGGCGTACCCTCAGCCGGTGGCACGGTCACGCTGACCTCGGGCACAGCAGTCCAGAACACCGCCTCGACCTGGGCGACCTACTACGTCGCCATCACTGGTGGCACGGCTGGCACGGTGACGGTGGCGCTCGGATCTACGTCGGCGACCACCACGGTCATCATCCCCACCGTTGCCGGTAACGCCGTGTCCTCGCAGGTAATCCCCGTCCGTGTTCCGTCCATGTGGTACTTGAAAGTCACCACCTCAGTCGCCACCATTAACGCCTCGACGGTCATCATCAACGACAGCCTCTAAGGAACCTAAATGTCCTACCCCACAGCACTTACGCCACGCTCCTACGGAGGCGCTTCACAGCCCTCCTACCTGACCACGAGCCTCTCCTCTACCTACTCGCCTGGGCAGACCTTCACGGTCGCTTCTGCCTCGACGTGGTACGAGGTCAGTGCTACGGGTCAGGCGACGGTCAACCCTCTGGGAACCTCGGGGCCGTTCGTGCTGGACGTGGACTTCGGCTCAGGCACGGAAGAGAAGATTCTCTGCTCCGCTGTCAACGTGTCCACTGGGGTAGTGACTGTCTGGACTGACGGCACGAACAATGGGCGAGGCTACGACGGCACGACCATCTCGGCGCACTCGGCAGGCTCCTCAAGCAACTACAACGTCTTCCCCGTAGCGACGGCGGTCGAGAACCAGCAGTTCAACTCTGAGCTCATCGCCCTCGCCTCGGCAACCTCCGCTAATGCCTCGGCCATCTCTGCTGAGACCACACGCGCCGAGGGAGCGGAATCCACCCTCACGACCAACGTCGCCACCGCTCAGTCCACCGCAAACAGTGCTTTAAGCGTCGCTAACGCCGCCCTACCTAAGTCCGGTGGAACAATGTCCGGCGCTATTGCGATGGGCGCTAACAAGGTCACAGGGCTCGCTAACGGCACTGCATCAAGCGACGCTGCCGCCTTCGGGCAGATTCCCACCGCCCTGCCTCCATCGGGCTCGGCAGGCGGAGACCTCACCGGAACCTACCCCAACCCAACCCTTGCAACAACCGGCACGGCTGGAACCTACGGATCCGCAACGGCTGTACCAGTCATCACAACCGACACGAAGGGGCGAGTGACAAGCGTTACCACCGCTTCCCCACTTGACGCTACCAAGTTGCCCCTCGCTGGTGGCACGATGTCGGGCGCTATCGCTATGGGTGGCAACGCCATTACGGGCGGCGGCGAAATCGTAGGCACAGACCACAAAGCCACCGGACTTACTGGCGCTACGGCTGGCGCTCGCTTCGTCGGCGCAACCACTAACGGCGCACCGACCTCCGGCACGTTCGTCACGGGCGACTTCATCGTTGACCAGTACGGCAAGATGTGGGTCTGCACGGGCGGTGGTACGCCTGGCTCATGGGCTTCGGCTGGCAACGGCACGGTCGGCACGACCGGCTCAGTCACGGCGGCAGGCTCCACGCAAACCAGCGCAGGCGCTCTGGCGTACAACTACAACATCGTCTCCGGTGCTACGGCTACGACCAACGGCGGCGCAGGCACTGGCGTTGAGTTGCCTTACATTTCAAGCACGGGTCAAGCAGTTTGGGTAGACAACACTTCGTCTAACTGGCTCCGGTTATACCCCTCGACGGGTCAAAGCATCGACGGCGCTGGCGCTAATGCTCCTGTGTGGATTGCACCCGGGGCCTACTGGCTCGGCATCGTGGAAACGACCGGCGCTTCGGGCACCTGGGCCTCGGCTGTACCCTCGCTCAACAGCGACTCCAACGGATACATCTCCGTCACTTACGCCAATGGGCAGACCACGTTCGGCCTCTCGTCGACCACTGGAACAGGGGGGGTGGTTCTTAACAGTAATGCGCTGATGTACTCCCCAACCATTACCGCACCCATCATCAACACCAGCCTTGTCGGCAACACAACGCTGTATTCGGGTTCTGGCACAAACACGCTGTACTTACCAGTTGCTTCCTCGGACACACTTGTTTCGCTTGCGGCTACCCAAACGCTGACCAACAAGACCATCTCTGGCTCAAGCAACACAATCAGCAACGTTTCCCTGACGACCGGCGTGACCGGCACTCTGCCTGTGGCTAACGGTGGTACGGGTACGGCAATTGGTGTCACGATTAACCAGCAGACGCTTGCGCTGGGTGGCACTAACAACGTTGCCGAGACAATTCCTCGCTGGTTGTCAACTTCCGTACAGACTTATACAGTTCCTCGCTTTACCGCCGTTTATCTTGTGGCTGGACAAGTAATCAACAGTATTAAGTTTTCCACTTCAGGCACGGCAGGCTCATCGCTTACAAGTGAGTGGATAGGCATTTTTAGTTCTGCCGGTCTTTGCTTGGCAATTAGTTCTCAATCCCTGACCTCATTGGCAGCAAACACTACGTTCACATGGAACCTATCGAGCGCCTACACCGTTCCCTCATCTGGTCTTTATTACGTTGGTCTTGGCATCTACGGAACAACGTCGCCCGTGTACCCAACAATTTCCGGATACTCTACTGGCGAACAGGTTAACTTGACCGGCACTGCACCCATCTTGAACTACACTAGCGGTTCTGCGACTCCCGTTCCTACGGTTGGAACCACCACATTTACTCCAGCGTCCAATGCTGGCCTTATGTTTTACGCAAGTCTCCAGTAAGGAATCTGTATGCCTGCTCAATACACAGTTGGACAAGACCTCGGTGGATGCACGGTTGTGTCCATCAACTACATCGAGAACCCTGACGGCTCAACGGTCGAAGAAGTCGTGCTGTCAAACGGGAGCGAGTTTGCCACTTTCACCCCCGACCCCGTGACGCTGGCAAATCAGCAAGGCATTACCGCCGCTAACGCCAACCTTCAGGCCCTCGTCTCACAGATGGCCCCATCACTCGCTCAAGCCCAGACCGACCTCGCTACCCTCGCCGCCTCGACGGACGCACTTGCACCCAT
>Ga0316224_1002471_pt1 | contig 17031 bp, 12 predicted proteins | sample TBH18013metaG_FD_206254 | JGI IMG/M metagenome (GOLD analysis project Ga0316224, IMG submission 206254) | Freshwater microbial communities from Trout Bog Lake, Wisconsin, USA - TBH18013 | ecosystem: Environmental > Aquatic > Freshwater > Lake > Hypolimnion/Profundal zone | place: USA: Wisconsin... | reverse complement strand
TTCTCTTCACTCAGTATTAAAGCTTCCTCAATTCGCTTCTTTTCTGTAATATCTTTTCCAAAACACAAAAAATGATTTGGTGACAGCCTTACTGCATTTAAAGTCATCCAAATTTTAGAGCCGTTTTTGGGCACTAATTGCAGGTCAGAAACTGCTTTACCCGATTCTTTCAATTTTTTAGTATGAGCCAGACCTTCCAGAAGTGATTCTTCTGCAATTAAATCAAGGAGAGAAAATCCGGAAATTTCATCGCGTGAATATCCTAATAAAATGATTGCCATCTCATTAACCTCTAAATATCGACTGTTTTCATCAACAATAAAGATGGAATCCGGGGCACTCTCGATATACCTGCGGAATTTGCTTTCACTTTCTAATAGTGCATCCTCAGCTAATTTACGTTCAGTTATATCCTGTACCATTCCCACTGAACGGATAATTTGTCCGGAGGCATCCCTGATATGTTCACATTTCTCAAAGATATACCTGATTTCACCACTATTCTTCCTAATGATACGGTGTTCGATCTCATATCCGGCATGTCGGTTATGAATAGAATCCATATAGGCTGAATTAACGCTTTTGCGGTCTTCGGGGTGGACCAAATCGAGAAACGCCTCATAGGTAGCTTCAAATTCCTGTGGAATCAATCCAAAAATCCGGTAAACTTCATCTGACCAGGTGATCTGTCCATCTTCCAGATTTAATTCCCAGCTTCCAAGGTGGGCTATCTCCTGAGTTTTATCCAGCCGCAACTTGCCTGCAATTACCAATCTTTCTGCAACATCACGACTGGTAATATCAAAATGCTGAATAATAGCATTGGTTAACTTTCCATCAGAATTAAATATAGGCGAAATATGGACCTCCAGGATCAGCTTTCTACTTGGCACAGATGAAAGTCCATTAATTTTAGAAGCATCATACGAGGTGACAAAACTTGCTGTCATACCATTTTCAAAAACATCTTTAACCTGTGGCATGAAACCTTGTGCTGCAATTATGTTGTCCTTAAAAATATTATACTTCCCAATAATATCCTCATCACTAACCTGAAAAATATCGCGGCATGCCTGATTCATACGAATAAGCACACCTTTGTCATCAGAAATCCAGAGCGGATTTGGGCTGTTTTCAATTATGTTATTCAGAAAATCCTGATTAAGTTTTAAGTCATCTTCAATTTTTTTGCGGGCAGTAATATTGACAGCTGTTAAAAGACATCTCTCTTCAAGTTCTGACAACAAGCCTGTTAACTGAACATATATTGGAGAAGAACCTTCAACAAGAAGCATCACCTCACAGGTTATCCTGGTTTTACATTGGAATATTTTTCTCAGGAAGTCATTAAAGATTGGCTTGGTTTCGTCAGAAACAAATAAATTAAACCTTTTATTTGTCAGGTAGGACCGTTCTTTTCCGAACATCAGGGATCCACTGATATTCAATTCAATGATGTCACCCTGCTTGGAAAGTGTAAAATAGCCGGATGGGGCAAAATCGTATAATTCCGAGTATTTTTCGATGGCTTTATCAGCCTTTATTTTTGCGATTCTGAGCTCCTCGTTCTGCATCTTCAGCTCAATCTGATGCTCCTGGAGTGTCTTAATAAGGTGGGCCGTTTCGGAATCAATTGGTTGCCTGGAGGTTTTCAAAGTTATAACTTTTAGAATCGTTTCAGTATCAAATGAGTGAAAGCAACCAACCATTTTCTAATACCTACTGGAGAAAGAAAGATGGATTAATTCTTATTATCATCAAATGATTGTTCAGACCAAAATTAGGTATTTTTTGAGAATTTTGTGGAAAGGATTATTTTCTTAATTGGCTGGTCCATGGATAAGTTTTTTGAATATCAGTGAGGCGATATTTATTCTGCCAAGAGGTCTGAACATCTCTGCCGAAGAGACAAATTCCAGGTTTAAGGCAATATGGTCGCGTTTATTCTGACCGTAAATCTTTATCATTCATGAATGAGTCCAATTTCTTTTGAACAGGAATTCTCCCGGCCTTTTTTAAAGCCTGGTTCAGGATATATTCGATTTGTCCATTCATGCTGCGAAACTCATCCGCTGCCCAACGTTCCAATGCATTGGATACTTCAGGATCGATCCGCAGCACAAAGGATTTTTTACCTGCCATTTTTACTAATATATTGAGCCGGTATTAATTACGGGTCGCGCAGATTCATCGGCACAAAGCACGACGAGCAGATTACTCACCATGGAAGCTTTTTTCTCATCATCCAGTGATATAATATCCTGGTCCTTAAGTTGATCCAAAGCTAATTTCACCATTCCAACAGCCCCTTCTACAATTTTCTGGCGCGCTGCAACTATTGCAGTGGCTTGTTGCCTGCGCAACATTGCACCGGCAATCTCAGGTGCATAAGATAGGTTTGAGATACGGGCTTCAATGACCTCTATTCCAACCAGTAAAAGCCGTTCGCTGATTTCTGAAGCGAGTGAACGATTGATTTCATCAATTCCGGAGCGCAAACAGATGATCGTCTCCCCACCTTTTTCCTCTTCAATATTATCGTAGGGATAAGTGTGAGCGATTTTGCGCAACGCTGATTCGGTCTGAATTTTAATGAATTTCTGGTAGGACTCCTCTGATTTGGTTTTTTTCATTCCGGTTTTAGGATCAACCTCTTCCAGGGCTTCAATATTGAATACGGCTTTGTAAGTGTCGATCACCTTCCAGACAACTATTGCACTGATTAATATAGGATTACCCTGTAGATCATTGACCTTAATTACATCGCTCTCCAGGTTTCGGACACGCAAAGAAACCTTCTTTTTTGTGTAAAACGGGTTCAGCCAGAAATACCCGTTAGTTTTCACAGTTCCCTGGTATTTGCCAAAAAATGTAAGAACACTTGTCTGATTTGGTTGTATAATAAACAATCCGGTTAACCAAAAAATGCCCCCCAAAGGCAATAATATATAGAACCCCAATGACCAGGTTTGGTGATAAAAAATCAACCCCAATGGGGCAAATAACATCAATAGTGCAATAAACAAATTTAAGAATCCATTCGCCTTTAGTTTTATCTCTTTTTCCATGATATAATGATTTAATATGATGTTGCAATAGTATCATATTAATATCACAATAACAAATTTCTTAATACTTAATTTTTTCTTTCCAATTACTTATCTGGACATGGTAATTAGGACTTGAAAACAATTCGTAAATTTGCAGGTTATAAAAATGAAAAATATTATCTTCACGATATGTCTGAAAGCATTAAAAATCAATATATTGAAATAAAAGGAGCCCGGGTTCATAACCTTAAAAACATCGATCTTCAGATTCCCAGGAATAAAATGGTGGTAATTACCGGCCTTTCCGGATCCGGAAAATCGTCTTTGGCTTTTGACACCTTGTTTGCTGAGGGTCAACGCCGGTATGTTGAGAGTCTCTCCTCGTATGCAAGGCAGTTCCTGGGCAGAATGGACAAACCGGATGTCGATTATATCAAAGGGATCCCTCCGGCCATAGCTATCGAACAAAAGGTTAATACACGCAATCCACGGTCAACCGTTGGAACTTCTACCGAGATTTACGATTATATCAAATTGCTCTATGCCAGAATTGGCAAAACGTATTCCCCCGTTTCCGGGAAAGAGGTAGTCCGACATGAGGTGAGCGATGTGGTCAATGCCATTTTTTCAAGCCCCCCAGGGACAAAGGTGATTCTGCTGGCCCCATTTCAGATAAAAGAAGGGAGAACTTTAGCTCAGGAAGCGGATTTGCTTCAACAGCAAGGGTTTACGCGCCTTGATCTTGACGGAGAGATAGTGCGCATAGCAGACCTCGAAGCTGAACCTTCGGCCCGGAAGAAGATCAAAGAAATAAACATTGTGATTGACCGGTTTTTGGTTTCCAACGACGAAGATCTGTTCAGCCGTGCGGCAGACTCGGTTCAAACGGCGTTTTACGAAGGAAAGGGTGAATGCCGGGTCCGTTTAACGACCGGTGAAAGCACTTCAATTCAAAGCTTTTCAAACCGGTTTGAAGCCGATGGTATCACTTTTGAAGAGCCGACTCTTCATACTTTTAGTTTCAATAATCCAATCGGTGCATGCCCGGTTTGTGAAGGGTACGGAAAAACCATCGGGATAGACGAAGACCTGGTGATTCCCAATAAGTCGCTTTCAGTCTATAATGAAGCCATTGTTTGCTGGAAAGGGGAGAAGATGGGTGAATGGAAAGAGCAGTTGATTATGAATTCAGACCGCTTTAACTTTCCGATCCATACTCCTTATTTTGATCTGACGCCCGAACAAAAACGACTGCTTTGGACAGGTAACCAATATTTTGAAGGATTGAACAGCTTCTTTAAAAGTGTTGAAGAGCAGGCATACAAAATACAATATCGGGTGATGTTATCGCGCTATCGTGGTAAAACGACCTGCCCTGAGTGTGAAGGTACGCGTCTGAAGAAGGAGGCATCGTATGTTCGCATAGGTGGAAAGGCGGTTTCCGAGCTGGTTAACCAGCCTGTGGATCAGCTTGGTTTATTTTTCAATAATTTACAATTAACCGAACATGATAAGTTCGTTGCTGACAGGCTTCTGATTGAGATCAGGAACAGGATTGAATTTCTTTGTGATGTTGGTTTGGGATACCTCACTCTCAACAGGCTCTCCTCCTCTTTATCGGGTGGTGAATCACAACGGATAAACCTGGCAACTTCGCTGGGAAGCAGTCTCGTCGGTTCAATGTATATCCTCGATGAACCTTCGATCGGTCTGCACTCCCGCGATACGGTCAGACTGATCAAGGTGTTGCGGAAGTTGCAGCAACTTGGGAACAGTGTGATCATTGTCGAACATGATGAGGAGATCATCAGGGATGCCGATATGGTCATAGATGTCGGACCACTTGCGGGCAGAAACGGGGGAGAAGTCGTTTTTCAGGGATCACATAGCGAGCTTGCCTCGAATAATATAAGTCTCACCGCTAAATATTTAAATGGCACCGAAAAGATCTCAATTCCGTTAATGCGACGAAAATGGAATAATTATATTGAGATAACAGGAGCCCGGGAAAACAACCTGAAGGGGATTGATGTCCGGTTTCCTTTGAATACACTTACTGTGGTTACAGGGGTAAGCGGGTCCGGAAAATCCTCCCTGGTCCGGAAGATTCTTTACCCGGCTTTATCAAAGTATCTGGGAGGCTATGGCGAAAAGACGGGTGATCACACCCGGATGCTGGGTGATCTTTCACTGATAACTGCTGTGGAATTTGTTGACCAGAACCCAATCGGAAAATCCTCCAGGTCAAATCCGGTGACTTATCTCAAAACTTATGATGATATCCGAAAACTGTACGCTGAGCAACAGGCATCAAAAATAAATGGGTTTACAGCTTCCCATTTCTCTTTTAATATTGACGGAGGAAGATGCGAGGAGTGCCAGGGTGAGGGTGAAATTAAGGTTGAAATGCAATTTATGGCGGATATTCACCTCACGTGCGAAAGCTGTAACGGAAAACGGTTTAAGCCGGATGTGCTGGATGTAAAGTTCAAGGAGAAAAATATTTTCGATATCCTTGAAATGACTGTCGATGAGGCAATCACGTTTTTTTCTGAAAACGATAAGCACGAAGGGAAAAAGATTGCCAAAAAACTGCTCCCGTTGCAGGATGTGGGCCTTGGTTACGTTAAGTTGGGACAATCGTCAAGTACACTTTCCGGAGGTGAGAGTCAGCGGATTAAACTCGCCTCATTTTTGGCAAAAGAAAAAGACTCACCGACCCTCTTCATTTTCGATGAGCCAACTACCGGACTTCACTTTCACGATATCCGGAAATTGCTTGATGCCATTAATGCCCTGATTTCAAGAGGACATTCCGTTTTGATTATCGAACACAACATGGAGGTAATCAAGGTGGCGGACTGGATTATTGATCTGGGTCCGGAAGGTGGCGATTCGGGAGGTTATAAAGTTTTTGAAGGAACACCGGATGAGCTTATAAAATGTAAACAATCATATACTGGCAAATACCTGATTAATAAGTTGTGGCGAAGTTGTTAATTTCTGGTCAGTCGCGTGATAATTTCCCCGTGCTGAGGAAACTTTGCGATTAGTTCGGTGCGTTTGGCCAGCTCAAAATCCAGAAAATCAAATCCCGGAGCTACTGTGCAGCCAACAAGGGCGTAATCATTTTCCCGGATCACGGAGGCACCGAACCACGAGCCGCCTGAAACGATATGTTGAGGAACTTCTCCGTTTTCAATATTGCTTCCAATCATGGTCCTGGTGTAGACTCCATCTTGTGAGATTGTGTGCAGGTAGATTGGCGAACCAACATAAAAATGCCAAATTTCATCCTGGCGGATCCTGTGAAATGCAGAGAAAGCCTCAGAAGTCAGCAGGAAATAGATACAGGTGGAGTAGTTCCGTTCGCCATGGTAAATTGGGTCAAGACTATCGGCATTGATTATCCCTTCACTTCGGTAGGTTTCCTTGAAAAATCCCCCTTCGGGATGCGGTAGAAGATCCAGTTTTTGGATTATTTGTGCGAGCAGGGAATTAATCCGGTTAATTTCAGGCATAGCGATTGTACATTTGTGATTACCTATTAATTCTTTGGAAGTTCATTTTTATATAATCTTCCGGAGTTAATGCCCCAATTTCACTGTTTTTAAAATCCTTTATATTTCTGGTCAAAATCAGATCAATATTTCCTGCATTTACAGCTGAATAATTCTGTAATGCATCCTCAAAATCTTTAAATCCGGAATTAAGTGCACATACAATTACGTTTTTGTCCATCGTTAAAACACCGGTTATCGTGAGTAATTGATTAAGCTTTTCGATTACTTTTTCATGTTTGGCTGTTTGTCTCAGAAGATAATACACATTGCAAAAAATGACAGGGGTAATAAATCCATTGATGACTTTTAATTCGCAAAGAGAAAGTATTTTCGCTGCATGTGCGGAAAAAGGTTGACGGTCAAAGAAGAAGTCAAGAATCACGTCAGTGTCAATCAGTACTTTATCCATTGGATTGGTATTTTTCTGCCAAACCTTTTGCCAATTCTTTTTTGTAATTGAAATTTTTAGGGGCACTGAAAGAGCCTTTCATGGATTTAACCAATGGAGTGATCTCAATCTCTGATTTTTCTTCCTGATTTGTAATTATGGTGAGATAATTGGCAATAATTCCCGATAAACTGCTGCCCTTATTTTTGGCATATTTTTTTGCTTTTTCAATGATTGACTGCTCAATAGTTAAGGTCAATTTCGTATTCATTATTTAATAATTTAATTATTTGATTGTGAACTTCCATCAAAGACAAATTTACAATTTAAATAGATGCCGTGTACTATTTTATTTATTTACACGTGTGATAAATTTAATTTTTCTATGTTTTTTTTTATAACTTTACATTATAATCTGACCAAAAACCTGTTTTATGGCTCACCAAACCCTTAAAACTTCTTATTCGGATCTGGTCGACCGACTGAACCGTTTTCCACAGGGAGCTCCCCCCTCTGAACTGCTTAACAAGATTCTTAAAGTGCTTTTCAGCGACCAGGAGGCACAACTGGTTGCCCTTTTACCCATCAAACCTTTTACCGCGGAAAAAGCGAGCAGGATCTGGAAATTAGATCTTACCTCAACGCGCAAAATTCTGGACACCCTTGCCGGAAGAGCCTTGTTGGTTGACATTGAACAAGATGGAATTCAGGAATATGTGCTTCCCCCACCCATGGCTGGTTTCTTTGAATTTTCGATGATGCGGATTCGTCACGATATCGATCAGAAGGCGCTTGGCGAACTGTTTTATCAATACCTGAATGTTGAAGAAGACTTTATCCGTGAGCTGTTTACTAAAGGGGAGACTCAGCTTGGAAGGGTTTTTGTTAACGAACCGGTCCTTTCATCTGAAAATGCATTGCATGTTCTTGATTACGAACGCGCAACAGAAGTAATCAAAACAGCCAGTCATATTGGCGTCGGAATCTGTTATTGCCGCCACAAAATGGAACACAAGGGAAGGGCTTGCAAGGCTCCCATGGAAATTTGCATGACCTTTAATACTACTGCGGCCTCATTGACCAAACACGGTCATGCCCGAAGGATAGATCATATCGAATGCATGGATTTGCTGCAGGAGGCTTATGATCACAATCTGGTTCAGTTTGGGGAAAATGTACGCGAGGAGGTAAATTTTATCTGTAATTGTTGTGGTTGTTGCTGTGAGGCAATGATTGCTGCCCGTCGCTTTACCATCCTGAATCCCGTCCATACGACTAATTTTATTCCGGTCATCAATGAACAGCAATGTAATGGATGCGCAAAATGTGTGAATGTTTGTCCGGTTGAGGCGATGACCCTTGTTTCAGCCAACGATCCACACCATTTGAATCGTAAAAAAGCGGCGCTTAATGAGGAACGGTGTCTGGGATGCGGTGTATGTCTCCGCGCATGTAACTCTAAAAGTATTTTACTCAAATCGCGTGCAAAGCGGGTGCTCACTCCGATGAACGGGGTTCACAAAGCTGTTGTGATGGCAGTTGAGCGCGGCAAGCTGCAACACCTGATCTTTGATAACCGTGTTTTATTCAGCCACAGGGCTTTGGCTGCCGTGCTGGGGGTTCTGCTCAAACTTCCACCTATTAAACAGGCGATGGCCAGCCGCCAGATAAAGTCGCAGTTTTTTGAAAAACTGATCAGGAAAATACCTGTCTGAGAGGATAATCGAAGGATTTTGCAGCTGGCTTCTGGCCGCTGCCTTTTGGTAACTGGCTGCTGGCTGTTATTCCATTTGATCGTATCTAAATGCCCAATTAAATTCGTAAAAGTTAGATTTGATTTTTAGATCTTAGAACCAGTCGCAAGTGGTCAATCACACGGCATAGAATATCTGGATACAGACATAAGTGACCAGGGAAAGAAATAATGCTTCCCGCTGTTTTGATTACTCCGGTTCCTTTTAATATCTTTAGCCTAAATTAATGGACGATGATTCAGCGATTTATAAATTATATTAAAGAGAACCACCTTTTTAATCAGACTGATACCATCCTTGTCGGGGTTAGTGGGGGAGTAGATTCCGTGGTTTTGCTGGACCTCCTCGATAAATCGGGCTATTCGGTTGCTATCGGTCACTGCAATTTCCGACTTAGAGGAAATGAATCCGATGGAGATGAGCGGCTCGTGGTTGACCTGGCCAGGAAATATGATGTTCCGCTTTATAAAACATCGTTCGACACGGCTGAATATGCACAGGAACATAAAATCTCCATCGAAATGGCTGCCCGCGAATTGCGCTATCAATGGTTTGAAACGATTCGTACCACTCACCACTTTGATTTTATTGCGGTAGCCCACCATCGGGATGATCAGCTTGAGACTTTTTTCCTGAATCTGGCGCGGGGAACCGGTTTATCCGGCTTAACCGGAATGCGTCCCATCAATGGGAAAATAGTCAGGCCTCTGTTGTTTGCTTCGCGTCAGGAGATCGAAAATTATAGGCATAAAAATTTTCTCGATTTCCGGGAGGACTCATCGAATCAGAGTCTTGATTATCAGCGGAATAAAATCAGGCATACCTTATTGCCGGTGATGGAGACCTTAAATCCGAGTTTTAGGGAAGGGATGATCCGGACCATGAGCTATCTTGAGGATGTGTCTAAAATCTGCGATAAGGCAATTTTGCAGGCCTGGGAACAGGTATCTGTCCGGAAAGGGAATGAGTTCATGATCTCAGTTGCTGAATTGAAATTGCTCGATCCATTATCCACTTACCTTTTCGAATTTCTGAAGCCTTACGATTTCAATAGTTTGGTTGTCAGTGATATAATTGCAACTTTAGACGGAATATCCGGGAAACAGTTTATTTCTCCGACCCATCGGATCGTGCACGATCGCGGACAGCTCATACTGGCACCTTTGCGTCATGATAACCGGAAATATTTTTATCTCGAAGAGGGAAGGGAAGAGTTAATATCCCCTGTTCATCTTAAAATAAGTGTTGTCCGGAGAAAAGATTCATTTAAAATTCCGGATTCCCCTTTAGTGGCCTGTATCGATTTTGGTAAACTGCAATTCCCGCTGGTGATCCGTAAATGGCAGCAAGGAGATTATTTTAAACCTCTCGGAATGAATGGATTTAAAAAAGTCAGCGATTTTTTTATCGACTCGAAGTTAAGTCTTCCTCAAAAAGAAAATACCTGGATGATTACCAATGGAGAACAGGTGGTATGGATAATTGGTCACCGGCTCGACGACCGTTACAAAATTACCCCGGCTACCCAAACGATACTCAAACTGGAATTGCATGGTTGAAATTTGAACGGCCGCTGGCTTCGCGCTTACAGTGATCTTGATAATAAGCATTTTGTAGGACACTATACATTGCCTTGTAATGGTTTTTTTTACAGCAAAACAGCAATAGTCAACTCAATCTGGGGTTGATTTTTTTGTACTTCAGTGCCCCCGGGGTAGTGAAACGAAACTGGGGGGTATTTACGGTTAACGCCTCCAGAGTTTTTCACGAGACTCTAAGCACTCATTTCCGCTTTGTCCTGAACATCTCACCAACAAGACCTCCCATTAAAATTCCATAAGTACCCATCGTATACCAATGGGAAGTGATCGGACAGGTACCTGAGGCACAACCCACAAAACGCCAGTACAAAAATCCGCCAATGGCACCTATAATGCAGAATATGATGGTGAGTCGGTATTTTGTCAGAAATTCCTTCATGCTATTTAAATTTTAAAGTGCGATAAGTCCATCTACTTCGCTTGCTTTTTGGTAGATGGCAATAATTGATTCCGTATCCGGCATCCATTGTTTGCAGGAGAGGCCGATAAATTTGATGTCCCTTGATGTTTTGTAGGTTATTGTTGACGGATCGTCAAAAAGTTCCTTTACCTGATTCAGTTTTTCGGTATTGTTCTGGACAATAAACTTGAAAAAATAGAGCATGGGCCACTCTTTCTGATCCGCAAGCAATTCCCGGAATTTTTCAATATTTTCCTTCATGATCAAAATTATAATTCAATATGATACCTGGGACATGAAATTTTGCATCCCTGCGACCATTAATACACTAATTCTGTAAATCCTTTCTTTCGCCGTCGCTTTCCGTCACGTCCCAGGGCATTAACCACGTAGAAATAGACCCCGGGTGATGCCAGCTTTCCATTGATCTTGCCATCCCAGGCCGCCAAAACAGAATCTTCAGGAATAAATCCGGTTTTATTATAATGGTGAACCATCTTGCCCCATCTGTTAAATACAATAAAATCAAGTGATTCAAGGGAACGTGTTTTGATGGTCAAAACATCGTTTATCCCATCGCCATTTGGGGTAAAGGCAGGAGCAACCTTTACCAGTGAAGTATCGATGACAATCGGATTTTTCAGATAAAATGTGTCGCGGCAGGTGTATCCGGCCGTCTGTTTGGCAGCGACCAGTTTTACCATATAGCTTCCTGAACTTTCATAGGTATAAACCGGATCTGCCAGGGTACTTTGCGCTTTGATTGAGTCAACTTTGGCACCTCCGGTTCCCTCCTTTACGATTTCCGCATGATCCTTGAAAAAGAACCATTCATATTTATCGGGATCAGCGTTTTCGGATGAATTGACAAAGGTCACCGTCAAGGGGGCTTCCGGCAGGGTGTAATTTGTTTCTCCGGGTTGGGTGGTTGTCCAGGTGAAATTGGCCTTCGCTACGATTGACTGGTAGGTAACCTGACTACTTTCGGTGCATCCGGCACGGTCAGTAACCTGAAGCTGGTAGATGGTATTTTTTGTTGGTGGCTGGTAAATAACCGGATTTTGAAGGGTTGAAACCGGCAGGTTATTACTTGTCCAGACAAATTTATACCCGGGATTCAGTGTAATCAGCTGATTTGTAGAAAGGTCAGCATAGGCATAGATTCCTCCTGCAGCACTTCCCTGCAGATTAAAAGACTGACAATTTGAATTTATAATGGATGAAGCTGCAGAAATCCATCCATTGATGATCCACGCCCTGAACTGGAAGTTAACCCCGTTATCGGTAAAACTGACCCGGTAGCATCCATCGCCAAGACCTGTCAGATTTGAAGTTGAACCGGTTTCATTCGAAAAATAACTGAATGAGCCTGAGGCGACAGTAAACTTTTCCCAGCTAAAAGTAACTGTTCCTCCGGACGAGGAGGCGGTTAATGACCCATTCTGATGCCCTTCAGATCCGCAGAAATAATAGATGAAATCCTTCCCGTTGAATACTGGATAGGCCGTTGGTTCAGTGAATGAGGCAGATGTTGAAGTGAGTGACTGACCATATGCAAATTCCATCGGGAACATAAGGATTATCCCTATTAAAATTTTCCAGGTCATTCGAACATCTTCCATTGATCGTCTTTTGCAGTTATTGATGTACAATATTACAAAATTATTCGGGAATGGGTAAAGATAAATTTTTGGTAATGTTAAAATCCGGATCCTGCCGAAGATTTCGTGTTGGAATTTTTTCACATTATAGAGACGCACCGCGGTGTCTCTCTACGGAATATTAAATCTGAATAGAAATATTTGTTTAAATTTGCAACTTGCATGACTTTAAGTCGTTTGAATTTGTGCTAAATAATTAAAATACAGAATTTTGTCAAATTATCTTGAGAGTCTGAACAGCGCGCAACGCGAGGCTGTAATTAATACTGAGGGAGCTTCACTCGTAATTGCGGGGGCGGGTTCCGGAAAGACCAGGGTTCTTACCTACCGCATTGCTCACCTGCTTCGAAATGGCGTTTCTCCATCTTCAATCCTTGCGCTGACATTTACCAATAAGGCTGCACGTGAGATGAAAGCCAGAATTGAGAGTGAGGTGGGAAACGCCATTTCAAGGTACTTGTGGATGGGAACTTTTCACTCGGTTTTCTCAAGGATTCTGAGGGTCGAATCTGAAATCATCGGTTATCCAAATACCTTTACTATCTACGACACCCAGGATTCCAAGAGTCTGATCAAGACGATTATCAAAAGTCTTAATCTTGAAGACAATACCTATAAACCCGGAGTTATCCTGAACCGGATATCAACGGCCAAAAATAACCTGATTACCGCAGTTGCCTATCATCAAAATCCCCAGCAGCGGGAAGCTGATCAAGCGGCGCGTATACCCAAAACAGCAGAAATCTATCTCGAATATACCAAGCGGTGCAAAAATGCCGGTGCCATGGATTTTGATGATTTATTGATGATTACCAATATCCTTTTTAAAAATCATCCTGAAATACTGGCCAAATATCAGCACCTGTTCCGGTATATCCTTGTTGATGAGTACCAGGATACCAATTTCTCACAATACCTGATCGTGAAACGGCTTGCCGAGCAACACCATAACATTTGTGTGGTTGGGGATGATGCTCAAAGTATTTACTCTTTCAGGGGTGCACGGATTGAAAATATCCTCAATTTTAAAAACGATTATCCGGGATACAGTACCTACAAGCTGGAGCAGAATTACCGTTCGACACAGGTAATCGTTGATGCTGCCAACAGTTTGATTGCCAAAAATAAACATCAGCTGCAAAAGACCGTTTTCAGTGAAAATGCTGTTGGCGACAGGATCAAGGTTCTTTCGGCAATGAACGAACATGAGGAGGGATACCTGGTTGCCAATGAGATTTTTGACCATCGGATGAAGGAGCGGGAAAACTATTCCGACTTTGCCATTCTTTACCGGACCAATGCCCAGTCACGCGTATTTGAGGATATTCTCCGGAAACGGAATATCCCGTATAAAATTTATGGAGGATTATCGTTTTATCAGCGCAAGGAAATCAAGGATATTCTCTCCTATTTCCGCTTGATTATTAATAACAGGGATGACGAATCGTTTAAACGAATCATCAATTATCCTGCCCGGGGAATCGGGGCTACTACCCTGAACCGGCTTGAGGAGTCGGCTGCTGCTTCAGGATGCAGCATATTTGAGGTGGCCAACTATCCGGAGAAGATGTTGCTGGCCGGTTTGAATGCCGGTTCAATCCGTAAGATCGCGGGGTTCACCCAGTTAATCGGTAAATTTTCTGAACAGTATTTAACGGCAGATGCCTTCGAACTGGCCAATATGATCGCTTCCGAATCGGGCATTCTGACCGAACTATACCAGGATAAATCACCTGAAAACCTGAGCCGATACGAAAATACACAGGAGTTGCTCAATGCGATCCGGGATTTTTCGCTGACTGCCAAAGAGGAGGGGAGATCCAATGGTTTACAGGTATTTATGGAAGATGTGGCTTTACTGACCGACCAGGATACCGATAAAGATGTTAATGCCGATAAGGTAACGCTGATGACAGTTCACTCTTCCAAAGGGCTCGAGTTTAAGAATGTCTTTATTGTAGGGCTCGAAGAAAACCTTTTCCCGTCCGGATTTTCCGGGACACTCACTTTATCTGAACTGGAAGAGGAGAGGAGACTTTTTTATGTGGCGCTCACACGCTCCGAAAATCAGGCATGGCTATCATTTGCACAGCAGCGGTTTCGCTGGGGAAAGCCCGAGTTTTGCAATCCAAGCCGGTTTATAGGTGAGATTGATCATCAGTTTCTTGACCTCAGGAATAGCCGTTCAATACCTCAATTCCGGAACCAGGAGCTTATGGCAGACAAGAGCAACAGTCATCTTCAACGGGAGGAGTCACGTTACCAGCCCCCACGTAAAGCGGAACTTCCCGGACAACGGATACAAATCTCAAAGAGTGTTTTGCCTTCTGGTTCCCAGCCATTTCAGGGCGACAATCCTGAAACAATCAGGACCGGAATGATGGTGGAACATGAGCGTTTCGGAAGAGGAAAAGTGCTGAGTGTTGAGGGTAAACTGCCCGATCTCAAAGCCAAAGTCTTTTTCCCGAATGCCGGTGAAAAAAACCTCCTTCTCAAATTTGCCAAACTAAAAATTTCAGAACAGAAGGATTAAAACTCCGGATAAACTGTCAGGGTAATGGGAATTATCCTGACAGTTAAGTATTTGCCACTGGCAACCAGCAGCTGGCATCCGGCCTGAGATCATTTCCCAGATTGCCGTTTATACCTAAAATTCATAATTATTGAAACTATGCGGGTCTATTGTCCTTTACGGGAAATGTTGTTAAGTTAAGTGAAAAACTCCGTAGGAGTTCCCGGAACATGCCCTCCGGTTTTAACCTGAGGGCATGAAGGATAAAATCATTTCTAATGTAACTCTGTCGGAGTTACCAATTGGCAACAAACCCTAACTTTCTGTAATCTGTTAATTTGCAATTTCCTATGGGAAACCCCGTAAGGGTTTTTATTCACCCCATCGCTCTTTAACACCCAGTTTTACTGGGCGTTACTTACGGAGAACTCCTCTGGAGTTTTACAATTTGTTAACTACATATTTTCTTAACTTAACGACATTGCCCGTCCGGGAAAAAACAATAGTCCTAAATTCCTATTTCTACCTCCATATTTTCCTTATGGGAAATTTTTAAACAATTTCCTCGATTTATCAGTCGTAGAAATATTTGTGAACCATTTTGAAAATTATTTGTTTTCATTCTAAACAAGGGTCGTTGCGTCCATTATCTGTGGACCCCAAACTATGACAACTCACTAATTTTCAAAAAGTAGCAAACAATGAAACGATTTCTTACCTTTTTATTGACGGTAATTTCAATGCAAATGTTTGCGCAAAATTACCCTATCTCCGCTATCAATATAACTCTTCCCGCAAATCCCGATGCTAACATTGCCAACTGGGGATCGGGAACCTCATTGTTGGTGATTACGGCCAGTTCCAAGGGTCAGAACGGACGGATAGATCCCATGGTAATGGAAAGCAAATTGCTGTTAACCATTAAAAAAGGGGGTAATCAGGTCTGTGGTTCATTTACCGGCAGTTCAGCCCCGGCTTCTGAATTTAATACCCCGACAAAAGTTTGGAGCGGGAAAAATGCAGTATCCTTTTTGGGAAAAGAATGCTTGCTGACTCCCGGGGATTATGAAATATGTGTCCAGTTTTTTGGTTACGGGACTACCGGAGTCTCCCCATTAAGTGAAGAGAAGTGCAAACCGTTCACCATTCATGGGGCTGATAATCAGACTTACCAGCCACCGCAGGCGCTGCTCCCAGCCAACGGATCCATAATTCCTTCCGCAAATGCCAATATGCCAGTTACCTTCCGCTGGACTCCGGTCATTCCCAAACCACGTGAACCGTTGATATACCGGTTAAAGGTTTGGCAATTGATGCAGGGGCAGACAGGTACCCAGGCAATAAAGGCAAACCAGCCTATCCTGACCAAAGACGTTGATGATCTGACACAAGTCGTGGTGAGTAATTTAATTACTGGTCCCTGCAAACCCCCTTATCTCTGTGATTTTGTGTGGAATGTACAGGCGTTAGCCAAAGATGAGAAACCTGTCGGCGGGAATAATGGCACCACTGAACTGATGACATTTAATCTGGGCAATCCATCCAACGGATCAACTCCTCCGGCTATGATGACAATGGGAGGTGCCAATACCGAATTTAAGATTGATTCTGCGACGTGTCTTCCAAAAACAAACGGGCAGTTCAATTATCACCTCTGGGCTCATTACGAGAATCAGAATTCAAGCGTGGACAACGTATTATTAAATGACGTTCAGTCGTTTGCCGGTTATCCGGCGAATCCCAATCCGGGCACTGAGCTAAACCTTCGCAATAATATCCGTTTAAAATCGGGAACCTACAATGGCGCATTAACCATGAATGACATCCTCGATGCCAGTTCAGGTACAATAAGCAACATTACACCATTGCCGGCTTCCTTGTCAACTCCTGCCTCACTGGCACCGAACTCTATTCACAATTTCCAGTTTGATTACTCGACACCCACCAATACCCCGGTTCAGTTTACTTTCTATGGTTTAGTCGACGATCCGTTAAAGGATAAGCCCAACCGGAATGCCCGAAATGAGATTGACAGTCTAAAATATCCGCAATGCCCCTGCAGTGCCTGTGATCAGGTGAAAATATCGGCAGTTTTGGCGGGT
>Ga0316224_1002470_pt1 | contig 17033 bp, 15 predicted proteins | sample TBH18013metaG_FD_206254 | JGI IMG/M metagenome (GOLD analysis project Ga0316224, IMG submission 206254) | Freshwater microbial communities from Trout Bog Lake, Wisconsin, USA - TBH18013 | ecosystem: Environmental > Aquatic > Freshwater > Lake > Hypolimnion/Profundal zone | place: USA: Wisconsin... | reverse complement strand
AGACCTTCTCCGTCCCGGTGAGGAAAACTCACCGGGACGGGGGATTCAGCACCATGCGTGCCAGCCGGCCCACATTGCTGCTGCAGGCCAAGGCGGGATCGTCGAGTTGGGCCAGATCGTACCAGCCCACCGCGGCGGCATCGTCGGCGGCGACGGCGTCGCCCGCCGCACAGCGGCAGACCACCACGTTCAAGACGAAATGATAGCGGACCCGGCCATCCCCATCCCTGGTGATGGCATCGAACACGTCGATGACGCCGCCGGCCTCGGCCGCTAGCCCGGTTTCCTCGCGCAGTTCGCGCAAGGCGGCGGCGGCGACGGTCTCGCCCAGTTCGATCAGGCCGCCGGGAAACCCCCATTTGCCGCGATCGGGTTCGCGCCCGCGCTGGACCAGCAGCACGCGATCCCCCCGCACCACCAGGGCCAAGACCCCGGGCAGGGGGTGGACCGGATATTGCCTCGGCATACCAACTCCTCGTGGTTCAATGCGTTTGTGCCTGATCCATTGAGAATGATACCCATCATTTTCAATGGATCAGGTCACTACGTGGTCAGAAACCGCCGCCCCGCCCCTTCCAGCACCAGGCAGGACAGCCGGCCGGTCCGGTAGGCGCCGGTATCGATGGCGATGCGATTGGGATGGATCTCGGGCTCCGGCACCACGGAATGACCGTGAACCACCGTCTTGGCCGCCATTTCGGTGCTGTGGAGGAACTCGCCCCGGATCCACATCAGGTCGTAGGCATCCTGGCGCTCCAGCGCCACCCCCGGCCGGATCCCGGCATGGACGAACAGATAGTCGCCCTCCACATGCCGCAGCGGCATCCGCGACAGGAAGCGCAGATGGCTGGGCGGCAAGGCGCGGTAGAGCAGGCGCTGCAGGGCGGGGTAATCGGCGGCAAAGCCATCGGGCAGATGGCCGACATAGGAGCGGATCGCCTCCAGCCCGCCATTGCGCAGCCAACCCGGCGCCGCCGAGAAATCAGCCAGGAACTGGAGCAGATAATCCTCGTGATTGCCGCGCAGCGTCACGAACTGGCTGCCGGCCAACGGCCCGTCCGCCGATGGCCCCGCCAGCAGACGCTCGACCACCGCCTTGGAATCGGGTCCCCGGTCGATCAGGTCGCCGACCGAGACCACCACCACACGCCCCGGCGGGGCGGTGCCATAGGGGCTGTAGCCCCGGTCCTCGGCGATGTCGTCCAGCAGGCGGCTCAACAGATCCAGCCGGCCATGGATGTCGCCGATGGCATAGACTCGGGTCCCGGCCGGAACCTCGGCCGGAGGGGAAACCGACCGGGATGGAAAATCGCTGCGAGCTGATGGCGTGGCTGCCTGCTCTCCCGCCACTCCGTCCTCCTTTGCGTTTGCTGCGCAGCCCCCTTGCGGCGGTCGTGACAGGGTGAGAAATCCGGGCTAGTACACCAGCACTGGCCAATGGTATTTTGCCGAAGCTAACTTTGCCTTTATCTGTGACGGACAACAATGGTCCAGATCAGTCGGACCCGGAAATGGAGATGGAATGAACGCTGGTGCGTTCGGAACAGGGCAGCAAGAGATCGTAACGCCGGAGAATCTTCTCTACGACGCCGCCGAACGGGTGGGGCGGGTCAGGGAAGGCCGTCTGGCGCTGCAGCTTCATTTGTCGCGCCTGATGCCGTCCAACCGCGAGGAAGGCCGCATCCGCATCGCCTTCCGCATGTTCGAGTCCATGGTCGATACCTATCGCGGCCAGATCTTCCTGATGACCAATTCGGACATCATCCTGATCTGCAAGGATGCGCGGATCGACGACCTGGACGCCATGGTCTACAAGCTGCGCGCCCTGTTCTCCACCGATCCGCTGACCTATGCCGAATCCGCCGACGGCCAGGACCGCTTCGTGTCCTATTACGACCTGGAAGCCGATTTCGACGCGTTCTTCGCGCTGTGCGCCAAGATGGTCGCCGACGCCAAGAAGCAACTGACCGACCAGCGCACCGCCCCCCTGATCCAGCCGCTGAACGCCAAGACCCTGAGTACGGTGCTGGAGCGCATCGGCGCCACCGACATCGCCGGAGTGGTCCGCCGTCAGGCCTGCATCCGCATCAACGACAAGATGACCGCCGAAGTGGCGTTCCAGGAATTCTTCATGTCTGTCATGGACCTGCAGAAGGCCCTGGCCCCCGACGTCAACATTCTGTCCAACCGCTGGCTGTTTCAGCACCTGTCGCAGGTGCTGGACCTCAAGGTGCTGTCGGTGCTGCAGAACGCGGCGCTGCGCAAGATGCCGACCGCCTTCTCGCTCAACCTCAACATGGCGACCATCGAAACGCCGGCGTTCCAGCAGTTCGAGGCCGCCATCCGGGGCCGCGCCGGTCTGGTGGTCGAGTTCCAGTTGCTCGACATCTTCAACGACCTCAACGGCTTCCTGCAGGCCCGCGACAAGCTGCGGGCGCGCGGGCATAAATCGGTGCTCGACGGCATGACTCCGGTCACGCTGCAATTCATGGATTCCGAGCTGTTCGACACCGACTACGTCAAGGTGAGCTGGAGTCCGGACATGATCGACGACATCAGGACCGCCGAGCTTCAGAACGCCTTGGGGCCGGTGGGCTTCGACCGCGTCATCCTGGCCCGCTGCGACACCGAACTGTCGATCTCGTGGGGCCTGGCCCAGGGCATCCGCATGTTCCAGGGCCGCTTCCTCGATTCCATGGGGGCGGCGGTGACCATGGCCCAGTGCGACAAATCCGCGGCCTGCACCCTCGGCCAGTGTGTTCAGCGCCACGGCGTCATTACCGGGCGGCCGCGCGCCGAATGCGGCAACAACGACATGCTCGACGCCTTCCCACCGCTGACCTCCATACGGTAGCGCGATGCTCAACCAGCCCCCTTCCCCCGGCCAAACCACCCGCGGCGCCAGTCAGGAAAACCTGCTGCTGGATTACGTCCATCGCCTGGAGCGCCACCGTCAGGACCGCAAGGCGGTGCACATCCACCTGTCCGGCCTGTTGCCGCAGAACCGGCGCGAGCACCATATGCGCATCGCCGGCAACACCTTCGAATCCCTGATCAAGCTGATGCAGGCCCAGGCCTTTACCCTGGCCAACGGCGACCTGATGGTGATCTACAAGGCCGCCGCCCAGGACGAGCTGGAGGCGGCGGTGGTCAAGCTGCGCTTCCTGTTCTCCGACGATCCGCTGGTGCTGGAGGAACGGACCCGCCAGGGCGCCTTCTGCACTTGGTATGCGCTGGACAAGGAATACGACCAGTTGCTGACCCTGGCCCAGAAGATGGTGCAGGACGAGGCCGCCCGCCGCACCGCCTCCACCGCCCGGGGCGCCCAGGACAGCCGCCTCGCGCAAAAGCCCAAGGGATCGCCCTTCACCCCGGAACTGCTGCACCGGGTCGAGTCCTCGCTGGGCCAGGCCGATCTCGCCAATCTGATGCGCCGCCAGGCCATCTGCGCCATGGTGGGCAAGGCGCCGCCGCAGCCGGTCTTCCACGAATTGTTCATTTCCATCGCCGATCTGCGCCAGACCCTGTTTCCCTCGGTCAACGTCAATTCCAGCCCCTGGCTGTTCCAGCAATTGACCGAGACCCTGGACCGCCGCGTCCTCAGCATGCTCAACAAGCATGACGACCGCACCCTGGAAGGCGATATCAGCATCAACCTCAACGTCTCCACCATCCTGACCCCGGAATTCCTGGTGTTCGACGACAATGTCAAGGCGGGCATGCGCGGCACCATCGTGCTGGAACTGCAGAAGGTGGATATCTTCGCCGATCTGGGCGCCTATCTGTTCGCCCGCGACTTCGCCCATGACCGCGGCTATCGCATCTGCATCGACGGCCTGACCTTTCACCAGCTGCCCTTCGTCGATCGCGAGCGCCTGGGGGCCGACCTGATCAAGCTGATCTGGGACAATTCCCTGACCGACGAGAAGGACAAGAAGACCGAAGTGCTGCGCCGGATCGGCATCACCCGCATCATCTTGTGCCGCTGCGACGATCAGGCGGCGATCGAATTCGGCCATTCCATCGGCATCACCCTGTTCCAGGGCCGCCATATCGAGACCCTGATCCAGGGCGACCCGCGCAAGCGCGGCCTGCGCGCCCGGCCCAGACCGTAATGGCCGAGACCGGAACGGCCATCACGGTCCAATCGGTCAGCAAGACCTTCGGATCGGTCCTGGCGGTCGACGATATCAGCTTCTCCGTCGCCGCCGGCTCGACCACCGCCCTGCTGGGCGGCAACGGCGCCGGCAAGACCACCACGCTCTCCATGCTGCTGGGGCTGCTGGTCCCCAGTTCCGGGGCCATCACCGTGCTGGGCGAGGACATGATCCGCCACCGTTATCGGGTGCTGCCGCGGCTGAATTTCTCCAGCCCCTATGTGGACCTGCCCCATCGCCTGACGGTGCGCCAGAACCTGACGGTCTACGGCCATCTCTACGGGGTCGCCCATCTCAAGGCCCGCATCGCCGATCTGGCCGACGAGCTGGACCTGGGCGCCTTCCTCGACCGCGCCGCCGGCAAGCTGTCGGCGGGCCAGAAGACCCGGGTCGCCCTGGCCAAGGCGCTGCTCAACCGCCCCGATCTGCTGTTGCTGGATGAACCCACCGCCTCGCTCGATCCCGATACCGCCGACTGGGTGCGCGGCTATTTCCAGGCCTACCGCGACCGGGTCGGCGCCACCATCGTGCTGGCCTCCCACAACATGACCGAGGTCGAGCGCATGTGCGATCACGTCCTGATCATGAAGCAGGGCCGCATCGTCGATCAGGGATCGCCGGCGGCCCTGATCGGCCGCTTCGGCCGCGCCACCATGGAAGAGGTGTTCCTCGACATCGCCCGCGACCGCCCCCACCCGCAGCAGGCGGCGTCATGAGACACCGCCCGGCGCCCGAGGGACATCAACAATGAGCGCTATCGGCCTGTCGGCGCGGCGGATCGCCGCCATGTGCCTGCGCCACCTCTATATCCTCAAGGGATCATGGCCGCGCGTGCTGGAAATGGCCTATTGGCCGGCGGTCAACATGGTGGTGTGGGGCTTCACCAGCCAGTTCTTCGCCACCAATTCATCATGGGTAGCCAAGGCGGCCGGCGTGCTGATCGGCGCGGTGATCCTGTGGGACGTGATGTTTCGCGGCAATCTGGGGGTGGCGCTGTCCTTCCTGGAAGAGATGTGGTCGCGCAATCTCGGCCATCTCTCGGTCAGCCCACTGCGGCCGGGCGAGCTGGTGACCTCCATGATCTGCATGAGCCTGATCCGCACCGTGATCGGGGTGCTGCCGGCCGCCCTGCTGGCCATCCCGCTCTATCACTATTCCATCTTCAGCCTGGGGCTGCCGCTGATCGCCTTCTGGTTCAACCTGATGGTCAGCGGCTGGGCCATTGGATTGGGGGTCTCGGCCCTGGTGCTGCGCTTCGGCCTGGGGGCGGAGAGTCTGGCCTGGGTGCTGATCTTCGCCATCGCGCCGCTGGCCGGCATCTATTATCCCATCGCCACCCTGCCGGGATGGCTGCAGCCGGTGGCCTGGGCGCTGCCCCCGGCCCATGTGTTCGAGGGCATGCGGTCGCTGATGTTGGGCCACGGCTTCCGCCCCGATCTGCTGGCCTCGGCCCTGGCGCTCAACGCCCTCTATCTCGCCCTCGGGGTGGCGCTGTTCCTGCGGGTCTGGCAGGGGGCGCGGATTCGCGGCGCCCTGCTCAATGTGGGAGAGTGAGGGCGTCGCTGATCGGTTGCGATCAGCGAGACACGGGGCTATCCCTTGGATAGTTGGAATCGGCGCAAGGCGGGAAAGCGCCAGGCCCAGATCACGGCCACCGCCAGGGTGCCGACCCCGCCCAGCACCACCGCCGGCACCGTGCCGAACAAGGCGGCGGTCGCGCCCGATTCGAACTCGCCCAGCTCGTTGGAGGCGGTGACGAACACCAGATTGACCGCGCTGACCCTGCCGCGCATGTCGTCGGGGGTGTTGATCTGCACCAGGGTCTGGCGCAGCACCACGCTGACCATGTCGGCGGCGCCCAGCACCATCAGGGCGGCCAGCGACAGCGGCACACTGGTGGACAGGCCGAAGACCACGGTGGCCAGACCGAACAGGCCGACCGCGACGAACAGCCGGGTGCCGGCCGCCTGCTCCATGGGGCGGTGAGCCAGCACGATGGCCGAGAGGGCGGCGCCGAGGGCGGGGGCACTGCGCAGCAGACCCAGGCCCACCGGCCCGGTCATCAGGATGTCGCGGGCATAGACCGGCAGCAAGGCGGTGGCGCCGCCCAGCAGCACCGCGAACAGGTCCAGCGACACCGCCCCCAGGATTTCCGGGCGGCTGCGGACAAAGCGGATCCCGTCGAAAATACTGGCGGGACCACCGGTCCGCCGGGGCGGCTGCGGCGCCAGGGCGAAACTGGCGAGACTGCCGCCCGCCAGCAGGGCCGTCGCGGTGCCGAACACCGCCACCGGCCCGAAGGCGTAGAGCAGGCCGCCCAGAGCCGGGCCGGCGATGACCGTCACCTGCCAGACGGTGGAGTTCAGCGCCACGGCGCGGCTGAGCAGTTCGCGCCGCACCAGCATGGGGGTCAGGGACTGGCCGGCGGGAGCCCAGAATGCCCGCACCGCTCCCAGCACCGCCATCACCGCATAGATGGAGACCATGCTCGGCCGGCCCGACAGGGTCAGCAGCAGCAAGCCCGCCATGGCCATGGCGGCCATCACCGAGCAGACCCGCAGGATCAGGCGGCGGTCGACCTTGTCGGCGAGATGGCCGCCGGGCAGGGTCAACAGCAGGGCGGGCACGAACTGGGCCAGTCCGACCAGCCCCAGTTGCAACGGCGAATGGGCGATATCGTAGACCAGCCACCCCACCGCCACGGTGGAAATCTGCTGGGCCGAAGACCACAGCAAACGCCCCAGCACGAACAGCCGGAAATCGCGAACGGCCAGAACCTCGCGCACCGATCCCGGAATCATGAGCCTCTCCCGGCAACACCCATCGTCGCTTCACTCCAATTGATCAATGCGCCTCATGCGCCGGCGCTCTCTTCGTTCGCTTTGGCTATCCTCGCTTTTGTCTCCGCTTCGCTCTCGACAACGCTGCGGCGCGCTCACCGCGCATAGTCGCTTCGCTCCAATTGATCAATGCGCCTCATGTGCCGGCGCTCCCTTCGTTCGCTTTGGCTATCCTCGCTTTTGTCTCCGCTTCGCTCCACAGGCCCTGCGTCCGAGTCTACTCGGGCTTGCCAAGCCGCCGCAACCGGTGTAAACGACGCCCTTCCGCGCGGCACCCCTGGAGGCCGCGCCTGTATGTGTTTGTCAGGAGAACACCATGTCCGAAGCTATCACCATCGCCGCCGAGCTGCGCGATCGGAGCGGAAAGGGGGCCGCCCGAGCCACTCGTCGCGCCGGTAAGGTTCCCGGAGTTGTTTACGGCGAAAAGCAGGCCCCCGTCTGCATTCAACTGGATCCCCGCGTTCTGTGGGCACAGATGAACAAGTCCGGGTTCTTCACCCAGTTGTTCGATGTGGACCTGGGCAAGGACGGCAAGCATCGCTGTCTGGCCCGCGACCTCCAGATGCATCCGGTGACCGATCAGCCGATCCATGTGGACTTCATGCGCGTTTCGGCCGACCACCTCATCCACGTCAAGGTGCCGGTCCACTTCGTCAACGACCTCAAGTCGCCCGGCATCAAGAAGGGCGGCGTGGTCAATGTGGAACTGCATGAAATCGACGTGACCTGCAGCCCGGAAACCATCCCGCACGAATTCGTCATCGACCTCACCGGGGCGGAAATCGGCCACTCGTTCCATCTGCGGGACATCACGCTGCCGGCCGGCGTGACCCTCCACCACATGGCTCCCGAGGCGACCGTGGCCTCCATCGCGGCTCCCACCGTGACCCGTGGCGAGACCGCCGAAACCGAAGTCGCCGGCTAGGACGTGTCGTCGGTTTTTCTGGTGGTGGGGCTGGGAAACCCGGGCTCGCAATACGCCGGAAACCGGCACAATATCGGCTTCATGGCGGCGGACGTCCTCGTCCGCCGCCATTGCTTCGGTCCCTGGAAGTCCAAATTCCAGGGTGAGATTTGCGAAGGCAGCATCGGTGGCGACAAGGTTCTCATCCTCAAGCCCCTGACCTATATGAACCTCTCCGGCCAATCGGTGGCGGCGGCGGCCCGCTTCCTCAAGATTCCGGTGGAGGATGTCGTGGTGCTGCACGACGAGCTGGACATCGCGCCCGGCCGGGTGAAACTCAAGCGCGGTGGCGGTGCCGGCGGCCATAACGGGCTGAAAAGCATCGATTCCCATCTGGGACAGGGCTATCGCCGCCTGCGCATGGGCATCGGCCATCCCGGCGACCGCGATCTGGTCACCGGCTATGTCCTGCACGATTTCGCCAAGGCCGACCAAGCCTGGCTGGTACCGGCGCTGGACGCCGTCGCCGACAGTTTCGCCATGCTGCTCGCCGGCGACGATGCCGGCTTCATGAACAAGGTGGCCCATCTGACGGCGCCACCCAAGCCGGCCAAGAGTGCAAAACCGGTGGAGACGGGAGCCGCCCCGGTTTCCGACTCCCCTCCGCCCCCCGGCCCGCCGTCAAGCGGCAGCCTCGCGGACGCGCTGAAAGCCGCGTTCTCCAAGATCACCAGGAAGGACTAGTCCCATGGGTTTCAACTGCGGCATCGTCGGCCTTCCCAATGTGGGCAAGAGCACCCTGTTCAACGCCCTGACCTCGACGGCGGCGGCGCAGGCGGCCAATTATCCCTTCTGCACCATCGAGCCCAATGTGGGCCGGGTGGCGGTGCCCGACCCCCGCCTCGACAAGCTGGTGGTGATCGGCAAGAGCCAGAAGGAAATCCCCACCCAGTTGGAATTCGTCGATATCGCCGGCCTGGTGCGCGGCGCGTCCAAGGGCGAGGGCCTAGGCAATCAGTTCCTCGCCAATATCCGCGAGGTAGATGCCATCGTCCATGTGCTGCGCTGCTTCGAGGACGGCGACATCACCCATGTGGAGGGCAGCGTCGATCCGGTGCGCGATGCCGAGACCATCGAGACCGAGCTGATGCTGGCCGATCTCGACTCGCTGGAGCGCCGCATCGTGCCGCTGGAAAAGAAGGCCAAGAACGGCGACAAGGAGGCCAAGGCCCAGGTCGACGTCATGACCCCGCTGCTGGTGGCGTTGCGCGCCGGCCGCCCGGCCCGCACCGTCGCCTTCGACCAGGAGGAGGAGCGCCGCATCCTGCGCACCCTCGGCCTGATGACCTCCAAGCCGGTGGTCTATGCCTGCAATGTGGACGAGGCCTCGGCCGCCACCGGCAACGCCTTCTCCGAGCGGGTGGCCAAGTTCGCCGCCGCCGAGGGCAACAGCCATGTGGTGATTTCCGCCGCCATCGAATCCGAGGTCGCCCAGTTGACCAGCGAGGAGGAGCGCAAGGAGTTCCTCGAAACCCTGGGACTGGAGGAAACCGGCCTGACCCGGGTCATCCGCGCCGGCTACGACCTGCTTCACCTCATCACCTTCTTCACCGTCGGCCCCAAGGAGGCCCGCGCCTGGACCCTGCGCCAGGGCTGCAAGGCCCCCCAGGCGGCCGGCGTCATCCATACGGATTTCGAGCGCGGCTTCATTCGCGCCGAAACCATCGCCTATGACGATTTCATCGCCTGCGGCGGCGAGGCCGGCGCCAAGGAAACCGGCAAGATGCGCCTGGAGGGCAAGGAATACGTCGTCCAGGACGGCGATATCTTCCACTTCCTGTTCAACGTCTAGCCCGGTCAATCCCTCGTTAACGATGGCCGTGTTATCTCTAACTCCATGCAAGACCTGATCGCGAAGGTGATGGATGCGCGGCTGCTTGACCTGCTGACCCGGTGGCGGGCGGCGGGGGCCGGTGGCGTGATCACCGAGCCGGAATCCTGCTTCGCCGCCCATATGGAGAATCTGCTGGTCATCCACATGGATGGTGCCGGCAACCGTTATTCCCATTACGGCAGCGCCTTCACCCGCCATTTCGGCGCCGATCTCACCGGCTGCGTCATCGATGTGCTGCCCGCCGACATCCTGCCGGCCGAGCGCCGCGGCATGCTGGAATTCGAGTACACCTTCGCCCGCCGGGTCAACCGTCCGTTATGGCGATCCTATACCGCCCTGTTCGGCGACCGCACCGAAACCTGGCAACGGCTGGTGCTGCCCATGGGCGACACCCGGCTGGTGGTCGGCGCCTATGCGGTGGCGCCGGCGGCGGCGACCGAGGATCAGGCCGCCAGTTTGCTGCGGCTGGTGATTGAGCGGGTGCCGGTGGTGCTCGACCCCGAGGGCGGCATCCAGGATCTGGCGCTGTCGCTGCGGACCTTCTGCGACACCCAGCAGCATGTGGCGGAGTTGGAAGTGCTGGCCACCCGCGACTCGCTGACCGGCGTCGCCAATCCGCGCCATTTCCACCATCTCGCCGGCCTGGAACTGGACCATGCCCGGCGCATGGGCCGCTCGTTCTCGCTGCTGGCGCTGGATATCGACCACTTCAAGACCGTCAACGACCGCTGGGGCCATGCCGCCGGCGACGAGGCGCTGAAGGCCTTCGTCGCCGCCTGCCGCGTCGCCTTGCGCGAATACGACATCCTGGGCCGGATCGGCGGCGAGGAATTCGCCGTGGCCCTGCCCAATACCGGCCTGGACGGCGCCCGTATCATCGCCGAGCGCCTGCGCCGTCAGGTGGAGGAAATGGTGGTGCGCCCGGCCAAGGGCGACATGTTCGACCTGACGGTCAGTATCGGCGTGGCCACCCATGGCATCACCGATCCGCTGGGCCTGCCCGGTCTCGACGTGCCCGGCCTGCTGGAACAGGCCGATGCCGCGCTGTACCGCGCCAAGGCCGCCGGCCGCAACCGCGTGGTGGTGACGGAAGCGGGCTGAAGACGCCCCTTCAATGGCGTTGGTCGCCGATGAAGCCGGCCACCGCCGAGGCCGGCATGGGCCGGGCGAAGAGAAAGCCTTGCGCCCCCTGGCAGCCATGGGCTTTCAGGAAGTCTCTCTGGGCCTCGGTTTCGACCCCCTCCGCCATCACGTCGAGTCCGAGCCGGTGAGCCATGGCGATGATGGTTTCGGCGATGGCGGCATCGTTGGCGTCCGTCGGAATGCCGCGGGTGAAGGCCTGATCGATCTTCAGGCGCTGAATCGGCAGGCTTTTCAGGGAACTGAGACACGAATAGCCGGTGCCGAAATCGTCGATGGCCAGAGCGACCCCCAGGCGCCTGAGCTGGTGCAGGGTCTGGATGCACTCCGCCTCGTTCTGCAGCATGCTTTCGGTGATCTCGATCTCCAGGCAATCGGGCGGCAAGCCGGTCTTGGCCAGGGCGTCGCCGACCGCCTGGAGCAGATGGCCGCCGCGCATCTGGTGCGCCGAGACGTTGACCGCGACCCGCAGCGGCGCCAGGCCGGCGGCGCGCCATTCCTGGGCCTGCCGGCAGGCGGCGAACAGGACCCAGTCGCCGATATCGACGATGAAGCCGCTGTGTTCCGCCACCGGGACGATCTCGGCCGCTCCCAGGAGACCCTTGGTGCGGTGCTGCCAGCGGATCAGGGCCTCGACCCCCGTCACCGCACCGCTGTCCAGCGAGAGCTGCGGCTGGAAATAGAGCATCAGTTCGTCTTGCGCCAGGCCCCGGCGCAGATCCCGGTCCACAGCCACCGCATGAATGACGCGGTAGGTCATTTCGGCGGTATAGAAGGCATAGCTGTTCCGCCCCATATCCTTGGCGGCGTACATGGCGGTATCGGCCGCCTGGATCAGGCTCTCGCGGGTCCGGCCGTCCTCGGGATAGATGCTGATGCCGATGCTGGCCGAAGTGGTCAGCTCGCGGCCGTTGACGATGATGGGAAGCGAAATCGCCGCAATGATCTTCATGGCGATGGCGGCGACATCATCGGGTTGATCGGCCCGTTCCAGGATCACCATGAACTCGTCGCCGCCCAGCCGCGCCACCGTGTCCTCGGCGCGAATGGCGGCGCGCATGCGCTGGGCCACCGCCTGCAGCACCTGATCGCCGATGGTATGTCCCAGGGTGTCGTTGATGCGCTTGAAGTGGTCGAGGTCGATGAACAGCAGCCCCAGCGAACGCTGGTCGCGCTGACAGCGTTCCATGGCGTGTTCGAGCCGGTCGGTCGCCAGCAGGCGGTTGGGCAGATCGGTGAGCGGGTCGTAATGGGCCAGATGCCGGAATTCCTCCTCGGCCTTGCGAATGGCGGTCAGATCGGTGAGGGCGGCGACGTAATGGGTGATCTCGTCATGCTCGTCCCGCACGGCGGCGATGTTCATCAGCAGCGGAAAAGTCTCGCCGGTTTTGCGCTGGCCGCGCATCTCGCCGCGCCAGCGCCCGTCGGCCGCCAGGGCGGCCATGAACGCGGCATGAGAACCCGCCGCCTGCGCCTCGGCGGCGAACATGGCGGGGCGGCGCCCCAGCAATTCCTCCACCGAATACCCCGCCATGTCGCAATAGCCGGGATTGGCGGTCACCACCTGGAGCTCGGGATTGAGAATCAGCAGGCCGTCGCGGGTCGCCTCGAACACCGTCAGAGCCTGACGCTGCCGTTCATCGGCCGCCTTGTCGTCGGTAATGTCCTGCATGACTCCGATGATGCGGTGCGGCCGCTCCGCCTGGGCGGGAATGGCCTTGCCCTTGGCCCGGAACCACCGGAGGCGGCCGTCCTTGCGGACACCGCGGAACTCCACCTGACAGGCGGCGTTCTCGCGCAGCAGCCGTTCATAGACCTTGCCGAGCATCAGGCGGTCATCCTCCAGCACGTGATCGAGAAACCAGTCCCAGCGGCCGGCGAGCCCGTCGCCGTCGCAACCGAACACCTGCTCGATGCGGCCGGCGCGGACGATCCGATGGGTTTCGGCATTGATCTCCCACGCCCCCATTCCGGCGACATCCAATGCCAGGGAGAGGTGTTCCTCGCTATCGCGCAGCGCCACCTCCACCTTGCGGCGCTCCAGCGCCATCTGAATGGTGGCGTGCAATTCCCGTTCGGAAAACGGCTTCAACAGGAAACCGAACGGCCGGGTGGCGCGGGCGCGCATCAGCACCGCCTCCTCGGAATAGGCGGTCAGATAGATGACGGGAATCTGGCAATCCAGCGGCAATTGCGTCACCGTCTCGATGCCGTCCATCTCGCCTTCGATGTGAATGTCCATCAGGATGAGGTCGGGCCGCAGATCCTCCACCTGCCTCAGAACCTGCTCGCCGGACGAGGCGATGAAGACCACGTCATAGCCCAGCCGGAGCAATTGCCGCCGCAAATGAAGGGCGACGATCCGCTCGTCCTCCACCACCATCACCTGAGTCGCCAGCATGGACTTGATCCTTTCCGTCACCGTTGCACGGGAAACCGCAGGGCAAAGCGCGTCGGATTGGCGCGCTGAATGGAAACGGCCCCCCCCAGTTGATCGGTCAGCAGGGTCACCAGTTGCAGACCCAGCGTCACCGTCCGCTCCAGATCCAGATCGTCGGGAATCCCGATGCCGTCATCGCTTACCATCAGGCCCACATGGCCCGGTCCCTCATGGGTCAGCCCGACCGTGATCGCGCCGCGCCGCTGTTCCGGAAAGGCGTGCTTGAAGGCGTTGGTGACCAACTCGTTGACCACCAGACCGCAGGGGATGGCGGTGCTGAGCGGCAAATGCACCTCCGCCAGATCGACCCCCAGGGCGATGCGATCGGAATCCATCCCATAGGATGCCACCAGGGCGGGCAGCAGCGATTCGAGGAAACTGGCGAAATCGACCGTGGCGAAGTCCTTGGACTGATACAGGGTCTGGTGGATCAGGACCATGGAGCGGATCCGGTTCTGACTGTCGCGCAGCATCCCGAGTACGACGGGATCGTCGATTTGCGACGATTGCAGATCCAGCAGACTGTGAACGAGTTGCAGGTTGTTCTTGACCCGATGATGAATCTCGCCCAGCAGGATGTCCTTCTCCCTCAGAGCCGCCTGGATCCGGTCCTCCTTCTGCTTGCGGTCGGAAATATCGACGATGGCCGACAGCACCATGGGTCCGTCATCAGTCTCGATGGGGTTCAGGCCGATCTCCACCGGAAACTCGCTGCCATCCTTGCGGCGGGCGTAAAGGTCGCGCCCTCCCCCCATCGGCCGCGACCGCGGCTCGGCGTTGAACATGTCGCGCAAAGCGGGGTGGATGTGGCGGAAGTGTTCGGGGATCAGGATTTCCACCGGCTGCCCCAGCATTTCCTGCCGCGAATAGCCGAACACCCGCTCGGCCTGGGCATTGACCATCTCGATCAAGCCGGCCTTATTGGCCATCACCATGGCATTGGGCGCGGCCTCCACCACCTGGCGGAAACGTTCCTCGCTCTTCCGCTGGGCAAGCGTGACCCGATGATTGCGGCCCTTGTCCACGGCAGAATCCCTCGGCGCCGATGATCGTGACCCCAAGGCAGATGTCGTCACCCCCGGCGGCGGATGCAATAGGCCGCCCGGACTTTTGCCCCATCACTTACGTTGGAGAGCCTTATTCCGATGGATTTTGGGCTATTTCACGCAGGCGCTCGGTCAGGATTTCCAGTTTCACCGGCTTGTGCAGAATATGGATGCCGTGATCGGCGATCCCGCGAACCACGTCGGGGCCGGTGTCGCCGGTGAGGATGATGGCGGGAATCCGGGTGCCGAAGGCCGTATCCAGGGCGGCGATGGCCTCGATTCCGGTCGCCCCGTCGCCGAGCCGGTAATCGGTGATCAGGATGTCCGGCGGTGTCGCCCCCAGGCCGGCGATGACTGCCCTGGCGCTGGCGGCAGCCACCACCCGGTGGCCGACCTCCTCCAGCACCAGGGCGAGGGTCTGGCGAAGGGCGGCGTCATCCTCCACCAGGGCCAGCCGCAAGGTCCGGCCCGCCTGAAGCACGACCGGGCGGGGCGGCGGCGCGACCCGGGCCGCTTCGCCCGGCGGCAGTTCGACCGCGAAGGACGATCCCCGCCCCGGCCGGGAGGACAGCCGGATCTCCAATCCCAGCAAATCCGCCAGCCGCTTGACGATGGCGAGGCCGAGGCCGCTCCCCTTGTCGCGGCTCCGCTCGGGATTGCCGAGCTGCTTGAACTCCACGAAGATATCCCCGGTCTTGTCCTGGGGGATGCCGATGCCGGTGTCGTGAACCTCGATCCATGTTTTGCCGTGATGCCGCCGGCAGCCGATCAGGACGCCGCCGGTGTGGGTATAGCGCACGGCGTTGGAGAGCAAATTCCCCAAGATCCGTTCCAGCAGCACCCGGTCGGTACGGGCGGTCAGGCCGGACGGCACCAGGCGCAGGCGGATGCTCTTGGCCTCCGCTCCGGGCGAATGGACGGCGACGACCGCGGCCAGCAGATCGCCCACGGCAAAGTCCCTGACCTTGGGGGCGACCACCCCGGCGTCGAGCTTGCTGAGATCCAGCAGATCGCTCAGCAATTCGTTGAGGCCGAACAGACAATACTCCATCTCTTTCAGCAACGGCTCGTCGCCCAGATTGAACTTCATGCCGAGAATTCCGACCTGGAAGCTGAGCGCCTGCAGGGGCTGGCGCAGGTCGTGGCTGGCCGCCGCCAGAAAACGCGATTTGGCGTCGTTGGCGCTTTCGGCCTCCCGCCGGGCGGCCGTCAGATCCCTCTCGTGTTGCTTGAGCCTGGTGATGTCGATGAAGGCCCCGAGGGCGCCGCGCGGCGCGCCGTTGCGGTCGCGCAGAGTGGTGGCGGTGCCGAAGATCCAGGCGGAAGCGCCGTCCTCGAAGCGCAGTTCCACTTCCTCCTCGCCAACCCTTTCGCCACGGGCCGCGCGCTGCACCGGCAGATCATACGGCGACAGGGCGACCCCGTTCTTGAAAACCGTGAAGCTCCGTCTGACGGCGAAGTCCGGCGACGAGCGTGAGACATTCGATCCGGCCGGGGAACGCAGCAATTCGTAGGTGGCGCGGTTGCCGGTCATCGAATGGCAATCGGGGTCCTGGGCGATGAAGATCGGGGCCGGCACGGTGTCGAGCAGCGCCCGCAATTCATCCAGGGCTTCCGCCAGCCGGGCTTCCGCCCGCTCGGCGCGGTCCGCCCGCCGGTCGGCCTCGACCTTGGCGGCGAGAAGATCCCGATTGGCCCGTTCCGCCGCCGCCCTTGCCGAGGCCTCCGCCTCGGTGGCGCGCATCAGCGCGCCGAACGTCGCGATATAGCGGCCGTAATAGCGTTGCATAGCGACGATGGCGCCGCATACCACCACCTCGTCGGCGAGGAACACCCCTCCCGACCACAAGGCCTCGGCGGAATAATGAAAGGTGTTGAACGGCGGATAGAACAGGTAATTGGCCAGGCCGCAGCAGGCGACCGCCGCCAACATCGCCGGGCCGATTCCCCCGAATATGGCGACCAGGGTGACCGCCGGGAAAAAGGTCACGAATTGCAGCCCCACCCCCTGGGGCGCGATCAGCAGGCGGATGGCGACGGCCAGCCCCACCAGGACCGCCGCCAGCAGGTAATGGACCGGACGGCCGTGGCCGAACCGGGCGAGCATCATCAGATAGGCGTCGACCCGCCCACCCACGGTCTGGCCGGGCATCGCAGCAAGAAGTTTCATCCCTCACCCATACAGGGGCTGCCCACGGGCGGAAACAGCGCATGGCCCGGAGGACTGGGACGAGATCGAGCGCCAGAACGGGCACTCCCCCTCCCCGAGATTGGCCTGCGCCCGCCGCGCCATGGTATGGCAGCAGAAACTCCGCTCGGAGTACCGGCAAGAGGCACAGCGCGAGACGGTCCGCTCCGGCATCGGCATGGCTTCGGTCATCCTTGATCCTCCCTCTTCGGTATTGTTTTTTGGCGTGGCGCCATTCCGGTCGGCCCGCACCTTAACGTTACGGCCCGAGCCGGGGGAGACTCGGAATCTACGGAACCGCCGGATCACTCCAAGGCGAGCGCGACGCGGATCAACGCCGCCAGCGACTTCACCCCCGCCTTCTTCATGACGGTCGAGCGATGGCTTTCGACGGTGCGCTGGCTGATGCCGAGCTCATGGGCGA
>Ga0316224_1002463_pt1 | contig 17058 bp, 6 predicted proteins | sample TBH18013metaG_FD_206254 | JGI IMG/M metagenome (GOLD analysis project Ga0316224, IMG submission 206254) | Freshwater microbial communities from Trout Bog Lake, Wisconsin, USA - TBH18013 | ecosystem: Environmental > Aquatic > Freshwater > Lake > Hypolimnion/Profundal zone | place: USA: Wisconsin... | reverse complement strand
TGTTTTCCTCTGCACTCAAATCGCGATGCCTAAACTCTAGCTCAAAATCGATCTAAACTTAAGAAAAATCAACTTCCTAGCCTAATGGCTTCCATTAGAAATCGCCGGCCAATGGAAAATCTCGGTTTATCAGGTAGCGTACGGGAAAGTGAATTGACTGGCCGATAACGAATTGAGGAGCGGACGGATATGTTAGTGGACGCAATCAGGGCATTTTCGGCCAATGCCGACGCTGGCGATTCTGAAAATCTTGCTTACTTGAGCGTCCGGTCCCAACTTCGGCGAGTTCACACTAACCCAATTGAGTCTCTCAATGCTGAGATTGGGTTACCAGAAAACGGTCATTCACCAACTTCTGTAACCTTTGTTTCTCTCAATCTGTACTTTCATGCTTGATTTCTATTCCACCATGCAAGCGTTGCTATCCGAAGGTCCGATGCCATTTCCATTCGACTTGTTGTTGCTGATCGACTGCGGCATCGTCACCTGAATCCCTTGCGACGGCGGCACCAGCTTCGGGGGGGTATTCACGTCAGGCGTATAACTGAATGAGCCCGCAGGCACATCTATTGTGCCTGCCGCATTACTGACATATGTCTTGCCCGATGCCGTATCCGTATATAAACCGTTGTCCGGTGCATGCCCCGTCACCGTCGGTATAGTGGCGCAATCGTTATTGCACAGCAGTGCTCCAAAGTGGGTGCCCCGTATGCCGATGGTCGCCGTCGCCGTGGTCACTTTAAAGGCATCCGGGCTGCGCTTGCCTATCAATCCTGTCACCGAGCGCATCCCGCCTTTAACCAGTCCAAGTATGATGTTATCCTTGTGCTCCGGCGCCGCGTCCGTTTGGGAGGAATACGAGTCCACCTTGAATATTGTTTCCGGCCTGAGCACCACTTCGCCGTCGTCCATGAATTTGATCCGGGCAAAGGTGTTCTTCTCGGTTTTCAGCGTGTCGCCTTCCAGAATTTCCGATTTCACCGAAAGTAACCGGCTCGTACCATCGGCACGGTTCGCACGCAGCACCCCTCCCAAATGGGTGACCAAACCCACAGCCTCCGCCCAAGCCAAGGCTGGCAGAAGTATCCCTATCAGGCAAATCAAACTAGCATTTATTAGGTTTCGCATTCGTCTTTCCAGTGCTGTTATTTGGATTCGTGGTGTTGGGGAGGTTGCCATTGCTTCCTGTGCCGCCATTCATATTTCCACTGTCGCCACAGGCACCCAGTCCCGTTTCGCTGCAACCGCCAAATGTTCCGCTTGTATTACCTATGGTTGGCTGGGTAGCATTCAGCAAGGCTTGAATGTAGCTGTCCCCAGTAACGGTTGGATTTATAAATACTTGAATATTGACTACGTTCTGATTTAACAGGGTTGGATTCGTGGTTGAATTAATCAATCCCGGCACTGACGAAAGCGTTGCATCAGTTCCAAGAATCAAAATGCCACTCGCATCGGTAATTGATACCCCACCCGCTACATTTGCCATATTTAAATTGGCTGCTGAGATTGAAGTGCTAAAACTTGCACCACTTCCGGCTGAAATAGTTGCACTTCCCCCTACCAGGTTGGGCCCCGCAGGCACAGGCGTAACGGCAGAAATACTACCCCCATTCGTTGCAGCCAGACTAATGGCACCGCTACCGGCATTAACCGATGATAAAGTTATATTTCCCGATGCAGCCACAGCAATTGCTCCGTTATTGGAGGTTATAGCAGCGGATGGATTCATAGTCAGGCTGGTCGGAGGATCAATTGTTATCGCCCCCCCATTTGAGGAAATCAGACCCGCCAGAGTCAAAGCACCGCCATTCTGGCTGTAGGTAATTGCGGAATTATCTCCTGTTTTCAGGCTAACCAAAGTAACCGCCCCAGTCGGAATATTAATTAAGTCTACCCCCCCGGACGTCGTGGTCGCATTTAAGTTTCCGGTTACCAGCTTAAGTGGCGCGCTACTGCTGCCGATTCCACTATAAGCCGTCAGTTGAACCGCTCCGGCACTCATATCATATCCGCTTGTCAAGACAGACCCAATTGCCCCTCCCGCCGTCAGTGTGACGCTATTCGCCAAGGTATTTGCAGTGCCAATAGTTATCCCCGAGGTCGTCGAGGTGTTGCCTGTTCCGTCATTTGTTGTTAATGAGCCGAGATTAAACGAACCGGCATCCGTGTAGCTCAATGCCGAAGCGTTACCTGCAAGATTACCCGCAACAATCGCGGCATGATTAAGGACCGAAGTCAGATTCGCCGTGGTGGACGCATCACCCAGCACGCGCAAGCCTGCCGCCGTAATTGATCCGCTCGTTTGATTGATCGCCCCGCCACCCACTGCGTCCAGTGTGACATCCCCGGTCGCGCTGCTGATCGTTGTGCTCGATAAATTGATTCCAGTACCGTTCTGGCTGCTAATCAGAATATTGCCGCTGCTGGCAAGAACCGAGGGGTTGCCCAGTAGTCCCGCCTGCAGGTCAATCCCTCCACCGAGCGTGGTGGGAGCGGTTGAGGCCGCCGTACCATTGAGTGTGATATTGCCCGATCCGGTGGACTGTACTATGGAATTATTTAAAAACACCAGGCCGATATTACCGTGGGAGTTGGTATTGCCCGAAATGGCATTTATCACCATATCGCCATTCTGGGTCGTTACCGAGCCTGATAATTGAGTTTCACCTGTACCTGCATTGCCCATTCCAACACCATAGGGTGAGTTGGCGGGGGACAGGGATTCACCGGTCAGCGTGATTTTGCCTGAACCTGTGGTGCTCACGATGCCGCCAAACAAGGTGCCGCTACTGGTTATACCGCCGATGCTGATCCCGATCGGATTGAAGGCGTTCCCAGACGTATCGGCATTGCCGTTAATGATGATATTGCCGCCTGCCGCAGTCAGATTACCCCGCACATCAACCCCGTTGCCGCTGGCTGATCCGTCGAGAAACACACCGTTATATCCCTGTGCAAAACCGTTGCCGGCGGTGATGGTACCGCTTCCGCCGCCAATCGTAATGTTGCCGCCATTGCTTAGGATATTCCCCCCTGAAAGAACACCCACTGCACCGGTGCCTGTACCGGTAGCCGAGTTGTAATGATAGGCAGAATCCAGAATGACATTCAGCGCCTGAGTACCGGTTGTTTCTATCGGAACATTCTGCACAATGACGTTACGGTTGGCCTCAATCGCGAGCGTGGCTGAGTTGGCCGTACCGGTATAAAAGATGCCGTTGCTGATTGTAACGTCATCTGTTGCATTGCCAATTGCAGCAATGTTGATATTGCTGTCTGACGTAATCAGACCGGACGTTGTGATCGAGCCTGTATTGTTGACGTTAACCGTCCCACCTCCAACGTTAACGATACCTGTTATGGTAAGCGGTGCTGTATTGGTAAGGCTGATGCCTCCTCCACCTGTATTCTTAGCGTTAAGGGAACCTACTGCATTCGCGCCATTCAGATTGATGCCACCTGTTGAGAGGGCTGTCAGGCTGGCCGTATTAATCTTGCTGGTAGCATCTTCTAATATATTTCCCGCAGTCGAAGTCATTAACAACGTTCCGGCTGAACCGACGGTCAGGACACCTATTTGTGAATCGGCTCCAGTTCCCGCATTCATGGAAATATTGGCAGCCGTGATGGTAATGCCTGGCGCGCCCTGTGCTGCACCAATCAAAGCTTGACTAGTTAAACCTGAGCCCCCTGTCATCGTCAGGTTACCCCCCACTAATGCGATATTGATAGTTTCCGCATTCTGTTCGCCGATTACCGCCGGGGCACCAATGCCATATTGGCCGGTAGAATTACTCAGGCCACCGACCATCGAAAGACCGCCCGCAGTGGTGGCAATGGTTTGCCCCAATTTACCCGTAAGAAAAGCGCCGCCAAGTGTATTGGCATCTCCGCCGCCGGTCAGGGATAGGGAACCTGCTGTGATTAATTGCACACCGTCGGAGTGAATATTCGCCTCATTGGTGAGGGAATCACTGGAGTAGGTCGAATTATAGAAACCGGGGCCAGTGCCACCGGTTAAACTGATTGCGCCTGTGGTCACAATGGACTGGGAGACGCTGGTGCTGGTGTTTTGTATTTCCGCAAAGTTGCCGTTGCCAGCCACCGCGCTATTGGTCCCTGCACCGCCTTTGAGGGTAATCGTCGAAGCGGTAATGGCCTGCCCGCCATCGCTTTGAATGTTAGCCCAGCTGAACGTAGCGCAAGTTGAACAGATGATGTTAGCGGTCTGAGCATTATTAACGTATTGGTAATCTGTAATACTATTGTTAACCGCACTTCCGCCAATCACTTGAATAGCCAGCGTACTCCCACCCGTTGTGTCGTAACTGATGGTCTGCAATCCGGTTGAATGGATATAGGCAGAAGCGTTGCTGTAAGAAGAATTATTACCCCCCAGAACACTCAACTGGTGAGCCACCCCCGAACCGGTAAAGTTGATCAATTGCGTACCACCGGCTTGCAGTTGTGCATAAGTGGTTGCTGCAGTCAGATTCAGATTGCCGCCAACCTGAAGGTTCATGTTCCCGCTTGAATTGATTTGTGCATCGGTAATATTGAGCGAGCCAGTGTTAGTTATATTGACTGCTCCCGCCGTATTGCTGACACCCGTGCCGCTAACCGTCAAATTCGCTGCGGTGTTGGTTAGTGCAATGTCACCACTGGTATTATTACTTGCACTAAAACCGCTCACCGCGTTTGCGCCTGTCAGAGTCGCACCACCTGCTGAAGAAGTGGTTAATGCGCCTGCCGTGATGGAACCTGTTTCGGTGATCGCATCGCTTGCGGTCAGAGAAACAGCACTAGAACCTTCAGCAATCGCGCCATTCACGGCCAAGGCTCCGCTGTTGTTCACCGTCAGTCCCGTCGAACTAATCGCCCCCAGACTCAAGGTTGCTGCGGTATTGGTCAGGCTCACTGCACCGGTATCGGTCGCAGCAAAACTGGCAACCGCATTTGCGCTGGTCAGGGTCGTGCCGCCGGTTGAGATTGTGGTTAGCGAATTTGCCGTGAGGGAACCGCCTGTACCCTCAATGATCCCGCCCACACCGGCGGTGAGATTGGCCGTAGCAGTGGAAGCTGCGGTGATATAACCATTCAGGTTTATCGTCCCCGCATTAAGAGTCAGGTTGCCGCCCGAGATCAGGTTATTGGTGCCGTTATTGGCAATATTAATAACAGACGTCGGACTGGGTAACGTAATTGACACCGACGTTGATGGGACGCCAGCCGAGCCAATAGTATTCCCGGTATCGAGGTAGCCGGTGCTGCTCACCGTTACCGTGTTGCCTCCGTTGATGAGTATATTGGCGTTGTTGGTGATGATGGAGGAATTGATGTTGACGTTGCCGGTGCCGGAATTCAGTTGATCCGCCTTCAGCGTGACGCTTATCGGATTACCGGCTGATTCAATCGCGGCATTGATGTCGATATCATTATTTGCCGTGAGCGTCAGGGTGGCATTATTAGCGGGAGCCGCAACCATCGCCGAAGCAACAGTGAGGGTTCCTGCCGAGCTCAGCGTAATATTGCTGTTGGGTTTCAGTCCTACCGTCGAATTCACGGTGCCAACCGTCAATGCTGTGCTATCAACCAAACTCACTGGCCCCGTATTGCCTGCTACGGTCGCAATTACGTTGCCCGGATTGGTGAGAGTATAGTTTCCCCCTACCCCCAACAAATCCAGCCCGGCAACACTGATGGGGCCACCTTGGGTAACCGAGCCGGCGCTATTCAAAGTCAGATTGTATGAAGTGCCGACGACGCCGTTAGTCAGCGCGATGTTGCCACTTATACTGCCACTTGTAATCGCAGTAAGAGCGGCATTGGCCGACATCGTGACCAGTCCATTCCATGTCTGACCGGCAGCCGTGGTCGTGACGTTGCCGTCAAGCGTGTAATTTGTATTTGTTGCGGTCTGAAATGCGACCCCGCTGCTCACTGTCAGATTGGTTCCTGAAACACTGAAAGGAATATCGGCACTGGTAAGACTTCCCACCGCCGTAGCAAGAAGGCTATTGGAAAGTGCTGCGGCGCTGTTGCTGCTGACCGTTAATATATTGGAAGTCAGATTAACGCCAGCCAGGCTGGTGCCGTCGGAAAGACGCACAGCGGCGGCGGGAGCACCACCACTGTTAACCAGATAAACCAGCAGCGCATTGCCGCTGGGGATGCTGCCAGCATCAAGCAACTCGTAGTAGAAACCATTCGCGCCTGTGGTTGCCGTCGTGAATAGGCTGCCATTCTGCGCGGTCTGGATAGTTGCGCCGCTATTCCCAGTGCCACTCAAGGTGCCGGAAACAACTTGGGGTGCAGTGGGAAAGCGCCAAATAAGGTAGGGATAAGAGCCCGTACCGATTCCCCAGGTATTGGTAAAGTCCCAAGAACTGAAACTCGCTCCAGACATCATGGCTGCTGTAGTCAAACCCGCTCCGCCGCCGCTCAAAGTTTGGCCTGTAGTCTGCGTATCCCAGTAACTATTGGTGATCGGTGCGTAATTCCACCCCACCGCAACCAAGCCGCCAAGCGCACCAGTTCCAGTCACGTTACCTGTTGCATAAGTGAAGCTGACTGATGCATTGCTTCCATTTGCCCCCAGCAACCCGCCCACCTCACCAGAGCCCGACAGGCTTCCTGACGCGTAACTGTTGCTGATCGTGCCGTCATTGTCGCCGGCCAGTCCACCGACGAAGGTGACTCCAGTCACTGCGCCAGTCGAATAACTGTTGACTATCGAACTCGTGTTAGCCGCGCTGTTGGTGGGGCCATTGGTTCCTACCAAGCCACCGACAAAGTTTGCACTACCATTTACGTTGCCTGTGGCGTAACTGTTACTCACCGAACCGTAATTACCACCGATTAGCCCGCCAACATATTGATAACCACTTACGTTGCCCGTAGCATAGCTATTGCTGATTGTATTAAAAGGGGCGTTACCGGCTGTTCCGCTCACAATCGCTCCGCCATTCAACCCCACAAGCCCCCCCACATATGAACTAGCCGTTGGTGAACCTGTTACCGAGCCCCCTGTAAAAGAGCTGTTGGCAATCGTAGCCGCCTGTGAAGTTCCTGTTCCTCCGCTATTGAATCCTACCAAGCCCCCCACAAACGAACCTGTTGCAATCACCGTGACGTTTGTAACGCTACTGCCACTGATGCTGCTGGGATAAGGAATTGAGTCGCCTGGATTATAAATACTTTCCCCCACCAGACCAGCCACATAGGAAGTGCCGCTGACTGAGCCGTTGGTAACGCTACTCCCACTGATGGTTCCACCGTAGTTATACGCTACTAGCCCCCCCACATATGAGCCGGTAGCAGTAACCGTAGTAGCACCGGTTACAGTGCTGCTGCTGATGCTGCCAGTGTTATAGCCTACCAGCCCACCCGCATCCGTAGTACCAGTGACCGCACCTCCACTGACTGTGCCACCACTGATGCTACTGACATTATAGCCAGCCAGCCCGCCCACATTGGCGGCACCACTTACCGAACCTCCGGCGACCGCGCCACCTGTAACGCTCCCGCTATTGTAGCCAACCATCCCCCCCGTATAATTTGTGCCACCGGTCACTGTAACAGCTGTGACGTTGCTGCTGCTGATGGCTCCACCAGTGTAGTTTTCCCCTACCAATCCGCCCACATAATTTGCACTGCTTGCCACCGTACCGCCCGAAACACTGCTGCCAGCGATGGTTCCATAGTTATATCCCACAAGCCCGCCCACATAACCGCCGGTAGCCGTCACCGTTGTGTTGCTTGTTACGTTGCTGCCAGCAATTACACCGATATTTTCTCCCGCCAGACCGCCGACATTTGAGCCACCGCTTACCGTACCAGCGCTGACAGTATTACCAGTGACCGTTCCTCCATTGTTAATTCCCACCAGCCCTGCGACATTACTAATTCCGTTGACAGTCGGGTTGACCACGCTCAGATTGGTCACTGTGCCGCCCTGTAATTGGCCGAACAAACCGATATTCGAGTTAATCGAAATATTGGCGACAAGATTGGAGATGGCAAAACTGTTGCCATCCAATTTTCCGGAAAAATATGTAACGTACAAGCCGGGATTGGATGTTAAGCTGACGTTTCCAGTCAACCGGAAGAGTGACGCAGAATTTTCTGCAAAACCCAACATATCTTCCAATCCCTGAATGCTACTGATGTTGTAGTATCCACCCGTACCAAGGGGAAGCGTGGAAAAATAATTGGTAATGTTCAGCACTTCTCCGCTTGATGCCCAGCTTAGGTACTGTGTATCGAAAATACCGCCAGGAGTCAAAATTCCTGGTTGATTACCGCCCGAGTGGGAGAATGTGTACCCGTTAATTAAGACCTTTTCAGCATCATAGAAGGAGTTACTGAGAGTACCTGTGGAGGAATTGCCACCAACCAATCCCCCTACATAATTGCCACCTGTCACACCGCCTATTGCGGTGGCGTAACTGTTATTGATTGTGCCGAGGTTATCGCCCACCAGACCACCAACGTAAGTTGTCCCAGTTACGCCACCTGTGGCATAGCTACTGTTGATCGTAACGCTGTTGTATCCCACCAACCCACCGATGTCAGATGCGCCTGTCACACTTCCCGTGGCATAGCTGCTGTTGATGGTGCCAGCATTGGTTCCCGCCAAACCACCAACGGTACTATTAGAGCTGCTACCCGTCACGCTGCCCGATGCATTGCTACCGTTTATAGTGCCGCCGTTAGCTCCAACCAGTCCGCCGACAGTGCTATTAGCAGCGCTTCCCGTTACGTTCCCGATGGCGTAGCTGGCGTTGATACTGCCACTATTAACTCCCACTAGTCCTCCAACGTTGACCGTGGTAAAACTGCCCAAATTCAAGTTAATCGCAGCGTAGCTGCTATTGATGCTCCCTGTGTTGTAACCTACTAGGCCTCCGACATAATAACTGCCATAACCACTCGTCAGCGTTCCTGTGGCGAAGCTATTACTGATGGCGCCTCCGATGTTATCCCCCACCAGTCCGCCAATATATTCGGGTTGGCTACTGAGCGCATAAATCGTTGATATCGACAACGTATTGACGTAACAGTTGCTGATGGCTCCACCGTTGTTGTAGCCAACCAAACCGCCGATATAAGTATTACCTGTCAAGGTTTCGTTGACCAGGCCGAGATTTCGTATTATCGAGGCAGATGAGGAGGCAACATTTCCAAATAACCCCAAGTCAACTGGATAAGAAGGATAGCTAACGCTCAGGCCGGTGATGGCATGACCAAGCCCATCGAAGATACCGTTGAAATAAGTAGTCGCATTAATGGTTCCGCCGTTAATGTTGCTCCCTAGCACGTAATCTCCGGTTGTGTTCACGTCTGCCAGTAAAGAGCTCGAACTGTTGATCACCGAGTAACTCGTGCCGTTATAGTTGAAGGTCGGTGCTACGGAGAGATTTATTTTGCCGTTGTTGTTGTAATTAACTGTAGCATTGAGCGTAACGGCGGAAGTATTGCCTACAGTGAGTGAGTTAACATTTGATCCGGTAAAGTTGAGCGTTGTACTCGTAGCACCCGTTGTATCCACATTACCGACCAAAACATTGCCGGGTATATTGATTGTAGACGTGCCTGTAAAAGTGGCGGTATTAAATATAGTGGGTACAACGCCACCTGACCAGCTTGCAGTATCGGTCCATTGATTACTGGCAGAACCAGTCCATGTTACGGGCGTGAGCGTTGGAAATCCTGCGACTGCGTTTGATGTGTTGCCGCTTGTATCCGATCCAAAAACGGTTCCTAGTGTTGTCACAGCCGTACCATTTGCGTTGCCTAAGGCATAAACATTTGACACTGTGGCAATGGAGGAATATGTTGAAATTACTGATTCATTTAATCCAACCAGACTTCCCACGTTAACATAGCCCGAGACCGGTCCTGTAGAGTACGCATTATTAATAACACCTTCGTTAAGCCCGACCAAGCCCCCAATATCCAATGCGCCAGCACCTGTTCCGGTTACAATCCCTGTAGCGAAACTGTTGCTAATGCTTGCAGGATAGCCAATAGTTGCAGTGTAGTTTTCCCCCACAAGCCCACCCAAGTATTGTCCCGTTCCTGAGACCGCTCCTGTAGCGTAACTATTAGCGATGGTCGCACCAGCGTTAACACCCACAAGCCCACCCGTGCCATTGCTTGCTCCTCCAGTCACTGAACCTGTGGCATAACTGTTGGTGATTGTGCCACCAAAGTTGTTGAAACCAACTAAACCACCTATGTCATGACCTGAGCTCCCATTACCTGTTACATTCCCTGTTGCATAGGAATTACTGATTAACCCGCCCCAGGCGCTACCAACCAGTCCGCCCACATTGACTGGGCCCGTGACGTTCACCGCAGCGAAACTATTGTTGATAGCTGAGGTTGAACTCCCATATCCCACCAACCCGCCGACTGAATAGGGACTGTTTGAAGGTGCACTTACATTTCCTGTTGCAAAGGTATTGGTAACAGTTCCACCAACAGCCATATTTCCAATTAATGCACCTACGTTCGAAAATGCATTCACACTGGCATTAACAAGGCCAATATTTCTTACTGTGCTGGGTGAATATATTTCACCAAACAGTCCAACGCTATCCGATGTTGGCAAATTAATGTTCAAGTTTGAAATGGTATGACCCAGTCCGTCAAATGTCCCTGAAAAATAATTGCCCGTATTATTACCACCGATTGGGGTAAAGGCTGCACTTGCATCATCGAGGTTACTGCCTAGCGCGTAGTTTGCTGTAGTGCTAATTCCCTGCAATTCTGAAATGCTGTTGATCACAGTAAAAGCATTGCCACTTATTGTAAGAGTCCCTGTTCCACTAAAGTTTACAGCACCTGTAAATCCTGAACCGTTCATGCCAACAAGTACCGTTCCCGTTGCTAGCGCAGTATCAGCCCCGTTCGCAGTTGCCGGATTCAAGGTAAGTGATGCTGTTCCTGTCGCATTCATTACAGAATTGATGTTAATGTTGTTGGCCGCTGTAAGTGTTAGGGTATTGGCACTCCAACTTACCGTATCATTGACATTGATATTTCCATTACCATTCGTGACAACGGCTCCTGAGCTACTCAGAATAGTAATATTGTTGGTTGCCAATTCATTACCCAGCAATGTGCCGGTTATATCACCGTTGGTCGCTGCAATCGAAAAATCATGGGGATCAATCAGCCAAGAACCTGTGAGCCCATTGGCTGCTGCGGTGGTGATGTGGGCGGTGTCGGCTATGGTTACGTGGGCGGCGGAGGTTTCGATTTGGCCACCGTTGGCTGTGGTCACGACTGAAGGGCTAGGGAGGGGGACAGAGGCGTCCAGTGTGCCGGTAACATTCACCGTGCCAGTTTGCATGTCGGCCAGTACGGAGATAGTGCCGCCGCCCGTGGCGCCTTCTGCGCTGATGGTGCCGCCTGCTTCAACGCTGTTGGTGGCCTTGAGGAATATTTTGCCCCCCTGACTCACCAGACTATTCGCACTGAGCGTGCCGCTGTTCTTGACCACCGCTCCCACCACACCGATTTGTCCGCTGTCGGCAAGAATCTGTCCGAGGTTGGTGGCAGTGTTACCGCTTCCCGTTATTTGTACTGAGACACCGGGTGTCCCCGTATCCATGAGTTGCACGGTATTTCCGGCTGCCAGGATGGTTTCTCCCTTGGGCGTATTGATCACGCCGTAGTTTTCAATCTGCGGCGCAACCAGGTAAACCGAACCGCCTTCGGGTGTGGTGATCGTGCCTTGGTTCTGGATCGTACCCGCACTGGCATTCGCTGTGAAATTCAGGTTTCCCGCGAGAAAGTCCGCATTGGAGAGGTTGAGCGTGGAGGAGATAAAACTGCCTACATCGATTCTTGCTCCCTGACCCACCAAGATTCCAGCGGGGTTGATCAGATATACTTTACCGTTTGAGGTGAGCGTCCCCAGCAGGGTTGAGGGGTCGGGCCCCATCACCCGGTTGAGTACGGAGCTGCTGGCAGTTTGCTGAATGAAGTTGGTGGTTTGGCCGGCTCCAATGGAGAATCCCTGCCAGTTGATGATGGCGTTGGGGCTGTTGTAAACCGTGAGCAGGTTGCCGCTTTGTTTGATATTGGCGGTGCCGCTAACAACTTGTGCGCCGGTGGGGTTGGCTTGGGCCTGCAGGGTGAAGCTGCAGGCCAGTGCAAAAATAAGGGGTTTGAGCCGCAGTCGGGTTTTGCTTTTGGCGATGTTGCCTGATTCGCTGTCGTTCTCAGCCAGCGCTGCCGCATTCAGAACACATGAACGGGATTTTCCTTTGGCGGGGGTCAGTTCTGATACCGCCACCCAGGTGTTGAGCGCTTCTGACCAGATGGTGCGGAAAATATGATTGAGTGAGGCTTTCATGCTTTCTACTCCTTTGCCAACTCAGGGCACTGTTCTTCGGTTGATTCCGGATGTTTAATTCATGGCTACCAAGTCGCTAACACGCTTATTTGTCCCCGTGTATTCCCCGTCCGGCTGACCACATTACTGGAGCTACACGTTTGCCCGTCCTTGTCGTTACATTCCACTTTGGCCACATCAAGTTTTACGGTCAGGTGTTTGCCGGAGCTATAGCGTAATCCTGCCCCCACACTACCCAGCATGGTGCGCTTGGGCGTGTCACTCGAATTCACCACATTGTTCCAGCCATAGCCGTTATCAAAGAACCCGAGCAACCTCAGACTTCCCTCTTTGAGTTTGAAATATTGAGCCAGTTCGGGGGTGTACATTTCAAGGTTAATGACATAGCCTCTGTCGTTGGAAAATTCGCGTTCAATAAACCCGCGTACCGCATTTGATCCGGCCAATGCAAATTGCTCGGAGGGTAAAAGGGCATCTCCATATTGCGCATTGGCGGCCACCCGATATTGCCAATCTTTCGGCAATGCGCCCGAAACACTGCCATTCAAGTGCAGAACGTTATAACTTTCGGGAGCATTCTTGCGAATCACGTCGAAGAAACTCTGGTCTGTCTTTCCACCGTCAGTTATGTTGTGGACGAAGGATATTGTGTAATCCGACAGATAATTGGGTTTGGTCAGGGTGCCGTTATAAGCGAGGGTGAGAGGGATCAAGGCGACATCTCCGGTCGTGGCACAAAAGGCCGAACTGGTCGCTATGCAATTCTGAATGGTCAAACGATAGTCGAGGCCATAGGTAAATTTCGAAACATAGTCACCCCGACGAGGCAGGTAATGATTGTAATGTGCCCCCACCATGTCACCTTGAGAGGTCACAGACAACGAACCGGCATTTACACTGAGACTACCCGTATTGGTATTGGAATACGCGGCACTCAGATCAATACTGTCGCCTTTGGAATAAAGCGGGATGCGGTAGCTTGCAGAAACTTGCGTTACATCGGAAATGTGGTTCGGTGAGGTGATGTAATTGAGAGTAAGCGCTTCGTCCCGGTTGAACATGTTGTTGTTCTGATAGCCCACCCCTACGCGATATTTGCCGGTGCTTTGGCTTCCGGTGTTATCCAGTGTGGCGAACACTTTATGGGGCGAGGTATCTTGCACGTTCACTTGTGCATCGACGGTATTTTCCTGTTCGCCTAACGCCAGAACCACATCAATTTGACGGGTAGGATTTTCATTCGCGAGCTGAATATTTTGCGACATCACGCGTGCATTCGGCGTTTGCCCCTCTGTCAGCGCAGGCAAAGCATTTCGGATATTTGTCTTGTCGTAATGCTCGTTTCCCTTGAGGATGACTTTACCAATCACCGTTTCCAACACCTGGAAGGTAATGGTGCCATTGGTGATTTCCTGTTCCGGAGTAATCACATGAACCGCGCTGTAGCCGGCATTGCGATAGGCTCCTTCAAGCGCTTCCAAGGCAAGTTGGATATCGGTATAAGTTCGCTCGTCACCTTTGAATGGTTCCAGCAAGCTATCAACCAGCGCCGGACTGAGCAAGGTATTGCCTTTGACGATGAAGTGATCAATGCGCACTTTTGAAGTGTTGCCATTGGTATCGACCACAGGCTGGGCAGTTGTTGAAGTTGGCTGCGTGGGTTGTGATGGTGCAATATTGCTTATGGAGTTTACATCTTCCGCCCAAGCTGGATGGATGCATATACTAAACAGTGCAAGGAGTATAGATTGAGAATATTTGATCTCCACAATTTTTACCCCACGCTGAGTAATTCAAAAAATGAGCAGTACTTTGGGCTGTTTAAACTGATTCACATACTGGAAATAATTGAATTAATATTTTTCTTAAGGTGACTCTGAATAAGTGGTTTGAGTGCATCTCAAACCCGCATTGTTATAAAGGTACTATTATAAAAACAGGCACTTGCTGCCACCATAATATATTTTAATAGATTGGTCAATGTTAATGCAAGCGCACGGCGATATTGCCTACCTGTAAGCCGACATTCATTTTGGCTGTTCATGGCCACCAACTGTCCGTTTCCAGACGCAATTTCGAGCGGCAGTTATGTGGCGGAGAACGGACATATCTTACTCGTTTTTCCATCTGGCGTTAGCTCACCCATAGCTGACCTTGTGGGAGAAAAAGAACAGCGACTCAGGGAGTCAGCAGCCGGTTGTAGTAGTGGTGAGTACAGGTGGGCCTGCGAACGCTCTATTAACATCGTAACGCACCTTGCAGTTGGTCGGATCTGGAGCGCCGTCCTTGGAAAAGTCGAGAACCATCGAGCCGTTTACGTACGGTACGGCGGTAAATCCAGACAGATCTATCCACTCAACTATGCTGTCAGTATTACCATACCAAGCGCGAGGATAGCCGTAGTGGAAATAGGTGATTGTTCCGTCGGGCATCACGACCTGTGTGTTGGCGGCACTTCCACCAGCGCCGACGCCTGGTGCAGTGGGATTACAGGTACTGGTAACCTGGCACTTTGATGCAGCCATATTCATAGCCGAATTTATCGCACCGCTTAGCGCATTCACAGCCGTTATCCGCGAATTCGTGCTCATATCAACGAACTTTGGTAATGCAGTGGCAGCGAGGATGCCGAGAATGACGATTACTATAATCAGTTCAATTAATGTAAAGCCAAATTGTAACCTTCTGCTCATTGTTATTTCTCAAAATTGAGTGGGATAGTTGTGCTACAGCAGAGGCACCATAGCAATATTTCAAAGTGATCATCCGAGTTCGTGCAGCATTGATCTACGGTATTTGCCTTTTCACTAGGGTTATCCTGTACAAAGTAAATTAGCAGTCACGGCATTACCTGTTTGGCCTTGAATTATGCATTGCAATGTGGTGCCTGCACCTGTACAAGTTTGGCCTGGTGCCCAACCTGCCATAGTTATGGAGTATGTATTTGAACTTGCTGTGTTACCCGGAGTGGAAACCCAAGTTACAGATGTGACAAGACCGGATGCCATTGATGGGCTACACATGCTGCCTACTGCTGTTAAGGCTTGGTTTATATTGCTTGAGCTGGGATTAGCCTGGGCCAAAGAAAAATTCATTGTGGCAGCCGAAGTAAGTGCAGCTGCCACGCTTTGTGTCGCTGCATTGCCTGCGCTTGAACTTAAATCCACAAATTTAGGCAGTGCGGTTGCGGCCAATATTCCTAATATAACGATAACGACTATCAGTTCAATCAAAGTAAAACCGCTCGCATTCTTCATGCACGTAACCTCGCAAAATCTACGAAAACAGTGTTAAACAATGTTAGCCAATTTGTGATTCTATGATGACTTAATAAAGTTTTATATTATCACAAATTTAAATAAGCCATAACGAAATAATGGTTATTGGGGTGTCTTGACCATTGCGACCACACTGTTTCCTTTTCCCTGATATTCCAGGTTGTCGAAACTCATTACCTTTGACATGGCGATTCCCCTTCCATGCAAGTCGAAGGCACGATTCGGATCAAAATCGGTGTATTTCTGCCACTCAAAGCCCTGGCCCTGATCCGTAATGGTGACTACGCAGATAGAAGGTGATTTTTCCAAGAGCACTTTGACTTCCAAGGTTTCGTATTTCGAACTCTTCAGTCGAAGTTCGACCTCCTCAGCCCAGCGTCCTTCTCTCAATAGCTGACTTTTCTCTTGGTAACTAATACCAAGATTGCCGTGCTCAACTGCATTAATAAGTAGTTCGGAATAGCCGTTGACTGTCCGTAGTGGGTCCATGCTGGCATCCGCCAGTAGTAGGGCTAGGTCTCTAGCTTGCTCCAAAGTTTGATAAGAAAATTCGGCCCGTCGAACCAGGCACAGGCTGTTCTTATGCTGCGACAGCAGGCCTTGAAGTTCCCGTCGGTTTTGTGAGTCTGCCAATGCATTGCTGATGATATTTTTCAGAAGTTGCTGGGCAGCCGGTTTGGTTAGATAGTAATAAGCCCCGTTGGCCAGACCTTCCGAAATTTCTTCCGGCAGGGCTGCTGCTGTTAACATTACTACCGGCAATTCTTTCAGATTAGCGTCAGCCTTCATGCATTTGAGAAGTGCAATGCCATCCATCCGTGGCATGTGCTTATCCAACACGACGAGTTCGTAGCCGGCTCCAGTTCCTTGCAGTTTTTCCCAAGCTTCCTGGCCATCAGTGGCTGTGTCCACCGCGTAGCCCAGTTGAACAAGGCTTTCGCCGGTCACCTGACGCATGAATTCTTCGTCATCAACTAGAAGTAGTTTTGTAGCCATAAAGTGTCCTTGTCTAAAATTGGTTACCGTGTTGGATTGTGCCACCGGGTCATCCAATTGAGCAGATACTCAGCAGGCATCGGGCGGGCGACATGAAATCCCTGGATCAGGTGGCAACCTGCCTCTGCGGCACAGTCCCAATCGTCTTGAGTTTCCACACCTTCGGCAACCACTTGCATACCAAAGCTCTTACCTAGGGCCGCGCTGGATTCCAAAATGCGGCGCGAAGTGGAGTTGAGTGTTGCATCATGCACAAAGCTTCGGTCAATTTTTAGTTCGTTAAACGGCAGCAATTTAAGCTTTTCAAGGTTGGAGTAGGCTGTCCCGAAGTCGTCAATCGACAGACGAACGCGTTTCAAACACAGTCGCGACAACACGTCCAACGCCTTTACTGAATCCTGCATCAGACTACCT
>Ga0316224_1002462_pt1 | contig 17075 bp, 20 predicted proteins | sample TBH18013metaG_FD_206254 | JGI IMG/M metagenome (GOLD analysis project Ga0316224, IMG submission 206254) | Freshwater microbial communities from Trout Bog Lake, Wisconsin, USA - TBH18013 | ecosystem: Environmental > Aquatic > Freshwater > Lake > Hypolimnion/Profundal zone | place: USA: Wisconsin... | reverse complement strand
TTCGGCGTCGAGACTGCCGCGCAGCGCTTCGGTCTGGATTTCATTCCACTGGTCAAGGAACGCTATTTTCTGGCACTGCCAATTGCTGCGCTGAATGACCCGGCCATTCAGCATGTGATTGCTGTACTGCAGTCAGCGCAGTATCGCGATGAAGTCAATCTGCTGGCTGGCTATGATGCGGCTCACACCGGGGAAATTCAGTCACTCAGCGATGCCTTTTAAATTACGCGCCACCGCGGGTTTTCCGCAATGGTGTGCCGGTACTCAATTAAATAATATGCCGCCCAGCCCGATGCGTTGTCGCGTTGTATCACGCGCACGCTGCATATTCATCAAAACAATTGAGAAAGTTAAAGCGACATGGAGCGCATACCACAAAATTCTGAAATCAATCCGGGTAGAAATGAGCAACAAGAGAACAATACCAATCCACCAACATTGTGCACGTTGAATTGGGCTGCAAAGATAAAAGTAGGCGCCATGTTTGTGTTGAGCGCGGCCTGTTTTACAGCGGGAGGATTTATTATGGCGGGCACGATTGCATTGGGAACCCCGGTAGCAATTTCCTTTTTTCTGGCAGGAATCACCCTGTTTTTTCAGGCACGACAGGCTTTGCAACAGGCAAAAACCGAACAGCAGATTGAAGACACTGAATACGTGACCAGGGTCAATGCTGAAGAAATTGTTGCTCTTCAAATTAAATTAACTGAAATCACCACGGATCTGGAATCACTTGTCAATCAGCATGAAGATATTGATGACCAGCAGATCAAACTGAGACAGAAAATAGTTAAAACCCAACAGGACCTGAGAACTCAACTTCATTACCTGGGCCAACTGGCCAGGACCAATGCAAAATGAACTTTCAATCGAAATGAATCCGCTCCGGGTGGCTGTACACAACCAGACCACCGTTGCGCACAAATCCCACCAGCGCCACGCCATTGCGTTGTGCCACCTGAATCGCCAGACTGGTCGGCGCCGAGATCGTGGCCAGCAAAGCAATCCCCGCCCTGGCCGTCTTTTGTGCCAGTTCATAGCTGGCGCGACTGGTCATGATCACACCGCCGTCTGACAGATCTTGCCCCAGCAGTGCGCCAATCAATTTATCCAGCGCATTATGCCGCCCCAGATCCTCGCGCACCGTCACTACCTGACCTTGCCCGTTCACCCAGGCCGCAGCATGCATGGACCCGGTCAGGGCATTGACCGGCTGCAAGCGCTGCAACGATTGAAATGCCGCCAACAGTACCGACCGGGAAATTGCAAAGTTACGGGTCTGTGAGGCTTGATCCGTTTCGAGCCCGGCCTCAAAGGCATTCAGACTTTCCAGCCCGCACAGTCCACAGCCGGTACGTCCGGCCAGAGTGCGGCGTCGTTCCTTCAACTGCGCAAAACAGGAAGCGGCAATGGTCAGGTGAATTTCGATGCCGACGTCCGGGTAATCAATCTGCTCGATGTCATAGACTTCCGAGCGCTGATTGATGATGCCTTCGGAAAAGCTGAAGCCAAGCGCAAAGTCGATCAGATCGAGTGGTGAGGCCAGCATCACCGCATGTGAAATGCCATTGAACACCAGCGCCACCGGCACTTCACAGGCAACCTGATCGGTGCCTTCAGTGAGTGCGCCACCGGCATAGCGCCGAATAACCACACCGACCGCACCCTTTCCCTGTTGCGCAATATCAGGATCTGGCGGGTCGGGTTGAACTGGCATGATGGCGTAGGGTCAGTGAAACAGAAGCAGTGCTTTTTGCAGGGTAATCCAGATACCGAACAACAACGGAATACCGACAGCCGACCAGGCCAGAACCAACGTAACCGACCCGGCACCACCAGTCGAATTGCCAGCCACCAGCACTGAGGCCGCGGCCTTGTCGTGCGCCAGTTTGCGTTCCTGTGCCAGTTCTTCATCGGTCATGAATTGGTCAGCAGCCACAGGACGCACCAGCAGATTACAGATAAAGCCGACAATGAGCATGGCGGCCAGCACATACATCGTCACATCATAAGCTTGCGCCTTGGCCACGCCATGACTGAGCTGATATTCGCGAAACGAGTTGACCACCAGTGGTCCGAGCACGCCGGCAGTGGACCAGGCAGTCAATAAAATACCGTGGATTGCGCCCACCATCTGCGATCCGAACATGTCGGCCAGATAGGCCGGAACGGTCGCAAAACCGCCGCCATACATCGAAAGAATAATGCAGAACGACAGTACGAATAACGCCAGGTGCCCACCTTTTCCGATCGCGGGTATCGATGCATACAGAATAAAGCCGATAGTAAAAAACGCGAAATAAGTCATCTTGCGACCGATCCGGTCGGACAGCGACGCCCAGAAAAAACGACCACCGATATTAAACAGCGACAGCAGACCGGTGAAGCCGGCTGCAATGGTGGCGATCTGGGCTTTCTGCGCCAGGCTCAGATCATTGAAGCCGAGGTCAATGCCAATCAAATGTCCGCCGAACATTTCCTGCAGCAAGGGTGAAGCCATGCCGAGAATGCCGATACCGGCCGTTACGTTCAGGCACAGCACCGCCCAGATCAGCCAGAACTGTCTGGTTTTCCACGCTTTGGAAACGTGCACATGACTGTGCGTGATCATGGTGTTGCCATCTTTGGGCGTCGGTGCAATCCAGCCTTCCGGTTTCCAGCCGGTGGCCGGAATCCGGTAGGCAAAAGCCCCACCCATCATGAACACAAAATAAATCGCTGCCATGGTCAGAAAGGTTTCCCATACGCCGACCGAACTGGCGCTGGCGTAATGACGCATGAGCCAGTCAGCCAGTGGTGCGCCAACCATGGCGCCACCACCAAAACCCATAATCGCCATGCCGGTGGCCATACCGCGCCGGTCCGGAAACCATTTGATCAGCGTCGACACCGGCGAGATATAGCCCAACCCGAGTCCGATACCACCGATCACACCGGCGCCCAGCCACAACAGCCAGATCTGGTGCACATACACACCGAGCGCCGAAATCGTCAGACCGCCACACCAGCACAGTGCCGACACCACGCCGGCCTTGCGCGGACCGGCATGTTCCAGCCAACCGCCCAGCAATGCCGCAGAGCAGCCCAGAAAAATGAAAAACAGTTGGAACATCACGACCAGAGAGGTCATCTTCCAGTCGCAGGTAGTGGAAAAGATTTCAGCAAAAAAACCGATATCCTTGGGACAGGCGACGGAACTGGTAATGCCGATGGCGCGCGTGAGCGGCAGCCAGAATACCGAAAAGCCGTAAGCCATACCGATGCATAAATGAATTGCCAGAGCTGCCGGCGGCACCAGCCAGCGATTGAAGCCCGCACCGGCCACGATGTGCTCTTTGGCGAGGATCTGTGAAACTGTCATGTTGGTCTCCTGATTATAATTTTATGGATATTTATCATTGGCAACTATTATGTGCCGCAATCATGCCCCAAACCAATTAAGATGACAACCTTTGCCTGATTAAATTGTATTCACATGTAACACTGCCTATCTTGGCACCGATCAGTTCTATCAACCTGCCGCAACCCCTTTGAGTAATTTGAATGAAAATGAATCTGGAGCCGCACCGCGAAAAAATTGTCAATGATCTGACCACTCAGGGCTGGACCGTACTCGATGATTTTTTTGACCCTGAACTTATTGTGCAACTGGCGCTTGAATGCTGCACCCAGCATCAGCTCGGATTGTTAAAGCAAGCCGGAATCGGTCGCTCTGACCAGCTTGTAGTGGAAAAAACGATACGCAGCGATCAGATACGCTGGCTCGAAACCGGAATGTCCGCTTCTGGCGATGACTATCTGGAGCAAATGGAATTGCTGCTTCGATATTTTAATCGGCAGCTGTATCTTGGCTTGCAGGACTCTGAGCAACATTTTGCGTTTTATCCCGAAGGTGCTTTTTATCAAAAACATCTGGACCGCTTCAGGGATGAAGACCGGCGTACGGTGTCATCGGTACTGTATCTGAATGCCGACTGGAGGGATGGAGATGGTGGTGAATTGCGCCTTCATCTGGAGGATAAGGTTATGGACATTGCGCCGCTGGCCAACCGCTACGTGCTGTTCATGTCCGCGCAGATTGTGCATGAAGTCATGCCAAGCAACACCAGCAGATTATCGCTGACCGGCTGGTTTAAACGCCGGCCATAAAAAGACCTGACACCGCGGCAACAGATACGTCAGGCCATATTCTCTGTGATTATTCTTCCTGTTCGGCCGGCCAGTCGCGGATATAGGCTTTGAGCATTTTATTTTCAAAACTCTGCGCTTCCAGCACCGCCTTGGCCACGTCATAAAACGAAATCACGCCCTGCAGTACCTTGGCATCCATGACCGGCAGATACCGGGCATGCTGTTCCAGCATGACGCGCCGGACTTCATTGATTTCGGTTTCAGGTGTGACGGTCAGCGGATGATCATCCATGTATCTGCGCACTGTGCCGGCGCCGAGTGCACCGCCGTTGGCATGAATGGCTTTGATTACTTCGCGAAACGAAAGCATGCCGGCCAGTTCCCCGAATTCCATCACCACAACTGAACCGATGTCCTTTTCTTCCATCATGTTGACGGCATTGATCATGGATTCATCGGGAGTTACGGTATAAAGAATATTGCCTTTAACCTGCAGAATTTCTGAAACTTTCATCCTTGCCTCCGCTTGTATTTGTTTTAAAATGTGACTCTTGAAAAAACAACCACGATACTAACGATATTTGGTGGGCCGGAATTGAACTTCATCAATGTTAGGTTGAGCGGCTGCGAATTCAATGTATCTTATACCTTTTGAAAAATCCAGCAAGTTATTCATTGCCAAAAGCATCACACCATCCAAGAAAGCTATCATGAGCGCTTCCGACTCACCCGGTTTTGACACACTGTCACTGCACGCAGGATCCACGCCTGACCCGACTACCGGCGCCTTTGCCACGCCAATTTATTTCAGCTCCTCCTTTGTATTTGAAGATTCAGATCACGCCGCCTCGCTGTTCAACATGGAACGCGCCGGTCATGTCTATTCGCGCATTTCCAATCCGACCAATGCGGTGCTGGAAGAACGCATCGCTGCACTCGAAGGTGGGGTTGCGGGAATGGCTCTTGCCAGTGGTCAGGCAGCGCTGCATGTCGGGCTGACCACGATCGCCGCAACCGGTTCGCACATCGTCGCATCGCGCGCACTGTACGGCGGCTCGCACAATCTGCTGGCCTATACCTTGAAACGCTTTGGCATCGAAACGACCTTTGTCGATCCGCGCGATCTCGATGCCTGGCGCGCTGCAATCCGCCCCAGCACCAAAGTCCTGTTTGCCGAAACGCTGGGCAACCCCGGGCTCGATGTGTTGAACATTCCTGCCGTGGCCGCACTCGCGCATGACCATCATCTGCCTTTGATGCTGGACTCGACTTTCACCACACCTTATCTGTTGCGCCCTTTTGATCATGGCGCCGATCTGCTGTTTCATTCAGCCACCAAATTTTTATGCGGGCACGGCACGGCCATCGGCGGACTGCTGGTGGACGGCGGGATCTTTGACTGGCAAACGGCGTTTGACGCGACCGGCCGGTTTGCCGAACTGTGCGCGCCGTATGACGGATTTCACGGCATGGTATTCAGTGAGGAATCCACCACGGCCGCTTTTGCGCTGCGCGCCCGCCGTGAAGGCTTGCGTGATTTTGGCGCCTGCATGAGCCCGCACAATGCCTTCGCCATCCTGCAGGGCATCGCAACACTGTCACTGCGCATGGATAAACACATCGCCAACACACGCAAAATTATTGAATTTCTGCTTGGCCATCCTGTGGTGGAATCGGTCACCTATCCGGAACTGGACAGCCATCCCGATTACGAACTGGCCAAACAGTTGCTGCCCAAAGGCTGCGGCGCAGTCTTTACCTTTGCCCTCAAGGGCAATCGTGCTGCCGGTGTCCGGCTGGTTGAAGCGCTCAGGGTGTTTTCTCATCTGGCCAATGTTGGCGACGCCAGGTCGCTCATCATCCACCCTGCTTCCACCACACACTTCCGTGTGCCCGCCGATCAGCTCTCGGCCGCCGGGATCAGTGAAGGCACCCTGCGGCTTTCGGTCGGACTGGAAAATGCCGATGATCTGATTGCCGATCTGGACCAGGCATTAAAAGCTGCCCTGAAAGGAGCCTGACATGATCATCCAGATTCAGGACAGTGAGGCGTACTGCTACACGGCCGGCAAAGCATATAACCCGGCATTACCGAGCGCGGTATTCATACACGGTGCGCAGAACGATCATTCGGTCTGGAGTGGGCAAAGCCGTTATTTCGCGCACCACGGTTACAACGTCCTGGCCCTCGACCTGCCGGGCCACGGCCGCAGCGGCGGCGCGGCGCTGGCTTCGATTGAAGCCATGTCAGCCTGGCTGGTTGCGCTGCTCGACCGGATCGGCATCAACCAGGCCAGCCTGATTGGCCACAGCATGGGATCGCTGATCGCCCTCGAGACGGCACGCAGCGCACCGCAACGGGTTGCCAACATCGCGCTGCTGGGTAATGCCTACCCGATGAAAGTCGCCAATGCACTGCTTGCCATGGCACGTGATGATGAGGCCAGCGCTATTGACATGGTCAACAGCTGGTCGCACCTGAACAGCTGCCAGAGTACGAAGAACCCCGGTTTTAACCTGCAGGGCAATGCGCGAGCGCTGATGCAGCGCATGTCACGGATCAATCCGGCCCTGTTGTTTTACAACGATTTTTCAGCGTGCAACAATTATCAACAGGGCGAGGCGGCAGCGACTGTCATCCACCAGCGCGCCATTCCGACGCTGTTTGTCATGGCCGCCCAGGATCGCATGACGCCGGTCAAGGCCAGTGCCGCACTGCGCGTGGCACTGGCCGAGGCACGTGTGACTGAAATTGCGCAATGCGGACATTCGATGATGACTGAACAGCCAGATGCAGTATTGAAGGCGTTGAAGGATTTTTTGTGCCAATGACATACTCCTGTCAAATTTGATGGTCATAATCGGTCAATTATCGGGTCAGAAATTATTATGTACAGAAGCCACAAACGGTTGATCATCCTCGATGCAGATGGCACAACAGTGGACGCCTTTTCGGCGATCACGTCCACTTTTTCCCAGCATGGCATGTCGCTGGGCAACGAGGAAAATTTTCAGAAACGTCACAACATGTTCAAATACATCGGTGGCATCAAGGATTTTCCGCGCAATCTCAAAAAGCAGATCAGCAACCGCAAAATGCTGATCGAAACGCTCACCGAAGTGTATCGTGACGAGGCACAACTGTATCCCGGCATTGCCGAACTGATCCGGCGTCTGATCGACGCACCGGATGTGATCGTCGGCATTGTGACCCGCAATATCACCAACAATCCGCTCGACACCCTGGGAAAACTGTTTGCCCGTCACGATATTGATGTCGCCGAGCTGGATTTCATGCACCACATTCCGATCAGCCAGAACAAGGATCGGGCCTTTCAGGAAATTCGCGATCTGTTCGGCGTCAATCCGACGCTCAGTTATATCTGCGGCGATGAGCACAAGGATTATCGCGCGGCGCAGTCAAGCGGCATGCATCCGTTCATGGTGTCGTATGGTTTTGAAGATCATCGGCGTCTGACTGACAAATTCAAGATTCCGGAAATCCTGATTGCACGCACTCCGGCCGAATTGTCGGCCAGAGTGACGCATACCCTGAAGCTGTGATCGGGCTCGTTGGCTGGGATGCAATCCAGGCATTGCAACGGTTGATGCTGGGATTGCATCCCAGCCTACAGTAGATACGAATATCCCATCAATATAAAACCCAGCACGCTGGCAATCCAGTATTCCACCGGCGCGCCCATCCACCAGTTTTTATGCCAGAAGGCATGTTCCGGGCTGAATTTTGACAGTCCAAAATCCGGGTTCAATACAAACCATAAAAAATCCTCAATGACCCAGAACAGCATGATGGAAGCCAGCACCCTGCCTTCCAGCATCCAGCTCAGCTCGCCCATCATGGCCAGCGGAAAATGAAACAGCAGCGCGATAAAGGTAAAAACCCAGGCGTGATAACCGGTCATGGCACGACCACCCCAGAACAGAGTCAGCAGTACATGCTGCTCAATGCGCCAGGTCGGCAGACTGGTGGCCCAACCGGCCCCACCTTCGATCTGGATTTCAACCTTGGCAAAGAAAAATCCCAGTACCAACACATAGACAAACAGTAAGACGAAGTGAAACAGATCAACATGCTGCAAAAGTGAACTCATTTATTGTTCCAGTATATGGGTTAAGACCTGATGCGCCGCGCCGGGTCTGGCGTGCATCAGCAGATTTTTTCGCATCAGGGCAAGGCGCTCCGGATCTGCGATCAACTCACGCAGCTTGTAGTCCAGCGATACGATGTCGTGCGCTTTCTGTGCCGCGCCGCGCTCCATCAGATAATCGCCGTTGCGCTCTTCCTGTCCCGGAATTGGATCAACCAGCAGCATCGGCAAGCCCATGATCAGGCATTCCGAGCTGGTCAGGCCGCCCGGCTTGGTGACCACGATATCACTGGCGGCCATGAGTTTTTCTATGCAGCCGGAGTAGCCCAGTGCCACCAGTCGGGCCGGGTTACTTTGTGAGAGCTGCTGCAACTCAGCCAGCAGTTCAGAATTATTTCCTGCAATGGCAATGAGCTGCAGCTGCGGCGCGGTTGTGAGCAGGCGTTCGGCAATCTCGGCTACGCTGCCGATTCTGGCTCCACCACACAGCAGTAACGCCGTGGGCAGGTGATGCTGCAAATTGAGCGCATCCCGACAGGTCTGGCGATCGTGATTTTCCAGGAACACTGGCGCAACCGGAATTCCGGTGACCTGGATCGCCGATTCAGCCACGCCATGTTCACGCAGTTTAAAGGCGACTTCATGATTGGCCGCGAAATATCCGGTGACATGCGGCTGCACCCACAGGCTGTGCAGATCGAAATCGGTTATCTGCACCCAGAGTGGACAGTGCAGCCGTCCCCGGCTGATTTCGCGTGACAACAGATCGGCCGGCAGAAAATGGGTGCAGATAATGTGATCAGGTTTGAATTCGGCAATCTGCCGGATGAGCTTCCTGGTGCAACGCTGTTCAATAAAGCGACGCAGCACGGTGCTCATATCGTTGCGCTGCGCCAGATCGGTTTTTTTATACAGGTAGGCCCACAGAGCCGGGGCATGGTTGATCAGATGTCGGTAAAAATCACTGTAGATGCCACGGAATCCGCGACTGACCGTGGTCATGACATCGATATGCCTGACATGGACATCTTTAAATTGAGAGGAACTTTCCAGAAGGGCCTGTGCAGCGCGCACATGGCCGGAACCGGCTGACACACTGATGATCAAAACGCGCTGCTCTGGCATGCCGGGGTTCCTGTTGAAGAAGCTTCACAAAATAACCCGGTACCTTAGCCAGCTTAAGTTACAGCATGATGACCAGTACTACGGGGTCGCCGTTCATGACACAGTCAACTGCCCTGCCGATATCGTCAATTCCCGTTCACACAGATCGGCCACCTTGCTGTCATGCGTGACCATGACCAGCGTTGAACCGCGTTCCCGGTTCAACGCAAACATCAGTTCCATGACCGACTCACCGGTTCTGGCATCCAGCGAACCGGTGGGCTCATCGGCAAACAGCAGCGGCGGCTGCGTGACAAAGGCGCGGGCCAGCGCAACCCGCTGCTGCTCGCCACCGGACAATGTCTTGGGATAGTGCTTCATGCGCCGGGCCAGTCCAACCCGCTCCAGCATGTGAGCGGCCATGTCGCGCGCTTCGGAGGCGCTGAACTGGTCACTGCGCAGTTCCAGTGGCAGCATCACATTTTCCAGTGCAGTGAGATGGCCCAGCAACTGAAACGACTGAAAGACGAAGCCGAGTTGATGCTTTCGCAGTGAGGCCCTGCCATCTTCATCGAGTTCATAGAGGTCCACGCCATTGAGCAGCACGCTGCCGCTGGTGGGCAGATCCAGACCGGCCAGCAATCCCAGCAGGGTCGACTTGCCCGAGCCGGACGCACCCAGAATGGCAATAGTCTGCCCTGTTGGCACCGTAAAATTGATGTTATCCAGAATGGTCAGTTCGCCCTGCGCCGGTTCATCAGCAACCGCAACACGTTTGCACAGATTGGTTACTTCGATGGCAGCAGGCTTGGTAGAATTCAGTTCTTTGAGTTGTGGATCAGGATACATGCAAACATTTCGCTCGATAGTCAGACGGTTTAATCAAGTGCTGATGTGCCTTTGGCTCATCAGCAGCGCCGGGATGGCGTATTCTGCACCAAAAACGGTTCTGGTAGTGGGAGACAGTTTATCGGCAGAGTATGGATTGCCGCGCGGCGCCGGCTGGGTTGCACTGCTGACTGAACGGTTGCGCGACAAAAAAATGAATGTGGAGGTGGTCAATGCCAGCATCAGCGGCGACACCACCAGCGGCGCGGTCAGCAGAATTGCTGCCTTATTGAACACACATCGGCCGGATGTCGTCATTATTGAACTGGGTGGCAATGATGGTCTGCGCGGCCTGTCGCTTCAGGCTACAGAACAGAATTTTCGCACCCTGATCAAAGATTGCCAGGATGCCAAAGCCCGCGTTTTACTGATCGGCATGCAGCTCCCGCCCAATTACGGACGCAGCTATACCGAACAGTTTCGCACCCTGTTCAAGACCATCAGTTCGGAGCAGCATGTTGCGCTGGTCCCGTTCCTGCTGGAGGGCATTGCAGAACATCCTGACCTGTTTCAGGCCGATCGCATCCACGTGATCGCCGCCGCCCATCCCCGTATTCTGGAGAATGTCTGGCCCTATTTTTATCCGCTGATTTCTGGCAAATGAAACATCCGTGGACTAGACTGACTTCGGATTGACTACCTGGAGGAAGAAATGGATTTACGTGCAGCTTATGAAGAAGACAAAGGCTTGAAGGAAAAATTTATTGCGGCCATCGAATCCAAATGGCAATTGGACGCCGGCATCATTTCCAAGGCTGACCGATGCACTTTAGGCAACTGGCTGCATGGCGAGGCGGAACGGAAATTCAAATTTCTCAAATCCTACAAACCCTGCATGGACGCGCACGATGATTTTCATACTCAGGCTGCCAAGGTTGCCAGGCAAATCATTCTGGGTGAATATGACGCAGCCCGTGCCATGCTCGAAGGTGGCACCCCCTTCAGCAAGGCGCTGGCCAACCTGGGAATCACATTGATCCAGCTTAAAAAAGACGCAAAGATCTGACAGGAAAGCGATCAGGCCATGGCAACTGACTTTATTGACTATGTCGCCGAACTGCTGCTGCCGATGGGTCACATACGCTGCAAACGCATGTTTGGCGGCACCGGCATCTATATCAATGACCTGTTTTGCGCAATCGTCGTCGCTGACACGCTGTATTTCAAAGGCGATGCATTGAATGAAGCCGAATTCAGGGCCGAGGACTGCCCGCAGTTCACCTATCTGAAAGAGGGCGTTGAATTTGCCATGAGGTATTACCAGGTTCCGGAGCAGGCACTGGACAATTCAAATGAAATGTTGCGCTGGGCCAGGCTGGGGCTGGCTGCAGCGTTGCGCAAATCTGCCGGTACCAAATCCAAAGAACGCGCCGGGAAGTCCAGATAAACCCTGACAAAACCGCATAATCCCCCTGCTTTCAGACCCCGCCTCCCATCGTTGACCTCCCGCTTGCCGATTCTCCCTATTGTTTTCACAAAGCTTCATTGCCAAAATCGCACCCGGTAATTTTAAACAGAATTATCAAGGCATGCTGTCAGTCGTCACTCTGTCAGGACAGTATTGGTTGAACTCTCTTTCGAATTCGATGCGTACCGAATTCCCGGGAATAAAATTTAGGAATAGTTAAATGAATGGAATATCCACCAACCCTCCGATCACGATCCTGTCGTTTCGCGTTGAATCCCGCACTGACGCCGTACCGGAAGATTACAACAATGCACTCGCCGAGTGGGCTGGTAACAGTCCTGACCGTCTCAAAATTGCCGAACAAATCAGACAACAGGTCGGTGAAAATGCACAGTCGCTGCACCTGCTGGACATGAATGTCTACGCTGAAGCCCCTCCCCTGCCACCTCTGGTGAATGAAGTCGTTTTGGGATTTACTTCAACCAACATCAACCACATCAAAGGCATCATCACCAAACTGGTCGACCAGGCTCTTGAAAACGTCCCCGATGATTACAGACTCGATATTTATATCGGCTCCGACAATGTCCTGGATAAAACAGAAGTACAAAATCTGATTAGCGACATTTACACCAACCAGTTAGCGACGACACGAAACGATATTTGCTTAAAACCTCTGGAGGAATACGATGCCGGTGCAATTACTTCTGACACATCGGCAGAAACAGTCGCAACGGAAGAAGAACACCTTGATTCATTCGAAGAATTCGACGATGAGTTTGAAGCCAGCTTACCCCACCCTGCGGTCTCAACCAGTGATACCAACCCAACTTCAGCACGCATGGCCGCCAATACGTGAGTTCAACGAATCGAAAAAAACAGGATCTGAACAGGTCCTGTTTTTATTTTGTGCAGCACTATACCCATTTAAAGCGTCGGGTGGCACCGACAAACAGCACCACAGTCCATACCGCAATGATCATAATTGACGGACTTTGACTGGCAAGGCTGGCACCATCATTAAAGACCGAGCGCAGCGCTTTGAGCAAGGGTGTCAATGGCAGCAAATCAGCCGTTTTTTGCAGCCAGGCCGGGGCTGCATCAAGGGAAAAATAGACCCCGGACAGCATCATGAGCGGCATAAACACCAGATTGGCCAGACCATTGCCGGCTTCGACGGTGCGGGCAAAACTGGCCAGCAGATAGCCCATACTGGCAAAACAGGCGGTGCCCAAAAAAATCAACACCAGCAGATCCAGATAACTGCCCTGGTTGTGGATGCCGAAAACCAGCGCGCCGACTGTGATCAGGGCCGCAGCAGAAAACACAACGGTAACCAGACGCACCAGCATCTGGGCCGACAGATAGACCGAGCGTGGCAGCGGCGTGGTCGCCAGGCGTTTGTAAATGCCTTTGACACGCAAATCGACATCCACCATGGCCACGGCAAATACCCCCATCATCAACAGATTGAGTCCGAGCAGACCGGGCAGCAGGAATGCGGCATAGGGCCCGTCATGATGCCCACCCGGGCTTTCCATCTGCAATGGAATGCGCGCAAGTTCACCGGAACCCAACGCGCGCGCCTGCACCATTAAGAATCCCTGCTGCACCAGCGATACGATGGGCATGCCCTGGGCAGCCAGGTAGGAATTCACGCGCAGCGCATAACCATTGCCGACACTTTCCAGCATGACGGGCAATTTGCCGCTTTTCCAGCGCAGTTCAGCCTGCTGCGGCGTGACTGCCTCAACCTGGACATGCAGTTCAGTCAGCGCTGTCTGCATGGCCGCATCGGCAATTGCACCGGGAGCCGACCAGACCAGCCTGGTCTGCTGATCGGCACCGCCGCTGAATACCGTGCCCAGCCCGAGCAGCATCAACACCGGAAAGGCGATCATCCAGAACAGCGCTGCGGGATGTCTCAGATACAGCTTAAGTCCCATTACGAACTGGCTCAGGAATATGTTTGCAATCATGATTGTTATCTCCGTTATTCGCGCAGGCTGCGCCCGGTACGCTGCAAAAACACATCTTCCAGACTGGCGCGGCGTACGTGTAGTTGTTGCATGGGCAGATCAAGCGACTCAACGCCGGACAGTATCGTTTGCAGATCGCGCTTGGGATCCTGCAGTGCGATAATCCAGTACTGATTTTTCACCTCGACCGGCAGGCTACACTGCAGGGAAAACGACGCTGCGTTCGGCGCCATGCCGGCAAATTCCAGTTCGGCATAACTGGGCTGATGCAGACTGGCGATGAGCTCACGCGGCGTGCCCATCTGCAGAATCTGTCCGTGATCCATAATGCCGATCCGATCACACAGTGCTTCGGCTTCATCCATATAGTGTGTAGTCAGGAGAACGGTGCGGCCTTCCTGTTTGAGCAGTCGCACCAGATCCCAGAAACTCTGGCGTGCCTGCGGGTCCAGCCCGGTGGTCGGTTCATCCAGAAATACCAGTTCGGGATCATTCACCAGTGCCAGTCCGAGAGCCAGTCTCTGGCGCTGGCCGCCACTTAATTTGCTCTGGTAAGCCCCGGCCTTTTCTTCCAGCTGCAGCAGTTTGAGCAAATCGGGTACGGAACGGGGATTGGCATAATATTGACTGGCCATGTCCAACACTTCGCGCACCTTGATTTTTTCATCGAGTTGCGTGCTCTGAAACTGCACACCGATACGCTGACGAATTTCCATGCCGTGCACACGCCAGTCCATGCCGAGCAGGTGTATGGTGCCGGCGTCGGGCTGCACCAGCCCTTCCAGCATTTCCAGACTGGTGGTTTTACCTGCGCCATTGGGGCCCAGCAGGCCAAACACTTCACCGCGCTGCACTTGCAGATTCAGACCACGCACGGCATGCACCGTTCCAAAACTTTTCACCAGCCCGTTGACTTCAATCGCCAGAGAGCTCATCAGCTTTTCCCCTGCAAATCAAACGTGCCGCCTTTCAATAGCGCCCGCTGATACGCCGGTCTGGCATGGATGCGTTCCAGAAAGCGTGTCAGATGCACCCGTTCTTTTGATGCAGCGCGTGCCTGTGCGGCTTCCAGCGGAAAACTCATCTGAATATCGGCCGCGCTGAACTGATCTCCGGCAAACCAGCCGGAACGCGCGAGCTCGGCGTCGATGAAATCCAGATGATTTTTTATATTCGGATCCAGATAACCCTGCTTCACTTTGTCCACGATGCCTTTGGCCACCGGCTTGACAAAAAAAGGCATGGGCGCAGTTTCGATACGTCGGAAAATCAGTGTCATTACCATCAGCGGCATGATCGACCCTTCCGCATAATGCAGCCAGTAAGTAAACTGACGCGCTGCCTGGCTGCGCCGTGCCGGTCGCAATTGATCATTGCCGTACGTGTCGAGAATATATTCAATAATGGCGCCGGTTTCAGCAACCGTGATATCACCATCAGTGATAACCGGAGATTTGCCAAGCGCATGAACCGCCTTCAATTCGGGCGGTGCCAGCATGGTTTTCAGATCGCGCTGATAGTGAACAATGTCGTACTCAAGCTCCAGCTCTTCCAGCAGCCACAACACACGCTGCGAACGGGAATTATTCAGGTGATGAACAGTGATCATTCTTGACCTTTCAATGTAAAAAATAATGCGTCGTGGAATACAACAATTTGATTTAAGCGCGAACGCTTTTGATCTGTGTCAATTACCACATGGCTACTTGAAGATATCATGAAGTCTGTTTAATAGAGAGAGTAAAAATCATGAAAAAGATTGCAATTGCACTTGTGTTGGCTTCTACCGGTTTCGCAACAACAACCGTAATGGCACAGGAAACTCCATGGCTGGTTCGTGCACGTGCCGTAGACGTTATACCTGCAAACAGTTCGGATCCAATCACCGCGCTGTCCCTTCCATCGGATGCCGTTTCGATTGCTAAAAAAGTGATTCCTGAAGTTGACTTCACTTATTTCGTTACACCGAACTGGTCAGCAGAACTGGTCCTGACTTACCCACAAAAAATGGATGTTTCCGTTGCGCCGGTCGGTGCCATTGGTTCAGTCAAAGTACTGCCACCCACACTGACAGCACAGTACCATTTCCTGCCCGCTTCCGATTTCAATCCGTACCTGGGTGTTGGTATCAACTACACCAACTTTTCCAACATCGATCTGAAAGCAGCCGGTATTCCACTCAATCTCAACAGCAGCAGCTGGGGCTATGCAGCGCAGGCCGGTGTCGACTACAAACTGGACAAAAACTGGTCACTGAATCTGGACGTCAAATATGTTGAAATGCGCAATGCTGTTTATGGCGCCGGTCAAACTCTGACCCATATTCAAATCAATCCAATGCTGGTTGGTGCTGGTGTCGGATATCGCTTCTGACAGATGCTGTAAATCGCACTGCAGCCACTGCAGTGCGCTGCAATTCAAAAGAGTTGCATTATAGCTGATGCAACTCTTTTGCCATTTTTTTGTAGGAATATTCCTACTATCCCTTCCCATTTCCCACAGATCGATTCAGCCATCGCTGATTTCTTTTGCAATTCGGTTCGGTGATACTTCAGTCCATGCCGCAACCACAACAATAATTTATGAACGTTTGCCTAGTTGAAGATTCCCTGCCGATTCAGGACCGCCTCAAACGCATGATTGAGCAGTTGCCGCGGATGCGAATCACAGGTCTGGCAGGCAGCATCAAAATTGCAGAGCAGCTGTTGTTGCAGCAACCAGATTCAGAAATACAGGCGGTTGTTCTGGACTCACAATTGCCAGATGGAAATAGTTTGGAATTATTAAAAAAAATTAAACACCAGAAACCAGAAATCAAAGTCGTTGTTTTCAGTAATCACACAACCGAAGAAAGTCGCCTTTTGGCCCAACGTGCCGGAGCAGACAGTTTTTTGGATAAATCGACTGATTGTGAATTACTCGTACAGCTTTTGCAGAATTGGCAGCACAATTTTTTTGAATCCACTACCAGAAAGTGAGAAGCTCATGTTACAAGAATCCGTCATGAACCATACTGAATCCACAATCCACCACAGCTCGGACGTTCCTGCCAGTGCTGCCTGGAACAACCAGAATAAATTATGGTCAACACTGGCTGAAGTCGGCGAGTTTCTGCATACGTCGGCACCGGACGCCATGCTGCGTGACAAATCACTGTTCCAACATCTGCACTTCAAAGCCGGTCAGCGCATTCACGCTCTGGGTCAAAATTTTGATTCTCTGTATCTGGTCAATTCCGGATTTCTCAAAACCGTGCTGTTCGATGAAGGTGGCAATGAACAGGTTCTGAACTTCCCGATGAAAGGTGATGTACTGGGCATGGACAGTATCCATACCACCCAATACACTTCTGAAGCGATTGCCCTTTCCGATTGCGACATCATTCTTCTGCCCTTCAAAACCCTGGTTGGTTTAAGCCGCAACCACGAACAACTTGAACAGGCGATCTTTGTACTG
>Ga0316224_1002455_pt1 | contig 17120 bp, 10 predicted proteins | sample TBH18013metaG_FD_206254 | JGI IMG/M metagenome (GOLD analysis project Ga0316224, IMG submission 206254) | Freshwater microbial communities from Trout Bog Lake, Wisconsin, USA - TBH18013 | ecosystem: Environmental > Aquatic > Freshwater > Lake > Hypolimnion/Profundal zone | place: USA: Wisconsin... | reverse complement strand
CGCGACTTAGTTTTATCGGTGCAGCGCCTTCCCCAACGGTCGGGTCAGACCAGGTGAATGCAGGGCCTCATACGCCTCAGTCATTGGACCAGAATTTTGCCAACCTCCGCGCGGCGATCGCCGCGAGCACCGGACAAATTCTTGACCCATTGTCGCTCTATCAGATTTACGGGATCGGACCGCTGGTTGCAGGAACCCTAGGCGACGACGGGCTTTTTGACTCCGACACCCAGGGCCGCATCGCCGCGCTTGCGGCCTTGGGTATTCCGCTGCAGGCTATTTCGGTTGCAATCTCCAGTAGCTCCGGTGGTGGTCCGGTTGCTTTGGCACTGTCGGGGGATCTGCTCTTTGCAGCCTCTGTTCTGGCCGAGGGAGGGCTAGTCGGGGTTGTTCAGGCTGACTCGTCGGCGGGTGGGTCAGTTCTTGATGCAGGTAGTCTTATGGCAGCCAACAGTTTGAGTTCGGATAACCTGATCTCGGCCTCTGCACTCGATATTGGTGGCTTATTAGGATCCTTGCTCGGGAATGGGCTGGCGAGCGCTTGTGCGCTTGACGGCGGGGTATTTTCCTATGCAGCTCCTGACTCTTTTGTACTCAACCCCGTAACCGGTGCTGTTATCAACACAAGCATTTTATCTAACCTGGTCACGATATCGGGGCTGGCAGGTACCGTACCCGTCTCGATCAGCGGTGTTTCAGGGTTCTATCGAAGAAATGGGGGGAACTGGACTGCTGCTGCGGGTGTAGTCGCCAACGGGGATACGCTACAGCTGTTTATAAATACACCGAACAGCTACAATAGTACAACGACGGTGACTCTATCGGTTGGCAGCTTTTCTACCGATTTCTCTGTTACGACCTTGGCAGGGACTGCTACTGGAGACAACCTGATCAGCAACTCAGTGCTTGACGCTGGTGGATTTGCGGCAGTGGCATCGACTCTGATTGCTGACGCTCTATTAAGCGGGTCAGCCTTAGACGCTGGTGCTCTTGTGGGGATTTTATCTGCTGATTCTCTGACTAGCTTCTCTGTTCTCGATGCCGGTCAACTTTCTGCGGTTCCTATAATTTCGCCCGATTCCTTGGCCTCCTCATCTAGCCTCGGCAGCGGGCAGCTGGTTGGAATCGCCATGGGCGATACTTTGGCGGGAGCTTCTACCTTAGCCACCTGCACCGTTTTCGGTATTCTCTCTGCTGATCCGCTGGCATCGGCATCAGCACTCGACCGGGGAGGGTTAACTGCAGCTGCTACAGCCCCTGCTGCGCCGACCGTCTCGGCCAGCAACTCCCCCTCTCAGTTGACCACGACTTGGAACCCAGTTAGCGGAGCAACGAGTTACAACGGCTGGTACGGTACATCTAACCCGCCAACAATTGAAGTGGTAGGGGTTAACTCCCCTTGGATCATCCTAAGCGGACTTACTCCAGGGGTTACTTACTATACAGCAGTATCCTCGGTTAACGCTTCGGGAGAGTCAGTAAAAAGTAACGCTGCTGCTGCTGCTGCTGCTGCTCCAGTTGGGATTTCAAGTAACGTTGCCGGTACTTATACTCACACCTTTACCAGCGACGTCTTCGTGACGGTTACCTCGTTGGCGGCGGGGGGCGGTGGTGGCGGCGGCAATTACGGACCAGGCAGCGATGGCGGGGCTTCCAGCATTACCAGGGGGTCCACAGTGCTGGCTAACGTTTCCGGCGGTGTTGGAGCTGATGGCAGCTATGATACCGGTGCTAACGGCAGCGTGGTCACCAACAGCATCGGCGCTACCGGAGGCTCTGCTGCAAATGGAGGAGTAAATTCCAACGATGGCACCGCATGGGGTGCTGGGGGTGAAGGCGCTACCTTGCTTAACGGTTCTTTCACCATAACGGCCAGCTCCGGCTCTCCAGTTACCCTTACCGTGGTAGTGGGTGCCGGTGGCGTGGGTGGGGATAGCGATCAAGCTAGTAACTCCCAAAACGGCGGCGATGGCTGGGTGAACCTGTCATGGTAACGCGGACGGGACCCGATCCGGTAACCCAGACCAGCGAGTCGCGCATCACTGTCTGCCTGAAGGATGCGACATCCAGGGCGCTGGTCGAAGCCAAGGCCGTATCTTTAGGCGCTACCCTGGTTGATTTCAACCCGGAGTTTAAAACCATTTACCTGAGTGTGGCGAGCGGCAAGGTCTTCTCCACGCTCTGCATCCTGGAGGACCTGGAAGCAGTCGCGTGGGTCAACGAGCCCGTTATACGGTCCCGACAATCGCTGCAGGTGCCTGGAGAGCTGTTTGCGTCGCAAAAATCCTACCTCGATTTGATGCATATCGAGGCAGCCTGGACGGTGTGCGCAGGCGACCCCAACTTCATCATAGCCGATGTCGACTCCGGGGCTGACCTGACTCACCCGCTTTTGAAAGATCATCTGATCCTTCCCATGTATACCGAACCGACCGGAAGATATACCACCTACGACCTGTCGGTAAACGATTCACTGGGACACGGCACGGCAACTGCAAGCTGCATTGCTGCGGTGGCACCTTTGTGCCTCATCCGCCCCTACCGCATGACGGGTGACGGTAATAATATCGGCAATGAACTGAACAATGCCCTCAGTAAGGCGATAGACGATGGCTGTAAGGTGATCAACTGCAGCTATAATGGCGCCAATCCTTACATCACTATCAGCTCTATTAATAGTGCCAATTCTTTTACCATTCCCGGCAACGGTCTAGTTGCTGCTACCGGTAATCGGATATTAGTCTACAAGATGGGGCTTGACTACGACTCGACCGTTTATGGCACTATCACTGCCACAGCTTTAACAAGCGATGGTCAGCATACCCAAGTAACGGTAGATTGGGACCCCGGCCAAAACCATCAGTATCCCAACCAAACCAACCAATTCGATGCCTCTTATACTACATTCCTGAACCTCGACACTGATTCGGAACTGGTCAACAAGAAGGCCTGGGATGCTGGGGCTTTGATTGTCTGGTCGGCTGGCAATGACCACCTGACTGATGTAGGTGAGGTCTGTGGCCGCGGGCCTTATACCATCTCGGTGGGTGGTGCTGCGCCTACCGGGGTTAACGAGCCTACCCTTGCCTGGTATAGCACGGTCGGAGCCTGGGTCGACATCGTGACGGCTGGTTATGCGCAGAACGCTGATTTCTCCACTGCTAACCCCGGTTATCCGACCTATGACACCAGCATCTCGCCTGCGATAAATCCAGGAGGAGTAGAGGCATATTTTACCTGGATGAGGGGGGACAACCAGTTAAACCTGTATGATGGATCGATGGACGGCATTGTCGTTGGTATGAGAGCTTTTTCCATCTGGTTCCCTAAAGTACCGGTGTATGTCACTGCTCTTTCCGTTGCCGATGGTTGGGTAACGCTAAGCGAAGACATGATTTACAACTCTATCAACACCAACAATGTGAATCTGGTGGTAGATTTTGGTTTCCCCGTCATTGGAATGGTTCATGCGGGCTCCAATCTGATTACCGACATGTCCGCCACCACTACTATTACTCCCGGAGATCGTATTTATCAGCCTGGCATCATCCCGGAGTATGCCACCATTGTTTCGATAGACAGTGCCACCCAGATCACCATGTCAGATGTCGGTTTAGCCGACACCCCGACACCCATCGAGATCAATGCCAACAATGATCTGATGTACGGCTTAGAGGCCGGCACTTCGTTTTGTGCCCCTACCTGCTCCGGGGCAGCCGCACTGATCAAGATAAAGAACCCTGGCTTTACCACGGCGCAGCTGATAGCCAAGCTTAAAGGTACCGCCGACCCTCTAGCCCAGCCGTCCAACCACTATATTCCCGGCGGCTATAAGCTGCTGAATATGGCCGCTGCCCTGGGCTTTACCCCGGACCTCTTCATAAATACCATTCCGCAACTGGTCCTCGGTGACGGGGTCTTAACCGGAAGCATGAGAGCCGGGGCTACGGTAGCGGGTATCTCGGGTGCGACCTTCGGGACGCCGAGCTATCCCACCAGTAACACCTGGAGCATCCCGATCACCATCACCGATACCCCAGTTGTGATGCAAGCCAGCTATAACGGCTCTGTCATCAGCACCCTGAGTGTTGATCTGAATTCTGGTAGTACCACCTCAGATAGTACCCCCGCTCCTGATTCTCTTTATAGTTCATCAGTTCTCGCTCTAGGAGCCTTAGTAGGCTCCACCCAGGGTAATAGCTTATACTCAGGGTCATTCCTCTCTAATGGTCAATTACTGGATGCTAGTGGTCTCTTCCCTGATAGCCTCACGTCGGCTTCTTCCTTGGGTGCGGGATCGCTGGATGGGATCTTGGCGACGGATGGCTTAGTTTCCATTTCGTCTCTTTCTTCTGGGACCCTGGTTGGAGTAATTTCGCCAGATAGCCTGCAATCGGCATCAAATACGGGCACATCGACTTTAGTTGGGGCGCTTGCTTCTGACGCGCTCTTCTCAGCATCTACCCTCGATTCTGCGGTCGTATGCCGGCAGATTCTTACCGGAGCCGGTTCGATCCGCTCTCCTTCGGGAGAGACAACTAGGATGCTCAGTGGAGACGAACAACCTCTCACAATTTACCGCTACTCCGGTGGGACGTGGCGATAGGAGATTTAAAAAATGGCAAAGCACCTCGACGCAACTGTTCTTAACACTAAACTGGCCAAGATCGCATCCGGTATTCGCTACGCCATGCTGACCGTCGATCCGGCAAACTTTGGAGCGATGTCCAAGCTGGGTGAAGCGACCCTCGTTGCAGCCAGCAATAACGGAGTCGACGGCACATCCGGGGCTTATACCTTCGCTCCCGGCGCTTCCAATGCTAACGGTACCATAAACCGTAAAGTTACGGTTGCTGTCTCAGGCCAGATCACCGCGACCGCCACGGGCATCTGCACGCACCAGGCTATCCACGATAACTCATCCGTCCTGCTCCTGGTAGATACTGTTGGCCCCGTGACCCAGACTGGTACCGCTCAGGCTGGCGCTGCCTCTACGATTACCCTCGCTGCGGCAGCTTCCGCCACTGATAACATCTACAACGGCTACGGCGTGCGCATTACCTCTGGCACGGGAGCCGGGCAGGATCGCATTATCAGTGGCTATGTGGGTGCCACCAAGGTCGCTACCGTTAGCGCCGCCTGGACCGTCCAGCCCAACAGCACGAGCGTTTATGAGGTATTCGGCTTCGCGGTGACAAGCGGTGCTGCGTACAGCGTCAATTCCTTTTCCCACGAAGAAGGTCAGCCGACATAAAAATCGATTCTGTTGCTTAGCGCCTGATATAAAAAATGACCGCATCTAGGATCGCTCCATGATGCGGTCAAACTTTTCTTGGTATCGTCAAGAACATTTGCGCGGTTGTTTATCGTGCTTTTGTGCTAATGTTTATCGCGCCGCGCTTGTCTAATCAGGACTGGTAACCGGCGCAGGGATCCTCCGGTTGCCGGAACTTTCGCTAGGCGAAGTAAACGGCAGAGCGGCTCAACCTTTTTATTCCGCCGCGGATCGCGACGACGCGGTAGTTTCGGATTCTGGCCTCTCCCGGATTGTCTGCCACTCTCGACGAGCCCGCCAGGCTGGCGGGCAGCAGACTTCCGTCCACCTGGTGCTGTGCCAGTTGCTCGGCATGGAGCTTGTGGTCTATCCTGACAATGTCGCCGACCTGGGCCGCCTTGAGAGCGCCGCCCACCGCGAAGAGTGATATCGGAAGGGAGTTCTCATACTCGACGATGCAGCGTGCCAGGATGTCGATCTCACTCTCGAAGGTCCCCTCGGCGGCACTGAGATCGCTGTCGAGGACCTGGTACTTGGCCCGGTGCGTCTGCCAGGTATAAAGTGCCGCCAGCAGGAGCGCGAAGCAGATGAGGGCCGGCAGGATAATCTTGCTGACCAGCAGGACGAGGACCACGACGCCCAGTGCGACTGCGACACCTAGCGCATTCTTCGCGGTCTTGTCGGAATTGTCCCGCTCGCTTTGCAGCGGCATGGTGCGCGCTTCGCGTGATCCGCGGCAAAGGACGGCGCCGGCATTTTCCTGCATGAACTCCAGGAACTTGCGCTCATGACGGCGTCCGTCGCGGACCAAACCGAGCAGGGTTTTGGAGGCAAGCTCCGCGGCATAGGCGTCGAGCGCGCCCAGCAGCTGCTGCCGTTCGGAGGGCTCGGCCATCTTGCCGACAATGCTCCTTTCCGCAAGGAGCCGCTTCTGGATGCCGCGCACCAGCTCGTCGCGCAGTCGTTCCTTGAATCCCTCGTAGGCCCGCCGGTGCTTCTGGAAAGCCGGCGCGTGGTCCAGCTTGAGAATGCTCTGCGGACGGTTGTAAAAGGCCTGCTGGGCGATCTTGAAGGCCTGGTCGAGATCGCCCCGGTTGGCATACTGGCAGGCGAGCTCAAGCTTTGCCGCCGCCAGCTTCGGGGTGATCTCCGTCGCCTTTTTGGCATAGCCGAGCGCCAGGTCAAACTCTTCGAGCTTTGCCGCGGCAGCCGCCGCCACCATGAACGAGGCTGAAACCATGATGACCCGGTTGTCGAAATCTGCCATCTGGCAGGACATCAAGGCATGGCGCATGGCCTCGCGGCAATAATCCTTCCGCCCCGAGGTGACGAGCAGTCGCGCCAGCCAGTAGGTGGAGCGAAGGTCCAGCGGGCGATGCTCCAGGGCTCTCTTGAAGTGTTTGATGGCGACAAAGCGGTTACCCAGGTCTATCGCCTTGAATGCTTCACCCTGCTGCTCCAGTGCCGCGATCTCCGCCGGCCGGGCGAGTATCTCGGAAAGCTTGTCCAGGTCGATGTTGCCGCTGTCGAAGGCCTGGTCCTCGTGCCCCGGCTGGAAGCGCTCGAGGCTTTCCAGCTCCTCGTAGGTGAGGTGAATCGAGTCCGAGCCGGCTTCCTCCTCGGCACTGTCCTCTTCGAGGTCTCCCTGCTCCGGGGAGCCCGGCTGCTCCGTTTGCTGCTGGGCCCCGGAGATGCGTGCTTCATAGATGTTGGCCAGTGCACCCTCGAAAATCACCTGGCACAACTCGCCGGGGGTGTCGGTTCCGGAATAGAACGCGGAGGTATGGTTGTCGAGAATCTCGCGCTGCCAGGCTGCCAGCTTCGGGTCGGGGGACAGGGTGGCCAATTTATCGGCGTAGGACGCGCCGATGAAAAATGGCAGGACCACGGTCTGGGAGTTCTCATCAATGGCCGCCCGGTATTCCAGATGGGTGAAGCTCAGCTCGGCACCCGGGGGAGAGCCGCCATAGGTTTCTCCTACCAGCAAAATCATGACTTCGGCGGATTTCAGTTCGCCAAGGCACCTGCTGAGAGCCGGGCGCGGACCCGCGGCGTTGTCGTTGAGGTCTATGGCCTGAAGCGGAAGCCCCTGGAAGCTGTTGATGCGCTCCCGCAAGAGCCCGCGCAACGCGGAAAACTCCTCGAATCGCGATGCGATGAAAATCTGTGTCTTCGTTATAGCCATGGTTTCCGTGCTCCTTGGGAAAATTCGATCACCCGATCAGGTAACGGCAATCCTGCTCTTTTCCGCCCGCTCTCCGTACCTCTCCCGGCATACGGCCCAACCCCTCTTCCATTTCTCCAGCCACGAGTCACCCTGGAACGGATTGCCGGAGGACCTCTTCCGGTAGTCCCGGACCATGAAACGACGCGTCGCTCATGCTGATCGGAGGGTTACGGTACTCGGCGCAAGGCCCGGGTGAGAACGCAGTTGCCGACCCGGGGTTTCCAGGGCGCGGCGCTTGCCGGGGGCCGTTGTGATTATGAATATCCTGTCGGGGTAGACCGGGGGGGATTGCTGAGAAAGTGCGTAAGCGGTTGCGCTGATGATCTGGGGAGTTGGCCGGAGACAAAAACAAAAACTTCCCTAAAGGCTGTATATTGCATCGCTCCATCCCCATGAATCCCTCGTAGTTGTTGGTTAATAGCACACTATCAGGGTCAAATCAGTAGAATTAATCTTAGTTTCCTCAAAGAATGCGAATTTTTTGTTCTGATAAAACTTTCACAGCTCTTTTATCGGCAATTCAATGATATAGCACTCAAATTTAAAGATGAACGGTTGATTCATAGCACACTAATCGAGCCAATTTAAAAAATGAAACATTTCCTACGAAAGGTTCCGTCATGAGATATTCATCGAAACGTTTCTTTTTCGCTCTCAAGATCGGAACTGGCTATAAAGCTACCAATGCAATTCAATCAATCCGGAGGTAGCACATGAAAAAATCGACGTTGATACGGATGGCCACACTCTCCCTGGCAGCAGCACTGGCATTACCCGGCTGCGCGGCGATATCGCACCGGAACCTGGAGGTTCAGGCCAAGATGAGCGACACCGTCTTCCTGAATCCCGAGGTTCTCGAATCGGGCAAACCGATCTATGTGAGGGTGACCAACACTTCCGACTTCCAGGAAATCGATTTCGGAAAGGCCATCAAGGATAGAATTACCGCTTCGGGGCGGCTGGTGACCGGCAATCCGAAAGAGGCCAACTATCTGCTCCAGGCGAATCTTCTGTATTTGGGGGAGGAGAAGAAGGACATGACTATGGAGGGGGCGGTGGCCGGCGGGGTTGGGGGCGTGCTGGGTGGCGCGGCCGTGGCAAGGTCCGCGGGCATGAACGGCTATGGGGGCGGACTCACCGGCCTGGCTATCGGAGCGGCGGGCGCCGGCATCGGAGCGCTGGCGGGATCCATGGTCCACGTAGACACCTACCTCGGCTTGGTCGACATATCCATCAAAGAGGCGGTCGATGGCGGCGTGAAGGGGACTGAAGTATCCGATACCACGCAGGGTTCTGCAAACTCGGTCCATACGGAACGCACCGTGAAGGACAGCCGACAGGAGTTCCGTACCCGAATCGGCGTGAAGGCGGTGCAGACCAACATAAACCGCGCAGAGGCCACCAAGAGTATCTCGGAGAGGCTTGCCTCCCAGATTGCCGGTTATTTCAAATAAGGCTTGCCAGGGAATAACCGGGGAATCGGGAGCGCCGTTAGGAGTCTCGGCCTGCACCTGCGAGTTGATCCCAGGTGCGGGCCGGACCGAGAAGACGGACGATGAGGCAGCGAAGCGCACCCCCCGCCCCCGGGCGGGAGCTCACCAGGGATACTCGTTCCAGGTAAGCCAGTAGTAGCCGAGCATCTTCATCATTTCCACGAACTGCGGCAGCCCCACCGGCTTCACCAGGTAGCTGTTGGCATGGCAGCTGTAGGCCCGGATCATGTCCGACTCCGCCGCCGAGGTGGTCAGGATCACCACCGGTATGCGGCAGAGGTCGGCGTCCTCCTTGACGATCCTCAGCACCTCCAGCCCCTCGACCCTGGGAAGCCGCAGGTCGAGCAGTATCAGGCCGGGCCGGGGCGCCAGCTCCGGTTCGCTGAACCCGGCGCGCCGGTACAGGTAGTCCAGGGCGTCCTGGCCGTCCGAGACGTGCACCAGCCGGTTCGCCATCCCGAAATCCTCGAAGTTGCGCCGCACGATCTCGGCATGGGCCGGGTCGTCCTCCACCAGCAGTATGGTAATCGGTGTCCCTTTCATGCCCTGCCTCCCGTGCTCTCCGCGGCGGACGCGCAGTGACCCGCTCCCCCCGTCAATCTCCTCATCTGCTCGATCAGGTCCGTGATGATGAGCGGCTTGGGGAGATAGCCGTCAAAGCCCTGCTCCAAAAGGTGCGCCTCGTCCTTCTTGGCGGCATAGGCGGTCTGGGCGATGACCGGGACGTGCCCGCCCCGCTCCCGCTCCAGGCTGCGGATGGCGCGCAACGCCTCCAGCCCGCTCATGACCGGCATCTGCACGTCCATCAGGATCGCATCGAAGGGTCCCTGGTCCTGCCAGCGCTCCAGGGCTACCTGGCCGTTCTCGGCGGTCACCACGCTGTTGCCCAGCTTGCTCAGTATCCCGGCTATCACCGTGATGCTGGTCTGGTCATCGTCGGCGATCAGCACCCGGTGCGACCGGTGGCTTCCCGGCGGCGGCTGGCTCTGCGCCCGGGGCGCGGCGCTTTCCGGGAGCGGGGCTTCCGGCCGGGTGTGCAGGGGGAGCTCGAAGGAGACGGTACTCCCCTGCCCCTGGCTGCTTTCGAACCAGATCCTCCCGCCCAGGGCCTCCGTCATGCGCCGGCAGATGGTGAGGCCGAGACCGCTGCCGCCGTACTTGCGGGTGGCCGACATGTCAGCCTGCACGAAGGGGGCGAAGATCTCGTCGATCTGCTCCTGCGCCACGCCGATCCCGGTGTCGGAGACCGAGCAGCGCACGACGACCTGCTCCGCCTGCCGGGAGACCAGGGCGAGGGCCACGCTGACGCCGCCCTTCTCGGTGAACTTGACCGCGTTGCCGAGCATCTTGAGCAGGATCTGCCGGAAGCGCAGCGCGTCGCCCAGCACCAGGTCGGGGAGCTCGGGGGCGACCTCGAGTGAGAGGGTGAGACCCTTGTCCCGGATGGCCGCCTGCTGGAGCTTGAGCGTCTCCTGCACGCAGCGGCGCAGCTGGAACTCCCCGTGCTCCAGCGCCACACCGTCCGACTCCGAGCGGGCCAGGTCGAGGATGTCGTTCACCAGGCCGAGCTGGTTGCCGGCGGAGGACATGATCAGGTCGAGGTAGCTCCGCTGCTCGGCGGAGAGCGGGGTGCAGCGCAGCATCTGCACGCCACCCATGACGCCGTTGAGCGGGGTGCGCAGCTCGTGGCTCATCAGGGCCAGGAAGTCGCTCTTGGCGCGGCTCGCCGCCTCCGCTGCCTCCTTGGCCGCCAGCAGCGCCTCGCCCGCCTGCTTGCGCTCCTGCAAGAGGCCCCATTCGCGCAAGGCGCGCGCAATGGAGCGGGGCATGCCGGCAAAGGCCTCCGGCGACTTCACCACGTAATCGAGCGCTCCCGACTTCAGGGCCTCCACCGCGGTAGTTTCGTTGCCGTGGCTGGTCATGATCAGGATCGGGAAGGGTGCATCCTGCAGCGGGGTGCTCAAGAGTTCCACGGCGCGGCCGTCGGGTAGGTTCAGGTCCACCAGGGCGATATGGGGCGGCTGGTCGGCGACTGCCGCGCGGAATTCCCCCAGGGTGCCGACTATCCGGATGGCTACCTTGAGGGCGGAGCCCGCCAGGGTACGCCGAATCGCTTCGGCATGGGCCTCCTCGTCCTCCACCAGCAAAACATTTAGGGTCGTTTCACTCATGACAATGCTCCTTGCAGCTTTTCTTTGATTGCGCCGGGGAGGGTGAACCTGAAGCAGGCCCCTGCCCCGCGCCCCTGCGACTCCACCCAGATCTTCCCGCCATGGAGCTCCACGACCCGCCGGACCAGCGCCAGTCCGAGGCCGGTTCCCTCGGCGTTCCGGTCCAGTTTCTCGAAGAGACCGAACACCTTCTCCTGGTACTGCGGCTCGATCCCCACGCCGTTATCGCGCACGAAGAAGACCGTGCCACGGCCGCTGCCCTGCGCGCCGAGCTCCAGGCGGGGCCGGGGCTGGTCCCCCAGGAACTTGCAGGCGTTCTCCACCAGGTTCTGCCAGATCTCCACCAGGCGCGCCTGGTCGCCAACGAGGGTGCAGTCGGGCAGCTCGGCGCGCACCTCCACGGCGCGCTCGGCGAGGGCGCCGGCCACCAGGCCGAGCGCCTCCTGCACCAGGGTGGCGCAGCTGACGGCGACCGGCGGGTTGACCACGCGCCCGACCCGGGAGAGTTCCAAGAGCTCATCGAGCAGCCGCCCCATCCGGTCGGCCGCGACGCGCATGAACTCCAGGTCCTGGACGACCCGTTCGGCGTGGGAGCCCGCCAGGTCACGCTCCAGGTATCCCAGGAAGGTCTTGATCGTCACCAGCGGGCTTTTCAGGTCGTGGGAGATCATGTAGCTGAAGCGCTCCAGCTCGGCGTTCTTCTCCTGCAGCTCCCGCTCCTTGTGGCGCAGCTTCGTGGTGTCGAGCAGCGTCCCGAAAAGGGCGGCCGGCTCGCCGTACCCGTCGCGCAGCAGCTCCCCGCGGGAGACCACGTGGCGCTCCTCGCCGTCGGGGCGCAGGATGCGGTATTGGAAAAGCTGCCCGTCGTGCCTCCCCATGGGGTCGCAGGATTGCGCGCACTGCTCCAGGTCGTCGGGGTGGCAGAACCTGGCGAGCAGTTCCATCCGGCTCCCGGGGAGCTCCGCACCCGGCTGGAGGCCGAAGATGCGGTACATCTCGTCGGACCAGTCGAGCCGGCCTTGCACCAGATCGTGGCGCCAGTGGCCCAGGTGCGCCATCTCCTCGGCGCGCGACAGGCTGCGCTCGCGCTCGCTTAAGGCGAGCTCCGCCTGCTTGCGCTCGGAGATGTCGTGCATCATGACCTGGATGGCGGAGCCGCGCCGGTCCGTGAAGCGGGTGGCGGCGACCTCGACGCAGCGCTCCCCGCCGTCGGGCTGCACGATCCTGGTCTCCGCCAGCGGCACCCGCCCGCCCCGGGCCAGCACCCCGATGCGCTCGGCCATGGCGGCGTGGTGCTCCGGGTGCACTATTTCGAAGGGCGAGCGCCCCAGGAGCTTGGCGTTGCTGGCGGCGCCGAAGAGCCGGACCGCCTCCGGGTTGGCGTATTCGATCCTGTTGTCGCGGTTGATGAAGATCGCCATGGGGGCGTTTTCCACCAGGCTGCGGTAGCGCTCCTCGCTTTCCCGCAGCGTCGACTCCGCCCCCTGGCGTGCCGTCGTCACCTCGCGCAAAATGGCGCGCACCGTCTCGATCTCGGCGATCTCCGGGCCGGGGACCGGGGGCTGGGAGGCGGCACCGGCCAGCGAGGCCACCGAGCGTGCCAGCCTGCGCCCCGCCAGCCCCCCGCCCAGGAAGCTGATCAGGGTGGCGCCCAGGACGGCCGCCGCCAGGGCCGCCGCCGCTCCGGCAATCGGGGCCCGGTAGCTGTCGCGCGGCTCCGTGAGGACCACCGACCAGGGGGAGAGGGCCGACTTGATGACGATGCGCCCGCTGGCGTTCCTTGCCTCCCCGCCCCCCTGGCTCGCCGGGAGGCGGCGGGCCACCAGTTCCCCCGTGCCGTCCAAAACGGCCAGGGAGCAGCCGGGGGGGATCGCGATCTCGTCCAGGGCTCTTTGGAACAGGCTGGTCTCGACGATGCTGAGCAGCAGCAGGCTCATGCGCCCCTGGCGGCTGACCGGCACGGCAATGGAAACCGTCGGCACCCTGGAGACCGGACCGAGGTAGATGTCGCCGACCGCGGGCCTCCCGGTCGCGGTCGCGCTCGCCACGGACGAGTGCCCCTTGACGGTCGGCAGGTCGGGGAGCCGCGTGCCGAAGGGGACGCGGGTGAGGAGCAGCATGTGCCGGGAGAGGTCGGCAAGCACCAGGTGGTTGTGGAAGCTTTGCTGGAAACCCTGCGCCTGCCGGTAGAACTCGTCCAGGCGGGGCGGGTCGTCCAAGAGGGGCGAGGCAGCGAGCACCTGCAGGGCGGAGATCCGTGCGGCGAGGAGGTTGTCGAGTGAGGTGGCGACGTTGCGGGCCAGGTCGGCCGCTTCCAGGTCGCGCAGGGCCTGCAGAGAGCGGACCTGGTCGACCGCGAGATACGACGAGAGCAGCACGAGCGGCAGCACGCAGATCCAGATCAGCCGGGTCAGGAACGATTTAAGGGACATACCTGGACCTTCCTAGCCTTTGCATCGGCGGGGACCGGCGGGCCCCGGCCCCCGGGCCGCCTTTATCTGACACGAAAAGACTCGACAGCTTCCCGCCAAACTCCGGCAACTTGGGAGGCTATATCATGTCCTTCGGCTGCATGTCGAGGTTTATTTAGGGATATAAAAAGAAAAAGGCCACTATTTACCGTGGCCCGGACACTATCTGGTTGTTCCCGTCAACGTTAAGTAAATTTCTACATTCAACCAAGAGAAATCTCTTGTAGTCTGATTCCTACAGCCATTCAGCTTTTGCGCCACAAAGTCTCGCAAAGGCAGAGGTGCCCGGGACTGGTTCAGTCATACAGCGTCTGTTCTTCAGTGTAATAGGTCTTTTTGGCGGCCACCTGCCCGGTGAGGATCGCAGCCCCGGTCGGGGAGAGTTTCGCCTTGGGTTTGTGCACCGCCAGATGTTCGCGCACCTCGCCCGACAGCAGGCCCGGATTGGTCTTTCTCAAATAGTCGGTCGCGGACGTCAGCACGGAATGGATGGAGGAAACCAGCGCGGCCGCGGCCTTTTCAGGCAGCTTCCCCGCGAGGGACTGCGGTGCGATCTTCGCGTGCCATAGGATCTCGTCGGAGTACGCGTTGCCGATCCCCGCAATGACGCTCTGATCGGTGAGCAGTTCCTTGATGGTGACCTGCGGTTTCTCCTTAATGATTTCCGCGAGCTGCTTTCCGGTGACCTTTAGGGCGTCGACCGCGCTGCCGTCCAGCTTCGGATTAAGGGTGACGGTGGCCAGCCCTCTGGGATCGAAGAGCACCAGCGACTTTCCGTCGTCGAAGCTGACGGTCAAGACGGCGGAGGGCACCTCTGCATGCTCCTGGCAGACCGTGAATCCGCCGGAGAGCATCAGGTGGACCAAAAACCTGTCCCCGCTACCCAAAGTGAAGAGCAGCGCCTTCCCTTCCCTTTGGACAGAGCTGATCTTTTGCCCCGTGACAGCGTCGCGGAAAACCTGAGGATCAACATTGAGCCGTTTTTTCCTGTGGTACTCGGCAGCGCTGATCCTCTTGTTGAGCACGCTCTTGGCAAGCGACTCGGCGAATACCGTCAAATCCGGCAATTCGGGCATGGTACAGGCTCCTTCTTTTTTTTACCGGCGCACCCTGCCGTCTTGGGGCGGGGCGAGCGAGGGCTCGGCACTCGCCGGCGCTTGCTGCTCCCTCATCCGTTGCTCCACCTGGCAATGGTGCCCCGTCTGCTTGGCGTGGCTCAGGGCCACCTCGTGGGCGGCGTCGTTACTGGGGAGCCAGTCCGTTAGCGCTCCGCAGCCATTGGTGCATTCGGGAAGATATTCGTACTCGGTATAGTCGGCGTCCATGGCGCGACCTCCCTATAGATGAGTTTATTCCAACCCTCTATAGCAAGCTTGTACCAAGGCGACTCATCTTGTCAAGTCCGTGCCTCTCTCCTCCTTGCCGGGCCCAGCTGCAAAAACTCCCCGGCACGGTGGCGCGCTAGTTGACAACGGAGACTATCCCCATAGACTTTTACAGTTAAGGAAACCTAACCAAAGGAGGCCTTCATGGCGACAACGACCAGCGATTTTTTGGTGCAGCGGCTCTATGACTGGGGCGTGCACAGAGTATACGGGTATCCCGGGGACGGCATCAACGGCGTCATGGGGGCGCTGAACCGCGCCAAGGAGCGGGTGGCGTTCATCCAGGCGCGCCACGAGGAGGAAGCTGCCTTCATGGCCTGCGCCCATGCCAAGTTCACCGGCAGCCTGGGGGTGTGCGTGGCGACCTCCGGGCCGGGCGCCATCCACCTGCTGAACGGCCTGTACGACGCCAAGCTGGATCACCAACCGGTCCTGGCGATTGTCGGGCAGCAGGCGACCACGGCCCTGGGGGGCGACTACCAGCAGGAGGTGGACCTGGTCTCCCTCGCCAAGGATGTGGCGGGCCAGTACGTCCACATGGCGAGTTCGCCGGCCCAGATCCGGCAGCTGATCGACCGCGCCGCGCGGATCGCGCTGGCCGAGCGGACCGTCACCTGCGTCATCCTCCCCAACGACGTCCAGGAGATGGATGCGGTCCTCTCCCCGGAGCGCAAGCACGGCACCACCTTCACCGGCCTGGGATTCAGCCGGCCCGACGTGATCCCCAAGCGCGAGGACCTGCGCCGGGCGGCCGAGGTCCTGAACGCCGGCAGGAAGGTGGCGATCCTGATCGGGGCCGGCGCGCTGGCCGCCGGCGAGGAGGTGGCGGAGACCGCGGAAAGGCTGGGTGCCGGGGTGGCCAAGGCGCTGCTGGGGAAGGCCGCCCTGCCCGACGCTCTTCCCTTCGTCACCGGCTCCATCGGTCTTCTGGGCACCAAGCCGAGCTGGGAACTCATGATGGGCTGCGACACCCTGCTCATGGTCGGCAGCGGCTTCCCCTATGCGGAGTTCCTGCCCAAGGAAGGGGACGCGCGCGGGGTGCAGATCGACCTGAACCCGCGCATGCTCGGCCTGCGCTACTCGATGGAGGTGAACCTCCAGGGCGACAGCGCGCTGACGCTCAGGGCGCTCCTGCCGCTCCTGGAGAAGAAGACGGACCGCAGCTGGCGCGCAAGCATCGAGCAGGAGGTGCGCGACTGGTGGCAGGTCATGGAGGCCCGCGCCATGATGCCCGCCAACCCCATCAACCCGCAGCGCCTGTTCTGGGAGCTCTCCCCGCGCCTGCCGGAGAACTGCATCATCACCTGCGACTCCGGGTCGGCGGCCAACTGGTACGCCCGCGACCTCAAGATGCGGCGCGGCATGATGGCCTCGCTGTCCGGGGGGCTCGCCACCATGTGCCCCGCGGTCCCCTACGCCATAGCGGCAAAAATCAACTATCCGGAGCGCGCGGTCATCGCGCTGGTCGGGGATGGCGCCATGCAGATGCTCGGGATCAACGGGCTCATCACCATATCGAAGTACTGGAAGGGCTGGAGCAACCCGAACCTGGTGGTGCTGGTGCTCAACAACCGGGACCTCAACATGGTCACCTGGGAGCAGCGCGTGCTGAACGGCGACCCGAAGTTCGACGCCTCCCAGGACCTCCCCGCCTTTTCCTATGCCCAGTACGCCGAGCAGCTCGGGCTCAAGGGAATCGAACTCACCGATCCCGGCCAGATCGCTGCCGCCTGGGAGAGCGCGCTGAGCGCGGACCGCCCTGTCGTTATCGACGCGCACTGCGACCCGGACGTCCCGCCCTTGCCGCCGCACATCACCTTCGAGCAGGCCAAGGGCTACCTCTCCTCCATCTTCAAGGGGGACCCGAATCTCGGCGGGATCGTGCGGCAGTCGGCGCGGCAGATGATGTCGTCGTTTCTCTCCAGAAGCGAGAAGTAGCAGTAGTAAAACTAAGGACTTGGCGGGGCGGTAAAAAGGCTCTGTTATGCAGAGTTGTTGTTTTTTCAAGTGCGTAGGGTGGGCACCCCGTGCCCACGCGGGGTGAATGCGGACGCAGCTCACGGGCGAACACGAGGTTCGCCCCTACAACTCATCGCGC
>Ga0316224_1002451_pt1 | contig 17143 bp, 26 predicted proteins | sample TBH18013metaG_FD_206254 | JGI IMG/M metagenome (GOLD analysis project Ga0316224, IMG submission 206254) | Freshwater microbial communities from Trout Bog Lake, Wisconsin, USA - TBH18013 | ecosystem: Environmental > Aquatic > Freshwater > Lake > Hypolimnion/Profundal zone | place: USA: Wisconsin... | reverse complement strand
ATATGCTAGACAAAAATTGATGGCTCTAAAATTACTTTACCGAACTTTTGCCCCCTCCAAGCCTCCAATACCTCCTTACGCCCCCTCCAAGCCTCCAATACCTCCTTACGTCAATATGTCCTCCCTCCTTTGTAAAAACTGTAATCAAACCGGTCATTTATCCCATAATTCCAAATGTCCTCAATATCATAAACAAATAGAAAAAAAACAAAAAACAAAACGAATCATAAAAACTACAGGTAATAATCCATGGATAAATTTTACCGTAATCAAACGAACCGGTACCAAAAAATCTTTACAAGATTTGAAAGCCGAATGGGATAAATTTACCGACGAACAAAAACTGTCGTACAAAGATAAAAAAGGTCCTCCTCCCCCATTTCCTGAACACCTATGTTACGGTCCTCCCCCTCCATTTCCTGAAGAATTATTAATAAAGCCCAAAGAAAAACAAGAAACGCCTGAACTCTCTAACAAAGCCGAAGGCGCAAACCAAAAAGAATTAGTCGCCGAACTCCGTCAAACCATATCAAAATTACAATCTATAGCATTCAAACTCAATCTAACATTATAAAAAAACAACCCTAATGTCTTTTTTACACTATCAAGAATAACTGGTCCAATTTAACCGCTCTAGAAATCGCCGTATACAATAAGCAATAATTAAACGATATCCCACGAGTATCAATAAATATTTTTGTCCTAATCGTACGTCCCTGAACCGAATGTATGGTATAACCGTGTCTTAACTCTGTATTTTTACCCATATCCTCAAACACAATATCGCCTTTCAATACAGCCTTTTCGCCTTTTAACGCCTTACATAACTCGGTCTTTTTCTGTACGATGACACGGTACTTTTTCAAGTCTTTGAACTCCAAAGTCCATTCATCGCATATTTTGTTAGGTCCGCATAATATCCAATCATCAACGGTATAATTACTTTTTACGAACGACTTATCAACAATTCTAAGTCGGCTCTTACAGTAATCCAATAATAACTTAACATTACCGTAATTTTTAAACATTATATTCCTCAACTCAACTTTTAACCTACGCAACAAGTCACAACCTGACCTATAATCCTCCAAGAACTCAATCCTATCCATACTACGAACATCAAGATAACCGCCGTCCATAATTGTTTGAAATGGTCTTCCTAATTTATCAAAATCGCCTCCAAATATTTGTCGTATATGCGGTGATAACTCCTTACAACGCTGTAAATGGTCTGGCGGTAACATAGTCGCCTCGTCCCAAAATATTGTACTCGGTAACCAAGCGCCTGGCTCCTCTAACATCTTAGGGCAACCAATCCCTAATATTTGATGTGGTGTAGTAGCCCAACCGCCGTATTTATTACGAAAATCTACATTCGCCGACCACATAGGGGCTGAATAGAGTAATTTTCTAATACGACTCGCTTTATGAGATTTACCTGAACCACCGGCGCCGGCGTACAATCCACCGGCAAATAAATCATTACATACAACCTCCCCTTTATCAAAAGTACAACTGTTAAACATATTCACTGACATAGGAAATGATGTTTTCAAACACTCTTTTTCCCTAAATATTTCGCTAAATTGATAGTTTCCACGATAAACAATGGAATCCAATTTACACGCAAACAAGTCAATCAAAGATATTTTACTCATTTCATCAAGCATTATCATTCGCATATAATTAGAAATGAACGCAAATATTTGCGGGCTATTATCGTAACGCTCCAACGCAATATACTGTACCCCACAGCCTGGTGGATTCTTCATGTCTTTTACCTCCTCTCTCAAGCGTCGCATATTAACACCGTCAATTCTAACATTTTCGTAGCAAGATGAATCGTATTCCCATCGTATGTTCTCGCCCTGATTCACCATATCTACGCATAACTTATAATCGGTACAGTGTCTAATTATACGATTTTCACTGGCGTGATTCGTCATACCGCTCCACAACGAATACAACGGAACACCTTTATCTCCTAACAATCCAGTAGAACTATCGTATTTTTGATAAAACTCCTCGGGAAAGTCAAAATGAAACTTACTACCGTAAATCCCATACTGTACTTCACAAGTAATCCAACCTTTATCAACGAACATTTCAATCATAGGTGAAATCATCACAACCGATTTACCTGGATACAATCCACCTACCATCTGTATGAACGGTACAACGGTCAAAATTTTTACTTTATAAATACCAATGAATCGTCTAACATCCTCCATTGTAACCTCATCAACCCAGTCCCATACAGCGCCCAAGAATCCACGGTACCACGCACTTCTTTTGAATTGAGTATATCCACGCACACAATCCACCTCTTTTACCCCTTCTGGAATATCCTGAAATTTTACGTGGTTATTCTGTCTAATCGCACAATTTATAAAATCCCAAAGCGGTCTTTCACTTTTGAAATCTATCTTCATATACTTACGCCCTATCTTTTCGTTCAATGAATCAAATACCGCATCGTATGGAAACTCACAACGGTATTTAGCAATCGCAGTTTCAATATTTCGTGGTAAATCAGGCGTACCCTCGTATGTAAACGGCGTTTTGTCCTCTATTAACTGTTTCAATATTGAACGCATTTCGGGTATTCCAACAGTCGTAGGTGATGAATCGGCTAACATAACGTCTACGTGATTCCAACGGGTATGTAGAAATTGAAATTTCCATCTTTGTCCCCCATTCAAAATCATCGTCGCTCTCTTATCGGCTCGTACAATATGTACTGTAGTCTCCATCGGTCCTAACTCTTTTATCAAGGCATCGTATGGAATACCTTTTTTGTATTTTTCGGCTAATTTCTCGCATTTACGAATGTTATTTTGTAGTTTTTCGGTACCTGATTTACTCGCCCCCTCCAACTTAGACACGTAAAATTCTTTTAATGGTTTGAAAATACAATGGTCTATGCCGTCGGCTAATAATTCCACCTCTCGTGCCTCTTTTATTTCAAATGCTGGATTCCATTGTAATGATGTACTTTTCGGTCCCTCAAATCCTGACTGACTAAATACTGTCTCGTCGCTCCCTCTCATCAAATGATACCACGCACCTGAAGCCCACCATTCATCGTTCGGTATGGAATTATTCTTTGTAAAATAACCCGTCTCGTCGCCGTTCGTCCATTGTATTGTAAAGTATCGTATAGGAATATTCTCTATCCATTCGGCTATCGCACCATTATGAATATCGTCAGGCGTAGCGTCCTGTAGTTCATCGGCAAATCTAGGATACGCTGGCTGATAAATACGGGTTAATTGTACGACCTGTAAAGGGTTTAATTCGTATTGTTTTTTAATATTTCTTCTCTGTAACGGCATCTATTAGACCGGGGTTATTAATCGCCCGGAAATGACCGCAAAATTCCGATCAATTTTTATCAAACCCCTAAATAAAATGCTAGAACAACTGAAAGCCTTAGAAAAAGAAATAAATGAACTAATCAATGAGTATAATATGCTCGTAAAATTAGCCCATATTCACGAATTGAAAAAAATAAAACATATCAAGTTTAAAAATCCACCTGACTGTATAACGATGTTGAAAGAAAGTATTTATACTGAAAACGGTAATTTAATACCCAATTGAGTAGCGTCCAATTTAGCCAATGGTAAAACATGTGCTATAGGCATTTTTGCCCCTACTACAATATCGGCTTTTTCAGCCTTTAACTTTTTTTTCGTAGCAACAGGTAATTTTTCCATTACCTCTTTTACGACCTCTTTAGGAATATCCGCAGGTACTGCCTCGGGAGTCTTAGTTTTACTCATTCGTTTTGTCTTTTTAGGAGTCTCAACCTCACGCTTTAACACTGCTACTTCTTCGCCTAATTTTTCATCTTTGCGCTGAGGCATCAATGCCCGGACCGCTTCGTAGTCAGCCGTGCCTTTCTTAGGAAATTTACCACCGGCTTTCATATGTTTAGAAACTGCTATAGCCCATTCGCTAGGTGCTCTCTTCTTTTTGATGATTTCGCCCTCCATTTTATTCTATCAAGAGCAATAAAATTAATCCCAACGAACGATTACATCTTTTATTTCCAGTTTTATTTTAGGCTTTTCTCTGTTCCTTTTTGTCTGTTCCAATCTAATACAGCGTTCACATAATCTACTCTCCCCCTGCTTTTTGCGCTTTTCATATTCAGCCAATGCCCTAAGTTTTTTCGCATCACTCTGCTTTTTATACTGTTCTCGGTTCGGCATTTCTACTCTTAGAAATCATATTCTTCCAGCCTAGTCACTTTCGGTTTCGGGGGCTTTCCCTGATTTATAGAAACAACGGGTTTGTATAAGTCTTTATAACAATTTAACAGCCAATTACATTCATCACGGCTCATTTTATGAGTATGACTCAAGAACATACGCTTAACTTTTATCACTTCCTGTCTCAACTCTTTTAGTGATGGTTCCATTTAATAAGGGGGACGATTTATCTATATCCAGTGCTACCTCACCAATTCTTCCACAACAATTACTTCTAATTCTCCTATGATTGATGACACCAAGTACAATACCAGCAACGCTAAGACCAAGACTAATATAGCCCATAATAGCATTTGTATCCATTTACTTATGTAATGATTTTATTTACCGCCGTCCAGAAGAACTTATCGTCCTGTTCTATACCTATCCCTCGTATTCCTAATTCTCTAGCGACTATGATAGAATTAAAACTTCCAGCAGTAGGGTCTAATACCAGTCCATCTTTAGGGCAGTAGCGTTCTAGCAACCACCGATACACCTCCTTTGGCTTTTCGGTAGGGTGATTATTTTTATGATGAGCCATCTCTTTTTTTAATGAAATTACGGATAAAGCACATCTAGTTGTTCCATCATTACCCTTAGTCTTATTAATTCCTGTATATGATTTTACAAGTGATGTATCAACATTACTGCGTGACCGCCAAGATGGATATGAACCTTCAATATCAACTCTATTATAATACGCTCCAGCCTTAGAAAATACATAAATCATCTCGTGAGACTTCATAGGTATTTTGTTCGCTAATAGAAATGATACACCAAATCCCTTATCCCAAACTAAATCGTAACGAAACCATTTAGGATTACTAGCAATCAACTCATACCCAAACTTTGTATTACAGAACATTAACACCGGAGTATGCTCATTTTTACACAAACGCTTTACCTGCTTCCAAAACTCAACTAAGTTTATTTTATTGTCCCATTCAACTCCCTTCCATGCCATTTTTTCGTATTCTTTTGGAACAAGTGACCCATACGGTAAATCACATATGAAACAATCAACACTTTTAGCCGGTAGTCCTTTCATAATCTCTAAACAATCACCTTTCAATAATGTAGCCATTCTATCTATCAAAAATATTTTAAAACGGTATGAACCCTGGTTGAGCGACCCCATTGATACTACTAACATTCAATTGATAACAGTTAATAGTACTAGCATTTATTTGTCTAGCAACTACATTACCGCCTGGAAATACATACTGCGATGCCAAAAATAACTGTCCTCCACTCTGTGAAATAACCGTAATATCATTCAAAGCACTCATAGCCAATGTTGTACCTGATAAAATATTTTCAGTATGAACCGTAGGGGCATATAAATCATTTGAAAAATTACCGGTATAGGCAGTCAATGATGATGTATGTAAACTATCAAAAGTAGAAATGTATTTTGTAATCGGTACTGAACCATTAATGGAACTAACAGTCAAAGATGATGTATTTAAATCATTGAGTGTAGAAATATATTTTGTAAGTACGGCTGAACCATTTACAGTCATTGTACTGAAAACAGCATTGTTACCAGTTATGTTCGCATTATGAATATTCGCCGACCCGTCCATGTAAATATCCCTACAATTACTCAAAACGGTATAGGCATTACTAAGCCCAACCGACCGACCCTGTATTACTAAGTCGTTTATACCACCGATTCCATTCCAGTACGGATAGACATTCGTCAAGTAAGTATCTGTACCGATTTCAAGTCCCAACGGGGCATAAATATAAACTGTTTCGGGTACGTTCGGTACTGAAGATGGTAGCCCGGCCACTATATTTACTCCCAATGAACCCTGAATGAACTGATATCCAAATAGTGATGCTATAGGAGTATTCACACCTGCGTATGAGTTTATTCCACCAGCATTAATACTAATTGCTGATGTTAAATTGGAAAGTCCAGCAGGAGTCAAAGCGCTAATATTTATTTTTCCCCCCTGTCCTATACCAGCAATAGTACCTCCCGATGCCGTTAAGTTCAAAATACCGTTTAAGCCCTGGTAACCCTGTTTAGCCTCTATGTTTACTATACCACGGTAGCCATTCTGCGCCGTAATGTTTAAATTCGTATTCAACCCGACCGCTCCCCCTCTATCCGATACAATATCTATTTGTCCCGCTGTAAGACCAATACCATAACCTGAATCCAATATTGTACCTGTAGGGGCGGTAATTGATAGATTAGAATTTGTAGTAATATTATGACCGTTCATTGTAACATCGTTCACCGCTGAATAGTTCGCCCAATTCCCCACATTAAAATTAGAACCACCATTAATATTCAAAGCGTTCAAGTTACTACAAGTAACAGTATTCGTACTGATGTTGTACGATTGTAAATTTCTCGCCAATACATTAACAGTAGAAAGATTATTGTTTGCTATTGTCGTAATTGTCGCCTTAGGAGCGCCCATAGATGTTAAAGCGGATAATGTATCTGTCTGGATATTCAGCGAGTTATAAATGTTTTGTGATGCTATGTTTTTCGCATTTGTAATATCGTTCCCATCCATATTCAATGTACTCAATGCCTCGTAATACGCCCAGTCGCTAATACTACTCAACTGAGCCAAAGCAGTACTTGTAACTATCGGTACTCCATTTATTAATAATTCATCATAGGTCGCTGTAAGAATAACATTGTCAAGTTCAATAGCAGAGGTAGATATCAAACGATTATTCCCGGCGCTTATATCACTCACAGCAGGATAAATACTCCATTCACGAATTGTACTACCAAGAATTGTAGAGTTTATCAATGGAGTCCCGTTCAATAATAAATCATCGGCTGTCGCTGAAACTGTCACTGATGATGTAAATGCTATAGGATTATTGTTTAATTGTACGGTAGAAATCGCTGGATACTTAGACCATTGTCTAGCACTTTCACTCGCTAATGAAAAAAAATAATTGTATTCCCCATTAGCATCCCTAGAATAAGCGTTTACAGTAGGTAATAAACTCATTTAGGGGGTCTAAGATTTTCTTTTTAACCAATAAATGGCTCTACAACCCGAAGCAATAGCATATCATACCGATAATGAAAACAGTTCCTATTTTTTCAATAATGCTACTGGAACCAATAATGGAGTAGCATCTTTCAATGATAGTAATATTTATTTCTTATCAACAAGTGCCATAGAGATACCATTAAATTATTCTTTTCAACCTGGAAAAACATACAATATTAACAGCCAAGTTTACACTTACCAGTACGGTGATAATACACCAGGTAGTAATGCTGACCTCGTCACTACTTTACAAGCGACCGGTACATCGTTAGGCAGTTCAGGCGTAAGAAGAAACCAAATACTCGTAGGATATCATAATTATAGCGGTTCTCCTTTCTATTTTGTTAATGATGCTGTTATTCAAAATGGTGCTTCTACTATTATGAATTTGTCAGTAGCATCACCAAATGGATTGAGTGGTGCTACATTAGCAGTACAAATAACAAACACTACAGTTCAACGATTAAATTAGGCACTCTGTGAGGCAAACCAAGATAACCCATAATCGGCATTGTCTACTGGAGCACCATTTGTACCACCACCGCCACCATAAACCCATACAACTATCGCATTAGAAATCGCACGAGCGCCAACTATCCAACAGTTAACAGCATCAGTAACTGGCTGAGTAGTACCAGCCTTTAACTGAGTTGTAACATTCAATGGAGTACCAAAGACTAAACCGGGTACTGAAATGGTCGTATAAATTGTACCATCAGCGCCTGTAGTCCAAGTATTATCGTACGAAACACCACTTTTGTAAGGAGTAGCATAGAAAAACTTTGAACCTGAGTCATTTGTAACATATGCCGATTCTGGCTGTACTGACATTTTTTAGGTCAAAGAAATTTTCTTACTCCCTAAATAAATGCCTATTTCACGCTCGGCGATAGAATCGGGTTTACAAAACATAGAACGAGTAAGTTCATCACCACTCCCCGGTTTAGTCAATCCAGTAACGGGTACAACGATAGGAGTAGCATACAATCAGCAAAACATAGGGCAAACCATAAGACCACCCGCTACCGCATTGTTAACCATTAGTAGCGAAGATAGATTTAAGAACTATACTGAAAAAAACAATTCTGTTCCAGGTTCTTATAACTATTCCCCATACGATTTCACCATTACAAAAAATGAAAGCATAATGAATGGTTTTTTTACTCGTTTAGGAGTTAGTGAAGTTGTTTTTCCAACTGGTGCTATTCCAAACATAGGACCAACAACAAATAAAATAGAAATACAATACAATTCATCAATTACAACACTTAGTTCAATAATACAGTTAAACGAAGGATTTTATACACCATCTACTTTAGTAGGTGAAATACAAGCAAATGTTAGGGGCACAAGTGATTTATTAAGTAGTTTTACTATGTTTTATGGAAGAGATGAAACTTACGAAACACCATTACCAGTTATCACATACGCTACGAATCATAGTACTGACACAGACATAACTGATATTTCATTTAATCCTCTACCTTATAATTCATCTTTGTATCCTTACAATGACAATACTCGTCAGTTATTTAATTTATTAGGATTCGGTAAATTTAATACTATTCCATACGCTAATGGCTGGTCTGGAGTAACATATTGTCAGGGTACCAGATATGTAGATATTGTATGCCCTCAGTTGTCTTATAATCAATCACTAAAAGATACAAGTTCGCAATCTATTGTTCGTGATAGTTTATGTAGATTGTATTTAGTACCAGACTCATACAATGATTATGTACTTCCAAATAATCCATCATACGCCCCACCTGGAACAGTCCCTCAATTAATTTATCGTAATTTTAACAGTCCTAAACAAATAAACTGGACCCCTAATCAACCCGTAGGTCAATTAACATTTCAGGTCTATGATGACTGTGGAAATCTTATAAAACCCTATGATAATGGTGGTGGAGTACAAAATAACGCTGACTGGCAGATGACTCTACAGGTTACTGAGAACTAAGACCATTTCGTAAATAGGATACCAATGACATTCTATGACCGTCACCGATTTTTTTAGTATTACAATGAAGTCTATGTACGTCCATTGCTAAAAAATCACCTTCACGAACATCAACTGCTATACCGTATTCGGGAAACATTGTATATGCCCCTTCATATTCACCTTTTTCTAAAACTATCAAGTTCCCAAAGCCTTCAGGAAAATCCCCTGAGTCGGTATGTGATGCTGTTCTAAAATCTAAATTTACAGTTACAGTGCTGAACGCTGTATCGGCAATACGAAATCTCGTACGTTTTGCCTTTTCGTATTGTTTAGAATGATACTCGGGACATAGTTCTTTGTATTGTTTGTCTATTTGTTCTATTAATGGTACAACTTTACTCCATTTATCGGGATTTTTGTATGTGAACGATGTTATACGATTCTTAGGGGGTTTAATATTGTACTCTTTGAATACTGCTTTTTGCCCTACAGTCCAAGTATCAAAATATCCCATAATATTTGACTTCACTCCATTTTTGTTGCCTGTTGTAGCACCAATAGGGGACCCGCTAGCGACCCCTCTATCTTTTGACTCATTTTGAGCGAATTTATACAATTCATCAAAAATACCTGCTGTATTATTTATAACTCTTTTGCGAAATTTCAGCAACAATTTACCATTTTCATCGTAGATATCAATGTTATCAACGATAAGAATATCATAATCATCAACGTATTCCCTAAGTTCTACGTTTTTGACTTTTTTTGCTATCATTTATTTGAATGAATATTTTAATCCCAGCGCAAATACACGGTTTTTAACTCATTTCTTACCCTGAATACTTTTTCGGGTATTTTAGGAGGTTTTGGTGCTGGTTTTGGTTTTTTGGTTTTGGTTTGAGGATTGGATTTGTACGGTTTAGCGTTCGGGTGTTTTTTTCTATACCATCTTTGATTTCTCTCTCTGTTTTGTTCCAAAAATGCCTCTTTCATCTCAGGGCACATATTAGCATAGTACTCCCTACGATTATGTAACGTTTTATCCCTATTAATCCAGTAATGAAGATTCGCATCGTACATTTACTTTTGTTTTGATTTTTTAAAAAGACTAGAACACCAAATCTGCCGAACCCTTACTGAAAGCAAGAGCACAGTTGTAGACATAAATTATATGTAATGTAAAACCAGCAGAGTTTGTAAATGGAGGAGTAACCTGTAAGTTCACGATACCATTCGTAATCATGCGTCCATGAACTAATATATCGGCTTCGTAGTCACTACCCTGAGGCTGAGCGAATGGAAGTTCTACCCACTTAGAAAGGACTGAGGTAGGAGTAGTCCAGGCACCACCGCTATTGTTTAATTTTGACTGAGATACAGCAGATGGAGCAGTACCATCTAATAAATTCCAGATTTCACCAGAGGAGTTAAGATATTGAGGGTAGATTTGACCGGCGTACAACATAGTAACATTCTTAGGAGAATACCAGTATTGAGTATTAATTGTATCATCATTGTTTGTCATAAAGGCTACGATTTTCTTCACTTCACCCATACGAAATCCAGAAAGAACTACGGGATATGATACTGTAGAATCATTACCGATTTGTTGAGTAACTTCCTGCTGGTCAAAAGTAGGAAGAGGCATAGTATACATATGGTCCGCCATATTAACACGGTTTGCTAAAGCCATACCACGGTCATCCATTTGTAACTGTTCTATTTGAAAATAACCAGTAGTAAAGGCAGATGGTGGAGTACAAGTTGTACCTCCCCAGGCAGGACAGGCAGACCAGAAGGCAGATGATGGATTAAGTTCTACAGTTAATTGAATCTGCTGTGCGAGCAAGTCACTTGGTAATGGTAATCCTAATTCATCTTCACCAGGGGCAGCCCAGATACTGAGAGGTATGTAAGCGAACTGGTCGGTAGCGAAATCACCAGTACCGGCACCCGATGGAGCGTCGTAGCATTGCTGACCGCCCAATTGTAAGAGGGAATCACGCTGATTCTTAGTACGAGTGAGACGTAAGTTGCGCTGGAGTAATTGAGTTCCGCTGAGATAGTACTGAGAGGAGCCAGCAATACGGAAACTTATTTGTTTGATAGCGTTGTAACCCCAGCCCTGTTCTAATGCGTATTGACCGGTTTGACCTGCGAGGGACGCCGCAGAATAGCCGAGGACGACTACGCAGTGACGGATACCCTGATTAGGAGGGATAAGGAATACTGATACTCCAGATGTTAAGTTAGTAAGATTTTGACTGAAACGGGTATCGTACTGTACTGGAATGACTTGCTTTTTAGCATTATCTTTGTCACAATAATATAAGTCCAGAGGGCTACCTACTCGTACTAATGCCTGTGCCGACATGTTGTTATATTAGGGGCTTTTTTTTAAAAAATTAGCCCAAAATAAAAATGATGAGCCATCACTCTATGACATACACTATGCCTGAAGTAGCTCATGGTCGTGTTAATTTGAATCCACCCCCTATGTTAGCCGGGGTTGTTGATACTTCACTCTATAGAATGGCTGAAGCGCCTACAGTAACAGGGCTGGTTACTAGCCCTAAGGAACATTTGAAAGTCGGTGGTATTAATGTTACAAAATGTAGTGACATCCCGGCTACTAAATTACCCATAGGTATGATACGATTAGAACAGCATTAATCTTCTTCTTCGGTTTCTAACTGTTGTATTTTATCTTTGAAATATTTCTCTACATCTTTACCCGTAGGTTTAGATTTGGCGAACTCTTTGATACTCATAGGTTTGTGGTCTAATGGTGCTGTATGTTGTACTTTTTTGATTTCAGGCATTTTTTGTTGATTTTTGAAAAATTGTTGTAAGAAAGGATTGTGTTCCATTTTATTTCTTTAGAGATAATAAATGGAGACTCAAACCGATAAAGTTGAAAAAAAGCGTGAATATAAGTCTACGAAAGGATTACGAAAGAAAGGGGACCAGTTTTATAAGGCTGTTAGTCATTTTCATAACGGTATTCGGCATAAAAATATTATAGTCGGCGATACTGCTGAGGAGGTATTGAAAAAGGAGAACGAATGGATAGCAGATATTCATAGTAAGAATGAAAGCGCTAAATACGATATTAATATTAAAGATGCCCCGTTTGAGTTGAAAATACCAGAAAGTGGCGGGTTTTCAGTGGTTATGATAGGCGCTTCCAGAAGTGGTAAGACTACAGCATTGAAACATGTTGTGAAAAATTATATGGATAAAAAGTTACTGTTCTTAACATCGTTCAATGATATGGCGGATATTTACAAAGATATGCCTAAAAGGACCATAGTTGCTAGTGATTTTCATCCTACGGTCATTCGTGATTTTCATACATTACAGCACGAAACTGGAAATAAATATAAGGCGTGTTTTATTTTTGATGATGCGATAGGTAATCAGTTGAAAAATGATAAAGAGATAAACAAACTATTGACTATTTATCGTAATGCGGATATGTGTTCTATCTTTTCAGCCCAGAGCAGTTCATTAGTAAGCCCTGCCGGTCGTTCAAATGCGAATTATATTGTACTGTTTAGATTGAATGCGAGTAGTGAGGCAGAAAAGGTTTGTAAAGATTTTCTACGAGGTTATTTTCCTAAAGAGATGGTAATGAATGAGCGTATTCAGTATTACATGAAAATGACTGAAGACCATTATTTTTTACTCATAGACAATATCAATAATACTATTCATCGTTGTAGACTGACTGCCGAACAACTCAAAGATTAAATCGTTTTTTATAATTTGCGATGTTTGTTTGTAAATTAGTACTGTCCCCCCATAGTATGTGATATGAAAGGTAGCCTGCTCGTGCTGGGTCATTTGTTTGTAGGTCTTTTTTATGTCTTTCACGGTATCTATCACGCTGTTCTTTATTTTTTGTAATCGTATAATCATCGTAGCCCTTAGCGCCAAATTGAGTCTTTTTAGTTCTATTGTTGTTTTCAAAGGTTGCTACATATTTATGGATGCCGTCGTTTGCTGGGGTGATGGAGATAAGTTTCATTTGTTTTTAAGGGCGAGATTTATTTTGATTAAAAATAATAAATGAGTAATTTTTGGATTACAGCACTAAAACATTACAACGCAGACCATCCCGAAACTAGATGGATTGTACCGGTTAAGGGCACTAAAATACGAGCCGAAGTGGATAAAATGAAAGAGGATTTGAAACCAGAAAATAAGCGTAAAAAGGTATTAGAAGGATTACGAAAGGTAGAGGCTGAGACTGCGGAGCGTAATAAGAAAAGGGCAGAGGAGGGTGAGCGTATTTCTAAAAGGAATGAAGCATTGAAAATGGCTCATAAAACGATACCAGAACTTGATAAAGAATACGGTAAAATCATAAATAAAAGATACGATTTGGCTAAAAAATTACAAAAAGATTATAAAAATGAAAAATTAATGAATCAATTAACCGAATCATCATATTTTATAGATAATTTAGAAGCAGATTATTATACGGCTTTTGGAAAAATTAAATCACACGACGAAGAAGGAAATCGTTTATCTTTATCAAAAGAACAGGAAAAGCAAAATAATATAGCAGTTACAAAAACATTAGAACATTTAGAAAAATTAAGAAAAAAATACGAGTCAAAAGAAGTAAATATAAATGAAATCTTTGAAGCGGTTAAATTTGCTAATGCTGACGACTATCAAAAAAAGGTTAATAATTTTCTTTTCAGTAAATAAATGATTCCATACGGCGGTAGCATGGGTACAGGATTATTGAGTGAGGCGATGAAACATGTAAAAAAGGGCACTCTAACTCGTATGGCGAAAGAGCATGGATATTCCCACGCCTTACCATTTGCGAAAGAGATAGTCAGTCATCCCGAAAAGTATACCGAGAAAGCCCGTAAGAAAAGTCAATTCTTAGTCAATATTCAAAAGAAGTAAATCACGGTATGCTATGGCATCGTTTAATGTTGATGCGTATTTTTGCGTTGTAATATAATTTTTAGTAATAGCAACAACATAATATCCACGAGGGTGATAAAAAATATGTCTTTCACCAGTATTATTATTATGAGTTCTATTTTGATTGTTCATACAGGAATTAGCCCATCGTAGATTTGTAGGAGTATTGTTTAATCTATCACGGTCTATATGGTCTATCATTGGATAATTGTTGGGATTTTCTAAAAATGCTTCGGCGACTAAACGGTGTATATATTTTAATTTTGGGTTACCATTTTTACAAACTCGTACAGCGTAATAACCATGTACTAACGACGGTTTTAATGTTTTTTGTTTTAAATTTCTAGGTCCAGTTTTGTGTTGTACCGTTCTATTTTTGGAGCGAACTACCCCGGTATTACTAATTTCGTAGTCGTATCCAGATATGTCTTTCCAGATTTCCATTTGGTTTATATATTTTATAAGTGCGTTATGTTTAAATGCTTTTTGTCTTTTAGAAATTAGAAATGAACTACGCCCCTATTTTAGAGATACGTCGTAATTATGAGGGTCATTCGTTGATTGTATTGTGTCCGTTTTGTAAGAAAAAGCATATTCATGGGGAGCGGGTCGTTGATGGTAAGATAGATTTTGGAACTCGCCTAAGTCATTGTGTTGGACGGCAAAAAGAAGAGTATAGGGTGATTTTATTAGCAACGGGACTTCAAAAAAAATAGTGGTATGTTTTACTGTGAATAGAATATCACGGGGGTAGACTCTAATCATCTTCTATCTTTTCTATATTATCGGGTCTTTTATAATCTACCTCGGCGCCATCTACGTCAATTTCATACTGTTTATATGTTTTATCGTCATCGTTTTCTTTGTAATACAATACATTCCATTTAATCCAGTAATCGGCAGTCGGTCTATCTATGATTTTCCATAACCATTCAGGTATTTCAATTGATTTGTAGGCTTGATAATAAACTCCTAATCTCCCCATTTTGCCCTCCCGAGTATGCGGATTTTCGGGCTGTCAATTTTTCACGATTCTAAAGAGATAATGTATATATGTATTCCATCTTATAAACGATTTGATGTCATCGGTAAAAAGTCAATTAAAATACTCAATGATGCGGGTATTTTTAACGCTTTGATATTTGTAGTACCAGAAGAGTACGATTTATACAAAAATGCTCTTAAGGAAGGTACATACGGCGAAATTATTGTTGGAAGACCAGGTTTAGTAGAACAGCGCAAATTTATTATGGAATACTGTCCCGCCGATTCATTGATATTAATGATGGACGATGACATAGAAGGTTTTGTATCATTGCGTGATATGAATATTAAAGATTTGATAAATTATGGTTTTGATTTGATGGGCGATTGTAATATGTGGGGCGTATCATCATCGGCGAATAGATTTTTTTTGAAAGATACTGAGTCTACAAATTTAAAATATATAATAGGTTGTTTTTACGGTATTCGTAATGTACGACCTATATTGGAATTAAAATATGGCGATAATCAGGAAGATAAAGAGCGTACATGTAGAACTTGGCTACGAGATGGTAAAATTTTGCGATTAAATTGGATAGCACCGATTACAAAATATTATGCTACAGGCGGTATGATGTCATCTAATCCAGAAAGAAAAGTATTGACTAAAAAATATACCGAGTCATTATGTGATGAGTTTCCTACATTGATAAAGCAGATAGCAAAAAAGGATATTTTTGATATTCGTTTTCGTAGAGTTTAGTCTTGAAATAAATCTATACAATCTTTGGTATGTTTAAGAAAGTTACACCAGCATAAACATTTTAATCGTATGGCTTTACTGTTTTCGTCTTGTTCTATGTCTAATGAGTCAGCGGTGTCGTTTGCCTCTTTGATGGAATCGCATATTGTACGGTAATCCTCCTCGTTAATTTCGTTTTCGTCCAGTAATTCCTCTACGATTTCTAAGCATCTATGTTTTGGAATTATAGGTAGTATAACTTGTATGTACCACCATAAAGATATTTGTTTAATAGTTATTTCTTTTTCATTTTGTACGTGTTTGTGGAGTGTAATATTTATTTTGCGTAGTTCGTCAAAGTATTTACCGTATTTTTTAGGCATTTTCATACGAAAGAAATTAGTATGATGTAGGAAACCTGAAAGTACCCCAGCGAGTACCATAATACCTCGTTCGGGTATTTTAGTGAATGAGTGTTTTTCGGCTAAAGTGTGTATTTTGTTAGCGTAAGACATTTTTGCGCTTGGTGTAGTAATTTTTGGCGATGTCAATTTTTGCGTAGCATATTGATTAGATGTTAAAAAATACTTTTTATTTTTTTTTTATTGTTTTAAAGCACGTACAACTAATTCGGCGGTAGATTTTTTAGGGCATACATATGTAAATCCGCTTACTAAGATATTCAAAGCGAGACCTAACGGCGAGATAGTTTCATATCCATCGGGTTGTATAATAAATGTATGATATGTTTTACCTGCGATTTGTATTTCTTTGATATTGTATGGTTTACATTTTATTTTCATTTGTTTCCATATGAGTATTTGTTGTAATAATTCACGTTGATTAAGGCGAGAGAATCCGCCTATAGAATGTACTAATGTTACGGCAACATCATCGGCATCTATTTGGTTTGTAAGTATTTCGGTTAATTCATCTAGGGTTTCATCACATATGTAGATACCCTGTTTGCGACGAGCATAGATTTCTTTTAATTGGGAGGGAGTAGGCATATTTGGAGGTAGGAGGTATTGGAGGCTTGGAGGGGGCAAAAGTTCGGTAAAGTAATTTTAGAGCCATCAATTTTTGTCTAGCATATTCATTTTTGCTTATTAGTAGATAAGGGCGTTTTTGTATTCAAAAAAAAGGTACCGTAAAATGCGATACGTTTTTTTTGTATTTTTTTTTTCGTATTTGGATTTACGATATGAAATGAAGGGGGGGCGTTTTT
>Ga0316224_1002445_pt1 | contig 17159 bp, 17 predicted proteins | sample TBH18013metaG_FD_206254 | JGI IMG/M metagenome (GOLD analysis project Ga0316224, IMG submission 206254) | Freshwater microbial communities from Trout Bog Lake, Wisconsin, USA - TBH18013 | ecosystem: Environmental > Aquatic > Freshwater > Lake > Hypolimnion/Profundal zone | place: USA: Wisconsin... | reverse complement strand
TTCCAATTGCGTAAGGATTCCCCCAATCAGAACCCCTACCAATGTAAACATCATATTTTTCCTTTTTATCAACGTTTACAACTTTTGTAACTTTGGCTTCTATTAATCGAGTCGGAACATTTTTAACAGAAAGTCTAGTAATAATATTTGAAAAGCTTTCATTGTCATTAAATATGATGGCATAATTAACGACTTCGGTAATCAGTTTATCATCAAACAAAGTTATTGAATTTTTAACCCGCTCATCAGAAGCTAATATTTTTTCGATAAAACCTAAGTAATCTTCGGGGTAAGCTAAAGAAAAGCTTTTAAGGTTAGCAAGAATCTTGGTTATTTTTCTTTCAAACTTTTGATAGCAAGAAAAATTATGTGGATATGCTATAAAAACAGTGGGGTTTTCTTGAATGCTCATGACAAATGGACAATATTGATGTTTTCATCCCAATGTAGGCTAAGGTATTCGGCGACCAACCGTCTGTGGCATTGATGTGGCATATGTTCGCTACATAACAAACAGCCATTGTCAAGCAAAGACTTATCAATAGTACGTTCAATATTGCGTTGCGCCATTAAATTTGTAAATTTATCAGCATAACTTTCCCAAGTTATAATTTTTTTTTTATAAGCATCTAGCATAGTTTTAGTTGGTGTTAAATCAGGTGCATGGACATAATCTGTTTGGCACAATTCTTTTAGAAAAAAAGCTAGGTCATTTTTTTTGGCAAAACCAGATAATTGCGATGTGATGTTTAATCGTGTATCAATTATGTGCTTAACTTTATTTTCCCTGATTAATAAAAAAAACTGCTCAGCTGATTTTTGGGTGAATCCAATGGTAAATGTCTTCATTAAAAATACTTTCTAACACCTCTAAAATAATCTGGAAAACTATATATTCCATTAACCTGTATCCAAAAACCTGTTTTACGCTCTTGGTTTGTATGCAACCTTCCTAGACCAATTCTGAGAAACACTTCTTCCTGTTGCTGAAGAACCGTGTTAATTTCGTTATAACTGGATGTTTTTTGGAAGTTATGTTTAGCGTAATGGTAAAACCCATAATCGGTAATTGCTAAAAAACGATATTCTTTTAAAGAATTATCAGAAAAATTAATCTTTATTTTTGTTTGATCAAATCCATCCTGCACAATTTTTATTCGCGATGGATTCACAGAAATAGTAATTATAGATTTTGTAACATTAGATTCTGGTGAAATATATTTTTGAAACCTAGGCAATGATACATCGAATCCCTCCTCGATACTTTGTGTGCATGAGTTTGATAATACACTTCTGAAATCATCATCTGAACATGGCCCATGAAACTGCAAGTTTTCATGAATCATGTCTTCAGAATGTGGAATCTCCATACTAGGATTTATTTTGAACCTACCTGAAAGCACTGCACCTGGTAAAATATTTAACCTTTTACAATCAGCAATCTTTAAATAAGGTAGAGGCCGAATGCATTCTCCGTTTTCAATGTCTATGCCAGCTATGCATAGAATGTCTTCCTTAGAAAATCTGGTTAAATCAGTGATAATTATTTTTCTCATTGAGAAATCTCGATGCATTATTTATCTGGTTATTACAACCCACTCTTCAAACTAGCCTCAATAAACTGATCCAAATCACCGTCCAGCACAGCTTGGGTGTTGCCTGTTTCCACACTGGTACGCAAGTCTTTAATGCGTGACTGGTCCAATACATAGGATCGGATTTGGCTGCCCCAGCCAATATCGGATTTACTATCTTCCAAGGCTTGTTGGGTTTCGCTGCGTTTACGCATTTCCAGCTCGTACAGTTTGGCTTTCAATTGCTTCATCGCGGTGTCTTTGTTCTTATGCTGCGAGCGGTCGCTTTGACATTGCACCACGGAGTTGGTGGGAATGTGGGTGATCCGCACCGCTGATTCTGTCCGGTTGACATGCTGCCCGCCCGCGCCGCTGGCACGGTAAACATCGATACGCAAGTCAGCAGGGTTAATGTCAATGTCAATATCGTCATCAATTTCCGGTGACACAAACACCGAAGCAAACGAGGTATGGCGGCGGTTGCCGGAATCGAACGGCGATTTTCTCACCAAACGGTGCACGCCGGTTTCTGTGCGCAGCCAGCCAAACGCGTATTCACCTTCAAAACGGATGGTGGCGGATTTAATGCCCGCCACATCACCCGGCGATTCTTCAATCAGTTCAGTTTTAAAACCCCGGCTTTCGCCCCAACGCAAATACATGCGCTCAATAATAGAAGCCCAATCCTGCGCTTCAGTGCCGCCGGAACCGGATTGGATGTCCAGAAATGCGTTACAGGCATCCATTTCGCCGGAGAACATACGCCTAAACTCCAAATCGGCGACTTTTTTCTCAAAATAGGCCAAATCGTCTATGACCGTGTTAACCGTGTCTTCATCGTCTTCTTCGACGGCCATCATCAGCAATTCTTCGGCATCGGTCAGGCCACGATCCAGCTCGGTGATGGTATTGACCACCGCTTCCAGTTGTCCCCGTTCTTTGCCTAAAGCTTGCGCTTGTTCAGGGTTATCCCAAATTTTGGGGTTTTCCAGTTCGCGTAAAACCTCTACTAGGCGTTCGCTTTTATTGTCGAAGTCAAAGATACCCCCTAAGCCCGTGGCTACGGCTTTTCAGGTCGGCGATTTTATTTTTTATGGGGTTGATTTCTTGCATAGTAATCAGGAATTGGCAGTTTGGCGGTCAGAATGCCAAAAAGGCTTATTATAAACGATAAGTTTAAATGGCTTGGCATGATGGCAGCATTTAGGGCAACAGCTGCTCACCGACCCATAGCTGGCTGACCGCTTCACGCGCCCTAATCAGGTGGCAATGCGCCCCGTCAACCATAATTTCGGCGGCACGCGGTCTGGAGTTATAGTTGGAACTCATGCTAAAACCGTAAGCACCTGCAGAGCGTATTGCCAGCAAATCATTTTGTTTAAGTGCCAAGTCGCGGTCTTTACCTAAAAAATCGCCAGTTTCGCAAACTGGCCCCACGATGTCCCAGCGTAAGGTATCGGTGTCGTTATCAGGGTTGACGGGAATAATGTTTTGCCAAGCGTCATACAAAGCAGGTCGTACCAAATCATTCATGGCGGCATCGACAATGGCAAAGTTTTTATTGGCAGTGGGTTTAAGGTATTCCACTCGGGTGACCAAAATGCCCGCATTGCCGACAATAGCCCGCCCAGGCTCCATTAAAATTTCATAATCCACATTACCCAGCCGCTTTAATACGGCAGCAATGTAGTCCGCCGGTTCCGGTGGTTGTTCATCTTTATAACATATCCCCAAACCACCACCTAAGTCCAGATGGTGAATGCTGATGCCATCCATTTTTAATTGCCCGACCATGGCTAGGATTTTGTCCAGCGCATCCAAAAAAGGGCTGGTTTCGGTCAGCTGCGAGCCAATATGGCAATCAATGCCGACTACCTTGATATGCGGCAAAGCGGCGGCACGGCGGTATTCGGCTAGTGCTTGGCTAATATCGACGCCAAATTTGTTTTCTTTAAGGCCGGTTGAGATGTAGGGGTGGGTTTTGGCATCCACATCAGGATTGACCCGGAAGGACACAGGGGCAACCACGCCCAACTCACCCGCCAGCCGATTGATACGGTCCAATTCGCCGCTGACTTCAATATTAAAGCAGCGGATACCGGTTTTAAGAGCTGCCAGTATTTCATCTTCCCGTTTGCCGACTCCCGAAAACACGATTTTTTGCGGATCGCCGCCCGCCGCCAGTACCCGTTGCAATTCACCCAAGGATACAATGTCAAAACCCGACCCCAAACGGGCCAACAGATTAAGCAAGGCAATATTGGAGTTGGCTTTGACGGCATAACAAATCAAATGTGGCATTGCACCAAAAGCGCGGTCAAAGGCATGCCAATGCCGTTCCAGCGTAGCCCTGGAGTAAATGTAACAAGGACTGCCGTAGTCATTGACAATGTCGCGAATGGCGACATCTTCGGCAAATAAATGTCCGTTCCGGTAATTAAAATAATCCATTGTTAGGGCGTGTTGATGTGTCAGGTTGCTGTTGGGGTTCTATATCTTCTGGTGGATTGGTTTTTTTTTGCACCTTATCGGCGGCTTGCGGTGCTGGGGCTTTGGCGGGCAAATACAGTGGTCCGGTTTGACCGCAGCCCCCCATCAGAAAGGCTGGTGCAAGCACAGCGACAAGTAAAATACTTAAGTTAGCGTGATTGTTGTTCATAGCAAAGAATAGTGGGGTGATAATTGGCTTTTGTCAAAACTACCGGCAAGGCAAAGCGATAGCCCGCCGCCCTCAGTGACAATTATTCGGTCAAGGTGAATTTGGCCTTCTCAGTACCGACAAATAGCTCAAAATCCCCAGGTTCAACGATACGTTTTAAATCAACACCAATAAATGACAAGTCTTGCGGCGTTAAGGTGAACTCCAAACGTTCGCTTTGTCCGGCCTCTAAAGCCACTTTTTTAAAGGCTTTCAATTGCCGGTTCGGACGCGTGACCGAAGCGGCGACATCGTGCAAATACAGCAATACCGTTTCTTTGCCTTTTAGCTTGCCGGTGTTGTGTACATTAACCGATACATGGACTGATTCACCCGTTTTGATACGCGGGCTGGCAACTGTAAGGCCGCTGGTTGCAAAGCTGCTGTAGCTTAAGCCATGCCCAAACGGATACAGCGGATGATACGTGTTGCTGTCAAAGGATTCTATAGGTTTATAGTCGTAAAGGGTATGGCCATTGCTGCTGCGTGGGTACGAAATCGGCAGCTTGCCATCAGGATTGTAAGCGCCGTATAAAATATCGGCAATAGCCCTACCCCCCTCCATACCAGGCAAAAAGCCCAGCAACACCCCAGACGCTTGCTCGGCAATCGAAGTGATAATGCGCGGACGGCCTCCCAATATCAGCAATATAACCGGCTTGCCGGTGGCTAGCATGGCTTCGGCCAGTTTATTTTGCGCAGCAGGTAGTTCTAGGCTACTGATATTGCCAGGGGTTTCAGTGTAAGGCTTTTCGCCTAAGCAAAGCAGGATGACTGCGTGTTTGCTGGCTTCTGCCACGGCTTTGCTGATATCCACCTCGGCATCAAAACTGCTTCCTTGCCGATAGCCAATAATGCCGCTGGTTTGTTGTTGCAGTGCACCTAACACGGTCAATTTATTATGCGGATATAAGCTTTCATTGTCACCCTGCCAAGTAATTGTCCAGCCACCGTTTAATGCACTGAGCAAGTTGGCGGTGGGGCCGGTGACAAAAATGTCGGCGGATTTTGGCAAAGGCAAAATACCGTGGTCATTTTTAGCCAACACAATGGCTTCATGTGCCGCTTGCAGATTAATGGCCTGCGCTTCTGGTGTGGCAAAATGCGTGTCAATCGGCAATGGCGGTTGTTGCGGTTCAAATAAGCCTAGCTGGAATTTGACGCTAAGAATACGGCTGACCGCTTCGTCAATCCGTGCTTCAGGCACTTCCCCTGAACGAACCAAATCCAGCAGCAAGTCATAAAAAGAAAAGTCGAACGGCACCATGCTCATATCCACACCTGCCAGCACGGCAATTTTAACGGCTTCCCGTGGTGATGCCGCCAATTTGTCGCGGGTATAAAGGCGTTCTATATCCTCCCAGTCGGATACCGTAAAGCCCTTAAAGCCCATTTCCCCGCGCAGAATAGTGGTCAGGTAATGATGGTTGGCGTGGCCGGGAATGCCGTCCACTTCAGCAGAATTGACCATAACACTAGGTGCACCAGCTTTAATGCCAGCTTCGAAAGCCGGTAAAAAATATTCCCTCAACATGCGTTCGCCAATCCAAGCAGGCGTCCGATCCTTACCGTTGATAGGGAAACTGTAGCCAACATAATGCTTAAGACAAGTGGCGGCCTTATCGGGTTTAGAGAAATCACTGCCCTGATGCCCCTTGATAAACGCAGTACCCAAGGTAGTTGCCAAATGCACGTCTTCCCCGTAAGTTTCCCAAAGCCTAGGCCATAAAGCTTGACGGCCTATATCCATGACAGGGGAAAAATTCCAAGGCAAGCCGGATGCCCGGAGTTCTCTGGCGGTAATTTCCCCTTCCTTAAAGCTCAGCTCAGTGTTAAAAGTTGCCGCCATACTGATGGCTTGAGGGAAAAGTGTCGCGCCTTGCGTATAGGTTGCGCCATGTATCGCATCAATACCATATAGCACAGGAATTTTTAAGCGGCTGTTAGTGCTTGCCTGTTGGATTGCAGCAGTAATACGCTGCCAAAATGCAACCGGTTGCGCCTTATTATCCGGTGACATGGGGGCATTTAAAATCGAACCAACATGGTACTTGCTAATTGCCAGTTCCAGCTTTTGCCGATCAACCGGACTGTCTTTTAACAGGTAATCCGGCGTGCCAATCAACGAATAGTCAATTTGCACCATCTGGCCAACTTTTTCTTCCAGCGTCATCTGCGCCAATAACTCGCGGACTTGATGGTCTGTGGCGTTAATGGCTAATTTTTTTGTCGGATTCCCTGTGGAGTCCTTAATCGGTTCCATAGCACATCCCAAAAGTAGGCAGGTGGCGAAAATTGCGGTTAATGGGATTGTCTTCAAGGCTATCTTCCAAATCACCAAGTGCCGGTATTGTCCATGGAGAACCAGGGTTCTTGTGGCGGCAAAGCATCGCCTTTTTGTAAAAATTCTATGGAAATTTGATCAGGGGAACGCACAAAGGCCATGCGCCCATCACGCGGTGGACGGTTAATGGCCACACCGGCATCCAACAATTTTTGGCAGGTGGCATAGATATCATCAACCTCAAACGCCAAATGCCCAAAATTACGCCCACCACTATAGTCTTCGGCATCCCAGTTATAGGTCAATTCCAGCAAAGGCGTATGCATACTAATAGCCAATGCTTCATCGTAAGGAGCATATAAGTAAACCAAGGTAAACCGGCCCGCTTCGCTTTCCAACCGGTGGCTTTCTTCCATGCCCAGCTGGTTACAGAAAAAATCCAATGACTTATCCAAGTCACGGACACGGATCATGGTGTGAAGATAGCGCATAGTCATTGGTGTTCCCCCCTAAAGTGATATCGTTATAATTTTCTGGTTACTGCTGATAAGCTAGCCGAATTTCGCCATGCCGGACACATTGCACGGTATGGTCATTGATCATGCCTGTTGCCTGCATTGTGCCATAACAAATGGTGCTGCCGACAAACTTAAAGCCTCTCTTTTTTAGGTCTTTGCTCATGGCATCCGATTCTGGGCTGGTCACGGGTATGTCAGCCGCACTTTGCCAAGCATTCTGTTTTGACCGACCACCGACAAATTGCCAAATATAATGGTCAAAGCTGCCGAATTCCGATTGTATCTGCAAAAAAGCTTGGGCATTACTCACCGCCGAATGGATTTTTAAACGGTTTCTGATAATGCCCGGGTCAGCCAGCAAGCGGGTCATTTTGTCTTGATCGTAACGGGCAATTTTTTCCACATCAAAATTATCAAATGCACGCCGATAAGTTTCCCGTTTTTTTAAGATGGTCAACCAACTTAAACCGGCTTGTGCGCCTTCCAACAACAAAAACTCAAACCAAAGGCGGTCGTCATGGACGGGAACGCCCCATTCGATATCATGATAATGCTCTAATATGGGGTGTGCCAACGCCCAGCCGCATTTGTCCATTGGTTATAACTCGGCCTATTGGCCCGCACCCGCATAAATAGTAAATGGGTATTGTATACTAGCTAGCCGGACTGTATAGCTACATGCTCAGATGAATTTTGATAAAATCACCCATACTCGCAGAAAATCATCCGTTGCCATCATTGGCGGTGGGCCTGCCGGATTAATGGCGGCAGAAGTTTTGAGCTTGGCGGATGTGAAAGTTAACCTTTATGATGCCATGCCATCGGTGGGCCGAAAATTCCTGATGGCTGGTAAAGGCGGCATGAATATCACCCATGCCGAAGATTTCGATGTTTTTTTGTCACGTTATGGCAACCGCCGCCCTGCCATTGAACCTATTCTGACAGATTTCACCCCCGGCAATGTCCGCCAATGGCTGCAGGCATTGGGCATTAGCAGCTTTGTCGGCAGCTCCGGGCGGGTCTTTCCCGATGATATGAAAGCGGCACCCTTATTACGGCGCTGGCTACAACGCCTGCGTGGGGCAGGGGTCGGTTTCCATGTCCGCCACCAATGGACAGGCTGGCGCGATGATACCAACCTGTTATGTTTTGCCACCCCACAGGGACTTATTGAAGTGGAAGCCGATGCCGTCATTTTGGCATTAGGCGGCGGCAGTTGGCCCAAACTGGGGTCAACCGGTGCTTGGCTGCCGCTACTACAGGCACAAGGTATTACAGTTGCTCCGTTAAAACCCGCCAACTGCGGTTTTGATTGCCAATGGAGCGAGCATTTCCAAGAGCGTTTTGCGGGTCACGCGATCAAATCTGTGGGTTTGGACTTCACAGATTTAAAAAGTGTGGCATTTGCTAAGCGTGGGGAAATCATGGTCACCCAACAGGGCTTGGAAGGTGGTTTGCTTTACACTGCCTCTGCTGCCTTGCGGGACATTATTGCTGATCAGGGCTATGCCACTATCCGGCTTGACCTTGCCCCGGACCGCTCCTTAGCTTGGCTGACCAATGCCCTGTCATTACCGCGCGGCAAGCTCTCGCTGGCTAATATGCTACGCAAACGGGCCGGTATTGAGGGAGTCAAGGCTGCGTTGCTCAGGGAAGCCCTCAACCCAGACGATTTTGCCGCCCCCAACAAGCTGGCAGCCAACATTAAAGCCTTGCCCATTAAATTGCTTGCCGCACGGCCCTTGGCAGAAGCCATCAGTACGGCCGGTGGGGTCACTTTTGAGGCGTTGGACGGGCAATTGATGTCCACTGTCAAGCCTGGGTTGTTTTGTGCCGGAGAAATGCTCGATTGGGAAGCCCCCACAGGGGGGTATTTGCTCAGCTTTTGCTTGGCTTCCGGACGGGCGGCGGGATTGGGGGCGCTAGCTTGGTTACAGCAGTGTCCTCACGGATGACTGGATAAAAGGTTTCGCATAGATGCATCCGCAAATTTTAGGAACATAATGAAAACACCAAAAACTTTGCTGCCACTGCTGGCAGACGGTCTGATTGATGAAGTGCTACGCCCTTTAAAAAGCGGCAAAGAGGCTTCCGTTTATGTGGTGGTTTCTGAAGCCGAGGTGCGTTGCGCCAAAGTATATAAAGAGGCCAACAAACGCGGCTTCCATACCCAGGCACAATATCAGGAAGGCCGTAAAACCCGTAATAGCCGCCAAGGCCGTGCCCTGCAAAAGAACTCCAAATTTGGTCGCCAGCAACAAGAAGAACTGTGGCAAAATGCCGAAGTGGATGCGTTATACAAACTGGCTGCTGCAGGTGTGCGGGTGCCTCAGCCGTATAATTTTGTCAGTGGCGTGTTATTGATGGAATTGGTCACCGATGCCGAGGGTAATGCCGCGCCGCGTCTGAACGATTTGGAGCTGACTGCCGACCAAGCTATTGCTTACCATAGCCACTTAATCCGCGAGGTGGTGAAAATGCTCTGTGCTGGCATTATTCATGGCGATTTGTCCGAATACAATATCTTGCTTGACGGCGACGGGCCGGTGATTATCGACTTGCCGCAAGCGGTGGATGCGGCGGCCAATAACAACGCCCAACGCATGTTGGAGCGGGATGTGGCTAATTTGGCGGATTATTTTGGCCGTTTTGCGCCCGCCCTCCTGGCCACCCGTTACGGCAAAGAAATTTGGAAGCTCTACGAATCGGGCAACTTGCACCCTGATGTGGTGCTGACAGGCCAGTTTAAAGACAGCGACAAACGCGCTGATGTCAACAGCATTATGCGTGAAATTGAAGATGCCCGACAAGAAGCCCTGCTGCGGCGGTTTGGCTCAGAAAATTAAAGCGGGATTTTTTAGCGGTGGGAAATTTTTCTAGCGGGATGCTGGCATAACGGTTGATATTACCCGCCATGCCAGCGGCATTAGCTTTACCGCTCAGGACAGGCTGTAAGCTAAAAACAAAAAGTGCAAGCTTACTGCCCCAAACAGTATGGTATAGATGATTAGTTGAACAAATCAGACATTACTTGTACGTCAGCGTCACAAGCGTGGTTCAAACAAGGCAAACCCAAACCTGATTCAATTGATTTCAACAAAGAGAAGTGGTTGTAATAAGTGCTGCTTTGCATGCCTTTAGAGCCAGCTTTAGTCAATACGATCACAGGCACTTGGTTGGTGTTAGGTGCAGTGCTGTAGTCGTTTTCGTCCCACATGATAACAATCGCACTGTTAGTGGATCTAGTCCAAGCTGCAGAGCTTTGGATTGAAGTCACCAATCTTTTGATGGTTTCATCGCCACGTTGAATCAAGGCAGGGTTCAAGCCAGCTTGGCTGCCATCTGATAATGGATCGTAGTTACAGAAAGGGCCGGCATTGCCACGACCGTGTTGGTCGTTACATTGGTTAGGCGCGATGAATGAAAAATTAGCTGCCTTGCCGCTGGCCAAGTCAGCAAAAAGACCATTTTCACCTTCAAAGCCAACAACTTGATTCAGGCTCAGCTTTGGGTTCATGCCTTCTTGAACATTCTTGAAATAGGCAAATGGGTTATGCTTTACGGCATAAAGTGCAACAATGCCAGAAGAAGTCAACGGTGGGTTCAGAACAGGTGTGATTTTGCTGAAATCAGTGTTGTTGGTGTAGAAGCCGTCGCTGATATTAACCTTGTCAGCACCTTCTACAGGCAAGCTTTCTTGGTAGCTTTTCCAAGTCTTTCTGGCTTTAACCAGCTGGTCAGCAATGGTTTTTCCAGAAATGTTAGTGGCAGCGGCAATAGATCTTACACCGTCAATGTTGTTGTCACCTGGCAACCCTTGGGTTTCGTTGGTGGTGTCTACCGCTGTCGTGGCAGCATCAGTACCGGTGCCTGAAATTGGGCAAACAAGTCCTGATGCTGGAGTGTCCGTATTAGTTGTTGTTGTAGCCAAGTTAGTTAGGCAAGAAGCATTATGCCAATTAGGGTAGTTGTCACTGTGAACGCCAAAGTTTGAACCGCCAACGACTTCCAGATAGTTAGTCAAGCTAGGATGGGCGATAGCAAAATAATTGGTTGCCAAATTGCCGCTAGCGGCCAATTGGTTGGTGTAAGGGGCATTGGGGTTGCCTATGATTTGACCATAACCATGGTTTTCCATCATGATCACATACACGTGATCCAATGCATTGATGCCAGTAGGTACTGCACCTTCGTTAGCCATAGCAGGGGCGGCAAGCACTGCGTTCAGCAGGCTAACCATAGCAAGTGTTTTTTTCATGGTGAAAGGTTCCTGTAAATAAAATCGAGTCACTAAAAAATAGTTCAAATCCAGAGTAAAAGGCTGATTGGCTAGACCAATCGCGTTAATGGTAGGGTTTGAACATTAATGTAATGTGACAAATCAATTTTTACTTGACACACTTTTGGCAGGTAAACATTCAGGCAGGTAGTGTTTAGGCTGCTACCCCAAGAGTGACCGAGCCGCCCCATCAGCCCACTGTTGAGCGAAGTGGCTGATAAACACGGGTGCACAATGGCTTATGGTATTCATTATGAAGCAACTTAATGATTGATGTTACGCAAATAATCATTTCTGTTTGTAGCAGCTTGACCATGCCCGCGACCCGCTGCAACAGCGGCCTGTTAATAGCGGGCATGACCCGCTCCTACAACAGCCCGTGCGTTCCCTGGACGTATTGCCTCTTTGCGTAACTTCAGTTAATGATCGGCAACCTAGAATGCTGGTTGAGCGTTTATAATATGACCAGTTTCTGCCAACTACCCCTTTTACCATGAGCTTATTACTAAATTATTTGCCGCTTTGCTGGTTCCGCAACCATCCCACTGATTTGATGCCATCAAAATCATTCATGCTTAACACAATTGCTTTTTATCTGGTGTCAGGCATTGTCGTTGAAGGTTTGATTGCCGATTTTGCCGACGGCACACTGGAAGTTTTGTTGCGTACTTTCATGGCATTTACGTCGATTTCAGTATTTTTGTTGGCGATCAAAAAGTGGCAGCTATTCTTCCAATTGTTCACAGCCATTTTTGTTTGCGAAAATTTTATTATGACGTGGGCCATTTTTGCCGAGGTGCTGGATGAGGTGATGGTGGCGAGGCACTATGAATACCGCGAAGCGATTTCAATTTCACTGGCCACCGCGCTGGTGGCATGGTATCTGTCAATCATTGCCTATATTTTGCGGCAAGTGTTTGCCTTCAAAATAAATATCAGCTTGTTGCTGGAGTTTTGCTATTTTGTCTTGACGTATGGTTTGCCTATGGCGTTTATGGACTTATAAAACAGTTGCTTTCTATAAAAAAACCAGTATAAAAGGCTCACCCAAACCCAGCGTAAGGCGATATTATCCTGGCCTCTCTTACACTGCTTAGGAAATAAAGCAGTGCTTCGCCACCCACGGAATTCTATTTAAATATGACTAAAGCAATTGTATTAACCGGCATCACCACTACCGGCACACCTCATTTGGGCAACTATGTTGGGGCTATCCGGCCTGCCATTGCCGCCAGCAAATCCCCCAATTACGCACCATTTTATTTTTTGGCTGATTACCACGCGCTCATCAAATGCCATGAGCCGGAGAAAGTACGCCAGTCAAGCTTGGAAATTGCCGCCACTTGGCTCGCATTAGGGCTGGACACTTCAAATGCGGTATTTTATCGGCAATCGGATGTGCCGGAAATTTTGGAGTTGGCGTGGATGCTGACCTGTGTCACCTCAAAAGGACTGATGAACCGCGCCCATGCCTATAAAGCAGCAGTGGCTGAAAATGAAGAAAGCGGCGAAAATGATCCCGACAAGGGTATTGCCATGGGTTTGTTCAGTTATCCTATTCTTATGGCGGCGGACATATTGATGTTCAATGCCAATAAAGTGCCAGTGGGCAAAGACCAAATCCAGCATATTGAAATGGCACGCGATATTGCCGGACGCTTCAACCATATCTATGGCGAGCATTTTGTCTTGCCGGAAGCGGTCATTGATGAACACGGCGCTGTCCTGTCCGGCTTGGATGGCCGGAAAATGAGCAAAAGCTATAACAACACCATCCCGTTGTTTGAGCCTGAAAAGAAATTACGCAAACTGATCAACAAAATCAAAACCAACTCGCTAGAGCCGGGCGAACCTAAAGACCCCAGTGGCTGTACGCTGTTCAGCATTTACCAGGCTTTTGCGACCGCTGACGAAGTGGCGCATATCCGCCAGCGCTATGCGGAAGGTATTGGTTGGGGTGAAATGAAACAGACTTTGTTCGAACATATCAACGGGCAGATTGCCCCAGCACGCGAACGCTACGAAGCCCTGATGCAAACCCCTGAACATATCGAAGCCGAATTGCAAGCAGGCGCCCAAAAGGCGCGGGCTATCAGTGCGCCTTTCTTGGCTGAACTACGCAAAGCGGTGGGTATTGCCAAGATTTCTGGTTAGTTACCGGACGATTACAAAATATCCGACGCATAATCCGCCAAGCGCGACCGCTCGCCGCGCCTTAAGGTGATATGGGCACCGTGCTGCCAAGTTTTGAAGCGGTCCACCACATAGGTCAACCCCGATGTGGTGGCGGTCAAATAAGGCGTGTCGATTTGCGACAAGTTGCCTATGCAGATGATTTTAGTGCCAGGGCCGGCACGGGTGATGAGGGTTTTCATCTGCTTGGAGGTCAAGTTCTGGGCTTCATCAATAATTAAAAAACGGCTTAAGAAAGTGCGTCCACGCATGAAATTGAGCGAGCGAATTTTCACCCGGTTCATCAATATGTTTTTGGTCGCGCCTTGCTCCCACTCGCTCTGACCGGAACGGCTGCCGAGCAATTCAAGGTTGTCCATCAACGCCCCCATCCATGGAGCCATTTTTTCTTCTTCAGTGCCGGGCAAAAAGCCAATATCTTCACCGATGGGCACCGTTTCGCGGGTCATCACAATCTCGTTGTAGAGCTTTCTCTCCAGCGTCATGGTCAAGCCCGCCGCCAAAGCCAATAAGGTTTTACCGGTACCCGCCGTGCCTAGCAGTGTGACAAAATCAATTTCAGGGTCAAGCAGCACGTTAAAGGCAAAATTTTGTTCGCGGTTTTTGGCGTTTATGCCCCAAACATTATTGTGTTTGGAGCGGTAATCGCGCGCCAGTTCCAACACGGCAACATGGCCTTCCACTAAACGGACAATGGCTTCAAAGTTGAACTCATCGTCCATATACAAATATTGGTTGGGATACCATTCCGCCACCAGTGGGTCTTCCAGCCGATAAAAAGTACGGTCTTTCTCTTGCCAAGAGTGCATGGTGCTGCCGTGTTCATCCCAAAAGTCGCTGTCCAATTGAGTGGCGCCGCTATACAACAAATCGATGTCATCGAGCGTTTGGTCATTATGGTAATCTTCAGCAAACAGCTCCAAGGTTGCCGCTTTAATACGCATATTGATGTCTTTGGACACCAAGATGACTTTAATGGCGGGCAGCCGTTTGGTCAGTGCCAAGACAATGCTTAAAATGGAGTTGTCCGCCAAGCTGCCGGGCATGGACTCTGGCAACAGTTCGTTCAGCGTGCTGGTTTGGAAATACAGTCTGCCCGCACAATCGGCTGCTTCATGCGGGCCGTGGGTAATGCTGGATAATGCCAAGCCATCGTTAAGGGTTTGTTGGTTGGCATCGCGGATCAGTTCATCGAAAAAACGGCTGGCTTGACGGACATTGCGTGCCACCTCGGTAAGGCCCTTTTTGCCGTTATCCAGTTCTTCCAAAACCACCATCGGGATAAAAAGATCGTGTTCTTGAAAGCGAAAAATAGCCGCAGGATCGTGCATCAACACATTGGTGTCCAACACAAACAATTTTTTGTCAGGGGTCGTCTTAATGTTCATGCGCACGAAAATGGGGGGCTGGCGATTATGGGAGGGATGAAGGAATGGGCAGGGAGGTTTAAGCGCCTTGTTCCGTCAAAGCAGCCAATACGGCCTGGCAATGGTCTTTCACTTTGACTTTACGCCATTCTTTAATCAATACGCCTTGGCAATCTATCAAGAAGGTGCTGCGCTCAATGCCGCGCACTTGTTTGCCGTACATGGCTTTCATTTTTATGACATCAAATTGTTGGCATAGTTTTTCGTCCACATCGGCGAGCAGCTCAAACGGCAATGCGTGCTTACTTTTAAAGCCTGCGTGGACACGCACACTATCCCTGGACACGCCCAATATGACAGCGTTTGCCGTGTTGAATTGGTCAATGGCATCCCTGAAAGCTTGGGCTTGTTGAGTGCAGCCCGGGGTGTTGTCTTTAGGGTAAAAATATAACACAACAAAATGACCTTGGTAATCTGACAAGCGGACTGTCTGCCCTTGGGTGGACTGCAGCTCAAAATCAGGGACGGGGCTACCGATTGTTGTCTGGGTCATGTATAACCTATCGTTTTATGGGTTCAAGAATAGCATCTATGTTAATTTGATCGCAGAAATCCAAAAATTCCTCACGCAATGACAACAAATGCAGCCTAGGAGGGATTAAAATGATAAATTTCGTTGAGAAGATGGGGGTTTGGATATAGGGGGCAAGATAAGAGCTGCCACTGATTTCTTCAATATCAATTTCCCGGTCAATCAGAAAAGAAGCGATCGACTCAATAACATTTTGCTTGTCCAAAGAAATGGTTTCTAAAGAATACGGCACACAGTCCCGCACCTTGTCCTTAGGTTCAGGACGCAGCATATTGATTTTGATCTCCATGCGTTTTTGCAGGGTGTCCAAGTGGTTTTCCAATTTGGCCACCTGATTCCAATTGCCTTGCACCAACAAATAAGCAGCTGTCGATTGTGCCAGCCGCGTAGAGCGTATTTCCATGATATTACAATTACAATCACGTACAGCGGACAATATTTCCGCAACAAAATTGAGCTGAAGGTTGCCTAAGGCAGTAATGGCTAGTTGCATAGTATTTTCTAAAATTTTTTGGCAGTTTATCATCAAATGCGCCGAACCATACGAAAGCAAGGCAAACACCCAACAAATAATGCAAATTTCTCCTACAATCGGCATCTTTCCACTTAATGTTAGCGCATCAATATGACAAATTCTTCACAAGACATACATCCTTATAGAGGCAATAAATCCGATGCCACCGGAAATTTTCGGGAAGAAGGTTTGATTTTGGCTGACTTACATACCACTACCGATGATAGTGGCTTGCAAATAGAACCCCTACTGCATTGGCAAGACGATGAGGAGGCAATGGGGCGGTTATTGATCAATACTGGATTTGAAGGCACTGCGGCACAGCCAGAGATGGATAGCTGGACTGCCAAACCAGAAACACGGCCCCAAACAGAAAAAATGGCAGAACCGGCAACGGACAAAACATCTCTTCTGGAGGCAAGCGTGGTTTTGCCAGCACCCCATTCGCGCATAGAACCTCGGTTGGACGGCATTGGCTTGACCGGGCAAGCAAATAGGCATCGGGTCACATTAGCCGAATCCGATGATGCAGTAAAAAACACATCGGCCCCCCCCGTCCCTGTCGCGGTGCCGCCAGAAATCCCTGTGCCTTTTGTGGTGGAGTCATTCATTGCCTCGCACCAGGCTATGCGTGCCGATTTTAACGCTGGGCAAAACAGCCTGGTTGACGACGGTATCGCCCGAATAGCAGAAGAACCAGTGCCGGATGAGGGGCAACAAGAACACAAGGTCGAACCCATGGGTTCGGCACCTGAAACCATTGCCGAACCCATAGCGGCTATAACAGCAACCAGACAAGATAAGCTGGCCAATGTTGGGGATGTGGCAACGACAGAGCAGCCGGGCTTGTCAGCCGATCAACAGCAACACCAGCAGGGGCCAGCCGCCACCATCCAGCTACCTGTTTGGGCAGCCACCTTAACGATAGCCGTGTTATTGTCACTGCTTGCCGCCATCGTAAGCCTAGTGCTGACCGTATCAACACTCAAAACGGAAGTTGGCCGGTTAAGTGCCTTAATGGCAATAGTGAAAGATGATGTCGAGGTGCTGGGGCAAAAATAAGCGGGACTTCTCCTTATTTGCAGGCAACGGCTGAAATTTTTTCGCGTCTGCCAAGCCTGGTTGTTTACTCCTTATTTA
>Ga0316224_1002439_pt1 | contig 17222 bp, 18 predicted proteins | sample TBH18013metaG_FD_206254 | JGI IMG/M metagenome (GOLD analysis project Ga0316224, IMG submission 206254) | Freshwater microbial communities from Trout Bog Lake, Wisconsin, USA - TBH18013 | ecosystem: Environmental > Aquatic > Freshwater > Lake > Hypolimnion/Profundal zone | place: USA: Wisconsin... | reverse complement strand
AAAACCCAGGCAAGGTGCCGCTGCATCTCATAGAAGTACAGTCCGGCGCCTATCTGGGCGAAGACGACATTGTGCGGTTTGAAGACACCTATGGCCGGGCGCCGGTTAAGCCTTGATACCCGCCAAGTCGGCTTGAGGCTACAATCGGCAATATTTGGTGAGTGGCGCGGCGCCGGCCGTCCCTCTTAGAAAAGCTCCGTTTCGTACAGGAGGATTTTTTGGCTGACCCTATCGCTTTTATCGACCTTCAGGCGCAGCGCCGCCGCCTGGGCGAGCCGCTCAACAAGGCCATCATGGCCGCGGTGGAAGGCGGGCAATGGATGTTGGGGCCGCAGGTGGCGCAGTTCGAGCGCGAGCTTGCCGATTTTACCGGCGTCCGGCATGTCGTTTCCTGCGCCAACGGCACCGATGCTCTGATCCTGCTGCTGCGCGCCTGGGATATCGGTCCCGGCGACGCTGTATTTGTCCCCGCCTTCACCTTTGCCGCGACCGCCGAGGTTGTCGCTCTAGTGGGCGCGACGCCGGTGTTCGTGGATGTGTTGCCGGACACCTACAATATGGATCCAGCGAGCCTGAAGTCGGCCATCGCCATGGTCGCGCAGGACACCGCCTTGATGGCCAAAGCTGTCATTCCCGTGGACCTGTTCGGCCAGCCCGCGGACTATCGCGCGCTGGCGCCAATCTGCTCCCTCAGAGGCTTGAAAATGTTGTGCGATGTCGCCCAGGGGTTTGGCGGTACATTGGACGGCAAGCGCGGCGGCGCGATCGGTGATGCCGCGGCAACCAGCTTTTTTCCCGCCAAGCCGTTGGGCTGTTACGGTGATGGTGGTGCCTGCTTCACCAATGATGATGAGCTCCGAGACATTCTTTTGTCACTGCGCATGCACGGCCAGGGCACTGACCGCTACGAGCATGTGCGCGTGGGATACAATTCACGCCTCGACACAATTCAGGCCGCGATCCTCATCGAGAAGCTAAAAATCTTTGACGATGAGATTGAGGCGCGCAACCGCGTCGCGCGTCGCTACAGCGACGCCTTCTCCTCTTCCAAGAAGATCACGTTCCCTTTTGTGATTGCGGGAGCCGTCTCCACCTGGGCCCAGTACACACTGCAGGTCGAAGATCGCACGCGCTTCCAGGGGGACCTCAAGGCGGCGGGTGTCCCCACGGCCGTCTACTACCCGATCCCGCTCTCCAAGCAGGTGGCCTATGCTCACTACCCCAGTGTCCCAACTCCAGTGAGTGAGGCGCTGTCGTCTAAGGTCGTCAGTATTCCCATGCACCCCTACCTCGAGCCGGATACACAAGACCGGATCATCGCGGCGGTTCTGTCAAGCGCGGGTTAAAGTTCCACTGTGCGCAGTGGATCCCCAGAACTTTTTGATTAGCGGTTGTTGCTAGCAACAGGTCTGAAGCACGATCCAAGTAATTTATTTTCTTGGAGACTTTTGGCTTCGTTCTGTGGATTTACCCGCTGGGGCCTTTTCAAGTTCTCCAGTCAGGCGCCGTGATAATTCCCGCGAGAGCTGTAGGCCCGCTCCGTGCGTGTCGCTTTCATGCACAAATCTGACCCCTTCCTTAGTAAAGGCCTGCTCAATCTTGATGGCCGTGCTGTGATTGACGCCACCTCCAGATTCAAAGCGTACCAGCGTGTTCTTGCTGATGCCCGTCTTTTCCTCGAGGTCGACAAAACTCCACCTCAGCGCGGCGCGGGCAATTCGGGCGTGAATAGGCTTAAACAACTACTTGACCTATGGTATCTAAAATTGGTATATAGGTAACGAATTAGTTACAAATATAAACAATTTGGAGTTTTACACTATGCACTCAATTGAACTTGTCCGTACTGAGGTTTCTACCTACCAGATTCTTGCCCAGGAGCTAAAAGACCGCTTTGGAGAGCTCGACCATGAGACCCTCCAAGACACCCTGGAGGGGATCTCCCGCCTTCCTGAGGCCATTGGGGCCGTCCTGCGCTCCTCTCTAGAGGATGAGGCCCTGATTGTAGCTCTAAAGGCGCGCCTCAATGATTTGGAAGTCAGACTTGAGCGGCTCCGGGGGCGCTATGGCGCAAAGCGTGAGCTGGTGAGGTGGGCCCTGGAGCGCTCTGGCATGTCCAAGCTCCAGGCGGAGGATTTTTCGGCAAGTCTGCGAAAGTCCCCAGATAAGCTTGAAGTCCTCAGTGAGGATTTGATCCCGGAAAATTATTTTACGCCCCAACCACCTCGACTGGACCGGCGGGGCCTGGCGGATGCCTTAAAAGGAGGGGCAAGCGTTGAGGGCGCGCGTCTCTTGGAGGGGGAATTGTCTCTCTCGGTGCGCGTGCGATGAGCAGCTTTTCTCCAACACAGCTCAAGAAGCTGACGTCCAAACTGGATTGGCGGCATGTGCAGTCCCGTATGCTGGAGGAGCGCCAGATTGATTATATCGAGGGCTGGTTTGCCGTCTCGGAGGCCAATTCCATCTTTGGATTTTCTGGATGGGACCGACACACCCAGCACATCGAGCGTATCTTTGAGAGAGCTAGGGGGGAGGTGACACACTGCACCTACTTGGCGCGGGTGTGCATTCAAGTGCGGGCAGGGGGCGGGGTCGTCTGGCGCGAGGGCACGGGTACTGGCTCAGCGGCATCGCGCAATCCTGCGGAGGCCCACGACCGCGCCATCAAGGCTGCAGAGACCGACGCCACAAAGCGGGCGCTTTCCACGTTTGGCAATCGCTTTGGCCTGTGTCTTTACGACCGCGAGCGCAGGGGAGTTGAGGATGCACCCCACAGTGTGGGCGCCAAAGACTTCAAATTAATTACGGCGGATGGAATTTTATTGGACGGCACGCTCTCGGCGGAGGGCTTTTGTACGGGCCTGCGCAAATTGGTTGATGTCGCGGCGGCACCAGAAGAAGTTGACGCTCTAAAACTCTCTAATGCGGCTGAGCTAGAGAAGCTGCGCTCGCGTTGCCCAAAGTTATGCAACCGCCACAATATTCACTACGCCGACCTCCTGTCAGGGCTTATGCAGAGGCGCAGTGACAGACTGACTAAGGCTCAGGCTGATCAGCCGTCACAGTCTGAACAGCACCACGAAATTGTCGAGAGTGCCGGGGATGCGGCCCCCATATCTGTGGAGGCCCCTACAGGACAGCCTCACGCAGAAATCAGCGAAGTCCTGCCCCCTGAGGCCCTTGATACTGACCCCTTGCCAGCCTCGCGCATTACCGGCGCCCCGCGCGTCAATAAAAGCCGCCTGGCCATTGCAACACCCCGCCGCCTCCGGGCTCCAGATCACCTGCGCGCGGTCCGAAAATTGCCGTGCCTGGTCTGTGACAGGGCTCCCTGCCACGCCCACCACGTGAAATTTGCGCAGCGCTCAGGGCTAAGCATCAAGGTCAGCGACGAGTTTGTGGTCCCCCTGTGCTCTGTCCACCACGATGAACTTCACCGCAGTGTCACGGAGAGGGCGTGGTGGGAGGGGCAAGGAATAGATCCCCTGCCGATCGCGGAGAGACTTTGGCACAATGAATTCGAACACGTGGCCTGATGAGTATCTGCAGATAGCCACGGGGTGGGTGGCATAAATTAATATCCGTATTTTGTGGGCAATGCCGGATAGGCGAACTTGCTAATAAGTACCTTATATGATACGTTATTTGATCAAGGAAATAGGATGTCGGTGAAAATTCCCGAAATTCCTGTTTTTTTCTATCGAACGGCTGGCGGTGGAGAGCCTGTTTTGAACTGGCTTCGAGAACTTCCACCAGGGGATAGGCGCGCAATTGGTATCGATCTAGCCACGGTGCAGTTTGGTTGGCCGATCGGGATGCCAATTTGTCGATCTCTAGGTGGTGGCTTGTGGGAGGTGCGCTCTACCCTACCTAGCCGACGTATTGCCCGTCTTGTATTTTTCGTAGATGGCGGTCGTATCGGTGTAGTGCATGGATTTATCAAACAGACCCAAAAGACGCCGATTGATGATTTAGAAATTGCACGCAAGCGGGCAAAGGAAATGAAAAAATGAAAAAGAAAAACCCACATTGGGGCACCAAGCTAGATACGTTCCTGCGGGAAAACGATATCGTCGAAGTCGCGAAGGCTGAGGCGGTGACGCGCGTCGTCGCATGGCAACTCGCCCAAGAAATGGAGCGCCAAGGTATGACGAAAACCGCCCTCGCCGAGCGTATGAACACGAGCCGTGCCCAAGTGGACCGCCTCCTAGGGGCGAAGGGCAACATCACTATCGCGACACTCCAGCGTGCGGCGGGTCTTGTTGGCCGCAAGCTGCGACTAGAATTGGTCTGAAGCTGCTCAGAAATTTCTGAGATAAGGCAAAAGATTTTGGGGTGATCAGGTACTATGGGCGTTGAGCACCCCACACTGTTAGTCTCTTCGACTGTGGGTTGACCCCCCATGCCGGCATCCATATGTTCCGGCACCGATTTGGTGGGAGCCCATAGCTCAGCGGTAGAGCATCTGACTTTTAATCAGAGGGCCGATGGTTCGACCCCATCTGGGCTCACCAATTCAAACCGGTATCCCCAAAAGCCCCTAAACACGAAAGCACACTGAAATTTATGGTATTTTAGCCATAAAGCTCAGTGCCCGCGTGTTCGTGGGGCGTACAAAGCTACATTTTGTACCAAATTTAAATAAAAATCTATATGTAGTTGACAAAGGAACATATCAAGTACAAATATGAGGTGTAATTACCATTGTTGGTATGCACCACGGGAAAAATGGAAGGGGAGCGTCATGGCATCAGAGGCAAAAATTGCAGCTAACCGGCGCAATGCCGCCCGCTCCACCGGCCCAAAGACGGGGCCAGGAAAGGCCATTGCCAGCCTCAATGCTCTCAAGACTGGAACCTACGCCAAAACCTCCTCGCTAATGCCTGGGGAAGACCGTGACGCCTACGGAAAAATCGAGCAGGAAATCTACGCCCAGATGATGCCCATTGGACCCATTGAAGAAGAATGCGTCCGATCAATTATAGAGAATTTATGGAAGCTTGAGAGGCTGCGTCGGCTGGAGGGAGTTATAACGTCACGGCACATGACAGATTACTGCATGGATCAGTACAACAAGTTGAGCATGATCCCCGCGCGGGATCACATCCTCGATAAGCTCTTTATTGATGAAGCTGACCCAAAACCAAAGACTGTCGTTGAGGATCAAGTTTACGGGACGTTCAGTCACTTTGTGCAGGATAAAATGCGGCACAGACTTGGTGAAAGCGAAGAGACATCTAAATCAAAAGATACTCATGGCGCTGGGCTTGCAGAAGATTTTTTCAACGGCATCAGCGATAATAACTTAATATTTGAGGCACACAGAAAAAGTACCAATAACGGAGACTTCGAGAGATTATCGAGGCAGCGTCAGGATGTAATGCGGGACCTTCAGAAAAACCATGCCTTTTTGCATACCCTGCAGCATCGGCGACAGATAGTTGAGGGCAACGTCTCCACAGTTTTTGTCGGCAATGACACTGGAGCCCCGGTCTGAAATCTTTGCCCTAATGAGCCGGAGCTAGCGGCCCTGATGGGTCCCTAAATGCCTCGGTCATGGGCGTGAAGCTGGGTGTGTTGGCACCATAGTTCTCCCGCCAAAAATCCAGCCGTCCCTCCAACAAAGGCACCTGCCACCACGTCGCTGAGGAAGTGAAAGTCCCCAATGACGAGTAATATTGCTCCCAGGAAGAGCAGGGCCGTGAGTGGCGGCCATGTACGGGGGTAGAGCCGGATAATGGCAAAGGCAAAGGCGCTTGCCATCACCATGTGGCCGGAGGAAAAGCTGCTGTACTGGCTGCCTTGGAAAAAATGGAAAACATGACTGTCAGGCTGGCGGAGGAACTCCAGCGGCGTCTGTCTGGCGAAGATAAGTTTAAGAACAAAATCATTTGCGGCGTAGGCTGATACCGACGCGCAGCAGGCAATAAATAGCGCCTTTGCATATAGGGGCAGGATGCCGCGCAGAATGCGAGCGAGCGACAGAAAAACGATAAGGGTGATTTCTGCAGAGACTAGTATAGTGCTTCCAAAGGTCCGGCCCAATCCACTGAGCGGGCTGGCATACTTCAGAAAATAAAATGCTATGGGCGCGTCTAGCCAGCTAATGCATGCATAAATCGATGCAAGTATTGTGACTAGCAATATCAGCCAAGACTTTAAGAAAAACTTACCTGCCACGGGCTGATGCATACAATTAATTTCTATCTGGTACACACACCAGAATGATTTTCCAGGGGGCTATTGTAGTTACTGAGTAGCAGTCCTAGGGACATCCACGGGGGCACTAAAACGCCCCTTTTTTGAGCGCTACGACCCAGAAGGTTTGCAATAAAATGACGATGTCAGTCCAAAGAGACCAGTTGAGGACATACCACTCATCCAGAAGTACGCGGCGCTCGTAGCTTGTATTGCTGCGCCCGCTTACCTGCCAAAGACCTGTTATTCCGGGGCGGGTGCGAATGTAAACTTTCGACGCTAGTCCATAATATTTGTCTAATTCTTCTTGTAGAACGGGGCGCGGTCCAACCAGGCTCATCTCGCCGTACAGAACATTCCAAAGTTGCGGCAGTTCATCCAGGCTTGTCTTGCGTAGCCATAGACCAATGCGCGTAACGCGTGGATCTTGAGAAAGTTTATAAGTTTTTAGAAATTCGGCATAAAGCTCGGGTTTTTCATTTTCCCATTTCTTCAAGATTGCCTCTGCATTAGTCACCATTGTGCGGAATTTCAAACAGCGGAATGGGACGCCATTGCGGCCAACTCTTATATGGGAAAATGTGATTGGGCCGGGATCGCTTAGCTTTATGATTACTGCAAAAGCTACTAGCGCGGGCGAAAGTAAAATTAATAGAACAGTTGAAAAAAGAATATCAAACAGACGTTTTAGGGCCCGAAAGAATAAATTCTGACTGTTTGGGCGGATCTGTATTAGTAAGGTATCTTGACCAAAGAAGTAATTAATATTGCTGTTGGGTGTCGGTAAGCGATTTTCTGGCGGCGCAATCGCAACTGTAATTTGGACTTCTAAGAGGGCGCGAACAAGGTCTTGGTGGTATGTTGTCTGTGTGTCGCTAGAAATAAAAATGACTTGCCCGCAGCCTTCATTCTTTAATGTGGAGGCAATATACGCAGGTTCCTCATGGTAGACTTTCTTGAGGTAGCTCATGTTCTCTAGTGCTGAGATGCTTTTATCGTCTGCCACTAGCCACTGAACTTGGAAGCCTAATGATAGTGTTTCTTCTAAAATTTCATAAATATTTTTAGTGCGATCGTTGGCGCCAATTATCGCAGTTGGGATTTGCCAGGTGCCGGCTTGTTTCAGCAGGGCTCGCATGGCTTGGCGCATTAGGGGGACGAGGAAGATAAGTAGCATCCAAGTCAGAATGATTTGCCAGATTGAATACAGGTCTGGTTTTATGCTTATTATAAATACTTCGGGCAGGCTCGCGACCAAGATCGCGGTAGTTGTCCCCTTTGCGCCGTCCCAAAATAGTTTCCTAGGCCCATAGTCTCCTGAGAGATAGCGAGCCAGGATGAAGAGGGTCGCGATTACAGAATATAAGCTTATAAAAAAGGAGCTTTTTGCCCCGTTAAGTCCAGTGCCGTTTGCCCCGTTAAGTCCAGTGTAGGCGATTAAGCTTGGGGTATTTAAGTTGTGCCTGATGAAGTAGCTGATCAGAAAAAAAGAAGCGCAGTCAGCGAGTAGCAAGCACAAACTGTTTATCAAATTGCCAATGCCAAGCCACGGCCTTATCGGCAGTGAGGATGGCAGTGTTTTTTCGGTCGTTGTATCTGTCTGTGTCATTTTTATAAAATCTAGACTTGGCTGCACATCAAAAATCTGGCTCGTAGCATTTAAATTCAATATCATCAATTCCTTACTGGGACATAGGCCTTAGCGCTATTCCATGGCATACCCGTGAAAATTCTAGCTCTGTAATTTTTTCATCCTCACGGCCTGTTGGTTATGCTGACCAGTCTATTTGACTTTACGCTTCCCCCTGAGCTGATCGCTTTGAGGCCGGCTGAGCCCCGTGATGCCGCGCGTCTCATGGTCGTCCACGGAGATGGTCAAATTACACATGATAAATTCTGTAATTTAGGTATCTACCTCTCAGCCGCAGATATTTTAGCCGTTAACGACAGTCGGGTCATCTCGGCTCGGCTTATTGGGAAAAGGTTAGCCCGTGAGGCGGGGGCAGACGCCGTAAGCCTGGAAGTTACGCTTCACCAGCGTATCGCCCCGGATCGTTTTTTAGCATTTGCTAAGCCCGCAAAACGGCTCAGGGCAGGCGATAAAATCTGCTTTGGACCCCTTTTGGAGGCGCAGGTCGTGGGCCGGGAGGCTGGGGAGGTAGAATTTGTCTTTAACTGTGCCGGGGTAGCTTTAGACCGCGCCATTGCAGACACCGGGACCATGCCCCTGCCGCCCTATATCGCCAGCCGCCGCCCCCCAGACGCCCAAGACCAAACGGACTACCAGACAGTCTATGCCGCCCATGACGGGTCTGTGGCGGCGCCCACGGCGGGATTGCACTTCACGCCTGACATGATGGCAGGACTTACCCGCGCGGGCATCGAAACCGCCTCCATGACCCTTCATGTGGGGGCGGGGACATTTTTGCCGGTTACTGCAGACGACACGGCCGGGCACCGCATGCACGCGGAACATGCGTATCTTGATGCTCAAACGGCGGGCCGCATTAACAGTGCCCATGCGCGGGGCGGCCGGGTTGTGGCGGTGGGTACCACTTCGTTGAGGACCCTAGAAAGCGCCGCCGACGCCAGCGGCCAAGTCCGCCCGTTCGACGCAGACACGGACATCTTCATTACCCCAGGATATCGTTTCCGCGCAGTGGACATGCTCGTGACAAATTTTCATCTTCCACGCTCCACCCTCTTTATGCTGGTCTCAGCCTTTATGGGGATCGAGGTTATGCAGCGCGCCTACACTGAGGCCATTCAGGAGGGGTACCGTTTCTATTCCTATGGCGACGCCTGCCTGCTATTGCGTTCCAAATGAGTGAATTCCGCTTTGAGATCACAGCGCAAGATGGCGCCGCGCGTACCGGTGTCGTTCACACCCCCCGTGGCGAGATCCGAACGCCCGCCTTCATGCCCGTGGGCACGGCCGCGACGGTCAAGGCGATGCTGCCGCAAAGCGTGCGCGCAACCGGCGCCGATATCCTCCTGGGTAATACCTATCACCTGATGCTGCGGCCCGGCGCGGAACGCATCGCCCGCCAGGGTGGCCTGCACCGTTTCATGAACTGGGAGCGCCCCATCCTGACCGACAGCGGCGGCTTCCAGGTGATGAGCCTGTCCAGCCTGCGCAAGATTACAGAAGAAGGTGTGCGCTTCCAGTCGCATATCGACGGCCACGCTGAATTCCTCTCGCCGGAACGGGCGATGGAGATCCAACGCTTGCTGGGCTCCGACATCCAGATGGTCCTGGACGAATGCCCGGCCTTGCCGGCAGAGAAATCTGCCCTCGAAAAATCGCTGGCGTTGTCTATGCGCTGGGCCGAGCGCTCGCGGCGGGCGTTCGGCGAACAGCCGGGCCGAGCCTGCTTTGGCATCGTGCAGGGCGGTACGCACGCCGATCTGCGCCAGCGTTCGGCGCATCAGCTGCGCGAGATCGGTTTCGATGGCTATGCCGTGGGCGGTCTGGCGGTGGGCGAACCCCAGGCGGTGATGTTCGAGACCCTGGATGCAACCGTGCCGCACCTACCTTCCGAGAGACCGCGCTACCTGATGGGTGTCGGAAAGCCCGATGACATTGTGGGAGCGGTGCTGCGGGGAATTGACATGTTCGATTGCGTACTGCCCACGCGTTCAGGCCGGAATGGGCAGGCCTTTACCTGGGACGGCCCGCTAAATCTCAAGAATGCCCGCCATGCCGAGGATCCTGCGCCCCTCGACCCGGAATGCCGGTGCCCGGCGTGTCGCCAATTCAGCCGCGCCTATCTGTACCACGTGGTCAAGGCGAACGAGATAATCGCGTCCATGCTTCTTACATGGCACAATTTGACCTTTTTCCAGGACCTGATGGCGGGACTGCGGCGGGCCATCACGGGCGACGACACCCAGGCCTTTGCCGCGTCAATCCTGTCGCGGTATCGTCGCGAAGGGGGGGCTTGATGAGCAATCGGGCGAACCCCAGCCCCGCATCCGGCACGTGCCGGCCATGACAAGCTATTCCGTCGGCGTCGCGGTGCTGACCTATAATGCCGCGAAGCTGCTGCCGCACAGCCTGCCGCCGCTTCTGGCGATGACGCCGCGACCTCGGATCCTGATCGTGGATTCCTCCTCCCGCGACGCCACCGTGGAGATTGCCCAATCCCTGGGGGTTGAAACACTTGTCATTCCGCAACGTGAGTTCAACCATGGGACGACACGGGAACTGGCACGGCGCGCGCTGAGCACGGATATCGCGGTCATGATGAGCCATGACGCTATCCCGGTCGGCACCGACATGATCTCCAATCTCGTCGCGCCGATCATGCGTGGCGAAGCGGCGATTTCGTATGCGCGGCAGTTGCCGCATGACGGGGCGGATTTTTTCGAGGCGTTTCCTAGGGCTTTCAACTATCCCGAGACAAGCGAATTACGCTCCGCGAATGATATCGACCGGCTTGGCCCCTACACGTTTTTCTGCTCCGATTCCTGTTGCGCCTGGTCGAATGCGGCCCTGGACGCGATAGGCGGCTTTGAAACGACCCTTTCCCTGGAAGATACAATTGCCGCCGCCAGGCTGGTTCGTGCCGGTTACCGGATCGCCTATCGGGCCGACGCGCTAGTGAAGCATTCGCACCGCTATACCCCGATGGAGGAATTCCAGCGCTATTTCGACATCGGTTATGTCCGGGCGCTGCACAAGGATCTGCTGTTTGGCGGCGGCGGGGATGAAAAACGCGGCGCCAAGATGACAGGCACGATGCTGCGTCAACTTTGGCACAAGGCGCCATTGCACATACCCTATGCTGTCATCTTAACGGGCGCGAAATTTCTGGGCTACCGTGCCGGCTTTCATGGGCATGCGTTTCCTTTGTGGTTAAAACGCCGCCTGAGCGGACAAGTCTATTTCTGGCGCAGTGTGGCGATGCCGACTGGCGCAGATCGCCGCGGATAACTGGCGCATTCGCGGTATTGATCGATGGGCAAGACGGCCGGTCAGGCGCAATGGCCGCACTATTCCCATCATCGGGGCAATCTGGCATATTCTGACCTTGGCCGGCTGGACTGGCCTGGATCGCTGCCATCGGGTCAGGATTGAGAGTTGATTAATGAAGATTTTAGTTACGGGTGGTGCGGGATTTATCGGCTCTGCCGTGGTGCGTCACCTAATTCAAGAGACCGAGCATGCCGTCGTGAACGTCGACAAGCTCACTTATGCGGCAAATCTGAAGTCGCTGGCGCCGGTCGACGGCAATTCACGCTATGGGTTTGAAAAGGCCGATATCTGCGACGGCGACAGCATGCGGGAAATAATGGCGCGCACCCAGCCCGATGCGATCATGCATCTGGCGGCGGAAAGCCACGTCGATCGCTCGATCGAAGGGCCTGAAGCCTTTGTCATGACCAATATCATCGGCACCTTCCGGCTCCTGAGCGCCAGCCTTGAATATTACCGCGACCTGAGTGGTCCTCGTAAGGACGCGTTCCGCTTTCATCATGTCTCGACAGATGAGGTGTTCGGCGCGCTTGATGCCGGCGACGAGCCTTTTTCGGAGACGACCCCCTATGATCCACGCTCGCCCTATTCGGCGAGCAAGGCGAGTTCCGATCATCTAGTGAGGGCTTGGGGCCACACCTACGATCTGCCTGTCATCGTCACCAACTGCACGAACAATTACGGGCCATATCATTTTCCCGAAAAGCTGATTCCTCTGATCATCCTGCGTGCGCTTGAGGGCGAGGCGTTGCCGGTCTATGGCGATGGCAGCAATGTGCGCGACTGGCTCTATGTAGACGACCATGCCAGGGCACTGGCTACAGTCGTGGAAAAAGGTGTCCCCGGCGAGACCTATTGCATCGGCGGTGAAGCCGAACGCACCAATCTGCAGATGGTGGAGTCTATCTGCGATATTCTGGACCAAACCGTTGGCCTGCTTGCGAGCGGCTTGCCGCGCCGCTCGCTGATCCGCTTTGTTACCGATCGTCCTGGCCACGATTTTCGCTATGCGATGATGACGGACAAAATCAAGGCGGGTCTCGGATGGATGCAGCGGGAAACCGTCGAGACCGGCCTTCGCAAGACCGTGGCCTGGTTCCTCGAGAACCGAACCTGGTGGGAGCCCCTGCAGGCGCGCTATGATGGCTCCCGCCTGGGTCTCAAACTCAAGTCATGAACCCCGCGCATTTCGCTAATGTCTGGTGTGGAGAATGTGCTTGATATGCGATACATAGAATTTGGGGATACTGGAAGCGGCGCGCGATGATCATCAGCAAAAGACGAGGCATCATCCTGGCAGGCGGGTCGGGCACGCGGCTCTATCCCTTGACGATCGCCGTCAGCAAGCAATTGATGCCGATCTACGACAAGCCGCTGATCTATTATCCGCTGTCGGCGCTGATGCTGGCGGGCATCCGCGAGATACTCGTCATCACCACGCCGTATGATTTGGCGGCGTTCCAGTCCCTGCTGGGCGACGGCTCGCAATGGGGCATCGAGCTGACCTATGCCGTCCAGCCGAACCCAGGTGGATTAGCCCAAGCTTACCATATCGGGGCAGATTTCGTCGCCGGGCGGCCGTCCGCCCTGGTGCTAGGAGACAATATCTTTTACGGCCACAATTTCTCGGAATTGCTGCGACGCGCGCACGCGCGCACTGCCGGGGCCAGCGTCTTTGGCTACCGGGTTTCCGATCCTGAACGCTATGGCGTGGTGTCCTTCGAAGCCGATGGCCGCGTCGAGTCTATCGAGGAAAAGCCGGATCATCCGAAATCAAATTATGCGGTTACCGGGCTTTATTTCTATGACGAGCGCGTCGTCGAATTCGCTCACTCCATCAAGCCGTCGGAGCGCGGGGAGTTGGAGATCACGGACGTCAATCGTCTTTACCTGCATGACGGAAGCCTGAATGTCGAACTGATGGGGCGAGGATTTGCCTGGCTTGATACCGGCACGCATGCGTCGCTGCTGGATGCCGCGCTCTATGTCAAACTGATTGAAGAGCGGCAGGGACTGAAGATTTGCTGTCCCGAGGAAATCGCTTGGCGTCTTGGCTACATCACCTCTGACCAGCTGGCCAAAACAGCCGAGCGCCTGCGCAAGAGCGGGTATGGAGATTATTTGCTGCAGATACTGGAGACGGGGAAGGCGGAGTGATTGTCGTCGATACAATATTTGAGGACGTGAAAATCCTTGAGCCGCGCGTCTTCGGCGACGATCGCGGTTTTTTTCTTGAGAGCTGGAACGCGAAAACCTTCGCAGACGCCGGCATCGATGTGCGCTTCGTGCAGGACAATCACAGCAAGTCAGCGAAAGGCGTTCTGCGTGGCCTCCATTACCAGATGCAGTCACCGCAGGGAAAGCTTGTGCGCGTGACGGCCGGTTCGGCCTTCGACGCGATGGTGGATATCCGCAAATCCTCGCCAACCTTCGGCCGCTGGTACGGGGTTCATCTTTCCGCCTCGAACAAGCGGATGTGCTGGATTCCACCGGGCTTCGCGCACGGGTTCCTGAGCTTGGAGGATGACACCGAATTTCTCTACAAGTGTACCGATTTTTATAATCCCGCGGCGGAATGCTCGTTGCTCTGGAATGACCCTGCCATCGGCATAGCCTGGCCGCTGGATGAAATCGGACAACCGGCGCTGTCCGGGAAGGACGCCGCCGGAAAGCCAATGGCCATGACTGAGGTCTTTGCATGAAGTGCCTAGTGATCGGATCAGGTGGGCAGCTTGGACGCGCGCTTCAGGCGCGAGCGCCGGCAGGAGCTGAAGTAATTGCGCCGGCGGAAGCCGACTGCGATTTGACCAACGCTGCGCACATGAAACGCTGGATCGAGGACGCCGGCCCCGACATTATCTTCAATGCAGCCGCCTATACCAATGTCGACGGTGCCGAGCGCGATGCGGCGGCGGCGAAGCTGGTAAACGCAACGAGCGTGGGTAGGATAGCGGAAGCTGCCGCGCGGACCGGTACTCGCCTCATTCATGTTTCCACCGACTTTGTGTTCGACGGCGAAGCCAACCGGCCCTATGTATCGGACGATCCGCCGAACCCGCTGAGTGTGTATGGCCGCACCAAGCTCGATGGCGAACGGGCCATTGCCGCCGCTGGCGCTGACGCGCTGATCGTGCGCACGGCATGGGTCTATGCCGAGCAGGGGCGCAACTTCGTACTCACCATGCTGCGCCTAATGTCAGAGCGCGACGAAATAAAGGTCGTGGCGGACCAGTTCGGTACACCGACCTATGTGGGCGATCTTGCTGACTGTCTTTGGCGCCTGGCGCCACATGGCGATGCCGGCATCTACCACTTCACCAACGAGGGCTCCGGCAGCTGGTACGATTTCGCGGTCGCCATCCAAGAAGAAGCCGTGGCCGTCGAGATTCTGAAGAAGGCGGCAGCCGTGCTCCCCATCGCCGCTCGTGACTATCCTACGCCCGCCGCGCGGCCGCGCTTCAGCGTGCTGGACAAGTCGAAGACGCGGGCTGTCCTTGGTGGGAACGGTCGTCACTGGCGGGGCGCGCTGCGCGAAATGCTGGCCAGGCTTGCCAGCGCCGGCTAATTGCGTTCTTCGGCTTTCTGCATTCAGCGAAACGCTTAGAATTATTGTTCTAGATTGCAGACCCGCAGACCAATCGGATCGTTATAGCGGGTTCGTTCGATGATCGGGATGATTACTATTTACACATTCGAGAGTTAGCGCTTTCGCCGCTCTGGAAGGATAAAGTTAATTTTGCTGGCTATCTTGATGTAAAGGAGGCGGCTGATTTGCTTATCGTTTCCGATGCCGTGGTGTTGCCTTTCCGCGCAGGTGCGGTGGAATAAAATGGTTCTATTCATGGTGCAGTCCTCCAGGAGACGTTTGTCCTGACTACGTGATATTCCAAAATCGGTTATGACGAACTACGAAACATTTACTATACCGGTGTCGATGACCTACAGGAAATGAAGAGCGCTCTTTGTCGATATGCAGGCAGACGAAGGGCCCGTGACGTAGAGATCGATGGCAATCCTTGGAAGGTCATTGCTGCATCTCATATCGATCTTTACCGTAAAACGTTGTGTGATCTGTAGCAGACTAGCGTTCGGCGCTCGGTTAACGCGTCAGATTGGGATCGATATAGAAGTTCTTTGACGAACATGTTATGCGCTGCGCATAGAGGCTTGCTGTTAGAGTGCATATAATCTTTATCTTTTGCAACCTCTTGGCGATTTCGTGGGCGAGTGCGGCGTAGCGGATATTCGCTAATGTGTTTGCAATAATTTTCCGGAGGTAGAATGGCTTCGCTCGAAATTCTTTTGGCAACTTATAATAGCGCTCGTTACCTGTCCGACCAATTAGATTCGCTGTTCGCCCAGACATTTTCCGATTTCACGATTCTGGTATCTGACGACGGATCGACGGATAATACGCTATTTATTCTGTCGCAATATCGGCACCGGTTCCCCGAGAGAATGCGCATTATGAAATTTTCCATAAATGCGGGAGGAGCCAGAGCTAACTTTAGCCGGCTTCTGGAATGCTCTACGGCTGAATACGTCATGTTCTGTGATCATGATGATGTGTGGTTGCCTGAAAAAATCAAAATTTCTATTAATAAAATCAAATCAATGGAATATCTGCATGGTTCAGAAACGCCGCTCCTAGTCCATACCGACCTGATGGTCGTAGGTCCTAAGCTTGAGTTGTTAGATAGATCGTTTTGGAAATATTCGAATATTAATCCAGCGCGCGATAATCTTAATCAATTATTAGCGCAGAATGTTATCACCGGGTGCGCTATGCTTATGAATCGTCCCTTATGCAAGCTTGCAAGCCCAATTCCAACTCAAGCTATTATGCACGATTATTGGTGCGCTTTAGTCGCTTCAATATCAGGCAACATAGATTATATTGATGAACAAACAATTTTATATAGAAACCATGGTTCAAACTTATTAGGTGCTGTTAAGTGGAGTCTTCCTAATATTATTAAGCAGACGAAGAGTACTTTATTTACAAATTACCTTTTTTCCGGTGTTGTTGAAAAAAGCCAACAAGCAGAGGTCCTGCTAGCGCGATATGGTAGCGTGATGACGGATAAACAGCGAGAATTGACAACAGTCATGTCCAGTCTATTGTCTAGGTCCCGTCGCGTACGCTTCCTGAGCTTGCTGCTAAGGGGGATTGGGATGAACGGATTTTTACGAAATATCTCATTTTTCGTTACTGTTACTAGAAAGTAATTTAATTCTGAAACCTGTCAGGTTGTTAAAATTCTTGTTTCGAATATAGAATTTACCAGTATCTTGCTGCCCTCTGTTATTGACTAGCTAGCTTTGTCTCTTTCATCCCGCAGGCAGAAATAATATAACGCAGCCACTAATGTATATTCAGCAATGCCTATAAGTTCCGGAATGTATCGTAGAAGACGCTCAGCGTGATTTCATCCGAAAATAGTGCTGCCCAAAGCCGGCGCTATCTGAGCATGGACCGCCGCTAAAGAAAAAATGCCACCACACCAAGGATCAATTGAGCCACCATGATCGCCCGGACCCCAAAGCCAAAATACAGCTTCAACATATACGTTCCGACGACATCTATCTTTCCTGGGAAATCCGACGACGCTACTTTGGGGGCTGGCGATGAATTTAGAGGCTTCTAGATTGATCTGCCCCCATTAGGTGGTCCAGGCTGAATGTTAGTGCATTGCTTCTTCCTTGGCCATTGCCGACTGGAGGTGGAGCGTAGCGGAACCGGAAGACGGCAATGGCGGCGGCGCGGTTTCCGGGGCTGGTGGTCGGTAGCCGAGGCTGCTGTGAGGGCAGATCGTGTTGTAATGCCCCCGCCAGGCCTCGATCAGCACTTTGGCTTCGGCCAGACTGTAAAAGATCTCGCCATTTAGAAGTTCGTCACGCAGCGACCCATTGAAGCTTTCATTATAGCCATTCTCCCAGGGCGATGCCGGCGTGATGTAGAGTGTCTTCACGTCGACCTGAGCCAACCATTTTTGAACTGCAGTCGCGATTAACTCCGGTCCATTGTCAGACCTGATATTTGCTG
>Ga0316224_1002435_pt1 | contig 17239 bp, 15 predicted proteins | sample TBH18013metaG_FD_206254 | JGI IMG/M metagenome (GOLD analysis project Ga0316224, IMG submission 206254) | Freshwater microbial communities from Trout Bog Lake, Wisconsin, USA - TBH18013 | ecosystem: Environmental > Aquatic > Freshwater > Lake > Hypolimnion/Profundal zone | place: USA: Wisconsin... | reverse complement strand
GTCAGCGCCGCTCAACACCGCGACCTCTTCCGGCACAATGATGCCGGCTGCCTGGCAACCGAACAGTATTTCACGGGCGCAACTGGCATTCCAAGTAAAGATGGCGATGGGCTTGGGCAACTTCGTGAGCCAGGCGGCGAGCTTTTTCAGGTCAAAGCTCCAATCAGGCTCTGCACCCGCGTGGGTGCCGACACCGAACAGGGTGCAGTCATGCCCGGTTTGTCGGACGGCTTGCACAAAGGCGTCCCGTTGGCTGGAGACATACGAGAGGCCGAACAGGCTGAAGTAGGCGAAATTCTGGAAGCCGCGTTCCTGAAAATGCCTGACTGCCAGCGCGGCCGATTTCTGCACGTCAGTAATCACTCGCGGAAAGGTTGTGTCCGGCACCATGATGCTGGAAACATTGATCACGGGCACCGCGAGATTTTTCAGTTGGCGAGCCATGGTCACGTTGCTGACCCGCGCAATAACGCCTTCGACGGCCCAATCAGCAGGGACGGTCAATTGTTCTTCCAATCCGCGCGCCTCAACAAAAATCTGCCAGGCATCATGAAGCCGGTTGTAGTTGTGAATGCCGGTGATGACTCGCCGCCCCCAAGTGGTCGAAGTGTCCACCAAGATCGCCATGCGGGAAATGGTGCCACGCATTCTTTTGCGGGTGGATTTTGTTTTCACGGTCATGTGTGCCGTTAATTCTTAAACTATTACCGCCAAATTGACCAGTCTGTTCAAGCCTGAAATCCAGTGGCAGTGAATTTACCCTTTTGACAGGGCAGATTGGCAGGGTAAAGCCCAAACATACGCGGGATGTGCAAGTGGCGGAAATTCTATTGAAATTGACGCAAACTCACATGACACTGACGTGTTTGATTCCTGTAAGCTTGGGACATGAAATCCCTCAAATTTGTCATGGCCTGCTGGTTGTTGTCCGTTGGGGCTTGCAATGTCACTTCTGCGGCGCTGACGAATGATGTTTATTGTTTGTCGCCGTCGGCAGATGGCAGCATTGCGCTCCGGTTCAACGGAGAAACTTTGCGATTTGCTCCAAGGTTTACTGTGCTGACCACCACGCAAAACCCAAAATGCGTTCTCCCTACTTGGGTTCTTTACCAGCTACCAGAACTATTTACATATCAGGTCGGCCATGCAGCAGTCCCAATGCGAAGTCACCGAAGGAATTGTTTCCCAGTTTCATATTGAATATGTTGGGAAACATAATCGCGTTGGTGAGATATTTGTTGTTGATGGCAAGCAGTTCAGATACGCGGACGGCAGCGCCCAGAATGGTTTCCATCAAGTTGGAATCATTCACGACGGAATGCAGGTTCGGATTTATCATTACGACAAGACTGATCCGACTGACAAGGACATCGCCCGTTTGGAAATTGCACAATGATTTTTAGTTCCACCTTTGCAGTGCGCCCGCTGCGCCGTCTTCGTTTGAAATCTTAAAACCTAGCCGGTTGCTTCGGCGGCGAGATTTTGCGGAGCGCGGCTGTGCGCGTAGCGTCAGCCGCAGCCACGTCCACACCGCTGCGGCTGGTCTGCGACACAGCCGCGCTCCGTATTCAGATAACGTTCCAAGCGTTCTGCCCTGCACCCACATTATCGCGGCGAACGGGATTCGGGTTTCACCCCATGGCGGCTAAATGTGCCGGCGGCTATTCTGAGTTTATGAATAGCAAAAGTCTTTCCCCCGCCACCCGCCCGATCGCGCTCCTGCTGGGCGCCGCGCTCCTGCTCCCGTTGACGGGCTGCGTGGCCTATGTGGACCGCCCGGCCGAGGGCAGCGTGTATGTGGAGCCCAACGCCACTTTCGCGGTGCAGGACGACTACGTCTATTACCCGGACTATGAATGTTATTACAGCGTGAGCCGCCACCAATACGCCTATCGCGAGGGCAACACCTGGGTGGCGCGCCCGACGCCGCGCGGGGCATCGGTGGAAACGCTGCGGGCGTCGCCGTCGGTGCCGATGAATTTCCATGATTCGCCGGCGAACCACCACGCAGCGGTGGCCAAACAGTATCCGAAAAACTGGAAAAACAACCAGCCCGGCGGCAACAACGGCCATTGACAGTCAACCCCAACCCCAACTGAAAGGAAAAATATGTTCGGAACAATCATCTTGGTTTTACTCATTCTCATGCTCATCGGCGCGCTGCCCAACTGGCCGCACAGCAAAAGCTGGGGCTATTACCCAAGCGGCGGGCTGGGCCTGCTGGTGGTGATTTTGCTCGTCCTGATTTTGCTGGGACGAGTTTGACGCGGTCATTGAAACTTAAAACCAAGGAATAAAATTATGTTACAAAGCCTCAAACAACTGAACGGAAACAAGCTCGCCGCGCTCGATGGTGACCTCGGCCATGTGAAGGACTTTTATTTCGACGACCGGACCTGGGCCGTGCGCTATGTCGTCGCCGACACCGGCAACTGGCTGCCGGGGCGGCTGGTGCTACTTTCGCCGCACGCCTTTTGCGCCAGCTACCAGCCCGAAACCGTCATGCCGGTGAACCTGTTCCGCAAACAGATCGAAGACAGTCCTTCCATTGAGCTGCACAAGCCGGTGTCGCGCCAATACGAGGAACAGTATCACCGTTATTACGGCTGGCCGTATTATTGGGAAGGCGACGGCCTGTGGGGCGGGATGCGCGATTTTCCAGTCCTGGAACTGCCGCCGAAGTTTGCCTCCGTCCAGCCGCCCGCCGCGACCGGCCCCAAGGCCGCCCGCTCCGACGCGCACCTGCGCAGCGCGCAGGCCGTGAACGGCTATCATCTCCAGGCCACCGACGGCATCACCGGCCACGTCTGCGATTTTCTGATGGACACCAAGAGCTGGGCGATTCGCGAACTCGTCATCAAGGTCGGCCACCGGTTCACCGGCAAAGAAGTGCGGATTCCCGTCAGCCACGTGACGCAGATCAGCTATGACGAATCCAAGGTCTATGTGAACCTGAACACGGACGCGGTGGAACATAGCCCCGCGCATGAACTGATCCTGGCACCGGAAACCATCGGCCTCAAAAAAGTCATCGCCGAAGTGCTGGCGCCTTGAAAGCCCTCGGCTATCGCGGACCCGGAAATAAATCGTCGGCGCGGGCGACCACAGCGCCAACATCCGCATGCCCGGCGCGAGCGTGACCCTGCATTTGGAGAAACTCTGGTTGCGGAGCATCACCATCACCACACGGTTCGTGGATGCGGTCACCACGCCGACGCCGCTCATCACCCACCACTTCGCGCTGACGGACATCTTGCAAGCCTACGACACCTTCGTCCACACCAGCCGCGAGCCTGCGCTAAGACGCAAACCGGATTTGAAATGCAAGATTTCCATCTCGCAGCGGACGATGAGCGTCGTCTCGCATTTCTTGCCGTTGGAGTTTTAGCCCACGCCGGTTCACGGTGAGCGGACGCGGTAGTAGCGGACGGAAGCGTTGCTGGCGGTCTGATCGAGAAACTGGAATTGGCCGGGCGCGGCTTCCGTGGTGACGCCCAGCACCGTCCAGTTGGTCAGCGGCAAGGTTAGGTTGGTGGTGGTGAGCACGGTGAACCGGGTGCCGGGAAAATTGGTGAAGGTCAGGGCGCAGGTGCGGTTGCTGAAAATCATCTGGCCGTTGAGCTGCGGCGGGACGATGGCCAGCGGTGCCAGGCTGTAGGCGAGAGTTTGGTCGTTGAAGGTGAAACGAAAGACGCCGTTGGAAGCGACGTTGGCGGTGATGTTGGGGCCAAGGCTTTGCGCGGTGCCGGTGAGCGGGAGGTTGGTCTGCGTCTGGCTGCTGTCGCCCCAGTTGTCGGGCAGCCACGCGCCGTTGGCGGCGAACTTGAACTGGTTGGTGCCCGGGGGCAGCGCGGCGTCAAACTGCCAGGTGCTGTTGGTGACGAGAATCATGTTGGTCAGCGCGGGGTTCCAGCCGTTGAACGTGCCGGCCAGGGTCATGGTGGCATACGGGCTGGCGAGCAGCGGCACGACGCCGTAGGCAAGGGTCTGGTCGTTGAACGTGAACCGGTAGGTGCCGTTGAACGTGCCGTTGACGAGGATGTTGGAATTGCCGCCGAGCTTGCCGGTGCCGGAGAGCGGCACGGAGAACAGCGCCTGCGAGCCGTTGTTCTCGCCCCAGTTCGTCGTCCAGCTGCCATTGGCGGCAATCTTGAACTGGAGGTTGGTGGCATTGGCGAGCGCGGTGTCGAACTGCCAGTTGTCGGCGGCGACCTGCACCATGTTGCTCGCGGCGGGATTCCACTGCGGGTTCAAAAAGTTTCCCGCCACGGTCATCGCGCCGTAGGAAATGCTGCTGACGGCGTTGGTGGCCCAGTCCACATGGACGGTCTGCGCCGCGCCGGCGTCCACGACCTTGATGGCGAGCTTGCCGTCGCCGGTCATCAGCCAGCCGGTGGCGACGGTGGCGAGGTCGCCGACCTGCGCGAGCGGCGAGCCGTTGAGGAGGACATCCTGCACGTTGGTCGGGTTATAGACGTAGATGTTGAAATTGGTGTGGCCGGGCGTGTAGCTGCCCGACCGCGCGCCGATGGTGAAATCCCAGGCGTTGGTCGTGCGCGCGCTGGTGAAGGTGACGGCGGCATAGTTGCCGTTGGTGTAACTCCAGCCTTCGCCGGCGTCCTCGTAAAGCGTGAAGGCGGAGCTGGTCTCCGGCCAGCAGTTGATATCGAGATAGCCGGAGGCCGGCTGGGCGGTGTTCTGCATCGTTGGCCCCATCGGGATGATGGCGTCGCTGCGGACGAACAAAGGCAGTTCGCCGAGCGGCGCGCTGATGGTGACGGTCTGGCCGCCGCCGTAGCGGACATTGCTCCACCAATGATACCAGCCGACGCCGGGCGCATAGGGCAGATAGATGGTGCGGGTGCTCGCGCCGGCGGTGTAAACCGGCCCGGCCAGCAGGTAGTCGCCGACCATGAAATCGTAGTCGTTCAGCGAGGAGGTGTTGTTGTCGCCGTAATAGCTGAAGACGGTCGGGGTGTTCATGGGCCGGCCGGTCTGGGCGCAGTTATAGGCGAGCGTGTAAAGGTAGGGCAGCATCTTATAGCGGAGCTGGATGCAGTTGCGCATGGCGCTCTGATACGGGTCGGCGAAGCGCCACGGCTCGCGGCCTTGGTCGCTGCCCACAACATTGTCGCCCTTGCGGGAATGGTTGCGGAAGAACGGGAGGAACGCGCCCCACTCGTGCCAGCGGGTGAGCAGCTCGCCGCCCACGGTGTCGGCAAAGCCGCCGAGGTCGTGGCCATACCACGCCGCGCCGGAAATCATGGCGCTCAGGCCGAAGGGAATACAGGTGCGGGCGTAGCCCATGGCGGAGTTGCCGCTGTTGTTGGGGCTGCCGTCGCCCCAGTTGGCCACCGTGTCGCCGCTCCAACTGACGGCGTAGCGCTGGAGGCCGCAACTGCCGGAGCGGCTCAGGACGAACGGCCGCTTGTTCGGATTGGCCAGCAGCAGCGCGCCATAGCTGGTGCCGGCGCAGCGCAGGCCGAAGTAATTATGCTCGTTGCTCCACTGCCGGCGGGAGTCGGTGGCGGACGTGCCGTAATGCCCGTCGCACCAGAGCAGGCCGTTGTAGGGAATCTGGTCGCCCTGCTCCGGCTCGTCAATGTCGTTCCAGATGCCGGCGATGGCGAAGCCGCCCATCCAGTTGGTGATCTTGCCCTGCCACCACTGCCGCATCGGCGTGCTGGTGAAATCAAACCACGACATCGGGCCAAGATAGATGTTGCCGACGACGGTGTTGGCATTGTTGTCCTTGATGAAATGGAGGTCGGTGTTTGCCTCGTTGTAAAACGGATCCTGCGTTTCGAGGAGCGGCTCGATGAGCGGGATGATTTTCACGCCCTCGTTGGCGCAGTAGCTGACCATGCCGGCGGGATTCGGAAACTCAGTGGCGTTCATCGTCAACTGATGCAAGACATTGTTCGCCGTCGGGTTGTTGTCGCCATTGATGTTCATGTAATCAATGTCCAGATAGACGGCGTCCAGCGGGATGTTGCTGGAGATGGCGGTGTCGGCGAGATACTGCACCCAGCTCTGGTTGAGATAGCTGAAGCGCGAGAGCTGGTAGCCGAACGCCCACTTCGGCAGCATGGTGGGGCGGCCGGTGAGTTGGGAATAGCGGTCAATGACGGAAGCCATCGAGTGGTTCGTGCCGCCGCCGAAGAAGAAATAGTCCAGCTGCCCGTCGCCCGCCTCGAAGGAATACTGGCTGCCGGACTGTGTGCCGAACCGGAACAGCGGCCGGCAGGGGTTGTCGAAAAAGAGGCCATAGACAAACGCCGGCACCGAACCGTTGGCCGGCTGCACGCCATAAAAGAACGGCGGGTTCATGTATTCGGGATTTTCGAACTCGGTCCAGTTGTAGGTTCCCTCGCTCCAGCATTCAATCTCTTTGCCGCGCCGGTTCAGCGGGCCGCCGTATTCGCCGAGACCGAAGATGGCCTGGTTGGCGGGCAGCACCTTGGTGCATTTCAGCTTGAAGTCGCCCGAGGTCCAGCCGCTCTGCGCGGTGTAGTTGTAACTGGAATTAAACTGCGACTGGGAGTCGTTCAACAGGTCGAATCCGCTCTTGTCCTGGAAGTCCACCTTGAACGGGCTCTTGGTGACGACGACATTCAGTTGCGGCGTCGCGATGAGATACGTCGCGCCCTGGTCGGTGAACGTGACACTGTTGGAAATGGTCGGCCAGTAGCTCGGCTGCAGCGCAATCATCGGCTCCTCCTTGCTCCAGAGGCTGGTGAAATAATACTGCACGCGCACCACGTCGGCCGCCACCGGCGTCACCGCCGCCTCGCCGCCGTTATCAATCCAGAAGTTCGCGGTGACGTTGCCGTTCGTGCCGTCTACCGTAAGCGTGACGTTGGTGACGTTGCCAACCGACTGGTCGGCGGCCTGGACAGCGAAGGCCGCGACGCCAGACCAGGCCGCGAGGGCGGCCAGCGTCAGGCGCTTGAGAAAAAGGCGCGGAAAAATCATGCAGGAATGGATGGGTTGATTGTCAGGCAATATAAAACCGGATTGAATCCTTTGCCATCGCATGAATATGCTTTGCGCCTTGGCGGCGCGGCCGGCGCGCTTGCTTTGACGTTTAACGGCCGTTTTGACGGATTAATTGTGACAGGCGGGAATTAAATTCCTTCGCCGTCTTCAATTTTTCCAGCGGCAGATGCAGCCGGTAGCGCCAGTAGAAATTCGAAACGGCCGGCACGTTGATGCGTTCGGCCGCCACGTCCGCCCGTCGCAGGTGCGCGTCCATGCCCAGCAAATCCTGCAATTGGAAAATGCCCCACATCGCCGGTGACGCGAGATGCTGGCGCACCACGGCCTCCACGATTTCCGGCGACGCCTCGCGCGGCGCTTCGCCGGCAAGGCCGAGTTCGGCGTTGAAAAATTTCTGCGTCAGCGCGCGGTCTTCCTCCCACCAACCGCGGATCGTGCTCATGTCGTGCGTCGCAGGCGTGATGACGCTCAAATACGGCGCGTCCGCCGGCCGCGAAAACACCGCGCCCGGCGTCTTCGGCATCCGCTGGATTTCCAAGCTCAACAGGCCGAGGTCGCGCATCACCTCCGGCACGCACGCCGGCACCATGCCGAGGTCTTCGCCGCAGATGAGCATGTCCGTGTCGCGCTTGAGCGCGGGCAGCTTTTGCATCGCCTCGCGCATCCAGAAATCGTCCTGCCGCCGGAAAAAATAATCCACATAAAGCTCGCGCAGTTTCGCCTGCACGTCCGGCGCGAGATTTTTGAACGACGCCGTCTGCTCCATACCGAGGCGAAAATGAAATTTGTTTTCCACCTCCAGCAGGATCACGTTGCTGATCAGATCAAACAGGCCGGCCTTCAATTTCGCGTTCCATTCACTTGGTTCCAGCGCGGCGAAATGATTTTCCACCTGCCGCTGCGTGGCGAATTCCGGTTTCAAGGAATAGTTTCCCGTTCCGGCCGCCAGCAAAAATTCGCGCCGGACAGAATCTGCTTCTTCGCCAAAGATCTCACGTAGCACCGCATCGTTGATGAACGGCTTTGTCAGGCGTTCCTGTTCCAGATGGATGCCGCGCGCCGAAAATTCTTCCGGCTCAATCGCAATCGCCGGCACAAAATAACCGAGGATGCCTTCGACCGCGTGGGTCGGGATGCTCCAGATGCGGAAAAATCCAAGGATGTGGTCAATACGGAACGCGTCAAAATAATTTCCCATCTGGGCGAACCGCCGCTTCCACCAGGCGTAGCCGGTCTCGGCCATGCGCGGCCAGTTGTAGGTCGGGAAGCCCCAGTTCTGGCCTTTCGCGGCGAACGGATCCGGCGGCGCGCCAGCCTGCATGTCCATGTGAAACAGCTCCGGCTCCTGCCACACGTCCGCGCCGTGGCGATACACGCCGATGGCGATGTCGCCCTTTACGACGAGGCCGGCGGCGTGCGCGTGCGCCGTCGCGTCTTGCAACTGCAAATGCAGGTGATACTGGAGGAAAAAATGGAACGCGACGCCGTCGTTGTCTTTTGCCAGCGCGGCAATCTTGTCCGCGTCAAAGCGGTTGTGCTCCGGCCACAGGTTGAAATCCGCCATGCCAAACTGGTCGCGCAGAAAGCAGAACGCGGCATAAGGCACCAGCCAGTGTTCGTTTTCGGCGAAGAATTTCTTGTATTCCGGCGCGCGGAAGGTCGCGGCTTTTTGCGATGGGAAAATTTTTTTCAGAAAACCCAGCTTTGCCTTCATCACCGCCTCGTAATCCACGGCGTCGAGCGCGTTGAGCCGCTGGCGTTCGGGTTCGAGCGACTTGAGCAGCGGCCGGTTTTTTGCATCCGCCACGGCGGCGAGGTTCAGGTAAAGCGGATGCAGCGCAAACGCCGAGATGGCGGCGTAGGGATACGAGTCTTTCCAGGTGCCGGTGGCGCTGGTGTCGTTGACGGGCAGAAGTTGGATGAGCTTCAGGCCGGCCGTTTTGCCCCAGTCGGCCAGCGGCTTCAAGTCGGCAAATTCGCCGACGCCAAAACTGTTTTCGCTCCGCAGGCAGAAAACGGGAACGGCCACGCCCGCGCCGCGCCAGGTGTCCGCCGGCAGGACGGCAAAGCCGTCGTCCACGACCACCTGCTGCTGGCGTCCGACGCCGGCTTTCAGCGTGCGGTTGTCGCCGCCCTCAAAGCGGATGAAAACATTTTGTCCGACATCGAACACGCCGTATTTGTAGGCGCAGGGAAAATCCTGCCGGCGCAGATCGAGCGACACCGAAAAATAATCCTCGTCCGGCCGCCGGCTCAGCAAAACGGGCGCGGCGGTGTCCCAGTTGCCGAGCACCGCGCCTTCGCCCAGCAGGCACAAGGTCTGGCCTTTGGCGAGCAGCGGCGCCTTGACGCGGAACGTGTGCGTGGCCGCCGCCGCCGGCCGGGCGGGAACTTCCGTGAAATTTTCCGCGAGCAAAACTTTTTTGAACGGCTCGGTGTAAAACGTGTTGGCAATGAAACCGGGATGGTTCCACGAATCCAGGAGCAGCAGTTCCGCGCCGGGGTGGCTGGCGGGAACCAGCGCGCGGTTCTGCCCCCAGTCGGTGGTCTGCGCGCCGTCGGCTTGGTGGAGAATATAGGAATAATTCAGCGTTGCCGCCGTCGCCAGCGTGGTCAGCGGGATGGCCGTCTCCCAGGATTCCTCGTCAACGTAGCGCAGCGGCACCGGATGAGCGGGCAGGGGATGCGCGCCGGTGAGCCAGAGCGACTGGCCCGGTTGCGTGCGGAAACGGAGACGGAAGGTGACAGTCATCGTCCACATTGTTACCAAGAACAGGCCCAAAGGCACGCCGCATAATGATGCGGGTTCAAGAAAGTTGATTTACGCTGGTGCAGGTTCAGGACATGGGTAACGGTTTGCTTCCGCAGCCGTGACGGCATACAATGTCAAGCAATTGGCGGGACTTGTTCAATCATGGTGATGCAGACCAATGCCGTTGGTGGCGGACTTGGCACCAACTGGTTCACCGTGCCGGGATTCACCAACATCATCCAGACCAACCTAGAACCACTGCCTGCTATGCTGCGAAAATTTTGCATCGTAATCATCGTAATCATGATTGGCTTGCCGATGCTTGGTTCAACAGGCAAAGCCCAATCATTTGTCGCCCCGGCGCTACCGGAAATCCCCGGAAAAGTTTTCAACGTCACCAGCTACGGCGCGGTGGGCGACGGCGTGGCGACGAACACGGCGGCCATCCAGGCCGCCATCAATGCCGCGAGCGCCGCCGGCGGCGGAACCGTGGAGGTGCCGGCGGGGATTTTTTTGAGCGGCCCCGTCGGAATGGCCAGCCGCATCAGTCTGCGCATTGACGGGACATTGCGGATGCTGCCGTTGGAGAAATACCCCGGCGGCACCACCGACCCGGCAAATTTCATAGGTGGCCGGGAGCTTCACGACATCGCCATCAGCGGTGCGGGCTTGATTGACGGCCAGGGTATTCCTTGGTGGCCTTACGCCAAGACACCGGGCGCGAAGCGGCCGCGGATGATTTCGTTTGCCTCGTGCGAGCGCGTGCTCATTGAAAATATTTTGCTGACCAATTCCCCGATGTTTCATATCGCCATCAGCGGCAAGACCACCGATGTCACGGTTCGCGGGGTGACAATCCGCGCCAATCCCTCGACCGATCCGGTCAACCCCGGCCACAACACGGACGCCTGCGATGTCACCGGCCGGCGCATCCTGATCCAGGACTGCGATGTCAGCGTGGGCGATGATGATTACACCTGCGGCGGCGGCACTTCGGATGTCCTCATCACCAACTGCACCTACGGCTATGGCCACGGCGTGTCCATCGGTAGCGGGACTTACGGCGGAGTATCGAACTTCACCGTCGTCAATTGCACCTTCAACAACACCGAGTCGGGCATCCGCATCAAGACCGACCGCGACCGGGGCGGCTTCGTGCATAATTTGACCTACCTGAATCTACGCATGACCAATGTGGGCTGCCCGATTTTGATTTATTGTTCCTACAACGCCACCGGTGCCTATCGCAGCCTGAACAGCCTTACCGCCGCCATGACCGCGACCTATCCCCGCCGCGCCATCACCGCCAAGACCCCGATTTATCGCGACATCACTTTCAGCAACCTCAACGCCACGACGCAAGCCGGGCGGCGGGCGGGATTGATCTGGGGCTTGCCGGAAATGGCCGTCACCAACGTCCGGTTGCAGCGGGTCAACATCACCGCCGACAAGCCGTTCGGCATCTACGACGCCCAAAACGTGCAGCTCGTGGACTCAAAAATCATCACGCCGGACGGCGTGAACAAGTTTTCCTGGACCAATGCTCAAGTCACAATAATTCCCTGACCGCCCGGCTTGCTGATTTTTCATATGCTCAAAGTGGACCAGAAAGGTGTTCCCGATCCGGTCATTCAAATCTCCCCGCCCTGAACAATCTTCAGCCTTCTTCAATTTTCTGAAACTTGGCAAGGCCTATGCTTTAGGACAGGTATGTTGCATAATCCTGAAAAAAACCGCAGCGCCCTCTGCCATGTCATCACCGATTTTCATTCGGTGAGCGAGAAGCGGGCGGCGCGCTTCGATCTTTGGGGCGTGCTGGTTTCCGCGCTGATGTCCGCCCTGCTGGTGGAAGTCGTCCGCGTGCTGGTCTCGCGCTGAAACGAAATCAACCATTCTTCTTGGAAATGCTGCGCGGGAATTTTCATCCCCGGATTTTTCCATTCCTGATTTATTCCTGATTGATGCGCGGCGTGAAGGTGAGATTCAAGTCGCCCACGGCCACTTCCGCGGGTTTGCCCGACTCGGCGATGACCTGGGTGACGGCGAAGTTGTGCGTCTCGCCGTAGTCGTTTTTGGTTTCGAGGGCGAAGGTGAGCTGGACATTGTGCCGGTCGAGCAGTCGTGGTGTCAGCGTGCAGATTTCGCCGGTGGCCAGCCGGAAGCAGGTTTCGTTGTGGTTGGTCAGGGAGATTTCCCCGAGATTGCGGCGGTCGGAAAGCACGCCGTTCGTTGCCGCCAGCGTCAGGGCGGGCGGTGCCGACTTTTGCTGCGGCGCGGACTTATGGCAACTGGCCGGCAGCAGGCCGGTCAGGAAAATCATGACGGCTGAGGTGGTTTGCGAAATACCCATGCCCTAAAACCAGCAGGAATCAGGCCGACTGGAAATCCGGCTGAATCCCCCGGATTTGTCTGGAAAAGTGTCTCAAAAAAAGAATCCGCCGCCTCAAATCAGTCCGCCCGGTCAAAAACTAGCAAGTTCTTGCCGTCCTTGACCGACAAGCGCAAATCCTCCGCCTTGGCCGTCATAAATTTGTCCGCGCCGTTGAGCGTCACATGCAGGTCGTAGGCGTCGCCATTGGCGCTCCAGTCGCCTTTCCAGCTTTCCGGTTGGAACCAAGGTTGGCTGGGCTGCGTTTGCGTCAGGAATTTCGGCAGGTTCTTGATGAAAAGCTGGTTGTCGCCCGTCACCAGCACGCGGGTGTCGGCGTAGGCCTTCGTCCATCGGGCGCGGACCACCCGCATTTCGCTGGCGGGAATTTTCGGGTTGCTTTGCCGCAGCCACGCCATGGTCACCGCCGGATTGAACTCCCATTGGCCGATGATTTTTTCGCCGTCATATTTTGCCGACTTGCCGGTCTTCAGGTATTCCGTCAAATCGTCCAGGTTGGTTTGCAGGATGCCGGTTATCAATTTGGTCTGCTCCTTGTTTTCCAGGAACGCCCGCACCGTCGGGTCGTTCAGCAGTTCCGAGAGCGACACGCCGGAAGCCAGCGCGTTCGTCAGCGTGGCATCCGTCACCAGCGGCTGAAAATCGTCGCGCTCCCATACCGAGGTCAGCGCCGGATACTCTGCCAGCCGCGGGCCGACCTGCGGATTCTGCATGAGAAAGCCCGCCAGATCGGCGAACTGGTAATACTCCGGCGGCAGCGTCCCCACCGCGCCGGCCACGCGCGCGAGGTGCGTCGCCTGCAAATCATTTCCCAACTGGTTCGCCAGCCGGATCATCAGCGGCTGGTTCGGCGCCACCGCCACCTGCGTCGTCCAATACGTCAGGTTGAAAATAAAAAACGTGAGGAGGACAAAATAAAGCGCGCCGTTCAGCAGGCCGACGCAGATGCCCAGCCGTGTGTTCATCCGCTCCCACAGCGCCAGCCGCAAATCGCCCGCCTGATACTTGTAAAAATGCTCCACCTTGTTATGCACCGGCTGGCCAATCACCTTGAAGACGATGGACACGAGAATAAAACCCGCCACCGGCGCCAGCGCCCACGCCATGATGGGATTGCCCGCGCCGAGGTGCGGCAGCAGGGGATGGAACATTTTCCCCACCGGCACCGCCAGCAGCGCCGCGAACAAAATGCCGACAAATGAAATCGCCGCGCGGATCGCGCCCAGCCGCCAGCCGGCGAGCGCCGTCGAAATCATCACCACCATGGCCAGAATCCAGATGCTCATGCCGCCATTAAAAATCATCCCGCAAAAAATGCACGACGAAAATTGCACCCGGCGGTTGAAAACCCGCCCGCAGCGGTTATCTTGCCGCCGCGTGAAAATCTCCGTCATCGTCCCCGCCTTCAATGAGGAAAAGCTTCTGGGCGCCTCGCTCGCGGAAATCAACGCCGCCGCCGCCGCCTTCACCGCGCGCGGCTGGTCGTGCGAACTCGTCGTCTGCGACAACAATTCCACCGACCGCACCGCCGCCATCGCCCGCGCCGCCGGGGCGCAGGTCGTCTTCGAACCCATCAACCAGATCGCCCGCGCCCGCAATGCCGGTGCCGCCGCCGCCACCGGCGACTGGTTGGTCTTCGTGGACGCCGACTCGCATCCCGGCGAAAAACTGTTTGCCGATGTCGCCGACAACATTGCCACCGGCAAAGTCCTCGCCGGCGGCGTCACCATCCGGCTGGACGAAAAACTTTTCATTGCCGGCGGCATCACCCAGTTTTGGAATTATTCCAGTCGCCTTACCCGGCTCATGGCCGGCGCCTTTATTTTTGTCGAAGCGGCGGCGTTCCGGCAGGTGGGCGGCTTCAGCCATGAATTTTTCGCCGCCGAGGAACTGGACCTGAGCCTCCGCCTGAAAAAGCTCGCGCGCGCGACACAGCGAAAAATTGTCATCCTCCACCGGCACCCCATCCAGACCTCCGCGCGCAAGATGAAACTCTACACCGGCCGCGAGCTGGGCGGGTTTTTCCTGCGCTCCATCTTCAACCATCGCCGCACCGTCCGCGACCGCGCGGCCGCGTTCATGTGGTATGACGGGCGGCGCTGAAAGTTTCCCCGGCCAATGACCCGACCGGTGGTGGCGCACGCGGCGCGTTCGGGGAGCCTCGCCTGACCTCCGCGCCGGGCGCTGCGGCTGGCGCAGCGCAGCGTCAACTTGCGTCCGACCACCAATCCACGCCGCCCGCCGCCTGTCAACTCCAAAGGGAATAACGCCCCCCAGAAACACTTTTAATGAGGAAAGCCGGAACACCGGAGCGGATAAACTTCCTGCTGGCTGGCTTTCCGCATCGAATTATCACGCCCGCCTCATGCCAAAGGACAGCAAGTGTTTAGCAATTTCGGAAAAGCTCTTTCCCTCGCACCCATGGCAGAGTGTCGCCTGTCATGTTTGGATTCGGGTCACTGCGGGCAAGCTTCGCCTGCCTCAACTCTAACTCCACCGAAAACAGCGGGGAACCTTAAAAATACCGCTAAGACTTTTGTTCTAGCGGGAATGCGAAATCTGGCGGAGAGGGGGGGATTCGAACCCCACGGTTTTGCCCGTAAATAAAGGGGAATCTCACGGAGACTCCCGAATAGACTCCCGAAATCCAATCCCGTCTTGTCCTGACTTGGCACAAGTTGTCACGGCTTGGGCTAAACTTTCATCGCCAATCAAGACCGCCATTCTCGCACTTGTCAAAACGGCGGGCTGATTCTCCACCAACCATCATGCCCTTGAACATAACATTCCACATGAGCGCGTCGCAATCGAATTTAACGCGCTTGCAGGCCGGGGATTTGGGCTGGCCGCATTCGGAAGATCACCGCTTTGGAAAAACGTGTTGGCAAGGCTGGCAACCGCCACGGCTGCGATTTTGGCGTGAGACGGACGAACTGAAAACGGAGGACGAACCATGAACTTGAATCCCGCTGAATTACTCAATCCCATTTTCAACACGCTGGACAGCCTGATTGAAAACTATGGCGTTTATCTTTACCTGGGCTTTGTCTGGCTGGCACTGCTGGCCATCGGTTGGATTTTCAGCGGCGGCTTGCGGAAACGGATGAAAGGAAATTCAACCACGGTCATTCCCGCCATCATCTTCACGATACAACCGCCGAGGCAATCCCCGCCGCCAATCATCGGCATCGAGGTTGACCCGACGTGGAACGGTGACGACGAAACAACGGACTAACCATGACAACTTTTCATTCCCGGCAATCAGACGGTGTTAGGCGCACTCGCAAAAACGAGAACGCAGACACGTTTAATTTCGCGTCACAAATTGCACCATCAATTTGCACAGTTGCATTCACGAAGCGCGAAAAGTCCGATGCAACAATTTTCAAATCTCGGTGCAGTCGCACGTCACTGTTTTGTAATTTTAGACATAGGCACGCCTTACCCCTTGTCAAAACAAGGTTTTTACGGCTCGCCAATAGCTCGCCGAAAATTGCGCGGAGTCCCGCGAGACGGTCGCGCGATGGGCGCGAACCATCCGGCAAGAAATCCGGCGAAATGTCTCGCTTCATGTCCGCGCAACGTCCCGGCAATGGCCGGACAGTGGCAACGGCAAGGCCGCTGGATGGCCGGGCGGATGACTCGCAAGACAACTTGCCTTGCGCCCGACTTGGCCGCGCCAATGTCCGCGCCGGAAACTTGCGAGACGACTCGCCGCAAATCTCAACCGTGACATCTAAAAAGTATGAATACGCCCAGCACACCACCATCAACGCCCGATCTTGAATCGCTCCGCAAGGCGGTTCAAGAGTTCCGGCCTGTTCCGCATCGCGTCCCGTTCAACGGTTTGAAGCCCGTCCATGATTCCATCGTGGAATTGCGTAAGCAAACTGTGTCCTATGCCGCCATTACTGAATTGCTGCAACAGCATGGGGTCAAGACCAGCCGGGCGCGCGTGGCCGAATACGGCCGCATCGTCCTGGAAGGCGGCAAAAAGCGCAAACGGTGGAAACGGGCGAAAACCACACCAGCCGCAAATATCGCGGCCACGCCTCAAAGTGCGCCCGCCGAGGCCGCAAACCCTGCGCCGGCCACGCCGCCGGCAACGGCAATCACAAGCGAAGTCCCGCCACCACCAAAAGAATATTCTCCATACCATTCACGCGGACCGCACATTGCCAAAGTAGAAATGATGGGTGCAGAGGAAGCCAAAGAATTCGAGGCCAGCCTGAAACCGAAACCGCCCGCGAGCTGACGCAGGCCGGAAATAATCAGGCGATGCGTCAGCATCGCCACGCTGCCCGGCGCGGCAGCCAGAGCGCCTAATAAGCAGGCCAGCGACGACCGCCAGCCACACGCAGCCGCAAAGGTTCGGACACCGCCCCGACAAGCCAGTAACACCACCATAGAAGCAAGTTTTTTCCGGTTTGCAGCACGGTTAGCAGCGGCGAGGCAACAGGGTTAGCAACATGGTTCGCAGCACGGTTAGCACCGGGTTCGCAACAAAGTGGTAATCACGCGAGGCAACATCCGAAGCAGCAAGGTTCGCAACATTGAAAGCAACACGGTTGGCATCATGCGAGGCAATAGGGTGTCAACGGACGGTTAGCGTCAGGCGAAGCATTTCGCGCAGCACTCGGCGAGATTTTGGCGAGCCTCAAAAACCGTGTTTTAACAAGGGGTCACGCGTGCCTTGACTAATTGCATTTTTCGCCGCTCCCTTGCGTTTGTCCTCGGTTGACTTGGCCGGACGATTCCAGCGGCATGAACGGCTGACGTTGAACCGTGTTGAATGGTGTTTAATTGCGTGAACCTTTCGCGCGATTTTTGCGCTAATTTTGCGCAACATTTGTGGCTGCCGTCACTACCTCAAGCTGTGCTAAGGGATGATGTCTGACGGTAAATTGCCCGTTTTAGACCAGCGCCATCGCTGTGTGTATCGCAGTCGCCAGCTTGGTCGCTCCGGTGTTACGTCAACCGCGTTGCATGGCAAGGAGAACAGCGTCCTGTCTAAAATTACTTGCTAGGACTGGCGGTATAATGATATTCAAAACTTGAAAAGACAGGCAACATGACGCGCATGAACATTTTCACGACAG
>Ga0316224_1002434_pt1 | contig 17240 bp, 38 predicted proteins | sample TBH18013metaG_FD_206254 | JGI IMG/M metagenome (GOLD analysis project Ga0316224, IMG submission 206254) | Freshwater microbial communities from Trout Bog Lake, Wisconsin, USA - TBH18013 | ecosystem: Environmental > Aquatic > Freshwater > Lake > Hypolimnion/Profundal zone | place: USA: Wisconsin... | reverse complement strand
AAATAATTGCTGTATCTGTGCCATCGGTAGCAGAAATCGTACCTGTAATGGCTACTGCGCCAGTTAAGGTCGCAGAATCATTGTTATCTGTTGCGTAAATCGTGCCAGTAATTATCGGAAGTGATATATCCGATATTGCTTGGTTCGATATGGGCGTAAAGCCTAACATCTTAGAGGATTACCCAACGACTCCCAGAAGGGACAGTTACAGTTTGACCACTAGCAACAGTTACTGGGCCTACGGATAAAGCATTATCAGCACTTGGAATGGAATAACTTGCGGCAATAGACTTAGCGTTTGCAAAAATACCATTAGACGCTTGCATTACTGGAGAAGAATGAGTTGTTCCGTCAAAAGTAAAATTAGACGCTTGATTTAGTGTAGTTGTTCCTTGACCATAAGGGACATAGTTAGTCGTATAAGTAACGCTTGGCGCTTTACCATTAAAAGTATTCCAATCGGTAGAGCTTAAATATCCGTTTGTGCTAGTAGATGCTTGGCTAATACTAATAGCTGGGGTTGCGCCACCGCTAGAAACAACAGGTGCAGTACCAGTAACGCTAGTGACAGTTCCCACATTAATTGACCCACCAAGACTGGTGCTTGTGCCATTAATTGTGATTGCGGAGTTTGCTAATTGACTATTGCTTAGTGTGCCAACCACATTGGCTGCTGGCACAGAAAGGTATTCAGGCACAACCAATAATGAGCCAGAAGTATTAGAACTTATGCAAACCCCAACTTGTACTGAATAATTAGGATTTGAAGGTGCTGTTGATGTTAATGCGCCTGGCGTTGTTGCGGATAAGAAAAGGTTAGTTCCAGCAGAATAACTAGAAGTATTTACCCCATTAACAATTCCGCTAATAGTTACATAACCTTGAGCATTATTTGAAATAGATTCAGAAGTAATGCCAATAACCACAGAAGTAGAAAGACTATTTGATTGTGCAAGAGCAATAGTTGGGTATTGCCCAATATAAGTGCCATTTACATAAACTACTTGTCCAACAGTAATAGTGCTACCAGTTTGGTTATAAGCCCTAAATACTACTTGTTTACCAATTTGGACTTCTTGGTCATTGTTGTAATACGCCAATGTATCATTATTATTGTCATACCAAACAAGTCCTTTTGAAAGACTTGGTGTAGATGAATTTGGCGTATATTGCATTGTGTCAGCAACAGTAGGAAGACTTAATGTATAGCTTGTTGCCTTTCCTGTGGCATCTAAATACATACCCTTAATTGCTGGCATATCTCCCCATACCGCAAGCTGACCACCACCAAAGCTAACTAATGACCCTGCATTACTAGACGCTAATACTGTGGTTCTTGCTAGTGTTCCGCTACCGACTGTGCCAACCCCTATTTCCCAGTTTGTAGTTTGGGTTTCGTAAATACCGTAATAGGTGGTGTTTCCGCTACCAATAGCAGAACCAAATGATTGGTAGCCTGTTACAGCACCAGCAAGGGTTAAAGTACCAGTTCCGCTAGTTGTGCTAGTTTCCTGGACTCTATCTTTAATGATGAGAGCCATAAATTAGCCTTATTGGTTAGCTCGAATAATAGTGCCAGAAGAAATGCTGACTACCTGAGTTGTATCAATAGAGGTGTTATTTAGGTTCATATCGCAACCTGTCAAACCTACTGTGCCATCCATAATAACGGTGGTATTGTCAGATTTGAATATACGGAAGAATTGCGCTGTACCTGTGGCTACTGCTGTGCCGCTGGCTACTGAACCTAAGGTAATAGTGCCGTTGCTATCAGTACCAAAAGAGCCAGTAACAGTAAGAGAAACCAGTAATGTTTGACTTGTAATCGCAGTATTGGCGTTAGCAGGTTGTGTACCTTGGTAAATGCTAATAATAGCGCCTGAGCCAGCATAGGTAATTAAGCCTTGTTGTTGGGCATCACGAGTGCCGTTTGAATATTTAAGGTTTGATGCCATTAGATAACTCCTTGAATTTTGCCGTCAGGGCCACGCACTACTTGTTTTGGGCGACTGTGATTTTGGTTAATTGTATCAACTAAAGCGCCAATTTGACTGACCATTTGCTGATTGCTTTGGGTAATTGCGTCTGCCAATGGTGCTAATGGGTGCTCCATAGAGCGAGCCATATCTTCTTCTTGCATATAAGCTGTTTCGCCATTGTCATCTGCCGCAGAAATACGAGCTACTTCAATTTTTGCGCCATTGTTGATGTGGGCTAACAAGACTTGAGTATTACGCTCCATATTCATTTTCATTTGGGCTAATTTAGCTTGCATTTCAATCTCAGCTTGATTGCGTTGTGCTTCTAATTGGAATTTAAGCTGGTTTTCTTGCGCTTGGTACTCTTGTTTAGCCTTTTCCAACTCATTTTGGGCTTGCATTTTTTGCATTTCCATTTGATTAGCAAGTTGTAGCTCTTGTGACTTAGCTTGCATTTTCATTTGCTCGATTTGCACTTGCAATGGAGGTGGTTTTTGCTGGCCTTCTGCTTTTTTGGCTTCTAAACGGTATCTATCGGCTGTTTCGTCAATCAAACCTTCTAAAGACTTACCAGCTTTAAAGCCTGTTACTGCAAATTTAAGCATTTCCATCAGCAATGGGGTTAATTCTGGGCTTGCTTGGCTTGCAGGAATAGCTTTTTCCATAAATCCGCCAATAGCTGACAAGAATTCCATGCGGTCTTGCTTTTCTTGCATTTCATCTTGGAAAATCATTGAGTCAGAGGTAACTTCAATGCGGAAATTCTTGCTAACTTCGTTTTTTAATAACGCTAAAGCCTGTGGAATCAATGCTTTATCGTTGTCATCCATCTGCATACCACCAGCAATCTTAATAATGGTATCTTCGGTGAAGTGCTGGCAGATAATCTGCGACTTAATAGCAAGCAGCGAGGTTGCGAAATCAACAACAGCGTGTTGCATAGTTTTGAGGCGACCTGCTGCATTGTTTGATTTAATGACTTGTGCGCCCAATGTTTCAGAAGGGTCGGTTTGACCACGCTGAATATCGGCAATACCCATTAATTCATAAATTTGGTTCTTAACTTGTTCCATCGCTTGATAGCATTGTTGCAAAGCAGCAGCAAATGGAGCAATATCTACAAGGTCAATAGCACCTTTCATGCCTTGTTTTTCGGCAAATGCCATCCAATTATTTACTGGAATCAAGACATTAGACTCGTTGCCTTCAGAGAATAAGCGTTGTAACTCAGATGTAGAAGCGTCATAAACACCACGCACTTTCAATGCGCCAATGAGTCCGTCAATGCGGTCACAAAGGTCATCTAGTTCACGAGCTTGGTCTTGATAAATAGTAAAGTCAGGAATAGGCTCAAGGCTATCGGTAGTCAATGTAGCGTAAAGTGGCTTTGGACAAGGCCAAAAATTTTCCAACTCTAATGGGTCATCTCGCTCATCAAGAATCTTGCCCATTGATTTACTAATCCACAACACTTTGCCTGTTTCTTTGTCCCAAATTTCATAGATTTGAGCTTGGTAGGCTTGGTCATCATTCTTTGTATAAGACTTACCGACTTGCTCTGGCTTGGTATCTAACGGAATTTGCTTACCTAATTCTTCGCCAAAACGCTCTACAAGGGCTGTACGATTTAAATAGACTTTACGCCATACTGCGGTGACTTCTTCCCATGTACGAGCTACTGTATGCCCAAAATCACGCCAATGAACATAATCTACAGGACAGCACTCGTATTCAATTTCTTCTTCAACTTCGCCAGGCTCGTTATCTTCTTCTTCTGGCATTGCACCTTCAAGTGGCTTGCCAACATCGCCTTGACCATTTACATAGCTAGGGTCATGTGCTTGTTTGGCATCAATAGTTTCAGACAACTCCCAACCATCTTCAGGTTCTTTTTCAGCTTTAGCCATGAAATGTGGCTCATAGCGTACCCATGCTGTACCACGACCACCTAAAAGACGGTCTGTAACGCAGTTCACCATAGCTGACTTATAGTCGCCATAGTGCTCAATTTCAAACTCTAACGCTCTTTCTAGGAGCATAGATGCTACTCGACCAATAGGGTCGTTATCTCTAAATCTACGGCTTACATCAGGGCGTGGCAGTCTAGCAAATACCGCTGGGGTAATCGTTTGGACATTGCTCCATAAAATATTAAAGCGAGCATTAGGATTGGTTTTGTTGCGTGAATCATCCTTGTAACGCTTGAGAATCTTATCCACACGAGCTTCCCAGAGCTTGAAACTACGCTCATAGGACATAATGCGGTTGTACCAATCTTCGTAGCTATGCGCTACCTCGCCTCTTAATTCAGACATAGAAAGCCTTATGAGAAGTTACCAACAGCTAATACGGTTACACCAGCGCCAGTTGTTACTTTCCAAGGGCCTGATACAGAATTTGCCTCAATAGCAATTGAATACACGCCTACAGGCGTTAATGCTGGCATGATTGCAATAGATGTAGAGCCATCAAGAATGGTTACTGTAGAAGAAGCGGTTGTATTTACAGTCACAATAAGACGAACTAAAGTATCGCCAATTGCGCCTGTTCCACCTAAAACTTGGGCTGTTTGACTAGCGGCTACAGTTTCGTAAGTTGTGCCAAATGGTAATTGAATCCCTGACATTTAAATTCTCCTGTTATTTGGGGTGTTTTTAATAGCCCACATATCGTTTAAAGTTACATCCGTTTCACCCACAAACAAGCCTTTAATTGGCTCGTCTTTGGTCATTATTTTTTCTTCCACTCGCCAAGCAACCGCAGCCATTCTATATGCGTCTGCTGCATGAGATGTCCAATCATGCCGAGGCTTGTCTCTAAAGACTTTTCTATCCTCGTCATATTCTCTTTGATACTGTCGTAAAGATTCGATACCATCCTGACACCTTTCTGCGTCAAACCAAGACCTCATCAATGCCATACGACTTGCTTGAATTCCGTCTTGAAGTCCTAAATTTGGGACTATTTTCATAGATTCTAACGGAATTTTAACAGAAAGTTGCTCAATTATTGACTTTCCGCCACTTGCTAGAGTTTTTGCTCTTGCGTCATGCGGTAGAAAATGAGTGCCATATTCATAGCCAAACTCTGCTTGTTTAGCTTGTATGAGTCCTGTATAAAATGCCACAGGTTGACCATTGCTTCCATGATAATCAAGAAAGCGCAATTCACCTCTGACAACCTGCCACCACCACACACTTGTATCATCGCTATAACCCAAGTCCCAGCTTGTATTTACTTTATACATTGGGTCGTAATCAACCTTAGTGACTCTGCCACCATCAGTAAGCTGACGCATCTCTTTACCATAGTAAGCGCCTAAAATAGCTGATTCAAAGTCACACTCAAATTCTTGCAAGTATTGGTCTTGCGTCATGGACTTGGCAGCATCTTCCAATTCTTCTGGCGGCAATAAGCCAGTTTGACTAGCTCTTAGGGTTTTGGCATACCACCTATCATCGTTTGTGGCGTTGTTATATATGTCCCAGAAAGCGTTGTGACCTTTAGGTGTTCCAATAAAGACTGCCCAACCGAGTCTGTCTGCCAGCAAAGGCCGAATAATCTCGCCCCAAATACGAGGGCGCATATCTGCATATTCATCTAAAACAATACCATCCAGATACAAACCTCTAAGGCTATCAGCATTATCAGCCCCAAATAATCGAATTCTCGCTCCATTTATTAATTCCACCCATAGTTCAGATTGATTAGCTTTAGCCATTACTGGCTTACTAAATCTTAATAAGTAGTCCCAGGCGATATTCTTAGCTTGGCTGTAATATGGTGCAACATAGGCATAACGCCCATCTTCTTTGCCCTCTATTAGTGCCTTGTATATAAGGTCATTAATGCAAGAAACAGTTTTACCGCAGCGTCTATGCGCTACGATGACTGCCCAGCGTTGTTGTCTTTCGTGGAAATCTAAAAATACTGACCTAGGCTTGTAATCAAGCTCAATCTCTATTTCTTCCAAGTCACCACCATGCGTTGCGGGGCTTTCTCATCGCCTACAACTTCAGTCCTTGCAAGTTTAGGTACAGCATACTCAACCATGTTTTGAACAATGTCGCAGGCTTTACCAGGATTAGGTGGCACAATCCATTTTCCTGATTGGTCGTCAAATAAGCCTTCAGCGGTGTTTTGAAGCCATGTCTGAAGATATGGTAGGTTAGCATCAAGAAGCGCTCTAACAGCCTCACGAGCCTCTGTAGTGGCTTTATTAGGCACTCCTGGCTTACGACCACCAGTCTTTTTTCTACTTTCTTCTACTTTATTATCCATACATTCTCAAGTAATTGATTTGTAAGGGTTTATTCTAGCACTTTATTAACTTGTTGTTCAATTAGTTCTTTGCGGCTCAATGGCTTACCGTTTTCTTCTAGTATCTTTACTGTAGATGGGTTAAATACTACAAAGTTGCTTGTGCCTTTGCCTGTGCTACGACTACCTTCGTCTAAATAGCGTATGCCTGTAATGCCAAGTTCTCTAAGTTTTGCAGATTTAGCTTCAGGAGTTCCACGCAATACTGTTTGATATATAGCAGAACCCATTGAATTCATAGGTTCTTTTGGCAATGGTGTGCTTGCATCACCTGTTAAAGCAGCCAATAAAGCATCATCAAACTCATTTAGCTTTTGTTTGTCGGTTTTAATTCCAATACTTTCAAGGGCTTTACGCACTTGTGGCGTTTGTTCTGTTAATGGTTTGTCCCAATCAAGCATATTAGGTATATGTTCATCTGGTATATCTACTTTGTATAGATTGCCTTTAAGTTCTTTGCCTGATTTCAATACATCAATAGTATCTTGGGAAAACTTTTTAGCTTCAGCAGTTAGGTTTGGCGTTATGTTGCTTTGAAGAACAGAAATAGCTTGTTCAGGCGTTTTATACATTTTTAAATATTCTGCTGCTGTTTGTTCAGGGCCAGCAAGCATCTTTTGATATTCTTTTGCTACCGCAGGGTTTTCAGCAAAATACATACCATGACCATAAGCCTGTGCGCCTTCGCCAGTTCCTACTTTGCTTATGTCAAAATTACCTTGAATCTTATGCGGAGTGCCATGCCATGCAGTTAAAGCAGCCACATTAGGTGCTTGGCTTACAAAGTCATTAAATGCTTGCTGGTCGCCTATTTGCATCCCTTGTGGGGTCATTACCAACGCTTTGTCAATGTCTTGGCGCTGTTTTTCAAGGTTTTGTAATGTTGTTTGCGGCAAACTTGCTAAATGCTGTTGCCACATAGAAGCCATTGTAGGCTGTGTAGGCGTTGGTGTGCTTAATTCACCATCTTGTGAATACCCAGTTTGGCGTAAAACATCTGCAAGCGTAGGCATATTAAAATGGGTCTGTAACTACTTTATTCATTTCTTTAATGAGCATATCTCTGCGCTTATTGCGCTTTTTCTCATTCTTTTCTAGCGTAGATTCTTTATGCTCTCGTAGTAAAGCGTCTTTTTGCTTGTATTGGTGTTTCATGTGTTTCATTTATGAAACTTCTCCAATTCCATTGCCAGTCTAGCTCTACGACCTTCTTTGCCTTTTGCTTTGGCGGCTTTTTCTAACTTGCCTTTAGGAATGGTGTCGCTTTCTTTAACGCCTAATTCTTTCTTTAGTGCGCCTTTATGCTTGATAGCGCCAGCAATCCAGTTAGCCATTATTCTCTTTCTTTAGCAATACGAGCCATTACTTTTTCTTTGGCGGACTTTTTAATAGTCTTTTGTTCTTCTTCCACGCCTGTATCTTGAAAGTTCTCATGCTTGTCATAAGCCGCTTTAATAGCTTCTTTGCGCTTTTTAGCCTTAGTAACTGAAGATTCAAAAGACTTGCCGTCTTTCTTTTCAATTTCCATATCTTTTTTAGGCATTGCTTTCATATTAGGCTTTCATGTGGTTTTTTAGGGACATTTCAAGCACATCTCTGCGCTTTTTCTTTTTTGCGTTGCCAGCTTCAGATTCAGCAATAGCAATGGCTTGTTTTTCTGGGCGACCTTCTTTGCGTAGAATAGCAATATTTTCGCCTATTGCTTTTTGTGATTTACCTTTGACTAGCGGCATTTTAAATCTCCTGTTCGTACAATTTTAGCACTTCTATAGCCTCTTGCACAGAATTTACCCGATGTAAAGGGCCACCTTGCCAGCCAGCAAATAACTTGATTTGGTCGGGGGTCAGCTTCTTGTCGGGTGAGCTTTTAATTTCCATTAAAATTGTCTGGTCAGCATAGCAGCATAAAATATCCGGAATTCCTCCGCCTTGTGTGTGCAAATGATAGACTTGAGCGCCGTAGTTGCGTAGCGCTTTAACAACATCCTTTTGAATTACATCAACTTTTTTCGCAAATGCCATAATATTATGTTAGTGTTTATCAACTTACAGTATAAGGGGAATTAAATGGCTGGGTATCATTTAAGTGATGAAGAATGGATTGCGGAGTGGAAAAAAATAGGTAGTCCACAAAAGTTTGCAGAAATACATAAAAATGATGTGCGGTCTATCTACAATCGCAGACGCTCAATAGAAGCAAGACTTAACATTGAATTGCCATCATTTAATGACCAACGAGTTAGTGTTGTAAAAAAGATACAGCAAACTGAAGGTCATACAAGAAGGGGTTTTGACATTGAAAAAGGCAGGGTTATTGTTTTTAGTGATGCCCATTTTTGGCCTGACATCACAACTACCGCTTTTAAAGCATTGCTTGAATCTATTAAGGAATTCAAGCCAACCGCTATTGTGTGCAATGGCGATGCGTTTGACGGAGCAGGAATTAGCCGTCATCCACGCATGGACTTTGACAAACTACCTAGCGTAAAAGAAGAATTAGAAGCCTGTCAGCATTATTTAGGCCAAATTGAAAATGTAGCTAAGGGCGCTAAAATGTATTGGCCTTTAGGCAACCACGATATGCGCTTTACTTCCAATGTGGTTAATTTCCTGCCAGCCTTTGAAGGTGTGCCAGGCACTAGCTTAAAAGAGTATTTCCCACGCTGGCAACCTTGTTGGTCTGTATGGATTAATGAAGATGTTTGCATTAAACATCGTTGGAAAGGTGGTTGGACAGGTGGCAGAAACAACGCTGTCAACGCTGGAGTATCTATGGTTACAGGTCATACTCATGTGCTCTCTAGCATCCCATTTAATGACTATAACGGCACACGCTATGGCGTTCAAACAGGCACTTTATCTGACCCTAATGGGCCACAGTTCAATTACACAGAGGACACGCCTAAAGACTGGAATAGTGGCTTTGTAATGCTATCTTTTGAGCGCAATAAGCTATTGCAACCAGAAATGGTCAGAGTCTGGGGTGAGGATGAGATTGAGTTTCGGGGAAAAATACATTCTGTATAAAACTTTACAAATAAATTTAAAAACTTTACAAAAAAGTTTAAAAACTTTACAAAAATGAAACTTACACCAGCTATTCTCAAGAATCTATACAGCGCAATTTACTGTATGAAGCCTTTTGATAAATGGAATATGCCTTTACCTGAGCAAGTTCATTTTATAGTGGACAAAGACCCACAAGTAATGGGTACTTATTTATATGATGATGGAGAAAAATATGAGCACACTATTACTATTTCTTCTGCTCGCTGTGGCCATTTGAATACTGTGATTCGTGTTTTGTGCCATGAATGTATCCACATGAGCCGTCACAAATCAAGCAAGTGGACTCACCACGATAAGGAGTTTCGTAATAGAGCGCACCGAATTTCGTCTGAGTTGGGGTTTGACCCCCTCGAGCTTTAATCCTATCTTCCGTAGTAAATGTCGTCATTTGACATTTCCCTTTCCAAGTTTTTGATTGACTCGTTCCAACAACTCCTCCTCGGTAACGCCCCATTTATTTGTAAAACCTTTGTGACCCAATCCGTGAACACCGGTGTTTCCACGATGGTGTTCTGGGCAAAGTGGCACGACAGGGGATGTAGACCGTTTAGTTCCATACCGTCTAATATGATGGAGTTCTGCCGGAGTGCCTTCAAACCCAAGGATGGTGGAACAGAGAATACATCCGAGTTCTGCAATCTTGCGATAAGCGTTCTTTTCATTTTTGGTTGCCATCAGCAAACATATACCATGATATATACCATTCTTTAAAAGACCCAAATCCTAAACCAGCTTTAAACGGTTTGCCTTGGGCGGTGTATTGCCAAAACTCTTGGATATTTGTGCCGTTATCTGTATCGCCAATGATAACAACAACCATAAACTTAGGATTGGCAGCTAAAGCCTGTAATAAGCGTTTTTGACCTTCGCTCATCTTTTCGCCAGGTCGCTTCCATTCCAAGATTAAAAAGTAACCGTTGCGCTCTGCTATGCCATCTACATTGCTGGGTATAAATAATGGGTTTGACTCAATCAGACCTTTAAAATCACCGTAATCTGTGTGAGCCGCCAAAATATTACGCATTGCTCTCATTGGTTAATCCATTGATTCTTTAACTTTTTAATGCTCGCAATTTCGAGTCTAATGGTTTCATCTGCTATTTCATGGGCAATTTTTGTGGCTAATTCTGACTTACCTTTAAGCTGTGCATTATGGTATTTTTTTAATAGTTTTTGAATGTTTAAATATGGTACGCAATAATCGTTCATCGTGTGTATTTTTCCATTTGTCTGTTGTTAGCTTGTTCTGTGCGCCAAGTTTCCCATTTAATTTTAATTAAATCTAAAGCGCCTTTTTCAAGTTTTGCGTTTTTGGTCGCCAGAACAATGGCTTTACATATCTCGCCAAAAGCATCTGATGCAAGCGCATCCATTTCTTTCGCCCCAAGACTATTCGCCTGTGACTTAAGCATCTCATTAGCTTTGATAATTGGCTTAAATGCCTCGACCTCAGCGAGTTGCGCTTCCGCATCCGCAAGTTTCTTGTACTGTGTTTCATACTCATCGGCAAGGTCATAAGGGTCATATTCTTTCATTTAAAAACCATCCATAGGCCTGTTGCATACATACAAACCGCAACAAATTCAACCAAAAATAAAGGATAATCTTTTTGCGCTAGACCAGCAAAAGCCCATAATGCACTTCCAATAAACCCAAAATAAATGTTTGAAGGGTAAAAATTAAAACTTGTGAGTCCTATTCCCAACAAACAAATAATTGTTCCTAACCATTTAATTAAATCCAATGCCCCCATATTCCCCTGTTGCCTTTTTCATATTGCGTATAAAAGTCACGCAGTAATTGTTCGTCTAAAGTATATTTGCTTAAGTATTGCCTAAACTTTTGTAAACCCCATTCTTTGCGCCATTTACACAACTGCCTTACAGCACACTCATGCCTAGCTTGTTCATACATTTGCGTTTAAGGCTGTCATAAGTGTCGTAACCATTACCCAATATTCCAAGCTCTTTTGCTTTAGCTTCAATGCCTTTATTACTAAACATCCACTTTTTATCAATTTTTTCTTTCTTTGGTTCAATTACTAATTCATCTTCCCAGCGTTCGCCACGCAACCAAGTGGCTGGATAAGGTATAAATTCTAATTCAATTTCTTTTGCTTCCCAGTATTGACAATGTGCGCTAATAGCTTTTGCAGCCATAAGCTGTTGTTCTCCGGAAAGTTTTGCCCAGGCTTTTCTAGCATCTGCTTTAGCAATTTTTCGCTTATATAAAGACCAAAATTCATCAAACACTTTCCTCTCCTATTGCATTACTCTTGGTGACATTGGTACTGGTGGGCTAGGCGGCACAGTATAACTTGGTGTTCCAATAACAATAGCGTTACTAGACAAACTAGGGTTTTGTATAGTAATTTGGTTTGGGTAAATAGTAGCGGTCTGAGTTGTATATCCCATAGGGTTTACAAACTGTGCTGTATTGCCGTTAATTTGCACAGTACCCATGCTGTAACCACGACTGTCGGTTAATTGAACCGTTTGCGCTTTTGCTGGCACTCCGTATGCAAACATACAACCTAATACTGCACCTAATAAACAAGCTCCTAAAAAATCTTTCATTTAATTCCCCTTTAGTTAAACAACAATGCTAGTTTCGTATTGCTTTTACTAATTGTCACTAAGTATTTTCCCTAATGTTGTATTTTTTACACATAGCTTGACCAAGGGTGATAGGAAACCATCACCTGACCCATTGTTAACAAATATGTTAATAACCAGTCCTCCCTGAGGTAATGTTCAGTCGATTAAAGGTCTTGTATCACCTTGTCCCTAAAATCTTGTGCTGTACCCATTTAAGTCAGCGAGGCTTGCAATCGGGTGCGTGACTAGCCTATCTTTTCTTCCATGCGGGCGATTTAACCCCTATGTAACGCCTGGAGTGCGAAGGATGATATTACTTCTTTTTAATCCTCAATATCTATAAATGCGTTGCTTTTAGGCAACATTTCAGGCCATATAAAATGCCAAGTTCCTGGAAACATATCTTGCCTAGTTACCAGACCATTGCTTTCTTTTTCAATTTTTGCGGCAAGCATTAAAAGTTTTCCGTGAGGAATCCCATTATCTCGCCATTGAGCTACAGATGCAGATGAAACTTTGCAAATCCTAGCAACTTTGTTAGTTCCACCAAGCAAATCAATTATTGCAGATTCGGATATTTTTAATTTTTTCATTTAGCAATCTTAGCATAAAAACAACAATAAATAAAGATGTTGACAGAATTGCAAAGATAGCTTAGTATTATTTACATAGCAATTTCGCTATGTATTTAAGGGGAACTTAAATGGATGAAATGTACGAAGTAATGAACGAAATGGAGCAACGCTTAGAAGCTGCTTTGGACAACATGGAATACGGCACAGAACTAGCTCAAGACGACATTGATGTCATTCGTGCGGCTTGTGGTAAGTCAAAACCTAAAAACGAAACATTGACCAATTTGTTTAACGACTTTGGCACAATTTTTGGAGATAACCATGTCTAACACTACATTGTTTAAAGCATTTCCATTAGGCAATCAAGTAAGTGCTTGGCAAAATGGTATGGATTTGCGTGATTACTTTGCGGCTCATGCTCCAGTAGATTTTGTTGATTTAGATTGCTATTTTGGGGTGAATTGGGAAAGCACTCATGGAAAAGAGTTGGCAATGTATTTAGCTAAAGCAAGATATGAATATGCTGATGCAATGATGGAGGCTCGCTATGATACAAAGTGATTCCATTGCTAATTTAGCTAAAGCATTGTCAATTGTACAGGGGAAACTTACTCATGCTAAAAAAGATTCTGCTAATCCTTTTTTCAAAAGTAAATATGCTGACCTTGAGTCTGTTTGGGATGCTTGCCGTAGTTTGTTGGCTGATAACGCTTTGGCGGTGGCTCAATTCCCTGGGCTTTATTCGGAATTAGATAAGTCTATGTCTTTAACGACCATTCTTACCCATTCATCGGGAGAATGGATTAGCCAAGAAATGTCTGTACCAGTTACTAAGCCGGATGCTCAAGGCGCTGGTTCGGCTCTCACATATATGCGTAGATACGCATTAGCAGCAGTAGTAGGAGTAGTGCAAGCAGACGATGATGGTAATGCCGCTTCGTCACCTAAACCAGTAGTAAAAGCAAAGGATATTTAACATGGCTTATGTACCAAAAGAAAAAAGCGGTAGCCTATTTAAAAATGACCGTAAAACGACTGAAACTCATCCAGATTATACAGGCAGCATTATGGTCAATGGGCGTGAGCATTATTTATCTGCGTGGGTTAAAGAAGGCACTAAAGGGAAGTTTTTTAGTGTATCTATTGGCAAAGAAAAACAACCAAAAGGCTTTACAGCTCGTGGCGAAGATGAGTTGCCAAAAAACACAATAGAAGATGATGTTCCATTCTAAGGAAAAAACCATGAAAAAAGTTATTTTTGGCGCAATTTTAACAATCGTAGCAACTATGGCTATTGCTCAATATGCAAATTGCTGGCAACAATATGTATGCGGTGGTGGCGGTTGCCATTGGGTAACTCTTTGCCGATAGGAGGCTAAAATGCTAGGTCATATCAAAGATGTTATTGGTGAAAAATGCCGAGTAATTAATGAAAATTTCAATGTTGATGAAGAACGGCAATTAATAGCGTTTGAGGCTAATGACCTAGCGACTATTATTAAGGATGTAATACAGACTTGTGCAGATTGCTGTGTTACAGAAATAGACAGAGAAGCAATATTAGAATTACTTAATTAAGATGCAAATAAGGGGAATAAAATGGCATCAGAATCATCTCATTGGTATTGCGCCAAAACAGGCGCACCACGCTATACAACCATTGGTAAAAACGGCAAAGAAAGAAACACTACGCTCAGAGATGCCAAAGCAGCACCAGGCACACTTGTGCCAAGCGTATCAACAATTAACGGACAGCTATCAAAAGCAGGGCTTGATACATGGAAACAAACACAAGTTTTATATGCCGCAGTTGAGTATCCACGCTTAGACGGAGAAGATGAAAAAACTTGGATTTCTAGAATTCTAGATTTAGCTAAAAATAAGTCTAGGGAAGCTGCTGACCGAGGAACTCTTATACATGACTGGATAGAGAGCTTCTACGCTCAAGAATATGTGCCGGATATGCCAGCGTATGTCCGAGCAGTAGATAACGCTATAACGGCTCATTTTGGGGCGCAATTATGGATTCCTGAACAGTCTTTAGTTAATGCCCAAGAAGGCTATGGTGGTAAATGCGATTTATATTGCAAACCACGCCATGACTTTGGTGGGGTCGTAATTGACTTTAAAACTACGGAGAAAGCCCCTGGTGAACTAACACCCTATCTAGAGCATACACTACAACTAGCGGCCTATAGAAAGGTTTTAGCCCCATCTGCACGATGCGCTAATGTCTACATTAATGGCGAAACTAATGAGGTTGCTATTTATGAACATACCGAGCAAGATTTACGAGATGGATATGAGATGTTTTTAAACCTGCTACGCATATATAAGCTGAAAAATAAGTTAAACTAAACAATGAGGGCGCAGGTGGCTATCCCCTTGCCAACCACACACATCACGGAGTGTCCTGCCCCTCACCTTACAATGGGCGAAAGTGTAAAGAAACGAGTAGCCCACCATATTTAGGGCGTTAAGCCGCCAATGTAGGATGCAGTAATTGGGTAATTTTGCGGCTTTCTGACCCATTGTTAGTAACTGCCAAATACAGCCCTGTATCTACAATGTATATACAAGTTGCATATAAACAACAACATAGGGTTTCCCCTAGTTATAAACCGCAAAAAATCATAAGAAACTGTAGTCTTTAAAAGGGAAATTATGAAAGACGGACATTACATTTGCAATATTTATCTTGGCAACAGCTTAGTAGAGTTGCGTGGTTATAACCAAGAAATCGAATACGCTTACATTGGTGATGAAAATATCACCGAAATGCTTAATGAATTAAACGCTTGGACTCATGTAACCGATTGTGCTTATGCAGAAAGACCTTGGGCGTGAAATACGATAAATCTTATATACGCAAAGTGTTTGAAGGTGAAGCGCCATGCGACAAATGCGACCAGACATTAAATTGTCAAGAATTTGAGTTGGCTTGTCGGGCATTTTCTTATTATGTATTGCATGGTACATTTCACGAACATACAGTCAGACACCCTACACATGGGTTATTTAATAAGATTTTTAAAGAAGATGAAAAGTCTTTAAAAAATTATTTAAAAGGTAAAGACAATGTTTAAATGCCCTAATCACATTACTTTTACGCTTGAAAAACTAGTGTCAATAGAAATTAAAAGACAGTTTGTTGAGGCTTCTAGTGGGCCATTATGGTATGTATTTGGGTATAAATTAGAGTCAAAACCTTGGCTTACTTATAAGGAAATATATGACTGCAAATGAACTAGCTGATGAATTAGCTAAATCTGAAAATAGAAATACATTGACCTATGTTGGTTACATAGCTGATGCACAAGCCATGCTACGCCAGCAACAAGCTGAAATGGAGGCGATGAGGAGCAGATTTACTTTAGCATTCTGGCATGACACTTTTGTAGAGGTTAAAAAACCTAATAGTGATTTAGTCTATAGATTTAAATTGGATGAAACAAATGACCGCTAACGACATTGCTAACATGGTTGAAAAAGAACCATATCACACAAATTTAAACAGAATCACAATAGCCAACTTTATACGCCAGCAACAAGCTGAAATTGAAGCGTTAAAAGAGCAAGTCGGTATATGGGAAAAAGAAACTATGAACGCAAGAATTAAAACGTCGCTATATAAAGCTGAAATTAAAGAGTTAATAAAGGCAAAAAAGAAATGATTGAAAAAGCCATTATTGAAATTAAAGTCGAAGGAACGCATACATTTTTTACTTTATCTGGCGAAGGTATAGCTTACGAAATTGCCGAAGAACTTTCAGAGTTAGCTAAAAACAGCGAAATGGAAACTTTGCTGGGTGTAAATATTATTAAACAAAAGGCACATTAAATGAAACCAAAACCAGTAGCATGGATTAGAGGCGGTGATGACCAGCTTTCTTTAGTTAAAGGAAAAAGTGACGGTTATATGATTTGGAAGCCGCTCTATTCAGAAGCCTTTGTACGCCAGCAACAAGCTGAAATAGTAGCGTTAAATGACCAAATCAGAGAAAAAGATGTTTGTTTAAAGCTATTAGCGAATGAAATTGATTCATTAAAAAGCGTGGTGTATTGGTTAAAAGAAAACCGCCCAGAGGTCTGGGATGATATTAAGAAATGGAGCAAGCTATGAATAATGAACCAGTAGCGTGGCAACACAAAGTTGCTGAAAGTTGGGTTACTACTACAAAAGATGGTGATGACAATGAGTGGATTCCACTCTACACCCATCCAACAAAAGAGCCTGCAAAGAAAAGATACGATGATTGCATGAAAGATTTTTATGAACCTAATCCAATAGAAAGATTGCGGTTTTTCTTATCTTTTGCATTAACTGGTCAAGATTGGTTGGATGTAGAACCATTTATTGATGCAATTTCCCATCCAGCAAAGACACTAACAGATGAGGAAATATCAATCGTTAAAGAAGCTATTGGTAATTATGTTTGCACAATCAAAATGGAAATAGACCAAGAAAAACAGACATTTAAAGGCTATGAAAATTGTTCTAATTTACCAGCATTAAGAAGTGAATTAAAAGATGCTGAACAAGCATTAGCAATACTAAGAAAGGCACAAGAGCAATGAAAACAAATCACGATGGAACAATTACTTTAAATGCTTATGATACTTGGACTGCTTGTAATGCTTGCGGACAAAGAGTTACAGGCGATTCTATTCACACTTGTTCACCGCAGTTAAAGACACTA
>Ga0316224_1002433_pt1 | contig 17243 bp, 11 predicted proteins | sample TBH18013metaG_FD_206254 | JGI IMG/M metagenome (GOLD analysis project Ga0316224, IMG submission 206254) | Freshwater microbial communities from Trout Bog Lake, Wisconsin, USA - TBH18013 | ecosystem: Environmental > Aquatic > Freshwater > Lake > Hypolimnion/Profundal zone | place: USA: Wisconsin... | reverse complement strand
TAGTAGTGAGCGGGCCACCCCAGCATGCATTGAATGGTCTGGATTCCGTCCGCCTTCCAGCTGTTGGCCATGGCCTGTGTGTTGCGGAAGAGGATAGCTGGCCCAGCAGGTGACGAAGAGAGCTGCCATTGGAGGAAGCAGGGCCCTTCGTCGGGGCAGGTCTGTGGGGCCCTCTGGTCCGTCCCGAGCATCATGAAGACCGAGCTCTGTGTGAGCGGAACACCGCATCCCCCCGCTACCTGGCCCAGGAGAGGACATAATAGGTCTGTGAACCGGGCGCCACCTGCCGTGGCCGCGTTGCGCAAGGCCTGCCAGCGCTTGGGCGCAAAAAAGGACGCGTTCTCCTGCGCGGGCGTAGTGGGCGTCGCCTCAAACGCAAAGACATTGGTGGGGCAAGCGCACGACCCCGCCTCCGTGGCCAGTATCGTCGCACAAGGCACCCACAGCCCTGGCAGGATGAGGCGCGGCTGCAGTGCGTACTGCGTCTCGACGGCCCAGCATCCTCCCTGCATCGTGAGGCTCACAAACCCGTCTCCGCTGCCCGACGGCGCCATGCCGGTGATCCTGCCCTGCTTGTAGGAGGAGGGCGACGCAAAAATGGCATCCCATGCCCCCGCACTGCTCAGGCCGTACCAATCTGCGTGCAGGCTGTTTTGGGGCGGATTCAGGTCCCCCAGCAGCTGGGCGTACGTCAACGAGCCGAACTGGGCCTGGTTGGGCTGGAGCAGGCACGGGGCGGCGCTCACCTGGGCATCCGCGCACGACCGAAAGCACGTCGCGTCGCCCGGCAGGGCATAAAACCCGGGCGCCTTGCACAGCGGCAGGGGGCTCTTGGCCCAATCGGGGGACGGATTGTAGCACGAGGCGGCGTCTGGTAGGAGCTGGAAGCCCACGGGACAGATGCAGTAGTTCTTCACCAGAACGCGGCGCACGGCCCCGTTCATGAGGTCGGCAAAGTAGAGCACGCCCTTGGACCTTGCAATGGCCAGCTTGAAGGGCATGTTCACGAGGGAGGGGTAGCCCCCTCCTTGCGGCTTGATGCCGTCCCTTAGGCCGGATGTCTGGAGGTCAAAGTACTGGCCTGCCACTTGCTGGCAACCTCCCCCGCCAAATAGCTTGGTGATCCCCTGCGTCACTCCCACGTAAATCTCCATGTTGAAGACGGCCGCATCAAAGGGTCTGTGCAGCATGCACCCCTTGGACCCATCCGCGTTGAAATTGCACTCCTCCGTGGTGCCGTAATGGGCGTTGTTGTAGCTGTAGCCGCAAAAGTAGGTGAGGTAGCCTCCCCCTCGCAGCACATAGAGGGCGTCTGCCGTGTTAGCGGCAATGTACAGGTCGGCCTCATCCTCGCTGAGGGCAATGCCCATGGGATAGTACAGCGAGGCACAGTCCGAGACCGTCACGTCGCATCCATGAGTGTTGTCACTGCATGCGGCGTACCCCGCCTTCCAGCAGCCGTGGCCGGTTCCCACCAGGGTCGAGACCACCCCAGAGGTAAAGTTCACAAGGCGGATTCGGTGGTTGGCAAAGTCGCTCACGTACAGCAGGCTGCACTGCGCATTGAGCTCCAGGTCCACTGGCTGGTTGAAGAGCGCCCTCGAGAAGGCGCCGTCCGCGAACCCGCCCCAGGACCCGCCCACCACCTTTCTCAGAATGCCCCCTGTCGCCTTGGTGTCGACCTCTCCCGCATCGTTTTGGCAGACCTCCAGCACATAGATGCTGCTGAAGACGAGGGAGGCGGCGTACAGGCTCCTGCTCTGGCCTGCGCTGCAGTCCGCGGAAGGGTGGATTCGGTCGCATATGGCCAGGCTTGAAAACATGTAATTGGTGTACTGATTGGGGGGCAGCAGCTGGGCGCCCGTTTTGGTGCACTGGGTGTCGTACGAGGCACAGTCGTCCTGGTAGTACTGGATCGTGGTGCCGTCCGTGAAGAAGACGCCGCCCCCGCTGTCCACTGTCAGGCCCAGGATCTGCCCCCCCGTATTGTTCATCAGAATCTGGGACAGTACCTGGTAGTCCTTGGTCAGGCTCATGCACGCCTCGCCATCGTACGCGCAGTGGTCCTGTACGTCGCATATTTGGACGCAGCTGTGCGCCCCCTGAGGCGACGTCTTGCCACTGTCGCACGCGGTGCAGCTCGACATCCCCTCGCTGGAAAACGTGCCTGCAGAGCACGGCACACAGCCCCCATCCTTGTACCCCAACCCTGGGCCGCAGGACGAGCACGCCTGCCCGGAGCGCCAGGATCCAGGGGGGCAATCCGATAGGCAGGCCGTGCCGTCCTCGCTCGACACCTCCCCGGGCTGACAGGGCGTGCATATGGCGGAGCCCATGCCCACCGAAAACGTGCCTGGAGGACAGGGCAGGCATAGTGTGGTCCCAGCGCGGTCGCCGTAGGTACCTGGAGGGCACCTCTGGAGCTGCCCGTAGAGGTCGGTAAACGACCCCCGCCCCGCCTGCATGCACACGCCCGCGGCTACAGACTCCAGCTTTGTGGCCACGAACCCGGCCATGCAGCCTTGCACGTTGCTGAAGAGCACCTCCTTAAGATGGCCCCCTGCATCGAGGTAAATCACCCGACGCCCTGCAGCGCCCATGGCAATGAGGCCTGTGGTCTGCACCACCTGGGTCTGCGCGCCAAAGGTGGTGGACGCGGTGGAAGGCACTGATTGGATTTGCCCGCTGGAGGTGCCCAGAAAGTAGTGACCCGCTGCAAAGGCGGTAATAAAGTTGATGGTGCCCATGGGTACCTGCTGCAGGTAACTCTGCGGCGTCATTAGGCCGCTAAACGTCTGTGATGCGTAGTAGAGCATCGATCCCACGGCAGCATACACTGTGCCATCTCCTGTCGAGGCCAGGACGATGGGCTGCAGGATGCACGTCTGTATCTGGACGGTGGCCTGCTTCAGGATGTCTTGCGATATGAAGTAGGTGATGCTCCGGTCGTACGTGGAAACGGCATACACCTCTGCGCAGGCCCCTTCCCCCTCCAATGCGACCATGGAGGATACGTAGAGGACAGGCACGCGCTGCGGAGCCTCCATTAGTGACAGTCCGTACACAGCAGGCAGCAGGCCCTGCGCGGGGGGGCCAGGGGTCCCGCACTGCCCCACCCACGGCTCACCCTTTCGGATGCACGATTCGCCCCGCACAGCCCGGAACATCGCCCCGCAGCTCACGCAGTACTGCATCAAGACGTTGGGCGCCTTATCGAGCACGATGGTCCCGTTGGGAAAGACGAATAGGGAGGCGCCCGATTGAGGCAAAGCGGGAAGCCCCCCGTCGCTCGCCAGGTCGGGTCCCACAGGCATGCACTTGGTGGCCCCCGTCGTCTCCGTGGTGTAGCCGTCAGGGCATGGCGCGCAGAGTCCAGGGGCCACGCCGTACTGGCCAGGGACACATGGATAGCAGCTCGACACCCCCATTCCGCCCGTACTGCCTGAGCCTAGCCAGCAAGGCGCGCATTGGCCGCTCTCCGTATCGTGGTAAAGGCCCAGCGACTGGTTGCAGCCAGGCACACACACGCCAGTGGAGGCCATCCAAAACTGGTTGACGCCGCAATCGGGCAGGCACATCCAAGCGCCTTCGCTGGGAGCCGTGTACCCACGCGGGCATAGGGTGCACCCGTCCTGATCCGCCTGCCTGAAGGAGCCTCGGGGGCAAGGCGTCGGGGTAGAGGTCCAGGGCATGGGCGCCTCAGTGCCGATGGGCGCCTCCAGGCACTGTTGCTGCGGTTGCTGACAGTAGAAACCGGCGTCACAGAGGCATCCGTGCATGCCCATCCGAAGTATTTGGGCCTGTATCCGCACGCCCACAAAGAGGTAAGACCCCACAAAGGATAGGGGCACACCGCTGTCCAGGACCCAAGTCACCGTGAGCACCTTGTCCTGCGATATGCTGCCCACGCCGCTCCACGCGGCGTTGAAGAGTAGCACGTAGTAGGTATTGGCATAGTCATCCCACCCCAGGTCCAAAGCGCCGCTGGCCACCAGATCCACGGCGTTGCACTCGATAACCATGCCCACCACCCCTTGCAGCACCGTGGATCCTCCCCCGCATATCATGACGGGGCTTGCAGAGGGTGAGGCGAACGTCATGATCAGCCCCTGATCCAGCACATGCAATGGCCCCTCAAAGAAAAAATGTACGCTGAGGGGCATCACCGTCTGCCCCTGCAGCCACCTTGTTGCCATTCCGTCCTTTTTCCTGGTCCATATGGCCCCTGTTGCAGCAGAAGCGAGGACGTAGGTCAAGGTTCCGTCGGCTCCCCTAAATGACGACATGGCTGCCCACGGCCCCCCAACCGCAGCGGGCAGCGTCGTCACGATCCCCTCGTTTTCAGTGACCCAGCGGAGAGAGGCGCCATCCGCCACCATGTACCCCCCCTGCACCTCGTCATACGCCATGCATGTGATCCGCGTGAACGAGGCCAGCTCCCCTTGCCCGTCCTGGCCAGGGGGTAAGGTGCCAGGCGCCCCAGCAAGCAGCCACGAGTCGCCTGCGCCCATCACGTACAGCTGACTGGATCCGAAGGTTGTTGTGGCGACCAAGAACTTTCCAGGCACCGAGGTGGGAGCTGCCGCCTGTATTTGCGAAACGAGCGATGCGTCCCATGCTGCGGGGAGGGCCTGTGCCGATGCCAGTGGGACGCAGGTCAGGCCATCCGGCGCAAAGCTCGTGCCTGCTGCGCAGGCCACCACGCACCGCGAAGCGCCCACGCCAGAGGTGGTGCCAGGCGAACAGGGGAGGCACGCCAATGCATTGGGCACGGGAGAGTAGGTATTTGGAGGGCAGAGGGCGCACTGTGCGCTATTGTTGTAGGATCCTGCGGGGCACAAGTTGCACCGCCCCCCCACCTGCATGTCGCCTGCCTGCTTGTCGCACGGAGCGCATACCGTGTCGCGGGTCGCATTGCACTTGGCTACCTGAAATTGGAGCATCTTGGAGCAGACGGTGCACGGCGAGCATTGGGTATCTGTGGTGCTGGAGCACGGCTGGAGCGCATACTCGCCGTCCCTGCACCTTGAACAGTTCAAAATGACAGTATCGCTGGTCAAGCTGCACGCCTGGCCCACAAATTGACCTGCGTGCGCTTGGCTGCACAGATGCATCGCCAATCCGTCACAAAAGGAGTACCCCAGCGTGCAGGGCGCACAGGTCGCTACGGCAAGGTAATGGCCAGCAATGCAGGTGCTGCAGGCTGTGGCCCCAGCGATCCAATTCGCCCTCTGGCTGTCCAGCGTGGTTTTCCCAGCGGGGCAGGCGGTGCATATGGTAGCCCCCTGCTGGGCGTCGCTGTACTTACCCGCAGCGCACTGAAGGCAGGCCGTGGTGGACGAGGAGCTCACGGCCGTGTACGTCCCCATACCGCATGGCACGCACCCAGCGCTCCCCATATACGACCCGGGGGGGCACGCTGTGGCTAGCCCCAGGACGACTAGCATCATACTGCTGCTAAGCCACATATGCCTTTCGTGTCAATCCGCGAAGCCTCTTTATATATATCTACGGAGAAACGCCTCAGGGGCAAAATAAGGATGCTGAATAATTGGCGCACTCTGATTCACAAGTACTTTGTGGATCTCCGCTTCATGACGCTGCTCATGTGCATCTGGCTTTGCATCGTCCTGCTCGTGCTTGTGGAGCTCGAAGTGTTCACCCGGTCCAAATTCATATCCTTTGGTCCCCGCGCTGACCTCACTTTTATGCACGTCCATATCGATACCTATTACAAGTACAACATCCTGATCATGATGATTGTGGTGCACACCTTTGTCACGGACCTCATAGCCGACAGCTTGGTGCCACACGTCCTAAACTTTGTGCAGGTCCTGCATGCGGCTGCTCCTTTTTTATTTTTCTTTTTCGAGCCTGCTGCTCATGACCTTTTTGCAGGATACCAAGAACAAGTATATACCTCACAAGGCGGCGACCTACTATATCATCACCAGCGCCTGGTCTGTCTATTGCTCCTTCACGCAGCTCTTTGTCATCTTCATCGCCTTTGGCCAGCTGGACCTCCTCCTCTTTCGTCTGGGCAGCGATTTGGCTGCCAACTACTGCACGCTGGGCATCTACCTTCATGGAAAGATCCATGACCCCGAGATGCACGCCACCATGATGAAGCAGCCCCAAGAGGAGAAGCCCCCCAGCAACAATTCAACTGGAGCGGCTCCAGAGCAGGAAAGTGCTTGTCTGCTGCACGCGCAGCTCTAGCCCCGCCGTTCTGCCGCCACGCTGTACCCATCCTGCACAAAACGCCCCATGGGATCCACGAGCGCGGTCCTGGTCAAGCGGATCATGCTGGTCGTGCCCTCCTGCGTGCACGTGTATGTCCATGTGGCCTCGTCGCTGCTACCAGTCCACCTTCCCTCGCTGGGGCGCAGCACCTCCATGCATACCTTCTGCATCTCAGCCAAGACCCGCTCATTCTCCTCCTTGGTCAGCAGGCCGTCCTTGGTCTTCACATATCGAGGGATTTGCTTCCAAGTCGAGCCCCCTCCCTGGAACCATTGCTGCAATATGCCTTCCAGCTTGTGCGTTGCAAGCCTAATCTGGTCGCCCTCCTCCAAGGGCCAGGAGTCTACAGCCTCGTTGCAATGGGGGCAACGCCTTTTGGGCGCAGCTGCCCATGCCATGGACAGGCATCTGGCATGAAATAATAACCCTTCCTTCTGGCACGGGGCGGGCACATCGGCCCCCGCCTCTAGGCAAATCATGCACACCTCATTTGGCATCCTTGGGCTTACCCAGGTTATGTGCCTAAAAATACCTCCTGTGCAAAATACATGAAGGGCATGCCCCCCAGGGACTAGAGGCTCCCCTCTATGTTGCACGCCCATCATGGCAATTCAAAGTAGTCCCCTCCCTCGTTGCCCCACACCACAGTTTGCGGATGCAAACGTAGGCAGTTGCACGTGTGGCTCTCCCTAAACATCATCCCCCCACATCGCTCCGTGCATGCACTGGGCGTCGCCCTGCACACAAATCGCCCTGGAGGCCCATGCTGGGGCTCCTGACCATCAGGGCAGAGCATGGGGGAGCAGGTGCAATCCTGGCCCATCGCCTGGCCCTTGCACGCGTCCGCCTGTGCACGGGTGCAGCATCGCCCCCATCCCTGAAGCGAGTAGGCGTTGGCGGGGCAGGCCTCAAAAAAGGGAGCCCCATTTACTTTTTGCCACTGATGCCCCGCGGGGCAGGATTCCACCAGCCTGACCCCCAGCACCAGTGCCCAAAGCACCTCCACAAGCATAGATCCGATCGGACCACGTAGATTCCATCATTTATACTAGAAGGGCTCCGTCCAGCGGATAAAGTCCGCTTTCGTGCAAGCAGAGATGTAGTGCCCTTCGCCCCCGCACTTGGCACAGAGATCGTATTGATGCACAATCGCCTTGAAAGCCGATCGGTAGTCCTGTAGGGAGTCCGACAGAAACTGGGCGCCCTTGACGTTGGCAATGCCCATGAGCCGCATATTGGCCAGCGTCTCCAAGAGCTCGCGCGTTTTCATGCACCCCACCACCTTGGTTGTGAGCAGCGGTAGGCTGACAGTAAGGCCGGCGGCGGCGGTAGCCCCACTCCCGTTGAGATGCTGGTGGCGACGCCTGACAATGTCGTGGGAGGAGCCAATGTAAGCCCTGCTGGGATTCAGCACGCTGTCCACGTTGCGATAGACGCCCTCGTCGTCCACAGCCGGCTGCTGCGACCGCGTAACCACCACCGCGGGAACAACGTCCTTCTTTTTCCAAAGCCCGTGCAAGTGACGCAGCGCGCCAGCACGGTTCTTGAAGCGCTTGTCCTCCACCAGCAGCCTCGCCAGGTCATTCTCAAACGTAACAGACTCCTGCAGCGTGGCAGCGCTCAAGAAGCTCCGCATGAGGCCTTGGAACCGCTCCGCTTGGCTGAGCTCCGCCTCCAGCTTCTGGCGCTTGCGCTCCTGCTCCTGCTTGTCGCTGTTTTCGCGTTCCAAGCGCGAAGCCGTGGCCTTGACCTGGACCTCCAGCTTGATCCGCTCCATCTCGCGCTTGTGCTCTGCGTCCTTCTCCTCCTGTTTACGCTTATGCTCGGCGTCTTTTTCTGCCTCCCTTCGGCGAAAGGCAGCCTCTTCTTGTTGCTCTTGCAGAACTGCATTCTCCTTTTTCCAGCTGAGCTGCACTTGCTTGGTCTTGATGACTTGGCGATCATGCATAATCTGGATATAGTGCTCCTTTTTCATAGGAAGTACGGCGCCCATACCCATACGCACCTGGACAATCTCACCGCTAGCATCTCCGTCAATCCCCACTATGTCATCATCGAACAAGGCCTCATCCAAGATTTCGGGCGACTCCGTACTCCCCCCCATGCCTTGCGCTGGAGATTGGCCCCTTTGAACATGCACCTCATCTTCCAATTCCTTGAACACAGCCTTCAACGATTGGATCAAGGCTTCTCTGTGAGCTTTGACATTTGCGTTTCCAGAGTTTTGGAAAATAGTCTTCAAACCAAGAATGGTAGTAATATTTGCCTTGTTGTGCTTGTACATCATTTGTTTTAGGTCCTACACAGAAGATAAACATGTCAAGACATTGGTCTTAGGTAAGCACTCCAGTACACCTCTAGTATCACCCTCCCTTGTCCCCCATAATCACTCTAGTGTAGATCTAGTATCCCTCTAGTATCACCCTTGTGCCCTTCAAGCAGTTCAAAATATCTTCTAGTGTACCTGCCAATGGTTCTTCAGAAGTTTGCCATTATGGCATAGCTCTGGGCATCTACCCATTATTTCTTTGAGGTGGTTTTGAGCTTGAGGGGTGCTAGTATTCATGCCCAATGACAAAGCATCAGTAGCCCATATGAGAAAATCTCCATAAGCTGTCCTAGTGAACCTCACCCTTCTGGTCATACCCTTCCACATGAAAGTGCGATCAAAATCATGCAGGTCAAGGTCGAATATGCGAACTTTTTTCATCTCAGTGGGGGAACTACTTTGAGAGGCCATGCTTTCTGTGGGGTAAGCATGGGAGTGCCACCTTTTATTTCTTCTGAGAACTAAATTAGACCCTTTTAGCCTGACCGTTATTCTAAAAAAAAATATATTTCCAGGAACTTAAATTTTAATTATAATTATTTATATATAGGGATTCACTGACGCAACCATGGTCTTTATTCATCAAGAGCTCACAGCTCCTCCTTCTTATCAGCCATTGCAGCCAAGGCAGCAGCTCGTGCTTCAGCTTTGAGGTACATCTTGCGGAGGCGTGCAAGCTTGGTTTCAGCCCTCCTTGGTGGCTTGGCAGGCATGGTCATGGCCTTGACCACCAGCTTCTCAAAGTAAGAGACCACTTGGTCCTGGTCAAGCAAGAAGAACTCCTTTTTTGTGCCGTACTTGCGGGCACTTGCAAAGTGAGCATGGACCTCGCGCTCCAAGGTAAACGGATTTGTGGAGGGAACAGAGGCAATGACCTGAAATGGTTCAGGGACACCCGTGGACGATAGCTCACGAACGCGGATTTGAGGAGTCCGCATGGTAGCACCAATCTTGATCAGGTCCTGAAAGAGAGGGTTCCATGCAGCATAGACGTAGCCTGCAACCCGCGTGCCGTTAATGTTTGCATCACAGATGGCCTCCAAGTCGTCCCGCCGCCATCCATCTTCAAGCAAAAGGATTTTCTGTGTTGTGGCTGCAATCTTGGGCTGAGCCATGTACACCTCAACTGCTGACTCATAAGCATCTTGGTCTGACTTTGAAACATTAGACCAAAAGGATACAGGAGAAGTTTTGTCAGATGGATTTTTTCGTGGATTTGTATGTTGCTTGTAGTTTCCATACGCTTGGCCTTGGTCCTTTGCAGTGACACTCTCCTCTAACTCTTTGAATACCACCTTCAATGATCTAATAAGCTCTTCCCTATTGCTCCTGACGTTAAGGTTTTCAGAGTTCTGAAAAATAGCATCGAGCCCTTTCATTGTGGCCATATTTGCGTTGTTGTGTTTGTACATCATTTGGTCCAAATTCTGATGCAAATAAGAAATTTAGCCCCATTACACAAGATGGTGATGGCACACCAATTTTGATTTGCAGGACTTATTACTATGCCATATACTATGCTACGAGGATTCATAGCAAGTGTGAGCCCATCCGCTACCCATAAAAAATTGTCCATGTGCAGTCCTTATGAGCCTTATCTACCGAGTACCCTTCCACTCAAAAGAGCAATCAAAATTGTGAAAGATGATCATATGATTTTACCTGCCAATTTTCACGAAGAACCTTGTTATTATGTTGAAGCATAGGGTTTCTGCTCATGATTCTCTTGAGATGGTGCTGGGCTTGTTCAGAGCTTGCATTCATAGCCAAAGCAAGACCATCACTTGCCCAGATCAAAAATTCTCCATAAGCTGTCCTTATGAACCTTGTCTTTCTAGTCATGCCCCTCCACTCAAATGACCTATCAAAGTCCAGCAAATCTACGTCAAAAAAGCGTTTTTGTGAAGTGCCTTGGGAGCCCATGCTTTGTGAGGTGGACCCTCTAACCTCTGTTAGCTGCTATATAGGTCCCACCGAAGTAAAACCAACCCTTTTTGCCTACCTGACCGTTACCAAAAAAAAAAAATCTATTTCCGTCAATTTCATTTTAAGTTTTTTTTCGCTATGTGACGCAATCTCACATCAAATGTTTTTTGAACAGACCCAGGTGTGGATCCTCGACCACAGGACTACTACTGGAAGCAGCGGCCTCGGCCACCCTTTGGTGGTGCTTCTGGCCAAAGGCCCTCCATTTCTGGTACACCTTGTCGATGGTCTCCTTGGAGACTTCAGCGCCGTGCTTGATGCTGTCCAGGATCTCGGGGAGCCCCACGTGGAGCCAGTCGCCGGTTTTGCCGTAGATTTGGAGGCCCGTTTCCAGCAGTTTCTTGGGGGAGCTATTTTCCTGGAGCATGGCATGGATGGCGGCCTGAAGCTGCTGATGCTCCTTTTCGGCCAGCTCCGGGAGCTGCGCCAGTTTCTGGACTCCCGTGGAGATGATGCGCACGACCTTTTTGGCGTCCTCAATGGTGGTCACGGGGTCCTTGAGGGCATGCCTGTAGGCGATGGACAGGGCGCAGGAGCACACCTCGCGGACGGCGGGCGAGTGCATGTCGTAACCCAGAAACCGAACGCATTGCTCACAGCGTTTGCAGCCCTGGGGCCCCAGCCACGCGTTGAGCGCCCGGACGGCCGCATAGTTGCAAAAGATTTTGGCCAGGGGGGTCAGCTCCGAGTCGCGCGACATGGACATGAGAAACTCCCTCAAGAGCTCCGTGTCGTTTACCCACTGGTCCATCTGCGCGGTTGTGCGGGCCCACGCTTTATATAGGCTCGTTCAGAGGATGGAGATGATGAGGCGGCTACTGCTGCTCGTATGTTTTTTGGGGGTGGGGGCAGACGACTCGTGCATCCCTCTGCCGTCCATGCCGGGGCCCACCGCCCAGGACCTGCCCCTGTGCGGCAACGGGGTGCTGGACCCGGGCGAGGTATGCGACGATGGGAATCGGGTGGGGGGCGACGGGTGCAACGCGTGGTGCGCTGGCTTCGACCGGATGAGCAGGGCGTGCACCTTGGCGGGGCAGAACCTGTTTTACGCCACACAGGCCAAGTGCCTCAGCTCTGTCTCGGCCTTTTCGCCCTCGGAGGCCTTCTTCTGCCGTCTCAACGCCATAGCCGCCGCGCCCGACGGAAGCTACCTGATAGTCGCCGACGGAGGGCTCCTGGTGCGCATGGACCTCTTCACCGACGCCGTCATGCACAGCCTGACCATCCTCCCCGTCACCGCCACCTACTCCTTCACTCGCTTCTGCTCCCTGTTCATCATGCCGGACGGGGACACCATTGTGGCGCACGAGTGCGCCGAGCAGAGCATCGTCGTCTTCACAGGGGGAGGCACCCAATTCAGCAAGCCCGTGTCCCTGCCCTTTGCGCCAGCCTCCTCCTCCATGTCGAGGGCCTTTTACGCCCCCAGCAGGCAGACCATCCTCTATGCGGGGGCGTCGGCCTCTTCGTGCGCGGATATCTACGCGCTCAACGTCAGCACCTGGACGGGCTCCATCATCGCATCCACGGGGTGCGTCGCGTACAATGTGATTGAAAATGGCGCCATGTACCCGTCCTTTTCGTTGGACGGCATGGTGCCATACCAGGTGACGGGCGAAAGGTGCCCCCCGCTCGTCAACTCCGCCTCGTGCTATGTGGTCTACATGCAGCGAAACGACATGCACCTCCTCAAGGCCTACGTCCCAGTGGACGGGGGGCTGGACGTGCACTTTTCCGTCAGCACCGATGACGGGGCCAACGTGCTCGGGTCGCCCCTCCAGTTTTCCACGGACACGACGACCTACTCCCTGATTGGCAACTGCTTCACAGCGGCCGCCCAAAGCGGCAAGTCCCCGTCCGTGACGCTCGGCAATACGTGCGGGCTCCCGGGCACGTCGTGCAGGACGCCCCTCAACAACCCCTTCATCACGGAGATCGCGTCATCATCCTACCTCCTGCCTCAGGGGCTGTCCTCCTCGATGCAGCACCAGACCCTTCTTCAGATCTTTGCCGAGGACATGCCCCTGTACCAGCAGATCCTGGACAACGCGCACAACGGCACGGTGCCCATCGACTTTGTGGAGTTGCCCGGCACGGGCGACGTCGTCTACATCACGCAGACCACCGTGGGGCTCATAAGCCTCAAGGGAATCGTGCTGATGGATATCCATAACCCGGGCTACTGCAGGGCGACCCACGCGATCCTGTGCCCCCATGGCTACTTTGGGTCCGTGGGCACAACCTGCCTGCCCTGCTCCGCCGCCACCGCCACCGCCACCGCGCCACCACAGAGCGTCAGCGCCCAGATGCAATGCACGGGCTTCTCCAGCGGAAGCAGGAGGCGGCTCCTGCAATCCTCCTTTCAGAGCCCGCCCTATACGCAGATGGTCCACATTGTGAACAAGGCGGTCACGCAGGACACCCTCAACACCCTGACCAATTTTTATCTGTTGAGCAAGGGCTTCCCATGCACCACCACCACGGGGGTAGTCTCGGGGTATCAGCCCTACAACATGCAGGCGGATTACTTGGAGGCGCAGATGCCCCTTCCACCCGAAGAGCAGCAGCGCGTCCCCCAACTCATCGCCCAGGCCAATGCGCGCACAGGGAGGAATTTTTCCTCTGGCGTTTCCGAGGAGTACATGCTCGCGTGGTCCCTCCCCACCTCGACGCTCGTGGACGCCACGCTCAAATACATGCCAACCCCCCTGCTTGCCAACGCCGAGGCCTGCGGCATTTCCAACGTCACCATGGCCTGGCTACAGGCCTCTCCCTGCCGCTTCCTCATCAACAAAAACTTTCATAGGTACTGGCTCCCCTGCGCCATACAGCAGGGGCCGGTAGCGCAGGGCCGCAGGCTTCTCCAGCAGGCACAGAGTCCCCAGCTCCAGGAGCATTCCCAGCCGGCCTTCATGTCCAACACCATGGTGTCCTACGGCGTGTCCTCCTCCTCCTCGTCCTCCAACACCGCCCTGAACACATCTGGAGCAGGTAAAGCAGGGAATAATGACGGAGGAGTGGCCCTCGTCATCCTCGTCTCGGGTGTGGTTGGTGGGGTGCTGGTGGCCATCCTGATGGTCCTTGTCATCTACTTTGCGTGCCTTCGCCGCGCCGGCGGAAGCAGACCCCTCCGCGACATCAAGATGGCCTAGCAGCGCCTGATGCCAGCGCGCCACGTATATAAAAAAAGGCCGGCGGGGGGAGATAACAACGACGATGGATGAGAAGACCCCCGACTTTGAGCTGCCACAGGATATCTCCGAAGACGACGAGTGCCTCCTCAGCGGCATTTTGTCGGCCCTCTGCTCCCTCGACCTGTGTGTGGCGTACAAGGTCGTGATTCCCCCGTTGCAGCCGACCCACTTCCTCATCAAGGGACAGCTTTCCAACGAGGAGTTTGAGGTGGACATGGATCAGATGCACTTTATCCAGTCGGCGAGCCCCCTTCGCATCGAGGGCATCCTAGTGGCCAAGACCGCGGACCAGCACGAGCTGATCATCCGAGTTTTGAACTCGAAGCAGAGAGTGATGCTCAAGGACTCCTCTACGTTTTACTATGTATCCAACCGGAAGCGCAAGCTGCAGAGGCTATGAGCCGTGGGCTCTTGGTGCTTATTTCGCTCTGGACTTTAAATGTCGCCTTCAGATCAGCATGGATGATAGCCCCGCGTCAGAAGAAGCGACGAAGGGGGGCCGATTCCTGCTTTTACTCGGCGGTCGTCTGGGTCTCCGCCCTCTGCCTCGTTTTCATCATCTCCCTGAACAGCTATGCAGAGCTCCTTGTCCTTGGGACCCAGGACGCACAGGGCGTGCGCTTTCCCCCCGCCGCCTCACCGTCGAGGCTCTCCATCTGCCGAAACACGGTCGTGTCCACCACAGACTTTGCCATTGTGAGCGTGGTGACGAGCGAGGGCACCGGGCGGTCGCCCTTCTACCAGCCTGCGGTCAAGGCGCTGGGCAACAGCATTCAGGCCCACACCAACCTCGACATGGTGGTCATCACGACGCTGCCCCTCCTCGTTGTTCAGCATAATGGGTGGATGGTTTGCTATGTGGATGGCCAAGCGAACATCACAGAGCTGCTCGCGTGGAGACTGACGCAGTACAAGGCCGTGGCGCTCTTGAGCCTGGATACCCTCATGGTCGGGGATCCTTCCAACCTCTTCACCACGTACTTTCCCCACCTCCTCTCGTCCAACAAGACCCTGGGCGCTGTCTCGCGGTCGCTCTGCCCGTCGCACACCGTGCTCAGCACAGCGGTCCTGCTGCTGATCCCCTCGCCCCTCACCTATCTCCGGATGCAAAAAAGGAGGAGGCACCTCAACTACACCGAGGACGACTTCCCCAGGCTCGTTTGGTCCGTGTTTCAAAAAAGACAAGAGCATGAGTTTTTGGAGCTGCCCATGGAGTACAACACCAATGTCAAGACCAAGTTCTGCGACCCCCAGTGGTGGAGCACGGCGCCCATCCGGATCCTTCACTTCACCCTAGTCAAGCCGTGGTCCCTCCTCTCCACCGACCTTTGGGACGTGGGCAAGATGCATCCGTGGGCCTGCTGGGCGTCAGGGCTCCTGGACGTCTGCGAGTTGTGGAAACGGTACTGGACCCGGAGCCCCTAGCGCCATTTGCTAAGGAGGGGGCTGTAGGGCATGCCGTGGGCTGCAAGTTGCTCCTTCAAGTGGATCTGAAAGAGTTTGAAGGAGATTGGGATGTGGTCGAATGTGTCGACGTACTTGATAATACCAAACAGATGGCTAAAGATCCATTGCATCCCCACTAGTGTCCTAAATTGGTCAATGGCTGATATTGCCCTCAGATGAAGCGTAGAAGAAAAGGACTTATCATACCCCCTGTGCTGTAGACATTCATTATGGAGGAACACAGTCTCGCTATTTATCCTGCTCACATCTATGGTTCCAGCTAGAGTGACGGCCACTTGAAATACCGATATCAGCTTGCTGGTCATGAGCTCCCGCACATCCTCGTGAGGATTGTAGTAGTTATTGCCTCGCAGTCTAAGCTTGTAGGGATCGGTCGATTTGGGTATGTAATCGGACTCGGAGCACATCCCGTAATCGGATATCATAAAGTGCTTTTGCCCCCCACGATCAACGTAAAGGATGTTGGATGGCTTGATGTCAACATTCACTAATCCCCTTTCCTGCATGAAGAGCGTGGCATACGTGAGATGCTCTGCCAAAAGGAGCCAGAGCTTGGATGGGCTTCCATCCGCTGCTGGCTTGAATTCATGAATGCTTTCATCGCAATGTTTCTCCATGAGATTCTCCAAGCTATCGTCACAGCGTTCGCTCAGAATGAAGGAGATATTGTCCTTTGTGTCGAAATGCAGCAGCTTGTGCATATGCTCATATCCTGGATGTGCCTGAAATAGCTCCAGATCCCTCTTCAATTCGTTGTACTGGCGACGATTGGCCTCTTGGGAAACTCCGTCCCACGTGACCCAGCGCTCCTGATCCCTTGTGTACTTTTTAAAGGAGGCTGGCTCCATGATCCTTTCGAAATTAGAAAATTCTGTACGATACTCGTCATAGATGTAGCTCAAATTTTCAGGATCCAGTCGATTGAATGCGAACACCGTCTTTGTGGCCTCATCCCCCTTTTTTTCATCATCATCGTCATCCTCTGTGGCCTCATCTGACTCTGTATCAGCTTTATAATACCGCTTTATACGAACCTGATGTTTGGGATTGAATTTGATCACCATGCCTCGTTTTTTGATGATACATGTATACGTCACGCCATAGGTGCCTTCTCCCAGCACCTTCCCCAGCTCCACATCCCACAAACGGAACTCAAGGGGCTTTTGCTCAACAAAGTATGGGCCTCCGTCCTTGTCCAAAGCAGCCTGCACGTCTGCATCCCATATGCTCTCCACCTCTCTCTCTTTCCCCCCCTCCATAGAAACCAGTCGGTCAATGGTAAGGTGTACGCCCGTGGGGCGGCATACATCCATGGTGCCTTTTGTAAGGCAAAGGCTCTTTATTTATATACTTCGAGCGTCATTAAGGTCATCCGATGACTTTATATATCGGCGCGCGACGGACGGCAAGATGCATCCGTGGGCTTGCTGGGCTCCTGGACGTCTGCAAGTTGTGGAAACGGTACTGGACCCGGAGCCCCTAGCGCGATTCACCAAGAAGGGGGCTGTAGGGCATACCTTGGGCTGCAAGTTGCTCCTTCAAGTGGATCTGAAAGAGTCTGAAGGAGCCTGGGATGTGGTCGAATCTGTCGACATACTTGATAATATCAAACAGATGCCTGAAGATCCCTTGACTCTCCGCTAGTGTCCTAAATTGGTTAATGGCTGATATTCCCCTCAGATGAAGCCTAGAAGAAAAGGACACATCATACCCCCTGTGCTTTAGACATTCATTAAGGAGGAACACAGTCTCGCTTATAATCCTGCTCACATCTATGGTTCCAGCTAAAGTGACGGCCACTTGAAATAGCGATATCAGCTCGCTGGTCATGAGCTCCCGCACATCCTCGTGAGGATTGTAGTAGTTATTGCCTCGCAGTGTAAGCTTGTAGGGATCGGTCGGTTTGGGTATGTAATCGGCCTCGGAGCACATCCCGTAATCAGATATCATAAAGTGCTTTTGCCCCCCACGATCAACGTAAAGGATGTTGGATGGCTTGATGTCAACATTCACTAATCCCCTTTCCT